>JADEYI010000932.1_pt1 | contig 28299 bp, 31 predicted proteins | sample 8542331 | NCBI WGS metagenome assembly JADEYI01 (sample SAMN16510988, study PRJNA670497) | mine drainage metagenome | isolation source: biofilm near Copperflume 1 | place: Germany: Marsberg coppermine Kilianstollen | collected 2018-02 | reverse complement strand
GGGAGAGGGGGTTGGGGGTGAGGGTCCTTTCCCTACCCCATCTCTGAACATTTACCATTTGTGCTAAATGTTCACGCCTCATCGCGCACACCGCAACTGGTTCACCCCACCCAATGATGTGCAAAACTCCCACAGATTGCCCCCAAAACAGTGTCCTCAATCCCCTCACAAAAGGGATTAACTATATGAATGCATTCAATAACCTTTGTAGCGCAACAGAGGTTTCCTTATCAGCCCAACGGTCGCTGGTGCCCCAAAGAGGGATCAGACGGTGTCCCTACAATCAACTCACCGCTCCTACACGAGCAATGAGCTAAGCAAAGCAGATGCTGGCCTCATCACAGCCTCACAACCTCACAACCCGCCATCTGCCTATCAATCATCAGCATTAGCACTACACACGGCACCCCAACACAGCGCCGTGTGTAGCGCCTCTGCTACCCCCACCAGACCAGCCGCGCCTGCGCCACAAGGCACCAGCAGCCGTCCCATAACTGCGCCTCCATCCCACCCCAACAGTCTCACCGACCACCAACCACTCCCCGCAACCTGCCTATCTTCCACGCGTTACACTAACAGAGGAGATGTACACTCTCAAATCCGTAATTGTAGTAGGGAAGGACATGATGAACACAGAAAATACAACAACAAAGCGATGGCAGGTTATCCTCGCTGCCCTTTCGGTAAGTGCCCTGATGGCCGGCGTTGCCGCCCAGGGTATACCGGCCCAGGCGCAGTCCAATAGCAACTTCGCTGATCCTGCGTTTCGCACAGCCTGGGAGCGCACTGACCTCCCTGTGGTCCAGGGTAGGGTCAACCGCACCTGGGTGTGGGGTCCGGCTCCCAGCCGCACTCTGCAAGAACCCTTCAAAGAGGGCGTAGGTGGAACCCACCTCGTCCAATACTTCGACAAAGCTCGCATGGAGATCAACGATCCTACGGCGGATAAGAACAGCCCATTCTTCGTCACTAACGGCCTGCTCGTCGTGGAGATGATCAGCGGGCGCATGCAAACAGGCGCTAACCAGTTTAGCGAATCGCTGCCGAGTGATCTCCAGATTGCTGGCGATTCGGGCTCGGACTCGCCAAGCTACTCCGCACTCCAAAACGTTGCGTCAGTTGGCCTGCCTAATGCTGACCACCGCATTGCATCTCTGACAACGGGCAGCGCGATGCAAATCGCGTACATGGATCGAGTAGGGAACGTGCGTGGCGATGTAGCCGGATCGCCTCCCCCAGGCGTCACAGTCAAAGCTGCGGCCTACTCAAGCGAAACAGGGCATAACATCCCCGACTTATTCTGGAGCTACTTGAACTCGCAAGGCCCTGTCTACCAGGACGGCGCTTACACCAACGGCCCCCTCTTCAACTGGGTCTCGGCCTTCGGCTACCCTGTGACTGAGCCCTACTGGACATCCATTAAGGTGGCCGGTAAGGACCGCATGGTTCTCTTCCAGGCCTTCCAACGTCGTATACTTACCTACTCGCCCGACAACCCTGACGGTTGGAAGGTAGAGATGGGCAATGTTGGTTCGCAATACTACTCCTGGCGCTATGAGACGCCTTCTATCGCCTGCCAGAAGGTGCCCATTCGCGGCTTCGGCACCGTCTGGGCAAACCACCGTAATGTGCAGCAAGGCCTCGGCTGCCCAGCGCAGTACGGCCCCAATGGAGGGAGCGAAGTTGCGTTGCAAAGCCTCTACCAGCCTTTTGAGCATGGAGGGATCCTGCTGGTCAAACCGACAGTCCAGGTTTACCCCAACCTGCGCGGCCCATCAATTTACGTTTTCTTTGACGATAATACCTTCCAGCAGTTCGATGACACCTGGGCCCCGGGTCAGCCGGAAAGCGGCGGTCTTACTCCGCCATCCGGCCGCTACGAGCCTGTACGCGACATCGGCAAGGTTTGGCGCGAGGGAACAGGCGCACGGGTGCGCGAGCGGTTGGGGTGGGCTACTGCCCCCGAAAAGAACGGCCCTGGCGCGTACCAGTTGTTCAACAACGGTGAGATGTTCTGGTCCGGCACAGTGAACAACATTTGGGTGCTCTACGGCACAGTCACCAATTATGGCGGCACACCATCTCCCGGCCCAACGTCTCTTCCCGGTACAACAAATCGCTTCAGATACGATGTCTACCAGGACACCTTTACGCCCTGAGTCGCAGCCAACTACTGCTGTTTAGCTGAGCCTAAACTATAAAAGTGTAAATAGATAATGAAGATAAAGATAAGGATAACTATGGGGAAGGTTCTGGAGGCCCACTTCAAGCGCCCCGCCCGACATGTCACGCACGAAAATTAGCCGGGCAAAGGCTTTCGCAAGAAAGCCAGCGCTGATCACTCTTTCGCGGCCCAAATCGTCGCATAACCTTCACCCTGTATCATATGCGTGAAGGCGAGTTGCTCAAGCCCCCACAACTGCTCTATTGCACCCCGCACAGAGCTTGAGGCCCTCTGCGGGGGCATACCGGCATCCGAGAGCCGTGCTACCAGACGCTCCGTGATGCCGCATTCGCGCAGCTCCCTCACCGACTTGATCCAGGGTATGCCGAGGATGCTCCGTACCTTGCCCAGATGAGGCCGCTGCTTTTCGATGGAGTGTATACGCTCTTCCATGCTCTTCGCCTGCGGCATGACACTCACGAACTGGCTGGAGAGTTCATCCTGGCGAGTGTCTACCACGAGGGCACGTCTCAGGAGTGGCAAGAAGATTGTAATGATCTCTGCTTCGGCGATTCCAGAAAGCACCTGGCTAAGAAACTGGTCGTCCTCGTCCATAACTACTCCACCTCCGTGTGAATCGGCAGCGGGCATACAAGCTGTATACCCGCCCCCATTCGGCCCTGACGGACCTTGCCGCGCTATGCAACTGCTCGCCTCTGCCTCCTTCGAGTACGCCCCGAATGAGTTTAGCGACCTGGCTGCCTATTTCTTCGCGGCGCTGCCACCGCCAATGCGGGTGACCTTCGTCCCACAATCGGGGCAGGTCCCCTGCATCGCCGAGCGCCCGTTCTTGAGAGTGATCTCCTTCGGGTCTTTCATATCAACCATCTTGCGATCTTTTACACAGTATGCCTGTACCATGGGTGACACCTCCAGATAGGGTTATACCCGCCATCTGATAATGCGACTAAGAGTTATCTTTGCCTGCGGGTTGGCGTGATTATACACTGGCATGCGTATGGAGTCAATAAGTTATTAGCAATATTGTCGAAAATCACACGCCTAATTGCTGGATTCGTCCTCTTTTGCGCCTTCTGGTGCCTCTCTGATGAACTCAGGTGTGCGCTCTGTGTAGTATTTTTCATGTGAGCGCACCTGTACGACCTCTCTCTCAGGCCATCTCAGTGCGGTCAGCCATCCGCCGAATACACACCCCTGGTCTACGTTTATGGTGTGGTTCACCCATTCTGGGCCGGACACCGGCGTATGCCCATAGACAATTGCGGCGTCTCCCCTGTAGTGCTGCGCCCAGTCGAGTCGTACAGGGGTGCCATCCGAGTTCTTTTCGCCCGTGATGTCTCCATACAAACACATTCGCCTCACATCACTCCCATCTCGCCCTATCAGATGAGCCTTAATGCCGCCGTGCGCCACCACAAGGCGGCCTTCATCAAGCCAGAGGTAAGGGGGCGCATCCTCAATGAAAGCCCTCAATCTGCCGATGAAACCTGGAGTCATCTCCTCCTTCATTGCAACCTGCGCTACTGTACCCTCAAGACCCTGAGTTAGTTGAACGTGCCTCCCCTGTAGATAGCGCATTAGCTTGTTGCAGTGATTGCCAGGCGTGTAAAGCGCATCGCCTGCTTCTACCCAGTCCATGACCTGCTGAAAGGCTTGCGCGCTATGAGGTCCCCTGTCCCCCAGGTCCCCCAGGAATATGAGAGTACGCGCCTCGCTATGCCCCAGTTTCCCCGCAGCCCTCCTTTCATATCCAAGCTTTACAAGCAGTTCATCAAGCTCCGCGGTGCAACCGTGCAAGTCGCCCACCACATCGAATGGTCCCTTGCGCTGCCGAAGATCGAATGCGCCCTTCACCGCTGTGAGCTTTTTATCTGCTCTATGATCGCTCTGCGCCGCCTCGTCAGCAAATGAGTTTATAGCGAAGTTAGCCATTTGGCTGATTCCGCGCAGAGCTTTGTTACTGCTGTGTTTAGCCACTTGCGCCCTTCACGATCTGTCCCCACGAAGCTGCTGCGCCCCACCTGAGGTCGCGTTGGCGCAACTGAAAGCCCAGCCGGTCCACGGTGCCTGCGCGATCAAGGCGAGGTCCTTACCCTTGCTATGTAAGTCAGGGATCTTTATCATACTCCAACTCTGAGCTGTTGGCTCGTCCTGTGTCGCATAACATACCAGCAAGCAGCCCCTCCCGTAAGGAGGGGCTTGTTATCAACTATCTGCCAAAGAGCAGGTTCACCGGCCTTACTTCCTTGCGAGCAGCGTTTATCCAGGGTGCCCTGCGCATGTTCGACTTACGCGCTTGCGGCCAGGTGCAACCTTGCGTCTCGCATGTAGCTTCTGTAACAGCCGAGCGCGCTAAAGAGCGCCGCTACATAGTACATACCTATCAAAAATGGCAGGAACGCAGAGTTGCCAGCAATCGCAATCACCACATATGCGACACTGGTATAACCCACAGCGCCCGATAGAGCCATGAGCCCCACGAACGGTCTGCCACTGAAGAACCAGCCGATACCAACAAAGAGAAGTTCCAGCGCCAGCCCCACAACCGCCCGCCTCTGCGCCACATCGTCGCTGGTGGGCAGCGCCTTGGAGTGTATATGCACCGACTGCTGGCCCGCCGACCTCATCCTGCCCCAGAACGTCCTGTAATAGGTCCTTATCGTTTCCTTGCCTATCACCGAGCTGACATAGCGGAAGAGCATTATGTAGCCCACACCCAGTATCCCTTGCGCCCCCACGAAGAGAGCATACCGCCCCCATCTGCCCGCCACCATCAGCCGCGCCTCACTCGCAGATGCGCCGTTATGGATAGCGATACTTTCCAACAGGCCCACCCCGAAGTAGACGGCATAGGTGCAGGCCACACCCACCGCTATCACCGAGAGTGCGCGCCTCCCTCTCTTGGGGTCGATCACCTCCTTGCCGAGTATTCTCGGCAGCAAGTAGATCGTCATCGCCATCAACGTTATTATGGCGAAGCCCACCATGTTCAGCTGCGCATGCGCCAGTGGTGTCACGAAGTAGCTAGATGGAAGCGCCTCCTTTAGCCACTTCGCCACTGGACCGAGGACCTGAATAACGCCCTGAATCGTGCCCAGCAGCAAGCTGCATACGCTGAGGCCGATAAGGAACCTCAGCGTGCGGTCAGGCGGGGCCTGCGGTCCAACCTTCTGCCTCAATGTCAGCAAAATGTTCGCTATGAATGCCCAGAAGCCTATGCCCATGATGCTGGCTGTCACGGCGAGTAGCCCTGTGTGCCAGAAGCCAACAGAGTCCTGAGCCTGTTGAGCAGTCATCCCTGTGAGTACCATGCTCCCTTCGATGTAGCCGAGGCTCACGGCGGTTACATAAAAGCTGAAAACGCCCACCACCATGAACCAGAAGCTGAAGAGCGCCAGCTTCATACTATAAATTGGCCTGTCCAGCATCTTTGGCAGGAAGAAATAAAGGAGACCCGCAATGCCTACGCTAACACCCCCCACGAGGTTCATGTGAGTATGTGACATCGGGTCTATTAGCTTACCTGCGTCTCCGGTGGCGCGCAGCCAATCGAGCGACCACGGCAATACCTGATAAACGCCCTGTATCGTGCCGAAGAGTAACCCTGTTGCCGAGACTACAAAGAACTTGGCGAGGAGGAACTCCGAGTCGCTCGCGCCTTTACCCGGGTTTATCTTGCGCTCACCCGAAGCCCTGCCCACCGTCATGTAGACGTTGGCTACAAAGGTCCAGTACCCTAGGCCCATGATGGCGGCGGTAATCGCCATCGGCGCTTTATGCCATGCGCCCATCCAGTTGCGAGCCGCGTCATAGGGCCACCCGGCATGCACCATTGCGCCCTCATAAGTACCAATCGAGAGCATAGCAAGGTAGAAGCCGAAAACCCCTATCAGCGTCGCCCAGAACGACACATTTGTGAGAGCTTTACTGTAAAGCGGCCTTTTAGTGACTCGCGGCAACACATAATATATAAGCCCCGTCAGGCTGATTGTGCCTGCGCCCACAATGGTGATGTGTGTGTGCGCCAAATTGGTTACCATGTGCCCACCGTAATCGGCGCTGCTTAGCCAGTCGTCGATTCCCGGCAACCTCTGTACTACGCCCTGGATGGCGCTCAGGATTAGAGCGGCGCACGCTGCATAGAAGAAGCGAGCCAGGTCGTGGTCGCCTTGCTCTTCTTCACTTCGACCTCCCGTGGCAACTTTAGCCGGTACTGTGCTTGCGATCTGCCCCTGGGCCGCTATGGACGCCATGTGAATTACCCTCTTTCTGACTTTTATTTGTCCGGATCGATATAAAACTGGAAGTAGTCGCGCCCGCCAAACATACCTGCTGAGGGTATATCCACCACGTAAGCGCCAGGCTTCCAGACGCCGCTCTGAGGCTTGATAATCATATCCTTCCCGCCTGGCTGCCGCTCGTAGTTGAGCGGATCCACCACCGGGTCCCCTATGCGATAGATCCTGTACTCACTGCCGTCCCCCACTACATCGGCCTGTACCAGCACTCCATTGAGGTCCTTTGACACCAGGTGCGCCCCTTGTGTATCACTAACAACACCCGGCTCGCTCAAAGAGAGAAGGGCCACAAGATTGCCCGCGTACTGGGGATCGTGCCCTTCGTTGAGGAGCAGATATGCCCCTTTTTGGTCTGCCGATGGGAAGCCATTCGCGCTTGCGGCGATGGAGCCATACGACGATACGTCGGGCGCATTGTTGAGCACCCAGAACTCGACGAAGGACATAGCCACCATCAGGAACGCAAGTATACCAAGCACTATATAAACCGGCTTCCTATAACGCAGCACCGCATTCCAGGGGCCGGCTGCCTCTTTTTCTGCCACAACATTTCCTATCTACTGTTTTGATCCAGTATCCTATCTGCTTCTTGACTGTTTTGGACTGAGGTAACCCTCTGCACCTCAACTTGCTCGTGGTCCTCTAGCTCTGCGGGTGGAGGGCTTGAGACAGGAGGTCTGCCGTTTGCATTGCTGCGCCGAACGGCCCAAAGCACAGCCGCAACTATCACGATAGAGACCAGCAGGCCCAGAGCCAGAGTCACGGCGTCGGAGGATGGTTCTGGGCCATACAAAGTAAGGCTCCTAACCCATGACCTCGTAGATTTCAACTACGGGTGTGCTCAGGTATGTGCTGACGTCCTTCTCGAAATCGCGCACCATAGGGATGTTAGCGTAGTTCTCGATATTGTCCAGTTCGTACCATTGCGTATAAGACACTACTTTGACCGACCCATCCGGCAACCTCTGCATCCAGACACCGCCTCTGTGATAACCGGGGGTATTCTGGGCCGCGATTTTGATGCCGTGAACAGAGGCGAGATACAGGTTATGCCCTGGCTCAAGCTCATGAGTGCGGTCGGTAGGCACAGAAAAGGTAAGCGTGCGAATAAAAGCCATAGAGTTGTGGCTCCCTTGTTACTTCAGTGGATAGGCCGAGAGGGGCGAACTGGAATAGGTGTTGCCTATACTGGCCATGAGAACAGCCGCCACCAGGAATAGCAAGAGCACACCTCCCAGCACTATGCCCCAGGTCATGTTCAGGCGTGTATCCCCTGCCTCGGCAGGCTCCTCGACTGGAGTTTCCACACTAGGTTGCGATGGGTCGTGGTCGCTGCCAGGCCCACCCCCTCCGGCTTCGGGCGCGAGCCCGTAAAGCGGTTCATGCCTCTTGTCGCGCCGCTGTTCGTGCGCGATTTGTATCGTGTCCTGTGTGATCCGAGCTTCTTGCTCCATAGTAACTCTCCCGCTTTGTTCAGGGTTGTGGGCCGGAGGCTCAGTCATCGCGCCTCTGGCCTCATCAGTACTTGTAGCCGAAGATCATCGTCACCGCCGGGTATCCGATTATAAAGAGCGCAACCACTATATAAAGTACCAGCAGGAAAACCGGCAGTGGCCCGTTCCCTTCCTGCGCCACACCCGCGAAGTCCTCCACGTTGCGTCCCAGGATGTCCGGCAGGTTCTTGCGCGAGGCGCTTCGCGTCCAGAGCCATATGCCTCCCACAAGCAGAAAGATGATGAAGTATGTAACAAGCTCCAGCGCGAAGTTCCAGTCCCATGGCTTGATGATGTCGAATATGCTGGGGGTTGATTGGCTTGGTACAGGCATAGCTTTCTCCTTCCTGGCTACGTTGTGCGCTGTGCTGCGGCAGTTGTCTGTGATACCGCAGCCTCCGATTTGAGGCTTTTGCCTTCTGTAGCCTGCTTTTCAGCGGCGCGTAGTGCATCTTCTATTGCGGCTTCTCTGGCGTCTGCTTCAGCCATGATCGCATCGAAGTCTTCCGAGGTGTCAATCATAGAATATTTGGACTCTTCGATGTTGGTGAATTGGCCCGATTTGAACCCCCACAGCGCGGCTATGAGACCAATCATGATGGTGACCATCGCGCCTATGAGCATCCAGTTGGCGACCACCAACTCGTCACCACCCAATGCATCATGCGCAGAAGCCATGCCAGGCGACAGTGCCAGGAGCATGCCTCCCGCGCCGATAAATAACCTCACCAATCTCAGCTTGGATTTCATATTTACCCCCATACCTTATGGTACTCCTGTGGTAACGGATGGGCTGGGTTGCGGCGTGGTCTGCGGCCCGCCAGGTATGATCCCTTGCCCACCCGGCGCCGCGCTCGGCGTGGTCTTCGCTCCTGCCCCCGCTCCTGCTGTTGGCTTGGCAACGGGTGGAGAAGTGGGCAGCCTCGTTGGACCTACCGCCGGGGTCGCGTTTCCTGCCCCCGCGCCGCCCGTCTGCCCCAGCCCGCCTTCGGGTGTGGTCTCGACAACCGGTACATTGCCGGGAGCCTGCGGAATGACAATGGGCGTTACTTCTATAGGCTTAATATCAGGAGGGCTGATCATCATGCTTGCGTCCAACTCTTCACGTTGCAGCCCGCCATTCGGAATAGTGCGCACAAAGTTGGTCAGGTCCCAGATGTCGTTTACCGTCAGCAAATCGCCGAAGGCAGGCATTGCCGTACCGTCCACCCCAAAGAGAATCGCGTCGTACACCTCGCCGTCGCTGAAGTAAAGCTGTTGAGCAGCATCCGTCAGGTTGCGCGGTGCAGGGTTATTTATGAAGTAGGCTGCCGGTCCCTTGCCATTGCCGAGCAGACCGTGACAACCCACGCAGTTGGTTGTGAATATCTGCTTACCGTGATAGAGCGAGCGCTGCGTAGCCTCCATTGGATTGCGTACCGTTCTCCACGTTGAAGGGAACCACTCCTGGATGATTGCCTCGTTGCCTTTAGCCCGCTCGGTGAGCAGCTTCTCTTTGAGTGCCCTCTGTCTCTGTGCTCGTTCGTACCCTGCTTGCCCACCCAGGCTCTGCACGTAGGCGATCAGGGCTTGAACGTCTTCGGTTGGCTCGATACCGCCGGCGCTGTTTTGCGTAAAGTAGAAGCTGAACTGCGGCATAATAGATTTGGGCGACGTGTAGCGCGGGTTGTAGAAGTGCGCCATGTTCCATTCATCGGTGTGCGCGCCCCCCTCCTGCGAGAGGTCCGGGCCTGTGCGCTCGGAGCCAAGCATCGGGTTCTGCTGGTAGTAGTAGTCACCTGCCTGCGCTATGCGGCCCACCGTCCTGAACGACGACACGCCCGTCCAGTCTTGCGGGCGAAGGTACTGCGTGTGACAGTAGTTGCAGCCGTTCGCAGCGTACAATTGCCTCCCCTTTGTCTCTAGCGCATTTAACGGTCGCGCATCTGCTGATTGCTTTGGCTGGAAGCTTAGGTACGGCAGGGCAACCACGACGAAGATAATCGAGCTGAAGACTATGAACGCCCCGAAAAAGATGGTGCGCCCGTCCATCCTGAAAACTGCTCCGCCCTGGTCATGGTGCTGTTGCATCACTTATCCCTTAGCCCTTTTACTCTGTAGTGTAATTACTTTTGTATGAAAGTTAAGCAGGCGCTTCTGCCGCCGCCGGCGCTGCCGCCAGCATAGGCTCGCTCGCTGTAACTGTTTTGTAGATGTTCCAGGCTTGCAAAATGCCTGAGATAACAATCATCGCTCCCGATATGGCGCGGGCTACCAGGTAAGGCTTTAGCTCAGGCAGCACCTTGTAAACTGAGTCGCCGTTGAGCCACATTGCCCCCTGTATCAGCCCACCTATTTGCAGCGAAAGCATCATCAAGAGAAAGCCCGCTGTCACCAACCAGAATTGCACCTCAGCTATCGCAGGGCTGTAAATGCGCTTGCGTAAAGTCACCGGGATTATGTAGTAGATAGCAGCCATTGCCCAGAAGGAGAATGTCCCCAGGAGCGCGAGGTGGGCATGACCCACAATCCAGTTGGTGAAGTGAATCAGGCGGTTGAAGCCCTGAATCGACTGCAATGGCCCCTGCACACAGGTAATGAAGTAGAAGACGGTGCCCACCATCACAAACTTCAACGGCAAGCTTTCGTATATCTTCCCCCAGTTGCCCCGCATCGTCAGCCATATATTGGTTAGGAAGGTAATGACCGGGATGAAGAGGCCGAGGGAACCCACCACCGCCAGTGTCTTTAGCCAACCCGGGGTGGGGGTTGCCAGTATATGGTGTTGGCCCACCAGCCCGTAGAAGAAAGCAATTGACCAGAAGCCGATCAACGAAAGCAGGTGGCTGTAGAGGGGCGAGCGCGTAATTACAGGCACGAGGTAGTAGACGATAGCCACGCCTGACGTGGTGAACCAATAGCCCAGCACATTATGGCCATAGAACCATTGCCACGTCACGTCGGCTATGCCCGTAAGCCCGCCCGACGGGAAGCCCGCCAGGTTCGTCTCCGCGCTCGGCAGTAGAGGCTGCCACATCACATTGCCGACAAAGTAGAGCATCGGCATCCAGATCATCGTGCCCATGATATACCACAAGGAGACGAAGAGCTTTTTCTCCTTGCGGCTCATAATCGTCCGGAAAATGTTGAAGCCCGCCATCAACAGGGCGATCATCACCATGATGTCAAGAGGCCAGATTAACTCGGCATATTCGCGGCCCTGTGTGAGGCCATTTGATAGAGTGAGGTATGCGCCGATACCCATCACATTCCAGAGGATCATCGTCATGTTGCCGAGCGTCTCGCTCCACAGCTTGACCCCGCAAAGGCGTGGCACTATATAGAAGAACGCGCCGACCTGGGCCATCGAAAGCCAGAGGAAAAGCACACCGTTAACATGCATCTGACGCATACGGCCAAAGACGAACCAGGGGATTCCCGCCAGGAAGTCCGGGCTTATCATCTCGGTGGCCGCGATCAATCCTACGAAGTCTGCAATGGTCAGCCAGAGGATTGCCGAGTAGAGAAAGTTACGTGAAGCGCTACCCTCTGCCGACAAAAAGCCCGTCCGCCCCTGCATGTAATCCAGGTCTCTAGCTTTTACACTCATCTGCCGTTGCCTTTCTCTCAACTATCGGGTATAATGCCGCCCGCACTCAAACAAGGCGCGGTATCGCCCTGCGCTGCGTTAAAGTCTCCTACCGTGACAGGCGGCGCATCGCGTACGCGATAATGCCTGCTGAAACCACCACAACCACACCCAGCGTAACGAGGTTGCCCGCCTGGTTCGCCGGAGGAGTGCTGAACTGCAAGTTGTTCCAGGTCGAAACTGCCTTCATGCCACGCACTTCGCCGCGTGCTCCGTTCCATACAGCAAAGGCGATAGAACTGCTACCACCTATGACCAGGGGCGCACTGCCCAGGTCGCCCTTCGACAGCAATCTGTAAAATACAACGTGCCACTGCTTGCCGTCGTAGTAGGAGCGCACCTGCGGCTCAAGACCGGGGGTATCTACGGCTTTACAGATGCCGTTGCTTGTCAGGTTACGCACACCTGCGCTTACTATGCTGGCCGATGCGCCTGCGTCAATACTTTCGCGCTCAAGGGCGGCCTTCCACTGCCAAATGTTCACTTTGCTCGTGCTTTGCCCCATGCACTGGTACGGAAGGTGCGTAGGGTCTATGGGTAGTTGTATAGCGGCTGCATCTGTGGCTACTGCACCTACCGTGTCGTTGCGTGTGTCGTCATCCCATGAAACGCGGAAGCCGACAGTCTGGCCGTCTTCCAGCGCTCGGACCAGCACCTGACGTGTCGAGCCGCCACCAGGTTGGTATATTTGCTGTGCGCTGAGTGGTATCTGCGCTTCCTGCGCTTTGTTCCAGGTCGGCGACATCGGGTCGGTCGGCACCGCCTCGGCAATATGCACTACACTCACGTCATTGGCCGCAGATGAAGCCAAGGGCACATTAAAGACGCTCAACGACCCGCCGATCAATAAGAGCATGCCAAGCATCGCCACGGCTTTGCCACGAGCCGTCAGCCGTATTTTGACCTCCGCTTTGCGATAAAGGCTGCTCAAGGCTGCCATAAAGAGTCCTCCACCTGGGGCCCCAGCTCTGAAGCGCTATGCATCCTTTTTCAACGCCCTTTGCTTTACAGTAACCTGCGCCTCTCAGGGCCGCCGCCAGCAACGAAAATAATCCTTAGTCCACAGTTCCTAGCCCTATCGTGTGCTTGTGCGAGCATGCGACAGATAATCAACGAGAAGATTTAGCTCAGCGTCCGTCATCGGTATCGTCGGCATGTATGTCGCGTTCATAGGGTATGCTTGCGCTGTGGGTGCGGGCGTCAGATTGGGTGCGGCTCCTGGCGCTGGCGGCAAGGTGGCCGTCGGACCCACCAGCCACAGGTTAGGACCGCGCTGCGCGGCGGGAACCGACTTGGGGTCCTTAATCCAGGTGCGCAGCCAGTCCGCCGTTCGCCTGCTCCCTACATCATCGAGCGGCGCGCCAATACGGCCACCTCCCTTACCCAGCGCGTGGCAGTTGAGGCAACCCTTGGCAAGCATAACCTGCTTGACCTGTGCTATCCTCACCTTGTCATTGAATCCGTTGTACGTAGGGAGGTCCTCCTGAAGACCGGTAGACGAAGATGCGTTTTCCAGCACCTTGCTCCAATCGCCATTCTGGATGAAGGCGACAAGATCATCTATCTCTTGATCGTTCAAAGCGCCGTTGTTCCTGGTTGACCACGCCGGCATCTGAATGCCAGGCTGGTTCGAGTTGCGGCCTGTTATTATCGTGTTTTTGATGAAATCAGTTGATGCCTCATCATAGGTGGAGTTCGGAGCGCCGGTTTCGGTTTTCGGACGCCAAATGGCACGGTTGAGGGCAGGGCCGATGCACCCCTCCGCCAACGGGCCGTGGCACTGAATACAATACTGTGCGTATAGCCGCGTGCCGTTGGCGACTTTTGCTGCCAGGCTAGCTGCCTGCGTCGCCGGCCCTCGTTGGGTGTCAACCAGGCTGTACATCACGAGCGTCAGCAGCAAAACAATGGCAAGTGTCACGCCCAGAACGATCTTATCCCGCATATCTCCTCCCTCGAAAAATGTGGTCCTCTGGGTGGTAAGCCTTAAGTCTCCTCACGGCTTGCGCTCAACTTAAAGCTCTTTATTGCTGTGTGAAGTTATACCTTGGTGGCCTGGGTCGGCTCCCACTGTACTCTTGTAGTGAGCTTACCTGTGTTAACTGTGATCTTGCCACCCGCGATTTCTATTGCCATCAGGTCGAGCGGGGCGGGGGCGGGGCCTGCCACATTCTGCCCGGTACGCAGGTATATAGAGCCGTGACATGGGCAGTGGAATATACCCGAATTACCCTGAAAGCTTTCGTCCGGCTTCCACGGCACTGTGCAACCCAGGTGTTTGCACTTCCAGTAAAGGGCGACCAGCCCTTCGGGAACATGCGACAGGTAGAACTTGCCTTCCCGTATCCTTGTTACGCTGCCAACCGGGTAGTCAGCCAGCGTACCAGGCATTGCCACTTTACCGCCGAAAGTGCCAACATTTCGGTTGTAGAAGTAGTCCAGAAACGACTTCCCAAAGCTCACCAGTATCACGAGCAGCGACCCGAAGAGGCTCCACTTGAGGAAATCGCGTCGTGGGGCTGTGGGAACTACGCGCCCCCCTGCCGTATCTTCGAGGCGCACCGCCCCTTCCACCCCCGTGCGAGGTGTAAGCGTTTCGCCCGTCCCGGTTTTATCAGCAACTTGCATTTTTCAACTCCCTTTCGACGGCTGTGCGTTACATTCTGGAGTAGAGCGCGCCGCACAACTATAAACAACTCATTTAGCCCGTGGAGCCGGGCGGCACTGCCCACGGTGGGAAGAGGTCCATACCAGGACCGCGCATTGCTGTGCCCACGAAGGTCAGCACGGCGTATACGATCACAAACCCTGTAAAGAGTCCGATTATCATTTCGCTCAGCGTCAAGTTCTTGAAGACCACCCTCAACAGAAGCATCAGCCCCGCAATGGAGATGAGCATCAAAAGGGTGGGAGCAACCCAGCCCGCCAGCACATTGACCAGTAAACCCGAAGTGGTGGCATGAGCCTCCTGCACGCTGGCACCGCCCACTATCCCGCTAACCATGTCGGTCAGCCATGCTAACGCTCCCGGATGGCCCAGAGGTCGGCTCGTGTCACCGGTGGCAAGAGCAATCGTGAATGTCGGCTTCAGGCCGACGATCTTATCCAGTGCGATGAGAGAGCCCGTAACCAATATGCTGTAGATCGCCGAGAAAGCAGCTATCTGCCGCCCGCGCTTGTTATAGAACCATATACCGAGGCCGTTCGTGCCGCGATCCACATAGGGGATTATGGCGATAAGGCCAAGGGCCACGCTGGGCACGATGACCCCCGCCAGAGCAGGGTCCATGTGCAATAGCAATTCTTGCAGATTGAGGAAGTACCAGGGCGCTTTGGAGGGGTTCGGCGTCTTGTCCGGGTTGGCAAGGTCGGCCAGAGGGCCATTTACCAATGTGCCGAGTAGCACAAGGTTAATTGTGATTATGATAGCGCCGAGGAACTCGATCACCACCAGGTGTGGCCACACCTGCACTGTATCTGCTTCCTGCTCGGCAGGAGTGGAAGGCCGGTTTCGCGTCGGAGGCGTGAGGACTTTTGATCCCTTCTGAACGGTGACATTTGGCTCCTGGGTCGTCAGCCTATCTCCAGTTGTTGCCATGATAAGCCTCCTACTTTGGCTGGCCTGCGGCCCTGGCTCCAGCGGTACGAGTGTCCGGCTGCTCCAGAACGCGAGATGTAAAAGTCAGGCCGCGAGAGAAACCATCCTTGCGTATCCGCCAGAAGTGTACCGCCAGAAAGACCGCCAGCACCAATGGCAGCGCGATTACGTGGAGCGTGTAGAACCTGATGAGGGTAGATTGTCCTATGCTGTTGTCGCCCACCAGGAAGAACTGCACCTGGTCGCCGATGAAAGGCGTCGCCTTGGCGATGCCGAGGCCCACAGTTACTGCCCATAGCGCCAGCTGATCCCAGGGCAGCAGATAACCGGTATAGCTCAACAGGAAGGTGAGCACCAGCAAAATCACGCCTATTACCCAGTTGAACTGGCGTGGGGCGCGGAACGACCCTGTGTAGAAGACCCTGCACATATGTAAAAACACAGTGATTACCATGCCGTGAGCAGCCCACCTGTGCATGTTACGCAGGAGGAAGCCGAAAGGCTGCTGCTCCTGTATCTGGTGCATAGTCTGCCACGCCTGGTCGGTGGAAGGTATATAGTAGAACATCAAGAGAACACCTGTCAGGGTCAGCATCAGGAAGAGGAAGAACGAAATGCCGCCCAATCCGAAGGTGTAGGTCATCTTGATAGCGTCCGGCCGGGTGCGTATAGGGTGCAGGTGCAGGAAGACACTGTTCATGATGGCAAGGGAGCGGCCACGTACGGAGGCCGGCCAGCCGTTGCGAACGATAGAGCCTTTTACATCCTCCCAGGTACGCTTGCCAAGCTCCGCCCCCTGGTCTGCACGCTTGCGCATGCCAGGGGGCATCTTCCCCATCATGTCGCCAGGACGCGGGAAGCGGGGTAGCCTGCCTGCGAGCGAGCGAGCTGCTCTAGCCATTACAGGTCCTCCTCATCATCTTCTAGCCGGTTGCGCACTGTACCGATACGGTCAATCACGACCAGCAGGAAAATTGAGAAGAGAATCGAGCCGAAGACAATATATAGTTCAAGCGTTTCACCAACTACCATGACCGTCCTCCTCAAGGAGCCACGCGCTTGCCACGTGGCAGTCAACGTATTATAGCGTACATAATACGCTCTGTATAGCTTCTACGCAAGATTTCGCATGCTAAAATGCTTAATTCTTCATATAAAAACGCACCCGTGAAACATAATGCGTGAAACGTGAGGGATCATGGATGTGGTCTCTGTATTCTCCAAACTACGCAATACGCACTACGCGATAGCCACCACCTACTACCCTTACCCACTTACGTTTTACCCCCTATGTCTCGGTACAGACCTAGCGTCTCACGGGCACAACGCTCCCATGAAAAGCGACTGCTCCTGCTTTGGCCTGCTGCTTTTAGCTGTGCTGCTTTCGCGGGGTAGGTAAGAATGCGCTCGAAGGCTGCTGCCCACTCCTGCGGCGCATCAGGACCAGCAACGAGAGCGGCCCCGCCCGTCACCTCTAACGAAACCGGCGTCTTTGAGACCACGACCGGCACGCCTGCCGCCATGGCCTCAAGAGGCGGCAGGCCAAAACCCTCAAAACGCGATGGGTAGGCCAGGGCCTCTGCCCCCGCAACCAGGCTTCGCAATTCTTCAGCCGGCAGGTAGCCTGTTGTATGCACTCGCCCTCTGGCGGCGGCTGGCAAATCACTTGCCAGCGCCCCAACGGCTTGCCCTTTCATGCCTCGCGGCCTGCTGCCTGTAATCACCAGCCGCACATCCGGCACACGCTCCAATAGCAGAGCAATCGCCTCTACCACGACGCTCAGGTTTTTGCGCTGCACCCAGGGCCCAAGACAGAGGATGTACCTGTCATCGCCAAGCCCTAACGACTCGCGAATGCGCCGCGCCTCAGCATTTGCTGGCTTGATGTGGCGATAACCCTCGTCAATGCCGGGGTAAATGACCCCTATCTTCGCTTCATCTATGCCGTAGAAGCGCTGAATGTCAGCCTTTGTAGTTTGTGAGTCAGCGATAATGGCTGCGGCACGCGCCAGCACGCGTGGCAATAGAGCTTTGGTAATTACCAGCCAGCCTTGATTGTAGTCATCGGGGTAGCGCCTGAAAATGAGATCGTGTACTGTCACGATCAGCCTGCCACGCCCCCAAAGCGGCCCCAGGTGCGAGGTGGAGTGTACGACATGTGGCGCGTAACGCTCCAGTAAGAGCGGCAAGGCGATCTGTGTGTAGATAGGCCACTCCTGCATCGTTCCCAGGAGGTTGCCAGGCGTTTCCGAAAGTCTACATGTAGGGCCATAGCAGCGCACTTCTGCCCCACTGCTTATAGCAAGACGCCTCATTTGCGCAGCGAGATTGTGAGAGTACAAGCCTACGCCCGTTTGGTTTACGCCCGCAAATGTGGTGTCCAGGGCTACTCGCAAAGGACGTGGCGCTTGCTTTCTGCTCTGCTGTGCGCCCTGCGCCCGCTCTACCATACCAGGAAAACCGCTTGGTCACTCCCCAACAGGGAGTTGTTAGCCCTCGACATTGAAGCGATACCCCAGGCCGCGCTCAGTCAAAATCTGCACAGGCTGCTGAGGGTTTGGCTCCAATTTCTCCCGCAAACGCCTGACGTAGATTCGCAGGTAGTCTAGCTCGCCCAGGTACTCCGGCCCCCAGATTTTCGTCAGCAACTGGTCGTGCAGCAACACCTGGCCTGCATTTCGCGTCAACTGGTATAGCAACTTATACTCAATAGGTGTCAACTTCACCAGCTTGCCCTCAATGTAGACCTGGTGTGTGGCGTAGTTGATCGCAAGCGCACCGGACTCGAACTTACCGCCGCCGCTGATCGGGGGGAGCGCTTGTGCCCGCCGCATAACGGCTTTTATCCGCGCCGACAACTCAAGAAAACCGAACGGTTTGGTAACATAATCGTCCGCGCCTAGCTCTAGCCCGCGCACTTTATCTATCTCTTCACCTCTCGCAGAAATCATCAGCACCGGCACGTCAGCGCGTTCACGAATCTTGCGCAGGACCTCGAATCCATCAATGTCGGGCAACGCTATGTCCAGTAACACCACATCAGGATTCTCTTTGCTAAAAGTAGTGATCGCGCTCTTCCCAGCCGAAGCAGAGACGATTTGGGCCTCAGGCCACTGTAGGGCAAAGGAAAGAATAATCGCTTCGACCACATCAGGATCGTCGTCAATAACCAGTATTTTCATGGGGATGTCCTTATCACCGGTTCAGAAATAACATCAAGAGGTCCGGTAATCGAATTCACCCGCAGCATATTCTCGCTCGCCGATGCGCCTGTGCCTTCCGGTAGTGTGAAGGAGAACGTGCTGCCTCTTCCCGGCCTGCTGTAGACGCCTATCTGCCCGCCGTGCAACTCGACAATGGACTGTGCTATCGCCAGGCCAAGCCCGGTACCGTCGGGCCTGCTATCCCCACTGTTAGGTGTCGCGCCCTGGTAGAACTTCTCGAATATCCTGTGCTGTTCGGCATCCGGTATTCCCGGTCCATCATCAGAGACGAAAATCTTCACTGCACTGTCTCGTGGCGTTGCGCCTATAGTTACGTTGCCGCCGGCCGCGCCATACTTGTTGGCATTAGAGAGCAAGTTTAGCAGCACCTGCTCCATGCGCCTTCTGTCAGCAAGCACAGCCAATTTGTGCCAACGTGCCGAATCGGCAATGGGCAAGTCAAGGGTGAGCGATTGGTTGCGGACGTCGAGCAGCGGCTTCACCTGGTGAGCTAGCTCCGTGATTACCTCCCCCATATTCAGTTGCTGCACGTTCAGCGTAACCCTTCCCGCTCTGAGTCGGCCCATATCGAGTAGTTCATTCACAAGATTTATCAGGCGGTCGGTGCTCCTGCCAATGTTTAGAAGAAGCCTTTCTTTGGTTGAGACTTCGTTGCTTGCTATCGTGCTTTCCGGCGCTGTGTCAGTGAGCGCACCGACACATGTCTTTATAGCCGTCAGGGGAGTACGCAGTTCATGAGAGACCATCGAGAGCAAGTCGCGCTCCAGTCGTTCTCGTTCCTGCGAGCGCACTGCCTTTTCGCGCTCCATCTCATAGAGCCGTGCAAGGCGCACAGCAACCGCCATTTGCTGGCCGATTGCGGTTAGCAAACCTACTTCTACCTCGGTGAATGGTTCAGCTTTGTACCTGCCTACGAAGAGCGCGCCGATAACCCCACCGCTAAGAAGGAAAGGCACACAGGCCACAGCCCGCACAGCGCACCCCGCCTTCTCTAACCCTGGATATGCCTGGCCTGATCCGTAGCCGGTCTCATTGCGCGTGTCTTGTACAAGTACAGGCGATTGTGTCCTGACCACCTTTTCGAGGAGGATGCGCTCGCAACCGGAGATATATGTGGGGTTCGTCCCTCTGTCCGACACTAGCAAGATGTTGTCTATGTCAAGCGAGCGCGGCGTTCCTTGAAGGGCGACAGGCCACGCTTCCAGCAGAAGTGTAAGACCGCTATCTGCCTGTAGCGCTTCACTCGATACCACAGCTACGGTACGCATGACCTTCTCAAGGTCGGGCGACGCTTGCAGCACTGTGCTCGTCAGGCTGTTGAGGAGACGCACCTGCGCCGCCGATTGCTCCTCAAGCTCCACCTTGCGTGCTTCAACCTCGACCGCACGTTTCATAGCGACTGCGGTCACAACTACCATGAGCAAGGAAGTGACCTCGACTATCAGCACAGGCAGCTTGGTTGCTCCCGCTGTGGCAGGATTATTGAGGCTCAGGGTGATATAGACTACAGCGCAACCCGCCACCAGGAGAAGCGACCTGGACAGCCCAACCCGCAACGCCGCGCCGATTGCAAGGGAATAGTAGAGAATAATGAATGGACTGAAGAAGCCACCGGTCAGCAGCACAGCGACTGACGCGACGCCCCAATCCACAACGAAGAGGGCGAAGCCAGGGCCGCGCCGCCACGGCACGCCGAAGGCAGTAATTACCAGGAGGTTGTATAGCACAAGCCCGACGGAGATGGTGATTGGGTCAACAACATCGCTCGGCGAGGTTCCGCCTCCCTTACCATAGCCGACGAGGCTCAGGATGACCACCGTAGCAACACCCAGGCCGCGTATAGCCGCGTCAAGCCCGTCTACGCTCAAGGTGCCTTCACGCCCCAGGAGATGCGATCTGGCTGTGCTATTTACTGCCGCTAACCGTGTGCTGCCCTGGAGTCGTGCCTTGTACATCTTCATATCTTACCGCCTCCGGCGTGCCCTGACTCCTCAATTATAATCGCGTGTGCCACCAGAACGCAAATTTTATCACAATCGCCGTTGACTGGCAAAGCCGCTTGTGTTAGATTGTGAGGAGTGCGGGGCTGAAGAGGTGGCGGCCTCTTCCGTATATTTCCCACCTTGAGGAGAGCGAACGAGAGTTTATGTTAGAGATACACGACACCATATCGAATATGATCAGTCTGTATGCCTTACTGGTGGGCCTATGGGGTTTGTTCAACTTTATTCGCCGCCAGCCACCCGATGCCAACTATAACGGCGCGCTCGCTATCGCCGTTGGCCTCTTTGTGCTTGAGGGAAGCGTGGGCATGGTCCTTGTGCTGACGGGCCTGGCGCCTGCGCGCTGGTTGCACTTTCTCTATGGCATCACTATTGTGCTCACCATCCCCGCGATCTTTGCATTCACCAGGGGTAGCAACTCCACCCGCGAGTCGCTCCTTTATGGCGTCGGCATGCTCTTCATCTGGGGCCTTGCCGAGCGTGCGCAGTTTACGGGCCGCTGACATGGAAGAGCGTGCATGGTTTGCGCGGTACGCCGCCATTGCTCTTGCTGTTGTGGGCGGCGTTGAATGGTTCCTCGGCAGGACAGTGTCGCGCCTCGCTGCCGCGCCGCCACTCCAGGGTGTTGCTCGGGCACTTATCGAGTATTTGGGCCGTGTAGGTATATTCCTCTTGTCGCCCTCTTTCGTGCTGGCAGCGTCTCTTTTTCTCCTGTCGGTTATCACCTTTGGTAGCTATGCTTCAAGTCGTGGCGACGTTGTACGCATAACGCTCAGCATATATCTGGGGCTCTTCGCGGTTATTGCCACAGCGCACTCGCTCTTCATCGTGTTGCAGCTATTTCCCAATCAGGCGTGGTTCAACATCAGCTTCAATATATTCGCTTTGCTCGCAGTATGGAGCCTTGCGATCTACTTCCTATCACGCCGGAATGCTGCTCGGATGGCACGCTTGTCGGTGCTTTGCGTGGCGGTAGCATTTTCGGGCTGGTATTACTATGTTCTGCAACAAAGCATCGTCGAGTTCGGCGTGAGATTACCCCTTGACCCTGTTGCGGCTCGCGACTTCGGCGAGCTCGTGGCAGTGTTGGCTCCTATTCTCTTCTTTGCCGCCATCGCGGTCCCAAATGGGCAGTGGAGGCACGGCAAGCGCTGGATTGCACCTTTTGTGCTCGTGCTGCTTTTCTCAGCGGGCAATGTGGCAGATATGCTGACCGATCAGGGTTTTACCGGCGTTTTCGCCACCTGGTCGCTTGGCTTTAACCTTTATCTCCCCTGGCCTCTTTATGCCCTGGCTCTGGGCCTCTTTGTCTACGCCTTGCTCACTGCCTTCGCGGGCGATGCAAACAACACCGCTTTTGCCAACCCCAACACCGGGCTTGGTATGATGTTGCTAGTCTTTGCGGGATACGCTCTACAGCTGCCCTATCAGCACCTGATTGCGGTCCTTGCACTGCTGCTGTTCAGTGGCGTCGCCGTGCCTTTTGGCGCGAGGTCCATCCCTCTCAGGCGGAGTTATGAATTGGCACCACATAACTCATAAAGCCCATGAAGCCTGCACTTACCACTTGAAGTCGTCTACTTCTTCATACGAGCGCTTCGGCTTTAACGACTGAGGCCGCCGGAGTTCTTCCCTTCTAAATTGCCGAGGCGCGGGCTGCGGCTTGCCTTGTGTGGGCGACCCGCCCGGGATGATCCTCCTTCTGATCCCCGTCCAGAAGTAGTCTTTTACAGGCTCGCCTGCCTGAAAGTGCTCGGCGATGATTCGCTGGAGCCGCGCGCGGTCCATCTGCTGGTAAAAGACCCTGCCAGGATAAACCACCATTGTCACCCCCGACTCGCAATGCGCCTGGCAGCCAGTGGCCGCGACCTCAACTCTGCCGGCAAGCCCTGCGCGCACAACTTCCTCCTTCAGGTAGGTAAGCAATTCCAGAGAGCCTTTGGGTCCGCAGTTTGGGCCTCCGCAAAGGTACGCGCGGTATTTTCGCTCTTCCAAGATTATTTGATCAATCCTAGCCTAGAGGCTCGCCATCACCTGAGCAAGCGCGTCCTTTGACGGGCGCAGATCCTCTTCCTGCATCTCGGCGAGAGGACTTGCCGGGATTCTGAGTACTTGCTGTAAGCTGTCGCGTCCCTCTTTGATATAGAGAAGGCCCGTGATAAACTCCTGCTTTTCTTCGGCTTCCGATAGGAGGGCCATCGCTGCTTGCTTGTTGGTAGGATCGTATTCGCGGTCCAGCTTCTTCAACTGGATCGTCGGACCGTCATGCATCTTAACCGAGATCATCGAGCCTTCCGGGTAGTCAACGTTTATCTCCTCAAACTTTGGTATGAAGGTGATGTCATGCAGACGTTCCTCGTTGGCCTTGCCATAGGGGTAGCTCTTGGTCGATTCTTCGTGGTTGTTGAATGTCACGCACGGGCTGATAATATCGAGCACCGCCGTGCCCTCATAAGTGATAGCCGCTTTAAGAAGCTCGCGCACCTGCTTGGCATCCCCCGCGAATGACCGCGCCACGAAGCCGCAGCCCGCAATGATAGCTTCCATGCACAGGTCAATCGGCGGAAGCTCGTTCAGGCCCGCATATTTTAGCTTCTGCCCCACATCAGCTGTGGCCGAGAACTGCCCTTTGGTAAGACCGTAAACGCCGTTATTCTCGATGATGTACACCATAGGCACGTTACGGCGTACCAGGTGCTTGAACTGGCCGAGGCCGATCGAGCCGGTGTCGCCATCGCCACTCACCGCGATTGGAGTGAGCATGCGGTTCGCAAGCGATGCGCCTGTCACAACCGAGGGCATACGCCCATGCAGAGCGTTGAAGCCGTGCGAGCGATTAAGAAAGTAGGCAGGCGACTTGCTTGAGCAGCCGATGCCGCTCATCTTGATCACTTTGTACGGCGGCAGCGAAAGCTCAAAGGCTACATTGATGATCTGGCTGGAGATCGAATCGTGGCCGCAACCCTGACACAGTGTGGACGGCCGGCCCTTGTAATCACCCTTCTCCAGTCCAACGAGGTTAAGTTTGTCGCCCCGTCCCCCAGTGGACTCGGTAGGCGTAGTTGTTGCTACCATTATTATTTCTCCTGTTCCATTATGGCTTCCTTCACAAACTTGGCGGTTAAAGGCAAACCGTCGAGGTAAGCTACTGAACGGATGTCCATCGCCCTCTCAGGTAGGAAGAGCCGCACCAACGAGCGCATTTGCCCCTCCACGTTTAGCTCAACCACATATAGCCGCTTGTGTGCCTCTACAAACTCCTTGAGGGTATCTTCAAAGGGCAGAGCGCGCAACCGAATATAGCTCGTCTCGGTCCCTTCTTCTCGCATCAGGTCGCGAGCTTCCTCTACCGCCGAGTCTGTGGAGCCGAAAGAGATGATGCCTATCTCAGCCCCATCTCGCGTTTCTACCACAGGCTTTGGAACGAACGTGCGTGCCGTCTCGTGTTTGCGCTCCAGCCGCCGCAGATTCTGATCCCAATCATCGGGACGCTCACTGTAGACCGCCTTCGGGTTGTGCCCTGTGCCACGCACAAAGTAGGCCGACAGCGGGTTCTTGTTGCCTGGCAAGGTGCGGTATGCTATGCCGTCGCCATCTACGTCGGCGTAGCGGGCGAACTCGCCAGCTCGTTGCAGGTCTTCATCAGTGAGCACTTTGCCCCTGTCCATCGCCTTGTCTGGGTAGTCAAAAGGCTCCGTCATCCACATGTTCATGCCCAGATCGAGATCGCTAAGCACAAAAACGGGCGTTTGCAAGCGGTCAGCCAGGTCGAAGGCTCGCCAGCCGAACTCAAAGCACTCTTTCATATTTCCCGGTAGGAGGCATACCTGGTGTGTATCTCCGTGTCCGAGAAAGTATGTAGAGAGCAAGTCGCCCTGTGATGTGCGAGTCGGTAAGCCTGTGCTTGGACCTACACGCTGTATATCCCAGATAACGCCTGGAAGCTCCGCGAAGTAGCCCAGCCCCGCAAACTCGGTCATCAGAGAAATACCGGGGCCGGAGGTCGCAGTCATGGCTCGTGCGCCTGCCCACCCCGCGCCAAGCACCATCCCTATTGCCGCAAGCTCATCTTCGGCCTGCACAATCGCGTACTTTTGCTCGCCATTCTCCCCTGCCGGCCGTAGTTGAGGCAGATACTCGTTTAACGCGTCTACCAGACTGGTTGACGGGGTAATCGGGTACCACGCGGCAACGGTGACGCCCCCGAAAATCGCCCCCAGGGCACCCGCAGTGTTACCGTCAATCATCACGAAACCTTTGTTGCCGTCCATCCTCTGCACGCGGTAGGGGTCTTGCTTGGTAAGGTTCTCACGGCACCAGTCAATCGTCATATTGATCATATTCACATTCATGTCAACGGCGCGGACTTTGCCCTTGAAGTGAAACATCAGCCCTTCGCGCAAATCGTCCACATCGAAGCCTAGAAGGTATGCCAGCGCACCCACGTAGACCATATTCGCAACCAGGTCCCGCAGCTTGGGGTCGATATTCGCTTGCTTCACGAGCTCCTTGACCGGCAGCGCGTACATAGTCACCTCTGCACGCGGGTTGGCAAACTTCATATCGTCAGGGTAGAGGCACACGCCGCCGGGGGGCACGGTCGCCAAATCTTCCTCAGCGGTAGCTGGGTTGAAGGCGACAAGCACCTCAGCCACATCGCACCGAGCAACGTATCCCTCTTTGCTGAGCCTGATGGTATACCATGTTGGCAAGCCGGCGATGTTGGAAGGGAAAAGATTTTTGGAGCCTACCGGTATCCCCATTTTGAAGACAGTGCGTGCCAGCAGGCCATTAGCAGTTTGGCTTCCAGAACCGTTGACTGTGGCGATCACAATTGAAAAATCGTTTATTATGTCAGGACGTTCAGCGGCGTCGCTTGTCGCCGGTTGGTCCAGCACGTCTAGCGTGCCCATATCATCAACCTCCATACTCTCAAAGCACGAATTTAAATGCCAACCGCGACCAATATTATCCAGGTGTCAGGCTGTCGCGGGGGTCTATCAATTCTTCTCCCACTTCAGTATCGCCCGTTTCGTTTCCCTGAGCGTCAATGTCTTTTTCGCCGACAAGGTCCGCAGGCCCCGACATAGGGGGCACAACGGGCACTACTTCGTCATCAACAGCGCCCAGGTGCATCCTGTTGCCGTCTTCCGCGCCGTGCTTCTCCTCACTCGATGCCGCCCTGTAGTCACCTCGGTGCGTCACAAGCTCCTGATCAAGTTCCTCACGCACATAAGACTCTTGCACTTCCGGCGACTGCGGTATCCCCGCATTGCTCTCACTATTCACTCTCTCGTCACTCCTTTGTGCTTATACAGCGCCACCGTTGCTCAGAAGTATCTTCACGAGCGCGGGAGCTATGCGCTTTGCTTAAAGTATAGCACAATTGGCGGCTCTATGCGAAAGCCCACTCTACTGAGTAAATCTTCAGAAGGGGCCTCTATGAACCGCAAGGGACAGCTTATAGCAATGAAGCGACCCAGGTGGGTCGCTTCATTGCTACATACTAAACTAAATCTCTTCGTTCACGTCAATTTGGGCGCGTTGCAACTTGCCGCTGTAATCTATGTAGAGGGTCTTCCACTCGGTGAATACGTCCAGACCTGCCTGGCCTGCCTCGCGGTGACCGTTGCCCGTGCCGCGTGTGCCGCCGAAGGGTAGCTGAATCTCGGCCCCAATCGTGCCCGCATTGACATAAACAATGCCTGTTGTTATATCCCGCATGGCGCGGAAAGCGTTGTTCACGTCGGCTGTAAAGATTGAGGATGAGAGGCCGTACTTGGTGTTGTTGTTCACCTCAATGGCTTCCTCCAGGCTGTCTACGGGGATGAGCGCGGTAACAGGCCCGAAGATTTCCTCCTGCGCGACCATCGCATCCGCCTTGACATTTGTAAAGAGGGTCGGCTTATAGAAGCTGCCTTTGCCCAGTTCACCCTCCACCGCTATCTCGCCGCCTATGACCATATTGGTGCCTTCTGCTTTGCCCTCTTGCACGATGCTGTGGATTCTCTCAACCTGTGATTTGTTGATAACCGGGCCGATATCCACTTGCTCATCGAGGCCGTTGCCAAGCCTGAACTTGCTTATGCGGTCAACGAGAAGCTTCTGTAGCTGATCATGCACGCCACGCTGCACTATCACACGCGAGGCTGCGGTGCAACGCTGGCCCGTCGTGCCGAATGCGCTCCACAGGATGCCTTCAACTGCCAGCTCCAAATCGGCATCATCCAGCACTATGATAGCGTTCTTGCCACCCATCTCCAGCGACACGCGCTTGAGGGTCCTGGCTGCGCTCATCGCGACCTGCTGCCCTGCCGCCGTAGAGCCGGTGAAGGAGATCAGCTTGACACCTGGGTGCTCCAGAATCGCCTCACCAACACTGCCTCCAGGGCCTAGCACCACGTTGACTACGCCCGCAGGCAGCCCAGCTTCTTCGAGTATCTTCACAAGCTCGATTGCGAGAAGCGGTGTGTCAGAAGCAGGCTTGAAGACAACGGTGTTTCCGGCTACTATCGCGGGCATCAGCTTCCACGATGGAATAGCGATAGGGAAGTTCCAGGGGGTGATCGCGCCCACAACGCCGATGGGGTCGCGCACCGCCATTGCGAACTTGTTCGGCAACTCGGATGGTACCACCTCGCCGAGCAGTCTGCGCCCCTCGCCCGCCATATAGAAGGTCATATCTATGGCTTCTTGCACGTCGCCGCGTGCCTCGGCAAGCACCTTCCCCATCTCCTGGGTCATAAGGCGCGCCAGTTCCTCTTTGCGCTCAACAAGCATCTGAGCGCACTTGAATAGGATCTCTCCCCGGCGCGGCGCGGGCATAAGCCGCCACTGCTTGAAGGTTTTCTCGGCTGTTTCAACGGCGCGGTTTACATCGCTCTTGTCCGAGATCGTGAGCACGCCAAGCAGATCACCCGTCGCGGGATTTCGACTCTCGAACGACTTTCCTGTCGAGCCTTCTACCCACTTACCGCCGATGTAATTCTTTACGAGGTCACGGGCATACGTCGGCTGTTCGTTCCCGCCGTCGTGCCTCTGCTCTGCATACTCCGTCTGCTTGAACCTGGGATCCCCCGGCTCTGCTACCTTATCCATCGTAGTCTCCTTTCGCCTGCTCATCATCGTGCAGTTTGGCGCTTTTTCTATGGTTCTTATAAGAACCGCACACCATGCCAAGTGTAGCACAGGCGGGTGGGCGGGTCAAGCTGGCAACGAGCCACGATAGGCTGTGGCACACACCGAAAGATACCCCGTAGGGCCGACATCAAATCGCACGAAAGGCGCTATCATGTACGCCAGACCGCGCGCACCATGAGCCTGTATTGCAGGAGTCCCTGGGTGCGCAAATTTCTAGAAAGTGAGGCAACGACTATGGATACCAGCACTACCAGCACCGAAGGCCTGGTCGAGGGTTTCTCCTTTTGAACCCACCGCTAAGAGGCGGCGAGGCTACCCTTCCGAGAGCAAAGTGAAGCGTGGAAGGCGGATAGTACACTGAGACAAAGAGCTTGAGGAAAAGCTCGGCAAAGAAGACCTCTGCCCCTGTGGCTCGGGTAAGCGCTTTCAAGAGGTGCTGCCGAAACTCAAGCAGGCAGGACGGCGCGCTTCGTAACCACTTCTTTTAGAGAATAGCGCAGCTTTATGCAAAAGAAGGACCTACGAAACGTAGGTCCTTCTTCACTGTGGGCACTTTAGCCAACTAAAGAGTGATGAGTAAAGAGGTGATAATTAACCTTGACAAGCTATCCGTGGGTTAGACGGAAAACTTGTATTGGTAGGTATTCGTCAATTCAACCTTGCGGTTGCGCTGACGAGTTGACCTGGGATCGAGAGGAAAGGGAGGCGAACCAGCCTTTGCCACTACGAA
>JADEYI010000931.1_pt1 | contig 28361 bp, 21 predicted proteins | sample 8542331 | NCBI WGS metagenome assembly JADEYI01 (sample SAMN16510988, study PRJNA670497) | mine drainage metagenome | isolation source: biofilm near Copperflume 1 | place: Germany: Marsberg coppermine Kilianstollen | collected 2018-02 | reverse complement strand
GCCCTAGCTAAACTGTTCAATTTCTAAAATGGGTGTCCCAGTGCGGAAGACAGGAGCAGAGTTATTGGCCGAAGCTAAAAAATGAAAGTTTTTTTTGATCAGTCCTTAAATTGCTTTTCTAAGGGAAGCTCTTTTTCTAAATCTTCAATTATTTTTTTGTCTAAGGGGCTTTCCTTTATCACGTTGTAATTGTCCCAGAATTTTTTGTTGTACGGCTGATCTTGATATTGCAATCCATAGTTTCGCATCTTCTGCGATAAACTAATCCGTTCTGCTGGTTTTGGATGAATGTGGTTGACCAATAATTGCCGTTGCAATTCTGTTTCAAATTTCAATTTTCCTGTTTTGCTATCGTACCAATTAATTTGCGAGGTCACCAGAATGTAATTCAAAAATAATTTTCCTTCAAAGGATTTGAAGTCCAGCGTGCGTTTGTTTTTAACGAAACGGCTTTCAAGCCCGCGTCTCTTTTCTAAGGCTTCCTGATGGTCATTGGAATAATCTAGGTGCAGAATGCCATAGGTTTCTTTATCAATATACACGCGAAGTAAATAATCATGCGTATGGGCGACAACAAAAACTTCTCGCCCATTGTATTGAGTATCGTCCTCAAGTTCCAAACTTTTAAAAAAAACTTCCTCTTCAGGGAATTGACGATAGCGAATGTTGTTATTGAGCAATAAGTCCTCGAGCAAATTATCTTTATCAAAGAATTCGGTGAACTTGCTGTTATAGCCAAGGCTTCTCCGTACTTCCACTAAGGCAACCCGTTCTCTTAATTTGAATTTGTTGCGTGGGGAGTTATAATCTTCATCGTAAATTTTTACGGCTGCCTCTAAAAGTGAAATATAGGTGCCTCCTAATTTTTTTACATCTCGATAAAATCCGTCCAATTGAAAGGGTTTCATGGGATAATTTTCTTCAACTTTTGTAAGTGCCAATCGTAGTATTTCTCCAGCCTTTAAAGAGTCGATGACCACAACCTCTTTTAGTAAGATGGAAGCAGCCTGCATCTCGATCTCCACGGGCTTGTCATTGATTAAAGACCAAACGGGCGCTTCATAAGGTGCGTACCCAAGCATATTCACTACAAGAATATCATTACGCATATCAACAGGAATATGAAAATCGAAGCCGCCTTGGGCATTGGAAATTAAACCTATTGGTTTGCCTTTAACCCCTACGGATGCGAAAGGAAGTGCCTCTTTGGTTTGAATATCTACCACTTTTCCTGAAATAGTAATCTGTTGCGCGTGGAGCGCAGTCACAACAAGGATCAACCAACAAAAGAAAAATATTTTCATCCCGGTCGAAAGTTACGATTTTGTGAAATGGATAGAGTTTTTTAAACCGCTAAAAAATGCTGTTTGTCGCCTAAAGTTGTCACTGATCGGCATTCGGTTCGATTGTTTAACTTTAAAGCAGAATTTATGGTCTTGAAGATTCTTGATCGGATACCAAAAATATGGAAACGCGCTTATGGGCTGATCTGCTTATGGTATTTTCTCAATTTCACAACGAGTGCTATAATCGAGTGGAATTTTGTCAACCCGGCTAATTACGTTTTATGGAATGCGCTGTTTCTTTTTGAAGCTCTTTGCCTTTTTATCATCCTTATTTTTCTTTGGTCACATTGGTTAATGAATTTCAGATCTGTTGTGCAGATAATCGGCCATGTAATAGGGCTTTTTCTCTTTTTTATTACGATGGGTACCCTTTCCTATTTTTTTAATGACTACATGGATGGGTTAGTTTATTTTGATCATTGGAAAGAATACATGATTGAGCTCTTGAGTTGGGAGGCCTTGCGTTTTCACGATCAATACATTATCACGGTAGGCGTTTATTATGTCATCAGGTATTTTCAAGGGCTGCAAAAACAAGAGCAGGAGCGAAGTGAGTTAGCCATTAAAAACCGTGAAATGCAGATATCGTTATTGAAGTCGCAAATTAATCCTCATTTTCTTTTCAACACGCTTAATTCTATCAGCACACTAATTCACAGCAGTAAGGAACAGGCACGAAAAGTAATTACCCAACTTTCAGATGTTTTCCGTTATGCGTTAGATGCCCACAGTGAAGAATTGGTGAAACTTTCTAAAGAAATTGAATTCATCGAAAATTATGTGCGCATACAACAAGTGCGATTCGGTGATCGTTTGCACTTCGAACGAGATATTGATCCCACTTGTCTGAATACAGAAGTGCCTCCGATGATCCTGCAACCGTTGATCGAAAATTCGGTGAAATATGGCATTGGCCCCAAAGCAGAGGGAGGCAAAATTTCACTAACGGTGAGGAGGTCGGGCAGTATTATATTTTTTGAAGTAAAGGACAATGGACTCGGGGTGAATGCCAAAAATGTGATGGATGGAAGTTCGAGTGGAATAGGCATGGCCAATACCGACCTTCGCCTGAAAAGTTATTTTGGGCCACAGTCTTGCCTACGGGTTAGGACTAATGAGAAAGGTTATTCCGTCAACTTTTTTATTGAAGATAAAAAAATATTTGTGCGAACAGAAAAACCTACCTTAGAAAAAATAAACCTATGAATAATAAAACAAGATGCTTGATCATTGATGACGAAAAACTCGCTCGCGAATTACTTCAAGAATTCCTTGAAAATTTTCCTGAGATCGAAGTTTTGGGAGAAGCGAGTAACGGTGCAGAAGGGGTGACGCTAATCGACAAACTAAAACCCGATTTGATTTTTTTGGATGTGCAGATGCCTGGGATGACCGGTTTTGATGTGTTGGATGAAATTGTTCATGAACCGTATGTAATTTTCACAACGGCCTACGACCAATATGCGATTCAGGCTTTTGAAAAGAATGCAGTGGACTATATCTTAAAACCACTTGATGCCGAGCGGTTTAAGGTGGCCGTTGAGCGAGCACAAACCAGAAAAAAGATGGAAGCCGGCAACTTGGAAGATTTGCTTGGAAGCTTAAGGCCAGTGCGGGAACGAACGAGCTATGACGCGCATATTTTTGTTCAGAAATCAGAAAAACTTTTCAGCCTTGCCGTAGTAGAAATTCTACACCTTGAAGCATCGGGTGATTATACGATCATCACTACCAAAAGCGATCAGTTTGTAAGTTCTTCGGGCATTGGAAAATTGGAAGAAATTATGAATCCGGACATTTTTATCCGTGTTCATCGTTCCACGATCGTCAACATTAATTTTCTTAAAGAAATAGAACGACATTTTAATGGTGGAATGGTGGTCAAAATGCAAAGTGGAAAAAGCTTTCCGGTCAGCCGTACTTACGCTAAACAAATCAGAAAGAAAGTGGTTTGAGATGTGCTGACGTGTGGACATGTTTAGGTGGTACTTAGGCATTCCGCCACTGCTCTTTGCCTACTGCTAACTGTTTATGGCCCACTTCGTACTGCCTACCTTTTAACAAAGCCCGGACCACGAACGCACCGACCGGGTTTAGCGTCGGTGTGAATTCCATTTTTTAAAACGAGTACACCATTTACAAAAACATACGTCACACCAGTGGCATACTGATGGGGTCTATCAAAGGTAGCATTGTCTTTTATTTTTGTGGGGTCAAAGGCAACGACATCTGCATAGTTTCCAATTTTTAGACTCCCCCTTTTTTTAATTTTTAAATTGGATGCAGGTAAGAAGGAGAGTTTACGCACGGCTTCTTCTAGTTTCATTATTCTTTCATCGCGAACATATTTGCCAAGTAAGCGCGCAAAACTCCCATAGGCGCGCGGGTGAGTACCACTACTCGTAAAAGGCTTTTCTGCCGGAATAGAAGCAGCATCAGAGCAAATGCTAACGTAAGGCAGCTGTAACATGCGCTTCACATTCAACTCTGCCATTAAAAAGAATATTGCTGGAATGGAGGAGCGATCAGCAATGATCAGATCAAGCATGGTTTCATTGGCATTTTTCCCATGTAAGCGGGCGATTTCATTCAACCTTTTTCCTTTATATAATTTATTTAAAGAATCTTTTCGGAAACCAAGGATCATTACATCCTTTGGGTCAGAGTTTCGAGAAGGGATGCCGGATTCAAGTTCCTGAATTACCTTTTCCCTCACCGATGGATCTTTTAACCTATCGCACAGGGCACTGATGCCACCTTCTTGCACCCATGTAGGGATGCGAGCGGTAAGCCCTGTCCCGCTGGCGTTGTAGGTGTACATGTCTGCAGTGATTTTTAAGCCCGCTTTTTGAGCACTGTCGATTTTTGCAATAACATTATCGGCCTTAGTCCAATTCCAGGTGTTATTGATTTTCAGGTGATAAATTTCTGTGGGGATGTTGGCCTCTTTAGCGATGCGGAAAGCTTCGTTTAAGGCATTATAAATATTGTCGCTTTCATTTCGCATGTGGGTAATATACATGCCGCCATAAGCCGAGGCCGCTTTGCAAAGTTCAATGAGTTCTTCGGTGGAGGCATAGTCGGCAGGTGCATAAATCAACGAAGACCCCACTCCCATGGCACCCTCTTTCATGGCCTTTTCGACCAATGATTTCATTTGCACAAGTTCTTCGTGCGTTGGCTTACGGTTTTCAAAATCCAACACATACGTTCTTACAGTGGTGGCGCCAACAAATGACGCGAAGTTAGGGCTCACTTTTTTCTTTTCGAGATAGTCGAAGTAATCACCCAAAGATTCCCACGAAGAGTCGTTGGCATTCTTCTTTTTTCGTGGCCCCGGGCTCCAACCTTCCCCAAAGACTTCAAGCGTTACACCTTGTTTGATATCACTCATGGAACGGCCATCCTTTAGTAGCGAGCCGTCTGCCCAGCTGAGCATGTTGATGAAGCCCGGAGCGATGGCCAGGCCGATGGCTTCAAATTCAGTTTTTCCGGTTGCCTGTTTTAAATCTCCGATGAACGCGATGGTATCCGCATTGATTCCGACATCGGCTTGAAAAGGTTTCCCGCCAAGGCCGTCATAAATTAGCCCGTGGCGAAGAATTACATCAAATTTTTGCTTTGCCGCATTGAAAGAAAAAAGAAAGAGGACGATAAAAAATAAAAACGCTTGTCTCATCGGTTAAAGCTAATAAAAAACGAAGCTCAATGACAAGCAACTCCGTTTACATAATCAGAAATAATCTTCATGGCCTGAGCGGTCTCACTTCCTTCAAACCCTGAAATGTCTGAATAGGTAATTTGTTTTTGATATTCCTCAAAAAATATTTTTGAAAGAGGAAGATAGGACCAATGCCATTTTTCTTCTTCGTAGCCAGTGCGTCCATTTATTTTAGTGGTGTAGGGTTGGCAAAATCCAAATTCAGAAGCATGGATGGTGAGCCATTGATAAATTTTCAAGCCTTCTCCACCAGAAAAATAATTGTTGTCGAGTGAATTCAAATCTATATCGGTGCCCCAATGGTGGCGCGATGAACCGGGCATGGAACTGTACAGCAAAATCAATCTGGCTCTTTCTTTTAAATCAACAACAGTGGTTAAATCTTTTCCTTCCACTTTGGTTTTGCCAGTCCATTTGTTTTCCCATATTTTTTTTTGAGAATCAAAATTTCGGGTGGCGGAAATGATGAAAAGATTCATACTATCTTTTTTTGCTGAGGTGGCCATTTTCTTAAAGGCTTCAACTGTTTCTTTGCGAAGAAAGCCATTGAGGGCATTACCTTTCGCAAGGGTAGCGTTCAATTGAATGAATCGCGAATCAAGGGAAGGATCGAAACGGCCTAGAAGATAATTTCTATCTATTGAAGATTGAGAAAAATAGAACAAAAGTAAAACAAAGAGAAAGGTCGTTTTCATTCCTTGCTGAAAGCAAACCAGTTATACCCCTAAAATCAATCTCCCTGGATCTTCCAATAATTCTTTTACCCGCACCAGGAAACTTACCGATTCGCGACCATCGATCACGCGGTGGTCGTACGAAAGGGCCACATACATAATGGGTCTCACAACAACTTCCCCTTTTTGTACAATGGCACGTTCCACAATATTGTGCATTCCAAGAATGGCCGCTTGGGGAGGGTTGATGATTGGTGTGGACAGCATGGAACCAAACACGCCACCATTCGTTATTGAAAATGTTCCTCCGGTCATCTCTTCGATAGAGAGTTTTCCATCGCGACCTTTACCTGCCAACCGAACAACTTCACTTTCAATTTGAGCAAAGGTTAACGATTCCGCATTTCGGATAACGGGTACCACTAATCCGCGCGGGGTAGAAACAGCAATGGAAACATCGCAGTAGTCATGATAGACAATTTCATCTTTATCGATAGAAGCATTTACGGCAGGGAAATCCTTCAACGCAATACAAATGGCTTTTGTGAAGAAGGACATGAAGCCGAGACCAACGCCATATTTTTCCTTGAATTGATCCTTGTATCGGCCTCGTAATTCCATCACGGGTTTCATGTCAACCTCATTAAACGTAGTAAGCATGGCCGTTTCATTCTTCACCGCTACCAATCGCCTCGCAATGGTCTTGCGCAACGAAGTCATTTTCTCTCTTCGTTCGTTTCGCGATCCGCCAGAAGTGATCACCGGTGGAGCCAATGTTGGCGCAGCTTTCGATTCTTTAGGGGGCGCACCTGCTTGTGCTTTCACTGCATCTTCTTTGGTAATTCTACCGCCAATTCCTGTGCCTGCAACTTGTCCACTAGAAATTCCTTTTTCATCTAATATCTTGGCTGCAGCGGGGGATGGAGTGCCTGCTGCATAGGATATGGTTGAAGTTGCTAAAGGGCTTTGAGTTGGGGCCTGTGTTGCGGTGGGTGACGATGTGGCCGGGCCTCCTTCGGTCACTTCGATTTTGCAGATCAGCCCGCCAATGGGTAATGCGGTTTTTTCTTTTGCAACAATATGCAAAATGCCATTGGCCTCAGCAGGCAGCTCGAAAGTTGCTTTGTCAGATTCTACTTCGGCAATGATTTCATCAAGCTTAACGAAGTCACCTTCTTTTTTCATCCAGGTGGAGATCGTTACTTCGGTAATGGACTCGCCTACCGCAGGCACTTTCATTTCTTTTATGGCTCCTGTAGTTTGCATAGGCTTGGGAAATACGTCAGGCGATGTTGGTTTTGTTTCAGTTGAAGAAGGTGCAGAACCAACACCATCGGCAATTTCACAAATCACAGCACCAATGGGAACCACCTCACCTTTTTGTTTGGTAATTTTTAGAGTTCCTGCTTGAGGAGCCGGAAGTTCGAAATTGGCTTTGTCTGATTCCAACTCGGCAATGATTTCATCCATTTTTACAGTATCACCATCTTTTTTTAACCAGTTGGCAATTGTTACCTCTGTAATGGATTCACCGACTGCGGGTACTTTTACTTGTTGTGCCATTCTATATCTTTTTGAATTTTTTTAAAAGGATTAATTGAATGCTTGATTAACAATTTTCTCTTGTTCCACTTTATGAACTTTAGAATACCCGGTAGCGGGCGATGCACTTGCCTTCCGAGAGATTAAATCTAGACCTTGCATATTGCGTAAGATAAAAGTCCAGTAACCCATGTTGGCCGGCTCTTCTTGTACCCAAGTTAGTTTTGCGCCTTTGTATTTTTTTAGAACGGCATTCAATTGTTTTTCAGGGAACGGATGTAGTTGTTCCATTCTTACAATGGCCACCTCTTTGGATTTCTTTTTATGCTGAACCTCCAGTAGATCATAATAAATCTTACCCGTACAAAGGACGACACGTTTCACATTCTTGGGATCTACGTGGTCATCGTCAATCACCTCCTGAAAAGAGCCTTTTGTGAAATCTTTAAGGGGCGACACCACTGCCGGATGACGCAATAAAGATTTAGGAGTGAAAACAATGCATGGTTTTCTGAAATCCCACGCCACTTGTCTGCGTAGCAGGTGAAAGATATTAGCGGGCGTAGTAGGATTACAAACGATCATATTGTATTCAGCAGAAAGCTGCAAAAATCGTTCTGGCCGGGCATTAGAATGTTCTGGTCCCTGTCCTTCGTATCCATGCGGCAAGAGCATAACCAATCCATTCATGCGATTCCATTTGGATTCCGCACTGGAAATAAATTGGTCGATCATGACCTGGGCACCATTTGCAAAATCACCGAATTGCGCTTCCCAAATTACCAGGGCATTCGGTGTGGACATAGCGTATCCGTATTCAAAACCTAATACGCCATATTCAGAAAGCAGCGAGTTGAAAATATTAAATTTTAATTGTCCTTCTTCGATATGGTCTATGTTGCAGTAAGGTTGGTTTGTATTGGAATCAAAAAAGTAAGCGTGGCGGTGGCTAAACGTTCCTCGCTTTACATCTTGCCCTGACATGCGTACGGGAACCTTTTGAAGCAGTAAGGATCCATAAGCAAGTAATTCTGCTTCAGCCCAGCCTAAAATTTTTGTGTCAAAAAATGCGGTCTTTCTTTCTTTGAGCAATTTTTCAATTTGCTTGAGTGGTTTAAACCCTTCTGGTATGGTGGTAAGCGCTTTGGCTACTTTGTCAATCTCCGCTGGCTTAATGCTGGTATCGGGCGATTGATCAAAATCCTTAGGCGTAGACCTACGGAGTTTCTCCCATTCGTTTTCAATTTTCTGTGGCTTGTAAGGAAGGGGTTTCTGCTTTACCTCATTTAGCCTGTCTTGTAATAAATTGCGAAAACTTTTATCCAATTCATCGGCAAGCGTAGCGTCCATGTCGCCTCGTTCAACCAATTTTTTAACATACACTTCGCGAGGATTTGGGTGTTTGGCAATTAAATTGTAGAGCTTGGGTTGGGTGAACTTTGGTTCATCGCTCTCATTGTGGCCATGCCTGCGATAACAGAGCATATCAATGAAAATATTTTTGCCGAATTTTAGCCGGTACTCCACTGCTAAATTGGCACAGAAGGTAACGGCTTCCGCATCATCACCATTGACATGAAGAATTGGCGCGTCCACAATTTTTGAAATATCTGTGCAATAAATGGCTGTGCGGGCATCGTCAAAGTCAGTGGTGAAGCCAATTTGGTTGTTAATCACAAAGTGAATCGTACCGCCTGTTGTGTAACCTGGAAGCCCTGACATTTGAATCACTTCATAAACAATACCCTGGCCAGCCATAGCGGCATCACCATGGATAAGAACAGCCATCGCTTTGGTTATATCGCCTTTATACTCATCGTCAATTTGCCCTCTGGTATATCCTACCACAAGCGGATCAATGGCTTCAAGGTGCGAAGGGTTTGGGGTAAGCTTTACATAAATCTTGTTTCCCGATTGCGTATCAATATGACTTGAATAACCCAAATGATATTTCACGTCACCATCACCCATGGTAAGGTCTGGATTGCTGATGCCTTCAAACTCGGTGAAGATCTGTTCGTAAATCTTTCCAAGAATATTGGTCAGCACATTTAAGCGGCCACGGTGCGCCATACCGATCACGACTTCTTTAACTCCTAGTTCGGCCGATTTATTAATAATCTTATCCAGGGCAGGTATGGTGTTTTCGCCACCTTCCAACGAAAAACGCTTTTGGCCTAAAAATTTTGTGCCCAGAAAATTTTCAAAGACAACGGCCTCGTTGAGTTTGCTGAGAACGCGTTTCTTTTCGCTCTGGCTTGGGTTGTAGCTGAAGTACTCTTTCTCGATTTTTTCAAAAAACCAGGCTCTTATTTCGTCATTTCGAATGAAATTGTATTCAAAGCCGATAGGCCCGAGGTAAAGCACTTTTAGTCGCTCAATAATTTTCCGTAGCGAAGACTTGGGCATCCCAATTTCAGCGGCCACATCAAATTCGGTATCCAAATCTGCATCGGTCAAGCCGAAAATAGTATGCTCTAAATGGACTCCATGATCCCTTCGTTCACGTACCGGGTTCGTATTGGATTTTAAATGGCCAAAAGAACGGTAGGCAAAAATTAAAGTCCGGACAAAGGTCTCTTTGATATTTCCACTATCTGCGGCTCCTTGGCCATTTTCGCCATATCGCTGGCTTGAGAAATCGTACCCTTCAAAGAATTTTTGCCAAGTGGGGTCAACGGAAGTTGGGCTTTGCTTATAATTTTGGTAGAGCTGATCGATGTAACCTACGTCAGCATTAGAGATGTAGGAATAGTTGTCCATGTTTTTGTTTTTGGAAAGAAGTCAAACTTATAAAGAAATGAAATATTATTAAAACCTAATAATCGCGTTAACAAATATATTTGTTTTTACACTTGGATTGCGCGGAATTCGAGAAATGTAACTTTTTGGCAAGGATTTGCTTAAGATTTTTGGGATCCGGTTGCTTGCTTTAAAAAAAGCATTACTTTTGCAGTCCTTTAAAAACGGACGAGATCCAACCTTAAAAATTTGACAAATGGTAAAAATTAGATTGGCCCGCAGGGGCAGAAAAAAACTGGCTTTGTATGATGTAGTGGTAGCGGATGCCAGATCCCCTCGTGACGGTAAATTCATCGAAAAAATAGGCACTTATAACCCATTGACGGTTCCTGCCTCCATCGTATTACAAGATGATCGCGCTTTTCATTGGTTGATGAATGGCGCACAGCCATCAGACACAATTAGGGCAGTACTCTCGTTTCGCGGCATCTTATATAAGAGACACTTGCAGATTGGCGTTAATAAAGGGGCAATTACCCAAGAATTGGCCGACACAAAATTAAACGATTGGTTGAAGACGAAAGAAGCTACCGTCCAGTCAAAACTTGATGGTTTAACGAAATCTAAAGCGGAAAACGCAAAAGCGCGCAAAGAAGCCGAAACTAAAATACGTGAGGCACGTGCTGAGGCCATCCGCAAAAAATCTATCGTAGTTGAAGCACCGGTTGCTCAGGAAGAGGCAGCTCCTACGGCAGCAGAAGGCGAGGCCACTTCGACAGCAGAAGGTCAGGCTTAATAGTTTAAAATCTTAAAAAATAGTGCCAACACTGAAATGTGTTGGCATTTTTTATTTAATGAGAATGCAACAAGACAACATTAAAATCGGGTTTATTTCAAAAACGCATGGACTGAAAGGGGAGGTAACAGCCGTGCTAGAAAATGACGGGGCATGGACTGATGATACCACGCTTTTGCTCGAATTAAACGGAAGCCTGATTCCTTATTTTATTGAAAGAACTTCTGGTCAAGCCAATAAGCCAATAATAAAATTTGAAGGAATCAATTCCATCGAGCAAGCCACGATGTTGAAAGGGCGCAGCATTTATAGCCCAAAATCCGATCGCCCCAAATCAAAGCCGGGTCAATTCCATGACAATGAAATAATTGATTTTCAGGTGGAGGATAAAGAATTGGGAACGTTAGGGATTGTCAAGGAAATCCAAAACCAAGGAGTTAACAAATTGATTCTGGTGTTAAATGGGACTAAGGAGATTCTGATTCCGGTAAATGCACCTTTCATCAAGAAGGTGAACAAATTGAAGAAAACAATTCAGGTAGAATTGCCGGACCGCTTTTTGGATTTCTGATTTCCGAAAGCTAACGTGAAGAGAATCACATTGACTTTGTTGAAAGAGAAGAATTTGTATTTTTAATAAAAAATATTCTGATGAAAAACTTATTCGCATTCTTCGTGATGATTGGCTTGGTTGTGCAAGGCTATTCCCAAGATCAAAATAAATGGAAAGGTAAATTTGAGCAACTGGATTACTTGCTTCCAACCCCAAATGAATACCGCTCGGGCTCTGGTGCACCTGGCCCGAAATATTGGCAACAAAAAGCGGACTATGTCATCGATGCTGAACTAGACGAGCCGACCAACCAACTTCATGGAAAGGAAACCATTACCTATTACAACAATTCGCCAGAAACTATTTCCTTTCTGTGGCTACAGTTAGATCAAAATGTAAATAAAAAAGGAAACGAAGATTTTGCTTCCGCTCTGGGCAGTTTGAAAGACACACTCACGGGGCTTTCTATGCAGTACCTGGTTCGGCCGATAGAATTTCAGGCGGGCTGCACGATCAACTCAGTAACTGACAAAGCCGGCAAGGCGCTCCCAATCACCATCAACAACACGATGATGCGTATTGACTTAAACACACCGCTAAAGGCGGGTGAAAATTTGTCGTTCACTATTTCATGGAGTTATGCCATCACCGATCGGGCCATGTTTTTACTTTCCCGCGAAGGGTATGAGCATTTCCCTGAAGACAATAACAATGTCTATCTGATTGCCCATTGGTTTCCACGCATGTGCCAGTACGATGATTTTGAGGGTTGGCAGAATAAGCAGTTTCAGCGCCTTGGTGAATTTGCCCTTGAATTTGGAAATTATAAAGTGAACTTTACTGTTCCGGCAGACCATATTGTAGGTGGCACGGGCAGTTTAACCAACGCGAAAGAAGTTTTGACCTCCGCTGAATTTGATCGTTTCGAAAAATCGAAGTCGTCATTTGACAAACCAATGGTGATCGTAACCGAAGAAGAAGCCCGGCAAAAAGAGAAAATGAAATCCACTGCGAAAAAGACGTGGCGGTTTCAGGCCGACAATGTGCGCGATGTAGCCTATGCCAGCTCCAGAAAATTTATTTGGGATGCGCAAGCAGTGAAGCTTCCGACTAACACCACGTTGGCAATGTCTTTTTATCCTAAAGAAGGTTTGCCGGTTTGGTCAGAAGAATCAACGAAAGCAGTAAAGAATGCGGTGGAAGTTTATTCTCAAAACACATTTGATTATCCTTATCCAGTAGCGATTTCCGTAAACACGTCCAATATAGGGATGGAGTTTCCAATGATCAGTTTTAACGGAGGCCGACCACACAATGGCAAAATGAGCGATCAGGCCAAAGCCGGAATGATCGGAACGATCGTACACGAAGTAGGTCATAATTATTTTCCCATGATCGTGAGTTCGGATGAGCGCCAATGGATGTGGATGGACGAAGGGCTAAACACCTTCTTGCAAACACGCACCGAGATGGAGCGCTACCCGCAGTTTCATCATACCGAACCCAAGGACATTGTGCCGTACATGAAGGGAGACAAAAACATAATGCGGCCGGTGATGACTACTTCAGACAACGAACAATTGCGTGCCTTTGGTTCTAATTTTTATCAGAAGCCTACGGTGGCGTTAACCATTTTGCGGGAAACTGTAATGGGTCATGAACTTTTCGATCGCGCTTTTAAAGAGTATGCCAATCGTTGGAAATACAAACACCCGCGCCCGGCTGATTTATTCCGGACGTTGGAAGATGTTTCTGCCGTGGACTTGGATTGGTTTTGGCGTGGATGGTTTTATGGCACCGACAATGTAGATCTGGAACTGAGCGAAGTAAAATGGTATAAAATGAATGCGCAAGCGGTTGATCCGGAAAAGAAAAACGTGACGGTAAAACCGGGCGATCTTTCTTCCGGGAAGAATGAAAACGCGATGACCGATTTCAGCATCGGCCCGCTTCCGCTGACGGTTAAAAACACACCCGATGCCAATTACGGGCAGTACCTGAGCCGCCTGGATGATTATGCGGTGAGAAAAAACCTGGAAGGCAAAAATTTATATCAACTGAAATTTAAAAATAATGGAGGCCTGGTAAGTCCGATTATTATTGAGTGGACGTATAAAGATGGCACAAAAGAAACCGAAAAGCTTTCAGCTGAAATCTGGCGCCTGAACGAACAAGAGGTAACTAAAATTTTTGTGAAAGATAAAGAAGTGGTGGGCATTGTGGTGGATCCCAATGCAGAAACCGCAGATATTGATACCGGTAATAATACCTTCCCTAAAAAGCCGGAAGCGAATAAGTTTGATCAGTTGAAGAAAGAGAAATAGTCGATGAGTTTTACGGGTAAGGAGGCGAAAGGATAATTTCTTTTCGCCTCTTTTTTTGTGACCCCGGGGAGGCTCGAACTCCCGACCCGCTGATTAAGAGTCAGCTGCTCTACCAACTGAGCTACGGAGTCGTAATTTTTTGATCGGCAAAATTAGCAGATAAAATTTATTGCGTGACTATAAATTATCTATTTCTCCATAATCAGGGTAATCCCTTGACCGCCTGCTGCACAGACAGAAATGAATCCCCTTCCTGATCCTTTTTGCTGTAAAAGTTTTGCCATCGTAGCGATGATCCGCCCACCAGTGGCGGCAAAAGGATGGGCCGCAGCTAAACTACTTCCTTTCACATTCAACTTCGTTGGGTCTATGTTCCCCAATGATTTTTCAAAGCCAAACGTTTTCATCAATTCTTCGCTCTCCCAAATTTTCAAAGTTGCCAAAACCTGAGCGGCAAAGGCTTCATGGATTTCGTAGAAATCAAAATCCTGTAAATTCAATTCCGCTTTTTTCAACATGCGAGTGGCCGCATAGACAGGAGCTAACAATAAATTTTGTTTTTGATGCACGTATTCAATGGCGGCTACTTCGGCAAAGGTGATGTAGGCTAAAACCGGCAATGAATGTTGGCGAGCCCAATCTTCGCTGGCAAGAAGAACACAAGAGGCGCCATCAGTGAACGGGGTTGAGTTACCAGCGGTGAGTGTTCCGTTTTCTTTGTCAAAGGCAGGTTTTAGCTTCGCCAGTTTTTCTAGCGAAGAGTCTTTACGCACATTGTTGTCGCGCGTCAAGCCTAGAAAAGGCGTGAGCATATCATCAAAAAAACCATCGTCATAAGCCTTGGCCATTTTTTGATGGCTTTGTAAGGCAAACGCATCCTGATCTTCCCGTTTGATACCGTAATATTTCGCGGTGATTTCCGTGTGCCCGCCCATCGACAATCCCGATCGTGGTTCGTCAATGCCAGGCGCTACCGGCACTAAGTCTTTAAACCTGATTTTTAGAAATTTACTAAGCTTTTCGCCTACCGTCTTGGCTCTCCGGGCTTCTAACAAAATTTTACGCAAGGGTTCGCTGACCACAATCGGCACATTGCTTACGGAATCTACCCCGCCAGAAATACCAACTTCAATTTGACCCATGGCAATTTTATTTCCGATGTACACCGCAGCTTCCAGGCCCGTGTCGCAAGCTTGTTGAATATCACAAGCGGGGGTGGTTGGGTCAAGGGTAGAGCCGAGAACACATTCGCGCATCAAATTAAATTCACGACTGTGTTTGATCACGGCTCCTCCGGCCACTTCGCCTAATCTCTTCCCTTGCAAATGATAGCGTTCGATCAAACCGTTTAGCGCAGCCAACATCATATCCTGATTACTGGCATTGGCATAGTTGGTATTATGACGGGCGAAAGGAATACGATTGTAACCGACAACAGCGACCTTTCTGGAAGGTTGATTTATAAACATGAGTCTGGATTTGTTAGTACAATAAAGGAATAATTTGTGTTGAAAGTTTCAGCTGGACCAAACTATTTTTCAAAATGAATAAGCCGTTTATGGAAACAGATGTGGTTTGGTTCAGTAAATTTGATCTATGGAAAAATCTAAACTACGAAGCACTAATTGGTTTGGTCGAAAAGGAAAAGATGGATTTATCTATCGCGCTTGGATGAAGAATCAAGGAATTCCTGCTGATATGTTTGAAGGCAAACCAGTCATCGGTATTTGCAACACGTGGAGTGAACTAACGCCCTGCAACGCCCATTTTCGCGACCTTGCTGAATCTGTAAAAAAGGGTGTACTTGAATCGGGTGGTTTTCCAGTTGAGTTTCCCGTGATGTCGCTAGGTGAGACGCTGATCAAACCCACGGCCATGTTATACCGAAACCTGGTGAGCATGGATGTGGAAGAATCAATTCGAGCAAATCCCATTGACGGGGTCGTGTTGCTTTGTGGTTGTGATAAAACTACGCCTTCCTTAGTGATGGGCGCTTGCAGTGTAGATATCCCAACATTAGTAATATCGGGTGGGCCAATGCTAAAAGGACATTGGAAAGGAAAAGACATTGGCACCTCTGATGTTTGGCGTTTTGATGTGGCGCATAAACTGGGTCAAATATCCAATGAAGAATTTATAGAAGCCGAAGCGTGCATGGCGCGAACCCAAGGTCATTGTGCCGTGATGGGCACTGCTTCAACGATGGCCGTTATGGTGGAGGCCTTGGGTCTTTCTCTGCCCAACAATGCCTCCATTCCAGCAGCCGATGCCAGACGTAAAGTGTTGTCGCAGCTTTCGGGGAGAAGGATTGTAGATATGGTAAAGGAAGAACTAACCCTGTCCAAAATACTTACCCGAAAAGCATTTGAAAACGCCATCATGATCAACGCAGCCATTGGCGGATCTACCAATTTTGTAATTCATTTATTAGCCATCGCAGGCCGGATCGGTGTTGATTTAAATATTGATGACTTCGATGAGTTTTCACAACGAATTCCCTTACTGGTGAATATCCAGCCATCTGGAGAAAACTATATGGAGGATCTATATTATTCCGGTGGCTTGCCAGCGTTGATAAAAGAAATGAAATCCATAATTCATAATGATGCACTTACGGTGAATGGAAAAACGATGGGTGAAAATTGTGCAAGGGCTGAAGTGTATGACCGAAATATTATCAGTACGATGCAAGAACCTTTCAAGCCTGAATCTGGCATTGTGGTGGTGAAAGGAAATCTTGCACCCAATGGCGCAGTGATAAAACCTTCAGCAGCGAGTCCCTCCTTGTTAAAACATACAGGCAAGGCAGTGGTCTTTGAAAACATCGAAGATTACCAAGCAAGAATTGATGATCCTAACTTAGCGATCGATGCAAACAGCATTATGGTGTTAAAAAATGTTGGTCCTAAAGGTTATCCGGGCATGGCCGAAGTCGGCAACATGGCGCTCCCTAAAAAATTATTGGTGCAAGGTGTAACTGACATGGTTCGCATTTCAGACGGAAGAATGAGTGGCACTGGATTTGGGACGGTAGTCTTGCATGTGTCACCTGAAGCGGCCGCGGGTGGCAACATTGGCCTGGTGCAGAATGGTGACCTCATCAATTTGGATGCGCACAACAGAACGCTGCACCTGGAGGTGTCTGATTCTGAATTAGCATCGCGAAAAAAAGCATGGAAGCAATCCGAAAAAATGCATTCGCGCGGCTATGTGCATTTGTATCAAACCCATGTAGAGCAAGCGCACCTTGGTGCGGATATGGATTTTTTGAAGGGTGGATCGGGGAGCATGGTGTCAAGAGATTCACATTAAAAATTTAGCTATGAGTTTCGCGAATAAAACTGCCATCGTAACCGGAGCGGGTCAAGGTATTGGTTATGAAATCGCTTTTCAACTAGCCCATCAAGGCGCTTTTGTGATCTTAAATGATATTGATGAAGGGATGGCTGCCAGTGCTGTTAAAAAAATCGGCAAAGAGGTTTCAGGTAAGTGCATAGCCCTGGTTGGCGACTCGAGCAACTATTCCTTCATCACAGAAATGGTCAATGAGGCAGCTAAACAGACCGGCCACCTTGATATCGTCATCGCCAATGCGGGGATTACCCTTTATGGAGATTTCTTCACCTATCAACCAGACGCATTTAACCGAGTGATGCAGGTAAACTTAGCGGGCACTTTTTTTCTCGCGCAAGCAGCCGCCAATGTAATGAAGGGCCAGGCTAGCGGTGGTTCACTGTTATTTACCTCTTCTGTAACCGGCCATCAGGCGCATAAAAATCTAGCGGCTTATGGAATGAGTAAAGCAGCGCTTGAAATGCTGGCAAAAAATTTGGTGATCGAATTATCTTCTTTTAAGATTAATGTCAATACGGTGGCACCTGGGGCAACGTTAACCGAGCGCACAATGGAAGATCGCGAATATGCAGCCACTTGGTCGAAGATTACGCCTATGGGAAGTGCGGCCACCGTTACCGATATTGCTAACGCAGCACTATTCCTCGTTTCGGATAAAGCCAAACACATCACCGGACAAAATTTAATTGTGGACGGTGGGTGGACGAGTATTAGTCCGTCACCGTATTAAGGAGGATAAGGTGAATAAACCCATCGACTAAATGTATTTGTATTTTGTTCAACATTCGGATACAAACCTAGGATTCACCCGTTCCGGGTGTCGGAAGGTATAAGTTTGATGGCTCTGATGCTGATTTTGGATTAGTAGAATGCACGCGTTGCAAAAGCGTGCGCGAACAAAAGAAAAAGAAGAGGCTCCAAGGCCTCTTCTTTAGATTTGAATAAGTCGATTGTTAATTAAAAATATACCTTACACCAATCTGCATCTGCCAACGGGAGTTGATATTAGTTGGATCGGCACGGAATGAAGTAGTAAGCGGTGTGTTGGTAGCAGCATTGAGGTAAGGAAATTGATATTGCGGCACCTTATTCGCATCGTATCCGGTAAAGGTGAGTAGCGAAGTACGGTTAGGGATCCGGACGACACCCCATTTGCTGTTTAGCATATTTCCAATATTGAAAATGTCGAAACTAAACTGGAGGGTATTGGTTTTCTTTCCTGATTTGATATAAAAATCCTGTAAGAGTCGGATATCCAACTCCCCTCTCCAAGGTGAGAAAGCGCCATTTCTTGCCGCGTACTGTCCACGATGTTTGCTTAAGTACCTGTCTCTATTGATAAAGGCATTAAGGTCATTCCATTGTTGTGCAGCAGAATAAGTTACTACGCCTTTGCTTACTATATCAGTAAGGGCAATATCGCTTTGCGTCTTTGGTATGTAAATCAAATCATTATTTGTCTGCTGGTCGCCATTCATATCTCCGTTGTAGACGTACGAAAATCTCCCAGAGTAAACATTAGGTGCGAGTTCATAGAATGCACCGATGGTGGTTCCCATAAATCCAAGATATTTCTTTGTGTAATTCAACGAGGCAATTATTCTATGTTGGGCATAATATTGCGAATACCCCGTTACGTTGGCATTGGGATTGCCGGAGACCTGACGGCCGCTCCAACTGGATTGAGCAATAGAGCCGCCATCATTAACCGACCTTGAATCGGTGTAAGTATAAGAAACTGTTCCGTCCAGTCCATTGCTGAATCTTTTCTTGAACTGGATGGTAGCAAAATAGCTATACCCTTTGGCTGAGTTTTTCAGCACAATGGCATTGGTGATATTTGGATTTAAACGAACATTAGCATTAGAATTTCCTGGTTTCCCTGGAAAGGAGGTATAATAAATAGGCCGATTATCTGCGCCACTGGCTGTATTCGGTGGGGTAGGCAAATCCACATTAGAAAAATAAACCGCATTAATATCTTTAGTGAAAGCAAGATCAAGAGATCCGATGATTCCTCCTGGCAATACTTGGTCGATGGCGATGTTTGTTCTCCAAACCTGCGGGAATTTAAAATTGCGATCCGTCACGGCTAGGTTAAAGCTTGGGTTCGCGGAGGCCGGAGGATTGCCATTTTGCCCCGGCCGATAATAATTAACGTCAGGTTGAAATACTGCTCCAGGTTGACCCGCGGTTGGATTTGCTTGAAAGAAAGAGCCAAACAATAATCCATTATTGGATGCTTGGTTCGAGATCCATACATAAGGAACGCGACCGGTGAAAATACCAGAACCACCACGCACTTGGGTGGTCTTGTCTCCCTTCACGTCCCAGTTAAATCCAAAGCGTGGCGACCATAAAAGAGATGATTTTTGAACCTGATTGGTGTACAAAGGTTTGCCGTCATCAAAAGTTACGGTAGCAGCGAGAGGATTTTGAGCGATACTCGAATTGACATTAGGGTTATCTACACGTAAGCCAAAGGTCAAGCTCACCTTTTCGTTTAGATCATACTTATCTTGGCCGTATAACCCTAACTGGAATGCTTTAACACCTACCAGCGGAAATGAGCCATCAGGAGATGCGGAATAGCCTAACTGATATTGAGCAACGTGACCCGTTTGGCCAGCTGCACTTGCGTAAAAGTCGGATAGTGAATTAAAACGGAATTGGCTATAGTAGAAGGGGTCAAATCCATTTTGGAAACTATAAAATTCGTTATAGGTTCCAACGGTAAACGTGTGTTTACCTCTATAGATGTCGAGATTATCCGAAATCTGAAACACATTGGTATTTAAGATATTATTAGCCGAAAAGGGTTCATATCCAAAGGAAGTCAATTGGGCTCCGCTTCCATTGAGGATATCTACAAGAGGAAATAATTTTCCTGAAGTTGGAGTTTGACGAAAATCTCTGAAAGCAGAATACCCGATCTGAAATTTATTCGCGATGTTATTTCCGAACGAACTATTTAATTCGGCGATTACCGAGTTGAGGTTATTATTGATGCGGTAATAATTCCCTAGAAAGGGTAAGCCAAACTGGCTTGGGGAGCGTCCACCAATTGATCCGCTGCCACTGGGCGGCACATCTCTGAGTGAATTCAGGAAATTGTATTTTATCGTAAACTTATGCTTGGTACTAATGTTCCAATCTATTTTAAGTGTTGCCTTATCACTGTTGGAGGCCAATTGATAATTTTGATAGGGGCCGGGATTATATCCATAATTGCTGACCAGAAAGCTGCTTAATGCGTCTAGATCAGAAGCTTGCACCTGAGAAACATTCGCTCCTGTCGATCCATTTACAGAAGCAGTAAATTGCGTGCCTGGGTCATTTCTTCTTTCGGTTTCATAATTGGCAAAAAAGAAAAGTTTGTCTTTGATGATAGGGCCACCGATACGAAATCCAGTGTTATAAAAACTGAAACCATTAAGCTTGTTGGTGTTGCCATCAACTTTCGATCCGGCCAGATTTTGATTCTTGGTGAAATAATAAACCGACCCGGTAACATCATTTGTACCACTGCGGGTAACAACATTAACGCCAGCACCCGTGAAGCTCCCCTGTGTAACATCGTAAGGAGCAATAGAAGTTGTCATTTGATCTACGGCATCTAAGCTTATGGGCTGCGCGTTTGTTTGCCCTCCTACAGCACCAGACAAACCAAAAGCATTGTTAAACAGTGCCCCGTCAATCGTTGTATTGTTATACAAATTGTTTCTTCCCCCATAACTTCCCCCCGAAAATTGGGGTGTTAGCCGAAGGTAATCCTGAAAACTACGTGCAATTGTTGGGAGATTGGTAATTTCTCTATTCGTGATGTTGGTTGAAGCTCCAGTGCGGTCTGAATTGAAGATGTCTGATTCTGAAGCAACGACCTGTAGTTCTTTGAGTTCTGTTTCACTTTCGGATAACGTAAACTTCACATCAGTAGCATTGCCGAGTGTTAGATAGATACCTTCTCTTACTGAAGTGACATATCCAACAAACGAAACAGTAACTTTATAGGGGCCTCCAACTTTTGCGTTGGTGATCGTGTATTTGCCATCCGATCTTGATACCGCCCCGTATTGGCTACCAGTAGGAACATGGATGGCGACAACATTTGCTCCTGGTAAAGACTCTCCTTTTGAATCTTTTACGAGTCCGTTGATGCTTGCGGTTGTTGCGCCTTGCGCAAATAAGCCTGTAAAGGTTATTGCAGAAAGCAACATTGATAAAAGTAATTTTTTCATCATAGCTAGGTTTTGTTAGGTTTTTAACAAGGCAAAAATATCCTTTTTGCACCATTGGAAAGTAGCCTTTCGATTAATTATTTAAACCTTTTATTAACAATCAAGCAACATGAATGCGCTTAATACATTTATGCAGTATTCCTGGCAATCGATAGCTATTCTTCTTTGTCAAAAATCCATCAAAAGAAATCGATTGCTTTTCGCATTTTTGCAAACCTTATCAGTGAAAAAGTGGTTTAGACCGAAATGGAAAAAGAAAAAGTAAGCAGCGGCAATATTTTAGACTTTAAAGTTCTGGGACGGCTTCTTGGATTTGTTCGTCCGTACAGAAATCGTTTTTATTTTGTTGTTTTCCTTACCCTTGTCTTGGGCATTCTCACCCCTTTGCGTCCTCTCCTCATACAATATACCATTGACAAACACGTGCAGTTGGGAAATTATTGGGGCATGGTGGATGTGATGTTATTGATATTGCTGCTTTTGGTGGCACAATCCATTGTACAGTATTTTCACACCTATGTATCCGGACGCATTGCCCAGTTTGTCATCCGTGATATCCGGATAAAATTGTACGAGCATATCGTCCACTTACGTTTGCAATTTTTTGACAAAACACCGATTGGCCGATTGGTTACCCGCACAATTTCGGACGTAGAAACACTTGCCGATGTTTTTAGTGAAGGACTCGCTGCCATGGCTAGTGATTTGTTGCAAATTGTCTTCATCCTTGCTTTTATGTTTTATATTGATTGGCGCCTGGCGCTGGTCAGTTTATCGACCATTCCGTTGATGATTTTATCAACCTATGTCTTTAAAGAAAAAATAAAAGTGGCCTTTAACGATGTTCGCAATGCCGTTTCCAACTTGAATGCTTATGTACAAGAACATATTACAGGCATGAGTATCGTGCAGATTTTCGGGAGTGAGAAAAAAGAATTTGAGAAATTTAAAGTGATCAATCGCGAGCATCGCGATGCCAATCTAAGGTCGGTATTGTATTATTCGATCTACTTTCCTGTGGCGGAAATCATTGCGGCCATGGGCACTGGATTGCTGGTTTGGTATGGAGCAAAAGGTGCTATCAATCAAGAACTAACAGGCATCACGTTGGGCAAATTGGTTTCGTTTATCATGTTTATCCAACTTTTTTTCCGACCGATTCGAATGATCGCTGACCGGTACAATACCCTTCAAATGGGGATCGTAAGTTCTTCCCGGATTATTAACCTTTTAGAGGATAAAGAATTTCAGGTTCAGGAAGGAACCTATCGCCCTGAGGAAATGAAGGGAGTCGTTCATTTTGAACATGTGTGGTTTGCCTATAACGAGGCCAATTATGTACTGAAAGATTTTAATCTGGAGATAAAACAGGGTGAAACCGTGGCGCTGGTTGGCGCGACAGGCGCAGGAAAGTCCTCGGTTATTAATTTACTGAGTCGCTTTTATGAAGTCAATAGAGGATCAATTTCTATTGATGGGGTGACCCTTACCAACTATAATCTTTCATCCTTACGAAAAAATATCGGTGTAGTACTTCAAGATGTGTTTCTTTTTTCAAGCACTATCCGCTACAACATCACCTTAGGCAATGCGGAAGTCACCGATGCCATGATCTTGAACGCTGCCGATTTGGTGGGCGCAAGAAAGTTCATCGACCGATTGCCAGGTGGACTGGATTATAATGTGATGGAGCGTGGTGCCACCCTATCTGTAGGACAGCGTCAGTTACTTTCCTTTATTCGTGCCATGGTGTACGACCCAAAGATTTTAGTGCTAGACGAAGCCACCTCTTCGGTAGATACGGAAACGGAAGAAATGATTCAGGATGCCATTGGCAAGATGATGGAGAATCGAACCTCCATCGTTATTGCCCATAGACTCTCTACTATCCAGCACGCCAAAAAAATAATCGTTTTGGACAAGGGAGAAATAAAAGAATCAGGTCGACATGAGGAGTTGCTGGCGCACGATGGCTTTTATGCCCATCTTCATAAAATGCAATATAAAGAGGCCGTTTGACCCTTGGCGGGTAATATTGGAGAGATTCCCCTTCGTTTCTGCAAAAGAATTATCTTTGCTTTGATGCGTTTTCAAAAGCCATTCTTTTTACTGCTTTTTCTGTTTCTCCTGACTGCGCCAATGTGCTTTTCTCAAATAAGAAAAAGCGTGCGGAGCAGTCACTATAATCAGCCTAAGGTATCGCACAGCAAGGCTCGAATTGTATGTCCTATTTTTGTTGAAAGCCAATATCCCTATCAGGGCATCGGCTTTAAGGTAGGCGATCCTTTTGCATTGACTTATAAGTTTTATCCCAGTAAGCATTGGTCGTTTGCCGTGGATGCGGGCAAAGCCGCCAGCGGGTTATACAACAGTTATTACCGCGGACTTTTTAATGGCCTCGCCCATGTAGATACATTATCGACTGATATTGCCACGAAGCAAAAATCAACAATAACCTATCTTACCCATAAGGTCTTGGACGATTGGTTTTTGGAGACCAAGTTTTTATATCAATGGGATGCTACGGTAATTTCAAAAGGCCTGATGGTGTATGCCGGTCTGGGATGGCAATGGAGAAGCACAAAAATTCAATACGATTATAATTACCAACAGGCACCAGTGGGGGTGGGTGAGGCTCGCTTTGGCCGGTTTATTGTAAATCGGTTTACTTACGGCCCTGTTGTCCTTGCGGGTTTTGAATATTCTTACTTTTCATTGCCCATTTCAGCCTTTATCGAAGTGGAGCTGTTTACCGATACGCTGGTCGATCCAGGGTATCAGCGGTTTCAAGGCGGGGTGGGGCTTCGGTATGTTTTCTAATCCGTTTCCACTTCATCCGTTTGCATCTGTTTTTCGAACAGCTCTTTGTAAACGCCCTCTTTTTCTAGCAGGGATTCGTGGGTGCCTTCTTCCACGATTTCGCCATCATGTAAGACTAGAATTTTATTGGCCAGCTTAGCAGAGGAAACACGGTGAGAGATAATAATGCTCGTTCTGCCCACCATTATTTTTTTCATGCTGTTAAGGATATTGTTCTCTGTTTTGGTGTCGACTGCAGAAAGGGCGTCATCGAGAATTAATATTTTTGGTTCACGCGCCACTGCCCGGGCAATTGAAACCCTTTGCTTTTGTCCGCCAGAAAGAGTGATCCCTCGCTCGCCCACGCGTGTGCCAAAACCCTTAGGAAAAGCCTGAATATTTTCATACACATCAGCATCTTTGGCCGCTTGAATGATTTTGTTTTCATCTGGGATCTCCAGACCGAAACCAATATTATTGTAGATGGTATCGCTGAAGAGAAAAACATCTTGGGGTACCACACCCACCTGCTTTCGCAACGAAATTAAATTTAATTCCTTGATGGGTATTCCGTCTATGCGCACCTCACCTCCAGTGACATCGTAGAGTCGGGAAACTAAATTGGCAATAGTGCTTTTGCCCGATCCAGTAGTGCCGATGATTCCCAACGATTCGCCCGGACTGATAGTGAAAGAAATGTTTTTTAATGCCTCCACTCCCGTGTCAGGATAGGTAAAGAAAACATTTTCGAACGTTACCTTTCCGGCAATTTCGCTCGCTAAATTTTTGGACGGAATAATATCTGTTTTGATTTTTAAAAACTCATTGATTCGTTTTTGAGACGCCTCTGCCCGCTTAACCTGACTGCTTGTCCAACCTAACAAGGTGACGGGCCAAGTGAGGATATTTACGTAAATAATAAACTCGGCAATATTCCCCACGGTTAGCGCACCATTAATGACCTCCACACTTCCCGCATACACGGTGAAAAGAATGCTTAACCCGACTAGCCCTAACACAATCGGATAAAACAGGGCTTCTACCTTTGTTAACTTAATCGACTGGTGTTTATACTCATTATTCTCCACGGCAAAATTGGCGACCGACTCTTTTTCGCGCGTAAAGGACTTCAACACACGGATACCAGAAAATGCTTCTTGTACAAAAGTGCTTAACCGAGATTGACTTTTCTGGATTTCGCTGCTGCGATGCTCAATAATATTATTTACATAAAATATAGTGATGGATAATAGGGGTAATGGCAATAAAGAGTACAACGTAAGCTTGGGACTGATTGCAAACATAAAGGGAACAAGCATGGCAAAGAGCGTGGCAAGCTGCAGACCATACATTATGGAGGGACCTAAATACATGCGAACACGCCCTACGTCTTCGCTGATCCGGTTCATTAAATCACCTGTATTGTTTCTCCTGTAAAAACTAATGGGCAGTGTTTGGTAATGTTCAAAAATTTCATTTTTTAAATCATACTCGATCAGCCGGCTCATTACGATCAGTGTCTGGCGAACAAAATATAAAAATACCCCACGTAACAACGCCATAATCAAAATGAGCACGGCATAAATTAAGATGCTTCGTGCGAATACATCGAAGAAGGATTGCTGCACGCTACTTTTATCAAAAGAGCGATACACACGGATGTTGTCAACCACCAAGTCAATGGAGTAACGAACGAATTGAGCTGGTAAAATCTGGAATGCATTGGAAATGATAACAAAAACAAGTCCCCAGATCAGGCTCCACTTGTATTTAAGTAAATATTTGTTGAGATGCGTGAGTTCTTTCATTTCGGCTAAGCGCAGTATTTATGAGGATTAGCAACGTGAATTGCGTCCTGCAAGTTCGCAAAAGCACACTTATCCAACAAAGTCTTTCACATTTGATTGCTAGGGCGTAATTTGCAGCCTCAAAAAACGTTCTTTATCATGCTCAACAGGCGTACTATTCGAATCAAAATTATGCAAAGCCTATTTGCGTATAGTCAGTGTAAAGAAGCCGACCTGCAGGTAGCTCATGATTTCATCGAGGAGAAGTTTAAGCCCAATTTGAACTCCATGAAGGTGCAAGACAAAGAATTGCTGCGTTCTCAAAAAAAGCAGGCGCTTCAACTCTTTGAAAAAAAAATGTTGGATGCCAAGGTAAAGGGCGAAGATACTATCATCAACAAGACCGTTGAGGAAGCGATTAACCTTTACCTTAAATCACTTAAAAAAGACCAGGCTTCTTTAAACAAGAACATCTTGCTGGAAATGGAAAAAATTTCAGCGCTGTACCATAGCGTGATCTCCCTGATGGTGGCTTTGGCCGATCAGGCAGGAACGGACAAACGAGTGAATCATAAGCATTTTGTTCAACATACTTGGATCAAAGCCTGGAGACAAAACGCGGAATTGCAAAAATCATTAGCGAAAGAAAATTCTGGATGGGAAGGCAAGTTGGACAAAATACGGGGTTGGTTTCGTGATGTGCTTAAAGAAGACAGTGCGTATCAAAAGTTCATAACTTTGGATACGCCAGATGAAGAAACAGAAAAGGCCTTTATCAAACACCTCACCCGCAAAATTATTTTGGGCAGTGGGGTTATCAATGATTATTTTGAAGATCAAAATATTCGGTGGGCTGAGGACAAAGACATCGTGAAAAGCATGGTGGACAAAACCATAAAATCGTATGCCGATGGAAAAATGACCCTTCAAAAAGTGTCCCTGAATTGGGATGATGACAAGGGTTTTATAGATCTATTGTTTAACAAAGTGATTGACCTTGATCCTCGTTATAAGGAATTGATTGCCAAAAACACGCGAAATTGGGAAGTCGATCGGTTGCCTTTGACCGATCGTGTAATTCTTGAAATGGCGATTTCTGAAATGGTTTATTTTCCAAACATTCCGGTGAAGGTGACCATCAACGAATACCTTGAACTCTCTAAAGATTACAGTACCCCTAAGAGTAGGCAGTTTATCAATGGCATTTTGGATGTCATTTCCAAGTCGATGAAAGATTCAGGCGAAATAAAAAAGAGCGGCCGAGGGCTTCTCGATAATAAGTAGTTGAACGAAAATACTTTTATCTTTGCATTTCAAAAACAAGTTATTATGGGTAAAAAGAGTAACAACGCTTTAGCGGCATTTTTGGTGGGCGCGGCCGCAGGTGCAATCCTGGGGATTTTGTATGCACCCGATAAAGGCACGAATACACGTGAAAAACTCTCGTTTCAGTTAGACAAGTACAGAACGTTGTTACAAGATTACCTGAATGATTTGATGAGTGGTAAAGATACGCCTCTCACTTCTGAAGCTCAATCGCAAGGGCAAAAAGTTGTTTTGGAAGCAAAAGGGAAGGCACAACAACTGTTGGATGATGTGGATGAGTTGTTGGATCAAATCCGGGGTAAAAACAGTTAACCTTTTGTTAAAAAAAAGAGAAAAGTTGACATTTATAGGGACAAGGAATTAATTTTGATTATTATTTTATTAGCTAAAAAAATGAATATGAAAACGGGATTGAATGTGATATTGATTACCCTTTTTGGGCTGTTCATTGCAAGTTGCAGTAACCGCTCATCGGAAAAGAGAATAGCCGAATTAGAGAGTCGGCTTGCACAGTTGGAAGGAAACAAAGGAGCGCCAACACAGGCAACAAACCCAGCTGCCACGGCAAACCCTACTGCTCCAGAAGAAAAACCCGAAGGCCCTTTGCCGGTAATTGAGTTTAATACTACTGACCATGATTTCGGGACAGTAGGTGAAGGCCAGAAGGTTTCATATACTTATGCTGTTAAAAACACCGGCCAGGCACCCCTTATCATTCAAAATGCACAGCCTTCTTGTGGTTGCACCGTTCCAGATTGGACCAAATCACCCATTCCTGTTGGCGGAACGGGATTTGTAAAAGCAGAATTTGATACTCATGGAAAAGTTGGGATTCAAAATAAAACGATTACCGTTACGGCCAACACGTGGCCAAAAACTACAATGATCAAATTCAAGGCGATGGTTACAGCCAAACCCGATGGCGCGAACGGCCCCAAAAAGTAGTGTCCATAAAAATGAAGTTTTAAAATCCCCGTTCAGGGGATTTTTTGTTTTGAATTGATCGGAAACGACTAAGCGTACATTGATTGGTTATTTTGTTTGTCAGGCTCATACCAAACGGATAACTTTGCACCCTAAATTTTAAATAGCTATGTATTCTATCTTACTTCAAGCAACAAACAGTTGGAGCTTCCCCCTGATGATGGTGCTGATGTTT
>JADEYI010000930.1_pt1 | contig 28406 bp, 26 predicted proteins | sample 8542331 | NCBI WGS metagenome assembly JADEYI01 (sample SAMN16510988, study PRJNA670497) | mine drainage metagenome | isolation source: biofilm near Copperflume 1 | place: Germany: Marsberg coppermine Kilianstollen | collected 2018-02 | reverse complement strand
TCTTTCGTCTTTCGTCTTTCGTCTTTCGTCTTTCGTCTTTCGTCTTTCGTCTTTCGTCTTTCTACGGTTAGAATGCGGGCTGGCGGGTGGAGCATGCGAGAGTGCTACACAACGAGGCCCGGAAGGGTGGGGCTGAGCGTGAACAGGGGCGAGGCGGGATGCCGTCCTGGAGGGCGGTGTTCGCCTTCGCGCTGGTGCTGTTTGCGGCGAGCGTCTTCGGCGCTACCTGGCTTGTGCTGGATACGGTGCGGGCGCGCTCCAGCACCAACATCGACCTCGCACACGCGACGCTCGTGGACGGCGGGCCGACGCTGGCAGCCGGCGTAGCAGCCCCGGCAGTCGATGGTGCCGGTTATGCGACGAGTTCCATCGACGACCCAAAGCTGCTGGCAGCGATCACAGGTGTGCTCGGCGACCAGGCCGCTCACTATGGGGTGGTCGTGCGGCGGCTGCGAGACGGTCGGATGGCTTCGCTCAACGGTGATCAGGTCTTCTACGCTGCCAGCACATTCAAACTGTCGGTGCTGTATGAGGCCGAGGTGCGCCGGACGGAGGGCACACTCAACTTCAACGACCCCTTGACGCTCACGGCGGATGACATCTCGCAGGACCTCGGGACGCTGAGGTTGCTGGGGCTGGGGCCAGACAACACGCTATCAATCGCACGGGCACTGCGGGCGATGGTGACGCTTTCAGACAACAGCACTGCCGTGGCACTGCTGCACCTGCTCGGCGAAGACAATATCGATACCACGCTCACCAAGCTGGGGCTCACAAACACGCGCGTGAACACCACGAACCTGCCGACGACTGCCGCGGACATGGAGCGCCTGATGGAGGCGATTGTGCGGGGCCGGGGATTGGGTGCCTCAGAAGTTGCCGACGCGCGCGACCTCCTGCTGCACCAGGAAACGCGCAGTGGCATCCCGGCAGGGCTGCCAGCGAACGTGCGCGTGGGGAACAAGACGGGAACCTGGCCCGACGCAACGCACGACGTGGCGTTCGTGGATGCACCAACCGGGACCTATGTGATCGCCGTGCTCTCGGACAAGGGCTGGGCGTGGGACCCCATTCGAGAAGTAAGCAAGGCGGTCTACGACGTGCTGCAGTCGGAGTGAAGGTCCGCCGCTCAGGCGTTCTTCTGCAGCACGACAACCATTTCCTCCGCACCGTGGATACCTTTCACGATCTGCTTTTCGATATCGGCGGTGCGGCTGGCGCCGGTGAGGATGAGGGCGTCGCCTTCGCCGAGGTAGGCCTCGAGGTGGGAGGGGAAGCGCACGATGGTGGCGGGGTCGACATTGACGACGACGCGGGCGGCCGCGAGCAACGGACGGCGGGCGGCGTGTTCACCCGTGAGCAGCACGCTCCCGGTGGAAGCGATGGCGGCGGTGGCGGTGAGGAGGCGGTCGTCCGGGCGCTGCTCGAGCGAATCGACGACAGTGACACCGAGAGCAGCGGCTCGCCGGCGAAAGAGGGCAATCGGGTCGTCGGGCCAGAGTTCAGCGATCGGGATAAAGGTCTCGACAGGGCGCGGTTCGGTGGCGGTGGCAAGCAGCGACGGGTCATGCGGGGCGCCGGGCTCGGGAAGCATGCGTGGGTCGGCGGCGTCGCCGTGGGGGCGGATGATGCGGGCTGTGCCACGCAGGGCGATGCGGCCGAGCGCGGTGACAGCACGGGCCCGGGTGGCGCCGCGGAAGGCCTCCGCCCAGGCAAGCCAGCCGGCCTTTTCGCGTCGGCTGCCGGCGTCACCGCTGGCGACGGCGTCGGCGCGCAGGTCCAGGAGCATTCGGTGCAGGGGGATGCCGACCGGGCACACTTCGGTGCAGCGGCCACAGAGACTGGACGCCTGGGGCAGGTCGGCATAGCGCTCGCCGGGCCAGAGCAACGGCGAAAGCACAGCACCGATAGGACCCATGTAGGGTGAGCCGTAGGAAAGCCCGCCGGCAACGCGGTAGACCGGGCACGAGTTCATGCAGGCGCCGCAGCGGATGCACTTGAGCACGTCGCGGTAGCGTTCATCGCGGGCGATGCGACTGCGGCCGTTATCGACGAAGACGACGTGGCGCTCCTGGCCGGGCAAGGGGCCGGCGAGGAAGTGCGTGAACGAGGTGAGCGGCTGGGCCGTCGCGCTGGGTGCTAGCACCTCGAATACAGACAGGGCAGCGGCTTCATCGGCGACGATCTTCTCGTAGCCGGTGATGGCGATGTGCAGCTTCGGGTGGCTGACGCCAAGCGAGACGTTCCCTTCGTTTTCGACGATGGTGAGGCGGCCGCTGGAAGCGATGGCGACATTCGTACCAGTGATGGCGGCATCGCAGTCCTGGAAGAAGGCGCCCACCACATCACGGACGTAACGGGAGAGGCGCACCGGGTCGTCGTCGGGCAGGTTAGCGCCGGTGCGTTGGAGCATCTCCTGGATGCGAGTGCGGTTGAGATGGAGGGCGGGCGCGGTGATGTGACTCGGGCCGCGCCCTTCGATGTCTACGATGTACTCGCCGATGTCGGTTTCGAGGACATCGATCCCGGCTTCGCGGAGGGCATGAGTGAGGCCGACTTCCTCGCCCACCATCGTCTTGGACTTGGCGACGCGCCTGGCACCGCCGAGGAGTTCGCGGACGATGCGCACAGCGTCGGCCGGGGTGGTAGCGACGTGGTAGCCAATGTCGCGGCGCGCGAAGTTGTCCTCGATGATCGAGTGCAGTTCGTCGAGGTGGTCGATGGCGTAGGCGCGGGCTGCGGACGCGCGAGACTTCGCATCAGCGGGGCCACGCTCCAACATTGCGCTGGAATCGGCGATGAGTTTGCGCATGATGGGAGTGACCGTGGCAGCGGGGCGTTCATCGCGGATCTCGCGAGCGGCACGATCCCTGTAGGAGCCGCGCCGGGAGTTCATGAGAGGGCCCTCACGAGCAGCTCGGGGAGTGTCCAGGATTCGAGCTTGAGGCCGACGCCGCGCGCGCCCGCGTCGAGGTGGGTGAGGCAGGAGAAGTCGCCGGAGACGAGCACCTTCGCCCCTGTGGCGGCCACGTCATTAAGCTTGGCCGTCATCATGGCGACAGAAATTTCGGGCAATTTGACGCTGAAGGTGCCGCCGAAGCCGCAGCACTCTTCTTCGAAAGCGAGGCGGCGGACTTCGAGGCCCTCCACACGGCCGAGGAGCGCAAGAATGTCGGCCGTCAACGTAAGTTCTCGGCGGCCGTGGCAGGCGTCGTGATAGGCCACGACGCCTGCGAGCTTAAGGCCCAGGTTTCCCGAGTTGGGGTGGTGCAAGACGTAGCTGGCGAACGAGACGAAGCGGTTGGCGATGCTCTGTGCACCGAGCCGGCGTTCGCCAGCGAAGAGGGTGGGCAGGAAGTGGGCGATCATGCTGCCACAGGAACCAGAGGGCACAACGATGATCGCGTGCGGTTGGGCAGCGCGGAGGAGTTCGCGCCCGACGGTGCGCGCCTCGCTACGGTAGCCGCTGTTGAAGGCGGGTTGGCCGCAGCAGCGGCCATCGATCAGTGTGACTTCGTCGCCCAGCGCTTCCAGGATTCGGCGTGCGTTGGCAGCGTCGCCGGGATTGAGGGCAGCCATGTAGCAGGGATCGAAGAGTGCGACGGAAGCCATTGGCCAACGCTACTCAGGCAGGGGCGTGCCGGCAAGCGGCCGAGCAGGCACTATGCGAAAGCGGCGAGCGCCTTGAGCACCTCCGCCTTGTCGTTGGCGTTGGCAGGGTCGATGCCGGAGACCTTGCAGAGGGCCGCCCCAATCGTTGTTGGTCTGCCACATGTAGTTGAAGCTGCGCGCTACCGGCGACCCGCTACCCACCTCCCGAACCAGAGCGCGGTGCAAAGCGCGGCACCAGCCCAGAGGTAGCCGCCGAGGGTGTCGCTTGGCCAATGAGCGCCCACGAGGATGCGAGAGGGGCCAGCCGCGAGGATTATCGCTGCAGAGACAACCCGCGCGGGAAAGACGAGGCGCCGCGGGAGGTATGACGGTGCCATCACGGCGAGGACGCCGAAGAAGAGCACATCGTTGTAGGTGTGTCCGCTCGGGTAGCCGTACCCGCTGAAGTGGCCCTCGATGTTGATGCCGAAGCGGACCGATGGCCGAGGAGAGCGGAGGGCGGCTTTGAGGAGAGTATCGCCAAGGCTGAGGACGATTGCGGCAGCCATCGCCGCCAGGGCTTCGCGCTTCGGCGGGACGGCGGCGACACGCCAGGGCCTCCCGCCGAGCAGTATCAGGAGGACGCCCGCGACAACGAACAGCCAGAGCCAATTGCCGATGTCGTTGACGATCCGGGCGTTCTTGCTGAGGGTTGTCGCCCTCTGCAGTTGATGGACGAGCCAGATGTCTCCGGGTAGCGGGATGCCGTGCCACGCGACCCAGATGGAGAGCGCGACGGCGAGGATGGCAAAGACTGCAGCGGCGCGCAGGAGGGGCGCCGGAGTCCTCCGCACGGCGATGGCGGGGCCTACTTCAACGGGCGCCGGGCCCACGTTTCCCACGTGGACCAGGCGAGTTTGTTCGAGCCGTCGCTCTTCCGCAGGCCGAGATCCTTGAAGACCGTATTGGAGCCGGTGGTGGCGAAGGCCGGGTCGAGCGCCGCCAACCAGACAACCATGCTGAAGCCGTTGTTCTCGGCGTCGGTCAGGATGCGAGTGAGGAATGCCTGCTGATCCTCCTGTGTGCCGACGTTCACCTGGCCCTCCACGGGCGCGGAGGGATAGCCGGTTTCCGAGATCAGGATCTCGCCCTGAAAGTGTTGTTTGAGCTGAGAATAGTAGTTGGGGGGAATGTCATTGGCACTGCGAATCTGGGTGAGGAACGGATAGGTGCTTACGGCGAGCGCGTCCATCTTGCCGCGAAATGGGTCCAGCACCTGCCAGTGGGGCGGATGGATGGTGCCGAATGTGCCGAGAAGGTCTTCCAGTTGGAAGGTGGGGAAGACTTTCGTCTTGGGGCTGGCAGCCTTGGCAACGTCATAGGCTTTCTTATAGAGCGCGACGAACGCATTGAACTGGTCGGGTGAGCGCTCATAGAGCATGTTGATCTCGACGCCGATGGCGAGGTAATCGGGCTTGTAGTTCGAAACGACGTAGGCGGTGTAGGCGAGAAACGCTTCCTGGATGCCGGGGTCGTTGAAGCCGGCCTGGGGGTCGATGCCCGCGGGGAGGTTGGCGATGCGGCTGCGCTGCACGGCGCTGTCGGTCGGGTCTATGGCGTAGAAGCGCTTGAGGTTCTTGTACTGGTTGAGGAGCTGAGTCTCGGTGCGGGTGGTATCGGCGGTAGCATTCGAAATAGAGCCGCCAGGAAGAAAATCCTGCCATGGGGGCGCCCGCTGGATGAGGACAACGTCGGCATATTGTGCGGCCGTGGCGAAGGCACCGATATAAGCGTCGCTGGTACGGTCGGGCGGGAGTGTGCTGAAGCCGAGGCGGACCGTGCGCGGCTGGCCGCTGGGCGACGGACGCGTGACGGTCGGGCCAATCGGCGATGCCGCACCGGACTGTGCGCGTCCGCAGGCCGCAACAAGCAAGGCACTGGCGGCGAACAAGGCCATCAGGAGGGCAGGGTAACGGCCGCGCACAGAGCGGAGCGGCGCTGCTACACTGCGAGAGGTGGGGGACCATGGCGGGTCCGAGCGCGTTGCTGGCGAGACAGCGGGCGCGGCCGGTGCCTGTGCGGGAGAGGCGACGATGCGGGGATTCTTCCTCGTCACGGTCGTGCTGGGGTTGCTCGTGGGCGGCGCGGTCGCCGGTGTCCGGGCAGTCACAGGCGGTTCATCGACTCGTCCCGGCGCAGCGACGGCGGAGGCTGGCTCGCCGGAGGCCACGGCCGCGAAGTTCGCCTCCGCGTGGTCGGCGGGCAACCCGAGTGCGCTCTACCTGTTGCTGGATGCCACTTCTCAACGCGCAACCCCGTATCCAACGTTTTCCGCGGCCTATGACAGCTTTGCAAGCGAAACCACGGAGACAGCCCTGGCGGCCAAGGTCACCGGTGCCCGCGCCGGTGGCGCGACGCTCGCGGTCACCCTCTCCACAGCCTATTTCGCCAACCTCGAATACACCATCACACTTAACCTGACGCCCTCGGTGACCGGCTGGCTCGTGGCGTGGACGCCGGCGGACATCCACCCGGACATGGTCAACGGGCGCACGTTCAAGAGCGACATCAAGCGGCCCACGCGCGGGTCGATCCTGGACCGCAACGGGGTGCCACTGGCGGTGACGGAAGACATCCGCTACATGGGACTGAATCGCAGCCTTGTCACAGATCGGGCCGGGTTGACGGCGGCACTTGTGGCGTTCGGGTTCACGAAGGCACAGGTCGATGCGGCGTTCGCTGCGCCCGGGACGCCAACGGAACGAGTGACCGTGGGGGTGGTAAGTGACGCCAAGCAGGCTGCCGCGGCGGCACTGGTGGCGAATCAACCTGCGACGCTGCTCTACTTCCAGTCTCAGCGCGTGCATCCGCTCGGTGCGGCAGCGGCCCACGTCGTGGGTTATACGCGTGAGCTGACCGCCGAGGAGCTGGCGAAGCTGAACGGCCAGGGGTATCGCGTCGGCGACCGAATCGGGGCAGTTGGCATCGAAGCGGCCGAGAATTCGGTGCTCGCCGGTGAGCCCGGCGCGGCGTTGCGGCTCGTCGAGGCAGACGGCACCACGACGGTGCGCACCATTGCGTCGCGGCCATTTGTGGCCGGACAGGACGTGAAGACTACCCTCGATGCGAGGGTGCTCACTGCGGCGCAGGCACGCCTGGGGGCGCGCGCCGGCGCCGAAGTCACGATCGACCCACAGACGAATGAGATCCTGGCGATCAACAGCTCTCCCTCGTTCGACCCCGACGCGTTTGAACGAAATGACCAAACTGCCCTGGACGCCCTCGCGAAAGAGCCCGGGAACCCGCAGGACAACCGTGCGACGAACGGGCTGTATTCGGCCGGATCGACATTCAAGCTGGTGACAGGAGCCGCCGGGCTGGTGGATGGGGGCTACAAGGTGACGGACACGCTGCCGTGCCCGGCGATCTGGTATGGGCTGAACCCGCCGCGGAAGAACTGGGAGGGTGCACAGGGAAACCTCACGATCGCCCAGGGGCTGATGCGTTCGTGTAACACGGTGTTCTACCAGATCGGGCTGGACCTCTATAACAAGACCGATGGGGCGCTTTCGAAGATGGCGCGGCTCTTCGGGTTCGGCGCGCCGACCGGCGTGGTGGGAATCGCCGAGGCGGCCGGGCAGGTCCCAGATGCAGCATGGAAGGAGAAGACGCTGCATCAACCGTGGTATCCGGGGGACGAGGTGAACCTGGCGATCGGACAGGGGGCGCTCCTGATTACACCGCTGCAGCTCGCAAACGCCTATAGCACGTTCCTCGGTGGCGGCACGCTTCGGACGCCCGTCCTGCTGCTCGGGCAGCCGGCGACAGCACGCGGGACGCTGCCGCTCACCCCTGCGGAGGCAGCACACCTCAAGCTCGGCCTCGAACTGGTGACAGGCCCGGCGGGCACGGCGAACACCGTGTTCGCACTCGCGGGTTACACCGATTTCCTCGGCAAGTCGGGTACGGCAGAGGACGCTGGACTCCAACAGCACGTGCTCTTCGTGGCGGGGTCGCCGCAGGCGAAGCCAACCGCGGTCTGCGCAGTGGTGCTGGATAGCGGAGTGTATGGGTCGGTCGAAGCAGGGCCGATCGCGCGGGACATTGTCCTCGCCGCCCTCAAAGCGGAGGGCGGTTAGCCGAAGAGCGCGCTCAGCTCAATAGTCACGCCCGGCAGTGACTCCACGGGGACCGCACTGCTCGTGTAGCGCGACTCGCTATACGAGCCCCCGGGCTGACGCCGCCAGGCAACTACGGACTTTTCATAGGGGTGGACCCGCCAGATTTCGAGGTCACCGCGAAGGCGGTACTCGGGTAACTTCGTGTCGATGTCATAGCTGCCAGTGGAAGGCGACCACACTTCAGCCACGAATGGGAGCGGCGCTTCATACACTGCCAGCCGGCCAGTACCCCGCAAAGACGCCATCAGATCTACCGGGATCACCATCACATCGGGACTGAAGTAGGTAGCGTCGCCACGCCTCGTGTAGCCGGCATCGACGCGGACATGGAAGGCATCGCGCGGAAGCTGATTTTGGAGCGTGACACCAAGCCACCATGCCACATCGTTGTGCTCGTGCGTCATCCCTGGCTTCTCGCGCAGGTGGCCGCCAACCAGCTCCCATTGGCCGCAATCGTCTTCGAGCGCGAGCTGCTCAAATGTCTTCTCGGTGACTGGCATGGAAACCTCGCCTCCAGTCTACGGCATCTGGCTGCCCTTCCACTCTACCGGGCCTGCCAGGCGGGCGGCCGTTTCTCGCGGGCGGCGGCCATGCCTTCTTTCGCGTCTTCGGTGGCGCCGGCGACGCGCCGCATGGTTTCACCGAAGCGGATGGCATCGACGAACGGGAGCTGCTGACCGCGGGCCGCGACCTCCTTGGTCGCACGCACTGCGAGCGGCGCCGACTGGCAAAGGCGGTTGGCGAGCGCTTTCGCCTCGGCCATGAGGGACTCGTGGGGCACGACCTTCATGCAGAGCCCCATCTCTTTTGCCCGCGCGGCATCGACGCGTTCGCCGATAAGCAGCAGCTCCATCGCGTTTTGCCAGCCGACTTTCCCCGGCATGCGCACGGCACCCTGGATGGTCGGGACGCCGAGGCGCACCTCCGGGAAGCCGAATTCGGCGCGCTCGCTGGCGATGACGAAGTCGCAGGCGGCGACGAGGGTGAGGGCGAAGCCCAGGCAGTAGCCATTGACGGCGGCGATGACTGGCTTCCAGATTTCGATGCCGCTTTCGAGCGACGTCATGCTGGGAGTTTCCCAGTGGGTCGTCCCGGCGGGGCGGGCAGCACCGCGAAGGTCCGCACCTGCGCTGAAAGCGCGGCCGGCGCCTGTGATGATGGCGACCCAGGCCTCGTCGTCGTCGCGGAACGTCACCCATGAAGCGTTGAGGTCTTCGCGGAGTTCGCCATTGATGGCGTTGAGCGCCTCGGGGCGGTTGTAGGTGATGGTCGCGATGTGACCTTCACGTTGATAGAGCACGGTGCCAGCCATTCGGTACCTCCGGTTGGTGGGCGCAGTGTACGCAGGTTGGGCAGGAGTTGCTCGTGCGCCGCCCGGGCCAGGGTCGCGCTCCGTGCGGGTGGTTCCCGCCCCGGTGGAGCGTGGAGCCGCTAAATGGCTCGTCCACGGAGCCGTTCGTTTGGTCCCGGTTTGGCGATCAGCGCGTCGAGGATCTGCTGCCAGTATCGGCTGAGGATGTATTGGCCCGCGAGAGAGGCCGCGACGGCAGTGCCGACGATAATCCAATCGCCCACGGAGACTGGCGTGAAGTCGAAGAAGCGGCTCATCCACGGGGTGTAGACGGTGAGGAGGAGGCCGCAGATGAGGAGCCCGCCAAGAATGGTCGTGAGGACGGGCCGGGTCAGACTGCGCCAGGATGCACCTTCGAAGCCGAGCACTTCGACCACGAAGAACAGCCCTGTGATGGCCAGCGTCAACGAGACGAGCGTGCGGGCCTCGGCGATGCCGCGGCCCATGAGCCCTTCAACGAGGAGGTGGACGAGGATGGCGGACACCGCCAGCGCAAGCGACGCAGGTAGCGCCCAGCGCAGGACATTGCGGGTGAAGTCGCGGCCGGCTTCGGGCGGCGGGACGCTGATGGAGATGAAGATGGCGGGGATGCCGAGCGTGAGCAGCGCGGTGATCGAACCCTGGCGCGGAAGGAACGGGTAATCGAGGCCGAGCATGTTGGTGGCGACGATGAGGAGGTAGGCATAGAGGCTCTTGGCGATGAAGAGCTTGCTCAGGCGGGCACTGTTCCCGAGCACGGCCGTCGCTTCTCTGGTGCCCTTTATCAGCGCCTCGAAAGAATCGTTGAGGAGCACGATGCCGGCGACGGCCCGAGCCGTGGAGGTGCCGGAGGCCATCGCCACGGCGACATCCGCGGCGCGCAGGGCCTGGACGTCGTTTGCGCCATCGCCCACCATGGCGACGAAGTGGCCCCGCTCGCGAAGGGCGCCCACGATGCGCGCCTTGAGGGCGGGAGTAACGCGGCCGAAGACGCTGTAATCTTCTACGGCCTCGGAAAAGGCCGCCGGATCGAGCGGTTCAAGCTGCGCACCTGCGACGACCCCGCCCTTCATGACGATGCCCAACTGGGCGAGAAGAGCGCCGACCGTGTGCGGGTTGTCGCCACTGATTAGCTTGGCTTCAATGCCGAGCTTATCCATAGTTGCGAAAGCAGCGCGCACTTCGGGACGCAGGACGTCGCCAAGGGTGATCAGAGCGAGGGCCCGCAGCCCGGACATGGTGGTTCCGGCATCGGGTAGCGCCGGCGCTTCGGCGAAGACCACCCCGCGCAGGCCCTCTTCGGTGGCGGCGGTGTAACGCGAGAGGAGGTCCCCCGCGGCACCCGCGTATGGCAGGACGGTTTCGGGAGCGCCGAGCACAAAGACGCGTTCTTCGCCGTTGTGGCGCAGCGTCATGGCGCTCCAGCGGCGTTCAGAGTTGAAGGGGACACCCGCGACCGGGCTGGCCCCATTGCTCCGGGTGGACATGGCTTCCGCGAGTGCCCCGGCGGTCTTGCTTTCTGCGGCAGTAGCGAACACGAGGGCAGCGAGCCAGGGCGCGTACCCTTCCATCTCCGGCATCCAATGGATGTCCCGCAGGCTGAGCTTGTTGGCGGTGATCGTGCCTGTCTTGTCCAGGCAGATGACGTCGAGATAATTGAGCGCCTCGACAGCATTGATGTCCTGGACGATGGCACCGGCGCGGGAGACTCGGACGGCCCCGACGGCGAAGGCGACCGTCATGCCGAGGAGGAGGCCGGTGGGCACGACGGTGGTGACCGTCGCGGTGGTCGCTTTTATCGCCTCGGCGAGGCCGCGGTGTTGGACGTTGTAGGAGATGAGCAGCATGACGGCGAGGACACCGGTGACGGTCAGCAGGATGCGGAGGATGCGGTTGAAGCGGAGCTGCAGAGGAGAGGAGCGGCGCACGAGTTCACGCGCATTGGCCGTGAGCTGGACGGCATAGGCATCCACGCCCACGCGTTCGGCGAGGTAGTAACAATCACCGGCGGTGCAGAAGCTGCCGGAGCGGAGTTCGTCGCCGGGACCGCGCCGGACGGACTCCGACTCGCCGGTGAGCAGGGACTCATCGACTTCGGCAGTGCTGGCAACGACGTGACCATCGGCGACGACCTGGTCGCCGGGCTTGAGGTGCACGAGGTCGCCCTCGACGACGTGTTCGGCAAGGATGGGCATGGCGATGCCATCGCGGACGACGGTGGCCTGCGGGGCGGTGAGCGCGACGAGCTCGCGGAGCGTCCGCGTCGCGCGCAGCTCCTGGAACGTGGAGATAGCGACGTTCGCAATGACGACAAGACCGACAAAGAAGCCATCGCGGAATTCGCCGACTGCAAAGAGGGCGAGGATGAGCGAGGCGAGGACGACGTTGAAGAAGGTGAGGACGTTGCTGCGGACGACGTCGGCATCGGTCCGCTGGCGTGTTGTGTCGATGTTGGAGCGTCCGGCCGCGGCGCGGGCGTGGGCCACGGCGGTGGTGAGCCCGGGCTGGGGCGGGACGGCCGCGGGCAGCGGCGGCAGAGCCGAATCCGGCCGGGGCGCAGGTTGTGCCATCGATCCACCCCCGGCATTGTCTGCTGCCGCGAAATTGTTGACCGCAGGCCGTTAATCCGGCGATAACTCCGGCCCGCGATAGTGGGAACCGCCCACCGGGTGAAATGCCCTCACCGGCGTCCCGGAGTGTGGCTCCAGCGATCGGCCCGCCTCGACCCCCTCCCGAGTGCGGGCCTTTGGCTTTCTGGCCGGACCGCCCCGGAGCACGTTACTTGAGGCCGATGAGCGAGAGCGTGATCAGCATGCCGATGAAGACGCCACACATCAATGACAGATAGCCGATGGGTTTCCACATTCCGAGAGCCTCCACATTCCAGATCGCGCCTATGCCGCGGGGCCGGAAAGCCACATCGAAAGGTGAGCGGCAACCGGGGGACAACAGGTTTTGCCAATCCTAGCGCGAGTGGCGTTCTGCCGCACTCGCGACAGCCGGTTGCCTGCCGAAGCGTCGCAGCGGGCAGCATGCGCGGCTGAAGCACCGTACGATAACGGGATGGTTATTGGTTTGGCTGCGGTTCTGGCATGCGCGCACTGATCCTTGCAGCCGGCGATGGTGGCCGGCTCGGCGACCTGACGATGGACCGGCCGAAGCCACTGGTGCGGCTGCGAGGGCGGCCGATCATCGCGTACACGCTGGATTCGCTGGCGGAGTGCGGCGTCATGGATGTGGCGGTCGTCGTGGGGTACCGTGCCGGGCAGGTGCGGGCTGAGGTGCCGGACCTCGTGCGCCCCGGGGTACGGCTCTCCTTCATCGAGAACACGCGCTTCGAAGAGCCAGCGTCCCTTTCGCTGGCCGCGGCGCAATCGGCCTTCGGCGACGAGACGTTTTTGCTGGTGATGGCAGACCACATGGTATCGGCGAGATTGCTGCGGCGCCTGCTGGCAGCGGCCGCCTCGCACCCGGGAAGCTGCCTCGTCGCCGCGGATGCCAGCCCCCACCCGCAAGACTACACCGACGAGGCGACGAAGCTGGTGATTTCGGGCAACGGCCGGGCGCAAAGCGAGCCCGCACGGGTGGCAGCGATCGGCAAGGGCCTGGCCGGTTGGTCCGCGTTGGATACTGGCGCGTTTGTGCTCTCGCCGGACGTGTGGGAGGCGACCGAAGCAGCACCCACTGGCTGTGAGTTGAGCGTGGTCTTCGAGCGCCTCGCCGCCGAGGGGCGGTTGCTGGTGGCCGATGTCTCCGGAGCGTTCTGGTACGACATCGACACATTGGCGGACTTCGCCGCGGCGGAACGGTTGCTTTCGGGGGCCGCAGATGCCGACATCGCGGCTGCGGGTGGCTGCAGTGGCGTATGACGGGATCGTCTCGCGCTATCTCAACCGGCCGCTGAGCCGGCCGGCAGCGCGCATGCTGACGCGCACGCCCGTCACTCCCAACGGTGTGACGGCCTTTACGCTGCTCCTGGCGGTGGCGACGGGCGTGATGCTTGCGGCTGGTTGGAACATCGCGGGGGGGATCGCGATCCAGGCGGTGAGTGTCATCGACGGCGTTGATGGTGAACTGGCGCGGTTGCGCAACCTGGCGACACGCTTCGGCGCGGTGTTCGACGCGGTGAGTGACCGCTACGCCGACGCCATCATCATCGGCGGCATGACGGTCTATGCCGCCCGGTTCGAATCGCATCCTCATCCCGAGACAGTGGGGATGCTGGCACTGGGCGCGGCCTTGATCGTGAGCTATAGCCGGGCCCGCATCGAGGCGGACCTCGGGAAGCCGGGCCAGGCGCTTCCCGGGAATCTTGATTCGATATTCGGGCTGGCCAGCCGCGATGTGCGGTCGTTGATTGCGGCAGTGGGTGCGGTCACCGGGCAGTGCTATGTGACGCTGATCGTGCTTGCGGCGACCTCCGCCGCGACGGTAGCGTGGCGGCTGGTGTATCTGCGCGTGCGGGGGATCGGGCAGCCTTCGGCTTGAGCCGGGCCGTGTTTATCCAGCCCAGTGGAGCTTGAAGGGCCCGCTGATGTCACGTGCTTCGATCTTGACCTGGACAGTGCCGGGCGCGTGTTGGAAACGCACTGCCAGGAGCTGCGGGCCGGCGCCGGGAAGGGCATGTGCGACGACCTTGCCGCCCACCGAAACGGTGACATCGCCCTGAACCTGCAGCATGAACTGTTGCAGGCCCGGCGTGGAGACGCGGAGTGTGCCCTCGGCGCGGACAAGCCAATGGTTGTCCTTGAAGTCCGGGAACGGAGCGCCGGGGAACGAGAGGTCCAGGGTTTGGGCGACACCGCCGCCATTGGGAAACTCCGAGCCCTGGGCATCAAGTTCGACATACTGCAGGAACCATCCCGCGCCGGTTTGCGTCACGCGGCCGGGAGCGGGTGTAGGGGTAGGCTGCGCGGGCGCAGTGGGGGTGGGGACCACTGGCAGACCCAGATGGACTCCGGCAGTGGTGGCGCTGCTGGATTCGCCCGAAGACGGGTTAATGAAGATGAACCCGAACACCAGGGCGATGGCCAGCGCACCGAGCCCAACGAATTCGCGCAGGCGAAGGTTCTTCATGGAAACCAGTGTGGCGAGCGACGGGTGAAGAGGGAAGTCCGCATCTTCTCGTGGTCTTCCCCCAAATGGAGGCGGTGCACTTGCCCTCCACCCTTGCGCCCGTGACACTCCTGAAATGCTGCACCATTCAGGACGGGGCTGGGCGTTTGCGTTGGCTGGCGCCGGCACGGTGCTCGGGATCGTTGCGCTGACGCTGGCTGGGGCCCATGCCGGCCGGCCGCAGGCCCGTCAGGCTCCCGCGCCCCTGCCGTTTTCCGGCCACGCGCCGGACCTTGCAGCCGATGGCGCAGGCGGCACAATCAGCGTGGGGACACCCACACCAACGGCCGCCGTGAGCGGCACGAGCTGCGGCAGCGGCCACGAAATCCTGCTCGGCTTCGGCGACGCGGGCGCGGCGGGGATCGCCCGTGACGCCCTGCCCATCACCGTCGCTGGCTTGCGCACCCTTGCCCGCCCGGCCGACGTTTCTGCCGGCGGGGGCCGGAGCGCACCGTTCGAATCGACGCTCTACAGCGTGACGGCCTCAGTCGTGAGCATGAGCCAACTTTCGGATGGGACGATCGTGTTGCTGATCGGCAGTCCTGGAGGTGGAGCGACCGTGCCTGTGCTCTTGCCGCCGCGAAACTGCATCGGCTCGGCGAGTGCTGGCGACCAGGGGTTGATGAATGGGGCGGCGACATCGCTGCGGCTGGCCTGCGGCGATGCGCCGGCGCCTGGTGCCCCGCCGCAGGCGCTCACGGGCACGGCGACGATCACGGGCACGGGTCTTTGGAGCAGCCTGCAGGTCGACGGGATGCCACCCAACGGCGCGGCGCTCGGACCGGTGCTCTCCTTCACATGGGCCGGGGGAAGCTGCGACCCCACGATGGTGACACCGACGCCGACTCCTTCGCCGACACCGTCGGTGCGGGTCACGTATTTTGGGCCGATTAACGCACCGACGAACGACCTCTACGCCGCGGGCTCGACGATTACGGCGCGGGCGCGGATTGTGCCAGCAGAACCCGGTGTGTCGTGCTCGATGACGTACCGCTCACCTATGTACGTGCCGCTGAACGACCCGGCGTTCGTAACGAAACTGACCGACAGCGCCGGGACAGTCACGTGGACCTGGGTCATCCCGGCCGACAGCCCCCGAGGGGCCGCGGCAGCGACAGCCTATTGCGGCGGCGTACCCGCGACGGTGACGATCTACATCGGATAGCGCTGCGCCGTGTCGAAGAGCGGGGCGCAGAAGGGTGACCGCTGCTTCCCAAAGATTCACGCAAAAAACGATTGACAGGCCGATCGGCGGGGCGTAGCGTCGAAAGCGTTATGGATGTGGTTTCGGGCTACATCATCACGTGACGGCGGCGCCTCAGGCGCCGCCGTTTGTGCTTAACCGTCCGGGCCGAGGCCCACCAAACCGGCCATCCTGAGGGAGGGATCCAACCCATGCAGTCCAGCCTTATCAGCAAAGTCGAGAAGGCCAAGGTGTATGCGGGTGAGCGGCATCGGGTGCAGATTGATGGTCTGCACGTGTCGTTCCACGGCGAAAACAGCGACCATGAAGTTGCGATTCGGGACGGCCGCTGGTCGTGCAACTGTGACTTCTTCGAAAGCTGGCAGGTCTGCAGTCACACGATGGCACTTGAAAGGATCCTCGACGGGATGGTGCCACAGCAGGACCTCGCTGCGATGGCCACGGCTTAGGCTTCGGGGCCACCTCTGCGGGCGTTGCGATTGGCCGCACCGGGCGCCGGTGCGGCCAGTTCATGCGGGGTTCTTACGCTTTATCCCCTGTTGAAGTGATCGCTTGCGGCCGAGGGGCTGGTAGCATGTCCGGCAAAGGGGCGTGCGATGCTGGGGTTTAGCTGGGGGGCGTTTTTCGTCTACCTGTTTGCGCTTGTGTTCATGGTCCTGGGAGGTTTCTGGGGCCTGTTCCAGAGCCACCACCCGGCGTTCCTCGTGCCGATCCTTTTGGGGCTGTTCTACTTCTATCTTTGCTGGGAGGCGGTGGTGGAAGACGGTTCCAGTGCTACCCCACCGCGCGGCAAGAAAGGCTAGCGCAGGCGCCCGCTGCAGCAGCGAAGCGGGTGGTATTGGTTTCGGACTGCTCTGAAGGCCGACTGACACGACCTTTCCCCGAGGGCTGTATGCTGGAGGGAGAGCATCATGCGAAACATCCGGCTCGGCTCCTTGCTCGGCATTCCCATCCTGGTGAACCCCAGCTGGTTCCTCCTGTTCGGGATTGTCACTTGGGTGCTGGCGACTCAGGTCTATCCCGACGCGCTTACGACGGCGAGCGCGAGCACCCACTTCATCATGGCGGCGATCAGCGTCGTCCTCTTCTTTGTCTCGGTGGTGCTGCACGAGCTCGCCCACAGCGTGGTGGCGAAGCGATACAAGATCCCGGTGCGGAGCATCACGCTCTTTGTGTTCGGCGGCGTGGCGCAGATCACGCGCGAAGCGACGAAGCCACTGAACGAGCTCCTGATGGCCGTTGCTGGCCCGTTGACGAGCCTGGTGCTTGGCGCCGGCTTCTTCGGTGTGTGGTTCCTCCTCGGCGGGCAGGCGACGCGGCCCGTCGACTACGTCCTGTTTTGGCTCGCGTGGATGAACGTAGTGCTGGGTGTGTTCAACCTGCTGCCTGCGTTCCCAATGGACGGCGGACGCGTCTTCCGGTCGATCCTGTGGCTAATCACGCGGAACTACAACCGGGCGACGGCCATCGCCGCCTGGAGCGGCCGGGGGATCGCGTGGGCGATGATGGCGTTTGGATTCCTCGGGGTGCTCGGCCTGAACGTCTTGATCGCGAGTGATGCCTTCGGCGGTGCGTGGCTCATCCTCATTGGTCTGTTCCTCGAAAATGCGGCACGCCAGAGCCTGGTGCAAAACCGCCTGATCCGGACGCTGCAGCAATACAATGCCGGCGACCTGATGGTTGCCGACCCACCGGTGGTGGAAGGCAGCATGAGCGTCGCGGCGCTGGCTCGTGGGGTGCTCGAGATCAATCCGCGCGTGTGCTATTTCGTGGAGAACGAGGGCAAGCTCGCGGGGATCCTGAGCGGATACCAGATGCGCGCCATCCCGGAGCCGCTGTGGGATACGACGCGGGCTTCGCAGGCGATGGTACCGAGCGGCAAACTGCACGCAACCAACCGCGAGCAGCCGGTTTCCGAGGTCCTTTTGGAGATGGAAACCGAGAACTTGTTGCACATGCCGGTGGTTGAGAACGGGCGCGTGATCGGTGTGATTGCGCGAGACCGGATTCTCAGCGTGCTGCGCCAAGCGGGGCTGATCACGCCCGCGACCGCCTGACTTTCCGTCCAGGAGCTGTGTCTCGCAAGCCGCAACGGCCCTGCTGAATCATGCCCCGGCTCCATTTCCAGGCTCGCGGCCTGACGGTAAACGAACGGAAAATCCCGGCAGGAGTGTGCCCCGATCGGCCGGTCAAGGGGGTTCGCGGGCGAGCGCGCAGCGCGGTAGGATTGTGAACCGAGGAACGAGCCGTGGCCGAACTCTCTATCTACCTGTTCTGGACCGGACTGGCGACCGCTTCGCTGGCTGGCTTGCTATACATCGTCTACGTCGCGAGTGCGACGGTCTCGTTGCGGCGAATGACCGCCCAGACGGAGCTGGGGACGATGACTTTGTCCGGTGCCACCGGCCTGCCGAACCCCGGCATCGGGCGGCTGGCGACGTCGTTCACCGCGTTCACGGTGTTGTTCCTCGGCGGGCAGGTGGCGACGCGCTGGGTGGCCACGGGCCACGCGCCAATTTCGAACCTGTACGAGTTCACATCGGCCTTCGCCTTTGGCATTTCCGCCGCCTACCTCGTCTTCGAATCGATCACGGGGCTGCGCCGCGTGGGCATCCTGGCACTGCCGATCGTGATCACGATGCTCGGGATCGCGACCCTCTTCCCGACGACGATTACGCCGCTCATCCCGGCGCTGCAGAACGGGCCGCTGCTGACAATCCATGTGAGCACCATGATGATCTCCTATGCAGTGCTCACCGTGGCTTTCTGCGGGGCGGTTATCTACCTGGTGCAGGGCGGAGAAGGGAAGCGGCGGTTCGCATCGCTTCCCAGCGCCGACGCCGCCGGCGACCTGGCGCACAAGGCCGTGATTGTCGGTTTCCCGCTGCTCGGGTTGGGCATCGCGCTGGGCGCGTGGTGGGCGAACAGCGCCTGGGGCCGATACTGGGGATGGGACCCAAAGGAGACGAGTGCGCTGGTGACATGGCTGAGCATCGCCGCCTATTTCCATGCGCGAGCGGGCAATGGTTCTGTCGCGGGTGCCCCCGGCATCCGCAAGATCGTGCCGGAGCGCGTGCGCCGTGGCTGGCGGCCGGACCCGATGTGGTGGCTGATCGTGATGTGGGGACTGGTGATGTTCACCTATTTCGCGGTGAACCTGTGGGTAGCCGGCCTGCATAGTTACGCGGGCGTCTGAAGGCGCGCCGCCGGGCGAGTGGCGCTGGCGGGTGGTTGCTTCAACTCCGCTCGCGTCATAAGGTCTGATAGACAACCAAAGAGCCAGAGACCGCAGGTCCCTTTTTGCGACGCCGGACGAATATCACGACGGCGAAGGGATAAGCCGCAAGGCGCCTGCCGAGGCGAGATGACTGCGACGGTGCGTGCGCGTGCCGGTGCATTGAATCCCTGCCCCGGTGGCGGGGATTTTCGTTTTCTGGGTCGCCGCCCGCGGGATGTGGGACGTTGGCCAGGGGTGAGGAATCGCCACTCCTCTCCGGCCATGCGGCTCGATCCCCCTGCAGAAGGAGCCAGCGCATGCCAACACCACGGAAGGTCGCCATGCTTGCCGCGACGAAGCGCCGCATGGAGCGGGCCTCGATCGCGATCAGCGCCGACTATCGTGGCCTCACCGTCGCCCAGCTCACCGAGCTTCGCCGCGCCCTGCGCCCGGCGGACGTCGAGGTGAATATCGTCAAGAACACGCTCGCTGCGATGGCAGCGAAGGAAGCCGGGCGGCCAGAGCTGGCGGAGCTGCTGAGCGGTCCCACGGCGCTGGCCATCGGGTTTGGCGACCCTATCGCCCCGGTGAAATTGCTCACCGAGCACCTCCGCGCGCGGCGCATGCAGCTGGTGATCCACGGCGGCTGGCTCGAAGGCAAGGTCCTCAGCCGCGCCGAGGTGGAAAGCCTTGCGACGCTGCCATCGAAGGAGCAGCTCATCGCCGATGTTGTGGGCAAGCTGCAGAGCCCGCTGTACAACTTCGCCGGCTTGCTCCAGGCGTCCATCCGCAACTTTGCCGGGCTCGTCGATGCCCGCGCCAAGCAGCTCGAAGCCCAGGAGGCGGCATAGTCCGCCGCCACAACCAAAAGAGGAGAATCACGCATCATGGCAAAGGTTGAAGACGCACTCGAAATCATCAAGGGCATGACGCTGCTTGAACTTCGCGACCTGAACAAGGCGATCGAGGACGAGTTTGGGATCACGGCGGCGGCGCCGATGATGATGGCCGCGGGGCCAGCAGCCGGCGCTGCGGCGGCGGCTGAGCCAGAGGAAGAGAAGACCGAGTTCAACGTCACGCTGAAGAGTTTTGGCGAGAACAAGATCAACGTCATCAAGGCGATCCGCGAAGTCGTGAGCGGCCTTGGGCTGAAAGAAGCCAAGGACCTGGTCGAAGCGGCCCCGACCAAGGTGAAGGAAGGCATCACCAAGGACGAGGCAGAGGCGATCAAGACGAAGCTGACGGACGCGGGCGCGGAAGTCACGATCGACTGACGACGGCAGCAGCGTCGCATGCGAGGAGGCGCCCTTTCGAGGGCGCCTTTCGCGTTTGGGTGGAGTTGGTGCGGCGAGAGGGTGGCCTTTCGTGAGTGACGCCTTCCCTGCCGGTTGGGCCGCGGACGTCGGGCCGCGGATGTGGGGGTGGGGCGGGGCCGTTCGCTGGATTGGTGCCTATACTTTGGCGCATGACGCCGCTGCCGTTGCCGGAATCGATCGCCGCGCTGGTGCGGACGGAGATGAGACGCCTCGAAGTCCCGGGCGTGGCTGTGGGCGTGCTGCACGCTGGGACGGTGTTCGCGGGAGGATTCGGCGTGACGAACGTTGACCACCCGCTGCCAGTGGACGGGCACACGCTGTTCCGCATCGGCTCGACATCCAAGACGTTCACCGCTACGACGCTGATGACGCTGGTCGAAGCGGGCGAGGTGAGGCTGGACGCACCGGTGCGGCGCTACCTGCCGGACTTTCGGTTGCAATCGGAGCCGGACGCGGCCCTGCTCACAGTGGGTCACCTGGTCACACACCACGGTGGGTTCGCCGGCGATTATTTCCGCGACTGCGGGCCGGGCGTCGATGCGCTCACGCAGATCGTGGCGAAGATGGCGAACTCGCCGCAATTGACGCCGGCAGGGGCGACGTTCTCGTACAGCAACGCCGGGTTCTACGTCCTGGGGCGGATCATCGAAGTGGTGGCGGGAGGGACGTTCGAAGCGGTGGTTCGCGAGCGCGTCATCGAGCCGCTGGAGATGGGCGAGACCTGCTACTTCACGGACGAGGCGATGCGGCATGCGGTGGCGATGGGGCACATCCGCACCGCAGCGGGGCCGGTCGTGGCCGATTGGCGCACCATTCGTGCAATTGCGCCGGCGAGCAACGTCATCGCCAGTGCACTCGACCAGCTCCGCTACGCGGCGCCCCACCTGGGCGCGGTGCCGCTGCTCCAGCCGCGGTCGATCAAGGCGATGCAGGAGGCGCTCGCCCCAGCCGGGAGCATGTGCGATGCGATGGGCGTGTCGTGGATGCTGGAGGACGTCGGCGGCGCCCGGATTGTGAAGCACGGGGGCGCGATCGGCGGCCAACTTTCCGCATTCGAACTCGTTCCGGCTGCCGGCTACGCCTGCACGGTGCTCACGAATTGCGATAGCGGTCGAGGGCTGCGGCAAGCGGTGGCGGACGCCTGCCGGGCTCACTTCCTCGGGAGCCGCCCTTCCGAACCGCCCCAAAGCCACGTGGAAGGGCTCGACATCGGGCCCTACGCCGGACGCTACCACGCTACGCTTGCCAGCCTGCGGGTTCGCGTGGACGGGCGAACCGTGACCGTAGCCGACGAAACACCGGAGCGGCAGCTCGCAGCGGACGCCCCGCGGCCGCTGCCCGAGGAGCCTTCGCGCCTGGTGTTCACAGCCCGCGACCGGGCGGTCGTCGTCGACGGTGCGCATGCAGGAGAACGGTGCGAGTTCCTGCGTGGCAGCGATGCACGCGCTGCAGACGGCCCTATCGCCTGGATGCGATGGGACGGACGCATCGCCCGGCGGGTCGGTGATTGATGCGCCGCACGTGCGGGGCAGCGTAGACCTTGGCGAAGGCAGCTTCATCCATCCCGGCGGGGGACTCTCCGCAAGTCCGGCGCGTGCTCGCGGCCGCGAACCTCGGACTGGTGTGCACAGGGCTCTATGCGACCGCTTTTGGGCCCGCGTTGCCGTTCCTGGCGCATGACTTTGGCATTTCGCTGGACCGGGCCGGGCTACTACTAACGGCGCTGTTCTTCGGCTCGATCACGGCCTCGGGGGCGCTAGCGTTCCGCTGGCACCGGTTGGAGGCGCGGCGCACGGGCGCAGCCGGGCTGTGTATCGTGGCGGCCGGGCTGGTATTGCTTGGGCTGGCACCGTCGTGGGCGACGGCGCTGGGTTCAGCGCTGCTGCTTGGCACCGGGGATGGGCTGCTTGTGGCTTCGGCGCACTCGATCGCAGCCTCGGTCCCGGCGAACCCGGGAGCAGCGATCAACCGGCTCAACCTGTACTTTGCGGCCGGAGCCACCGTCGGGCCGGTCTGGGCAGGGGCGACTCTCTCTGAGACGGGGGCGCGCGGACTCGTGTTCGGCGGCATCGCGGTGGTCGCGGTAGCCGGCGCAGTGCTCCTGTTCGCGAGCGGCAGCGTGCCAGCCGTGCGTAGGCACGATGCATCGGACCCGCTGCGCCCACACGGAGCGACGCCGTGGGTGATGGGCACAGTGCTTTGCCTCTACGTTGGTGCGGAGTTCGGGTTGGGATCGTGGGTATCGTCCTATTCGAAGGACGCCTTCGGGACCGGGGTCATGGCCGGGGCGTTCGTAACCGCCGGTTACTGGGGCGCGCTTGCGGCGGGGCGGATCGTGAGCACGGCGCTGTTCAAGCAGGGCCGGCAATCCTCGCACGTCCTCACCGGAGCGATCCTCGGAGCGCTGGTGACGAGCACTGTGCTGGCGGTCGCGGGGGGCAATGTCGCGCTTGGCATAGGCGCGGCGATTGCGACGGGGCTCTGCTTCGGACCAATCTGGCCATCGGCAATCGCGGCTGCTTCGGAGCGGTCCAAGGCGAACGCCCCGGCGTTGATGGTGACAGTGGGGAATGCCGGGGGACTCATTTTCCCGTGGCTACAGGGACGGGTGCTGGTGGCGTCGGGGGCCTCATCGGGGATCGCAGTCACGGCCTTCCTCTGCGCTGCAATGCTGGCTGTCGCGGGAACGTTCTTGGCGACGACGGGGCGAGCGCGCCGCGGACGGCGTCAGTCAAGCTCGACGGGCGCGTAGTAGGGCGAATCGCCGAGGGCCTGAACCGCGGCCCAGAATTCCGGACCGCCCGCCTTGCCTTTTTCCTCCAGGTCCCAGACCTGGCGGCGATAGGCCCAGCTCTGGGGACGGAGTCGCTTCGCTTCGTCGAAGTGGAGGGCTGCGGCTGCGCTGAGGCCTTGTTCGAAGAGGTATTCGCCGAGGCGGAACTCGGCGGCCGCACGGGCGTGGTCGTCGCTGGGCGGGTTCAGACGGCGGAGCACTTCTTCGCCCGGCAGCACGAAACGGGAGTTCGCCCCGTTCTCGGCCCAGTCCCGGAGGGCATCAAGGTAGCGCCGGCGGACGTCGCGGATGCTTTGAAGGGCTTCCGGCGGCATGGCGAAGGTCTTCGGGTCCATGGAGCGGAAGGCGTCGTTGGAACCGGCGGTTTCCGGCGGACGGACGATGCGGCCGTCCTCATCGATCCAGACCGCTGTGGGGACGTTGACCATGTCATAGAGGCCGGCGACGAGATGCTGCCTGTCGATCAGGCAGGGGTAGGTGGGGTTCGCGGCGGCGATCCACGGCCCGGCTGCTTCATTGCCGCCACTATCGAGGGCGACGGTGATGGGAAGGAAGCCGCTGGAGCCCAGCTCTTCGTACAGGCGCTGCCACACGGGCAGGTCCATCCTGCACCCTCACCAGGACGCCCACGATGCGAGGAACACTTTCCTGCCCCGGTAGTCGCTGAGGGAGTGGAGGTTGCCATTGATATCGGGAAGGGTGAAGTCGGGAGCCTGGAGCGAGGTGAGCCGTCCAGCGCGGGCTTCGGCTGAATCGCCGATGGCCCAAACGCCGTGGGCGTCTTCGCGCACCACGGGTTGGCCAAGGTGGTGGGCGAGCGCAGTGATGTTGAACTGACGCGGGCGCACGAATTCGGCTTCGCGGCCACGCGGGATGGGCACGCAGACATCGCCCAGGCAGGCGCCTTCCGGCTTAAGCGTCCACCCGGTGGCAGCTTTGAGGGAGTCGAGCGGAAGCCAGAGCGCGTCGCCTTCGGCGAGGGCCCCTTCGATGCTGGTCACACGATCCTGGATGAGCAGTGCCTGGGCCATGAATCCACCTTCACGCGCGCACGTTACGCCAACGCGGCCAACGCCGCCAGCACGACCGCGAGGTGAGGCAAACCGGATCCAAACGGGTGACTCAGTGTACAAAGTTCAGGCGGGATACAATCGGGGCATGGCGTTCCTGCGTGCCAACCGCCTCGCTATCGTCCTCGTGGCGTTCGGGGCGATCGTGACAATTGCGGTTGGGCTGGGGTCGCGGAGCACGACCGCAGTCGTCTACACCGGCGGGGCGATCGGCGTGCTCGTTGGAGCGGCAATTGCCGCCGGTCAGCGAGGCGAGACGGGCACAGGGAAGAAAAAGAAGCGGCCATAGCCGCTCGGCTTACGTCGATGTCCTCGGCCCGCGGCGGCACAGTGCGGCACGGACTTCCAGCCACCGCTGAGTCGTGGGAGCGCAGGCGACTGACACTGACGGGGCCCACCGTGCTGCGAAAACGGTGGGCCCCGTGTGCCTTCCCCGAGATTGCGCCCGCGGACATGCACATAGGGCATTACTGGCGTTCTGGCCGGTTTGTTACTGGCAGCAACGGGCGGGAGCGCTTTGCCACGCTTCGCGGCTCGATACACTGGGCAGATGGAACACGGAGATCTCGTCGCCCAGGTCGGGCGCGTGCACGGGCGGACCTACGAGGCGGCAGAGCTGGTGCCCGAGGAGCTTGTGGCCTGGCGGCCGCGACCGGGCGAATTTACTGCGGGTGAGCTGCTGCTGCACATCGCCAACGCGCGACTGCTCAACCTCGGGATCATTACCGGCGGAGGCGTCCACTACGGCGGACATGGGCTGGCACCGGGCCAGGGCCGCGACTGGCTGTTACAGCGGCTGCTGCGCACTTCGAAGAAGACCATAGCCGGACTCGTGGACGCTGATCTGGAGCGCATGGTGCGCACCGTTTCCGGCGGCACGACCCCGGTGCCGGCGTGGCTCCCCCTCCTTGGCGGGCTCATCGAGCACGAAGTGCACCACCGCAGCCAGTTGTGCGAGTACCTGGGCATCGCCGAAATCGCTCCGCCGCCGCTCTACGGCCTCCATGCCGAGGACTTGCCGGCCTAATCCGGGCCCGTGGGCGCTTGACAGGCCTCGGCCCCACCAGGGCCCAACTACTTGCCCTGGACACGCTCCAGGAGTTTGAGTGCAGCTTTTTTCGCCGGGCTCGGAGATTCGATTTGGGGGCCAACACACGAAGGGCAGCCGTTCGTGCAATCGCAGGCGAGAAGTGTGGCGTGGCAGGCTTCGAGGAGGCTGTCGCGGACCTCGAAGAGCTTGCCCGCAAGGCCAACGCCGCCCGGGACGGAGTCGAACAGGTACACGGTGGGCAGCCCGTTATACGGCGAGCGGACATGGCTCTCGGCGCCAATATCGCGCGCATCGCAGAGGCAGAAGATGGGCGCGAGGTTGCGCGCGAGGTGGGCGACACCGCCGAGCCCGGCTGCCAGCGCTTCGCGGCCGAGGCGGTGCGTGGCGCCTTCATCGAAGCTGAGCCAGTAGGCGCTGGTGTGCATATTCGCCTCGGGGATGGCGATCTTGCCCCAGCCAACGTTTTCGTGGGTGTGCAGCTTGACCTTTTTGAAGATGGTGGCGAGGAACGTGATCGCCACTTCACCGAGCTCGTGCGTCCCAGCGGCTGCGCCATCCTGCGTGAAACTGTCGAGCACCTTGAGCTCAACGGCGAGCTGGGCGTCGGTGTAGTAGTCGACGGAGACCGGGGTGACGAAGGCCTTCTTGTCGTCCCAGTCGAGATATTCGACCTGGTATTGCTGTCCGCGATGGATATAGATGGCATCCTCGTGGACGAGGAGGGGCGCGCTCGGGCGGTCGCACTCGCCGATCACGCGGGGTTGCGGCCCCTGCTCGATGATCACGAAGTTGTCGGTGCTGGCGGTGCGCAGGCTGACCTGCTCGGCGGGATAGGCCTCGCTCATCCAGTGGTAACGCTCCCCGGAGCGCTGGACGACGCCTTCCTCATGGAGGATATCGAGCAGCTCCGCGGTGTGGGCGCCGAACACCTCGCTGACATTGAACGGGAGCTCGAAGGCGGCACACTTGAGGTGGCTGGCGAGGATGAAGAGGTTGTCGGGGTCGATCAGGCCCCGTTCCACGCTCCGTTCGAAGACGAAATCGGGGTTGGTGGCGACGTATTGGTCGAGCGGGTTAGAGGAGGCGATGAGGACCGACACGGAGGTCTCGCGGGTGCGGCCGGCACGGCCGAACTGTTGCCAGAGGCTGGCCAGCGAGCCGGGGTAGCCCATTGTGACGCTGGCGCCGAGGCCGCCGATATCGATGCCCAGTTCAAGGGCGTTGGTGGCGACAACGCCGCGGATCGAACCATCGCGAAGGCCGCGCTCGATGTTGCGGCGTTCGTTGGGGAGATAGCCGCCGCGATAGCCGGCGATGCGTTCTGCGTCTCCGGGCTTATTGCGCAGCGTCTCACGCAGGTAGGTGAGGAGGATCTCGACGCGCATGCGGCTGGGTGCGAAGACGATCGTCTGGACGCCCGCGCGGATAAGGCGGGCAGCGACATCGCGCGAGGCCTTGAGCGAGGACTGGCGGATGCCCAACTCCTTGTTTACGACAGGAGGATTGTGGATGACGACGACGCGTTCGCCGGCGGGGGCGCCATTTTCGTCCACCAGTTCGACGTCGCCGCCGACGAGTGCGCGAGCGAGTTCTTCCGGGTTGGCGATCGTGGCTGAACAGAGGATGAACGTGGGGTCGGAGCCATAGAACTGGCAGATACGGCGGAGGCGGCGAAGGACATTGGCGAGGTGGCTGCCGAAGACGCCACGGTAGGTGTGGAGTTCATCGATGACGACGTATTCGAGGCTCTCGAAGAGCTGCATCCACTTCGTGTGATGGGGGAGGATGGCGGTGTGGAGCATATCGGGGTTGGTGAGGACGATGTGGCCGGCGGTGCGCACGGCGCGGCGCGCATCGGCGGGTGTATCGCCATCGTATGTGAACGTGCGGACGTCCTCGCCGATATCGGTGATGAGGCCGTGGAGCTCATCAAGCTGGTCCTGGGCGAGGGCCTTGGTGGGGAAGAGATATAGCGCACGGGCGGATTGGTCTTTGAGGATGGCATCGAGCACGGGGACGTTGTAGCAGAGGGTTTTGCCGCTCGCGGTGGGTGTGACGACAACGGTGTCGCGCCCTCCCATGGCGTGCGCGATGGCTTCGGCCTGGTGGGTGTAGGGATGTGCGACGCCCCGGCGCCTGAGCGCCCCGACCAGGCGCTGGTCGACGGCTTGCGGCCATAGCGCGAAGCGGGGAGGGCGCTCGGCAATGCGGCGGACGGTTGTGTCGGTCGGTTTGGCCTGCAGCTCGGCGACGACGGCATCGGCGATGACCGCGGGCGGTACAGGGCGCACGGCAGCGACGGGATAGAGCGGGGGCGGTTTAGGCACGAAGGGTGCCGCGAGGGGTAGTCGCACACATGTTCGGAAGTATGAGGAACCGGTGTGCATGCGTCAACGGTGCGCCTGCCGGGCGGCGCAATTGCCGGTATCCTCTGTGCAGGCCAATTGGGGGCGCCCGCGCACCGCCCGGACCGCCCGTCATGGAGCGTCGCGATGTTGCCTGACACAGACCTCTGCTTTGTCCCCGCTGCCGAGCTTGCGGCCCGTCTGCGCCGCAAAGAGCTGTCCGCACGGGAGGTGATGGCGGCCCATCTCGCCCGGATTGCGCAGCTCAACCCCCGCGTCAACGCGATCGTGACGCTCGTGGCGGAGCAAGCGCTGGAAGCAGCGGCGGCGGCAGATGAGGCGCTCGCGCACGGGCACGTCCCTGGCGCGCTGCACGGGTTGCCCATCGCCCACAAGGATCTCTTTGCCACGAAGGGCATCCGGACGACGCTGGGGTCGCGCATCATGGCGGACTTCATCCCGGATGAAGACGCACCGGTGGTGGCGCGCGAAAAAGCCGCCGGGGCGATTACGATTGGCAAGACGAACACGCCCGAGTTCGGTGCCGGATCGCAGACATACAACGACGTCTTCGGGGAGACGCGGAACCCGTATGACCTCTCGAGGACGTGCGGCGGCAGCTCCGGTGGCGCCGCCGTGGCACTTGCGACCGGGATGGTGCCGCTCGCCGATGGGAGCGATACGGGCGGGTCCCTGCGCAACCCGGCCAGCTTCTGCAACGTGGTCGGGCTGCGGACGAGCCCCGGGCTCGTCGGGCAGGGACGCTGGTCGACGCTCGATGTGGCGGGTCCGATGGGGCGGACGGTGGCGGACGTCGCCCTGTTGCTGTCGGTGCAGGCGGGATTCGACGTGCGATCGCCGCTGACGCAGCAGATCGATGCGGCGCCGTTTCGAGGCCCCCTGGAGCGCGACCTGCGGGGAGTGCGGGTGGCGTGGAGCAGGGACCTGGGCGGCCTGCCGGTGGATGCAGGAGTTGCTGCGGTGCTTGAGCGGCAGCGGAGCACGCTGGTAGCGCTGGGCTGCGACGTGGAGGACACCGACCCGCCGCTTGACGTGGCGGACGGAGTGTTCGAGGTGTTGCGGGCGCACAACATGGCGCTGACGCTGGAGCCGCTCTATGACGAACGCCGCACAGACATGAAGGCCACGGTCGTGTGGAACATCGAAGAGGGGCTGAAGCTGACGGGTGTAC
>JADEYI010000929.1_pt1 | contig 28462 bp, 28 predicted proteins | sample 8542331 | NCBI WGS metagenome assembly JADEYI01 (sample SAMN16510988, study PRJNA670497) | mine drainage metagenome | isolation source: biofilm near Copperflume 1 | place: Germany: Marsberg coppermine Kilianstollen | collected 2018-02 | reverse complement strand
GACCCGCATTGGGGGCAGGAGTCCATAGAGCTTGCTGTAGCGCTCGGATAGATCAGCACACAGCCGGTTGGCCTGAACCTGAGCCCCCAGCAAACCGCCGAGCAAAACGATGTTCTCGAGAATCCCGTAGGGGCTGCTCGGCAGCGGCAGCGGAAAAACCGGCAGCCCGGCCTCGTGCAACTCGTTTAGCAGATCGCGCTGTACCCCGGTGCTGATGAGCACCAGGTCTGGGTTTAGGGTGCGCAGCAAGTCCCAGCGCACCCTGGTGTAGCTCGAGACCACCGGCAGCGACAAAGTAGCGGCTGGACGGTAACAAAAGGCGCTTCGGCCCACCACCCTCGAGCCCAACCCCAGCGCGTAGAGGGTTTCGGTGGCGTTGGGAGCCAGGGAGACGATACGCTGGGCCGAATCGGGCAGTTCCAGGAGGCCCAGCCAGTCGTGGACTATTCGCATCTCGAGACCCCTTCATACCAGTTCTGGACGTGAGAACGCAGTTGCTCCAAGTCGCCGTCGTTGGAGATAACCCAGGTGGATTTGCCGATTTTCTCCTCCTGCGGCATCTGGGCCGCATCCCTGGCCCGGAAATCTGCCTCACTCAGCCCATTCCTGAGTTTCGCTCTTTCCATCCTTAGTTCCGTCGAGGCCACCACCAGCAATACCCCCTGGAAAAGCCCTTCGCGGCCCGTCTCGAATAGTAAAGGGATGTCCTGAACGATGATATTCGCGCCAGAAGCAGCAGCTTTCTGGGACTCCTCGGCCATGCGCCCCCGCACGTAGGGGTGGAGGATGGCCTCGAGCCGTTTCCTGGCCTCTTGGTCGGCGAAAACCCGCCTGCCCAGGGCCGCTCGGTCAATCCCGGCCTGACCACAAACCTCGGGGAAAGCCGCGCAAATCTCGCCCTGGAGCAGGGTAGCCCCTTCTCGAGCGAATTTGTCCGCATCCAGCACGGGCACGCCCAGTTCATGCAGCATGGCTGCGACGGTGCTCTTGCCACTGCCGATGCTGCCGGTGAGCCCAATCTGCCGCATTGGATTACTTGCGCTTGCCCCGTCCCCGGCGGCGTTTATGCTGGCCTGAGTCTTCTTGTTCTGGGGGCGGTTCGGCCTTGGGTGCTGCTTCGGCTTCTGGTTCCCACGCGCCGAAGTAAATCTTCCGCGCGGTGACCCGCACCGGCTTGTCGAAACCTCGTTTTTGGTCGGGTGGGCCCACCACCCGACCGCTTTTAGATTTGCCCGGTGATGGGCTACGGCTAGAGTCCTTCATAGGTTTTTGACTTTTTTTGCCTTTGTCTTTCGGCTTTTTATCTTTGTCCTTCAAGGCTTGAGGCGCGCTGGGCGCAAAGCTTTGGGCCCCTACAAGGGCAGAGGGCTGACCGGGCGCTCTGCTGTGTGCCCTCTGCTCTGGGCGTTCTTGCCCTTGGTAAAACTTCTCGGTCGGAGCCAGGTCAATCTGCCGGGCGGCGGGGTTAGCAGCTTGGATTTGCACCTCGAGCACGTCCCCGATGCGAATCCGGCGCTTGCTGCGCACCCCCTCAAGGGCCAACAAATCCTCGAAGTAGTGATAATGGTCGTCCTCGAGCGACCCCAGGCGAATCATTCCTTCAACCCCGCCCCCAATCGTCACGAAAACCCCAAAGTTGGTCACGCCCGAGACCATACCGGGGAAACTCTGGCCCACCCGCTCCTCAGCCCAAAGGCACTGATAATACTTGGTCAGCTCCCGCTCGGCGCTCTCGGCGGCCCGCTCCCGCTCGGAGGTGTGCTCGGCGAGTTTGGGAAACCGGCTGGCCCAATCGGCCTTGAGCTTGTCGGTAACCCTGCGCCGCAGCAGGGTGCGCAGAACGCGGTGAACCACTAAATCCGGGTAGCGCCGGATGGGGCTGGTGAAGTGCAAATAGTGCTCGGCAGCCAGGCCGAAGTGTCCTAGGTTTTCGGCGGCGTAGCGGGCCAGGCGCAGGCTGCGCAGCAGCAGCGTAGAGACCACCGGAGCCTCCGGCTTGCCCTCGGCTTTTTTGAGGATGGCTTGCAGGGCTTTGGGCGTAGGCTCACCCCCCTCGAGGCTGTACCCCAGCCTGCCCAGGGCGTTCACCAGCTTGTTCAGCGCGGCCTCGCTGGGATCTTCGTGAACTCTAAAAAGGGCGGGAATCCCGCGCTCGGCCAAATGCTGGGCCACGATGCGGTTGGCGAGCAGCATGAGTTCTTCAATCAGGCTTCTGGCTTTAGGCTCCTGCTGCGGAATGAGGTGCAGGTCGCCCTCTTCCCCGACCTCGACCTTGACCTCGGTGAAACTGAAGTCGAGCGCCCCTTCTTCCAGCCGTCGTTTCTTGAGCGTGGCAGTGAGGTCTAAAAGGGCCTCTAAATCATCACCGATTCCCGAACGAGCCGCATCCGACAGCGGGTTTAGCGCCAGACCCTCGAGCGCTTCCCACTTCCCGAGGGGGTCGCCAAAAGCCATAGCGGCTTGCACGGGCAAAGCCCGGCCCGTTGGGCCTAGTGCTTGCACGGGCAAAGCCCGGCCCGTTACAGGCGCACAGCGCCCCGGCTTTGCCGGAACAGGTAGGCCTAGTGCTTTGCCGCTAACCTGGCCTCCCGTTTCCCGCGCCTCTGCCAGCGCCTCGACCTGCGGGTACGTCAGCCGGGCCACGCTGCGAATCAGGCCCTCGTGGAACTTGTAGTCCTTGATTTTGCCCTTCGGCGTAAGTTCAGCGACGACGGATAAAACCAAGCGCTCCTCATCCGGCTTGAGCGAACAAATCCCGTTGGAGAGCCGCTCCGGGAGCATCGGCAAAACCCGTCCAGGAAGGTAAACGCTCGTGGCCCTGGCATAAGCATCCTGGTCGAGCGAGGTGAACTCTGCCACGTAGTGCGAGACATCGGCGATGTGGATTCCCACGCTATAGTTGCCGTTCTCGAGCTTCTCCACGTGAATCGCATCGTCAAAATCCTTGGCATCCTCGCCGTCAATGGTGAAAACCCGGAGGTGGCGGAAATCGGTACGGGACTCAAGTTCGGCGGGCTCAAGCCTTGCGACCTGCTCGGCTTCTTTCAGGGCTTCGTCGGAGAACACTGGCAGCAGCTCGTACTTGGTGATCACTGCCTCGGTCTCGACTTCGGGCGTGTCTTCCTGACCTAAAAAGGCTTGAAGCTCACCGTAAGGCTCGGCGGGGCCTTTTTTCTTGGGTTCGGGGTAATGCACCGTGACCGAGATGCGGGCTCCGGGCTCTAAGCCATCCAGACCGTCCGGCAGCAGCTTGAGGTCAGGCAGCCGGGCATCGTCGGGCTTGAGCATGGCGAAGGCTTTGCGGAAGAACAAGCGCCCGGTGACCCGGTGATGAGCCCGCTCGACAATGGAAGTAACCATGCCCCAGGGCCGCCGGTCACGCCCCGGCGGCTTGGACTCAGCCCGTACCGTGTCGCCGTGCCATGCCCCGCCCAGATAGCCTTTGGGGATGAACAAATCGGGCAGATTGGTATCGGCGGGAATCACGAAGGCGAAGCCCGAGGGATGCCCTTGCAAGCGGCCCTCGAAACCCTTGCGGGTCTGGGCCTGGGGCAGTTGGTAAAGGTGGCGTGAGGTCTCCAGCACCTTGCCCTCGGCCACCAGCAGCTCGAGGGCTTCCCTAGCTTCGGGCTTTTCTAGGCGCAGGCTACGGGTAATTTCGCGCAGGCTATGCGGCTTTTTGGGGTGACGCTTGAAAAGGTCGAGAATGCGGTCGGGTTGGGTCATGTGGATTCAGCAGCTCACGGCAGATAGGGTCTCACGCAAGCCATCGTTTTCAGTGTACACCGCAGCCAAAGCAAGCGTTGCGATGGAGACTCCTATACGCTCGAGGTTGCCCTGATCCGCCCTCTTGCTCCGACCCAAAGCACTACCGAGGCGGCCACAAACCACACCGACTGCACGATCAACAAATCGTCAATCACTGTCTGTAGGGCGTTGAAAAGGCCCACTAGCCCGAACACCTGCAAGGGGGCACCCAACAAAAGTGCACCCCCTCGGGAGCAGGCTCGAGTCCAGCAACACCACTCCAAGCGGCAACAAAAGTGCTGGTGCAACCAAGAAGACGTGCTGGACTGCTTTGCGTAGGGTGTCGCTGGCGAGGGCGACCGCGGTGTCCCCGGTAAGCGTAGCCTGGACTATGGCTAGGTATAAAGCGATCTCGACCAGGCTTACCAGCAGGATGCAGGTTCCTGCAAGCAACGTGATCCAACCAGCGAAGCGGTTGACAGCCCCGCCAAGTGAACCAGTGCCAGCGCGAACAGCACCAGCAGCAGCGAGCCGATGCCTTGCAGCCAGCCCCCCAGAATGATAGGGGAATGGTGCTGGCGGGCGAATTCGCCCAACTGGGAGGTGGTTAAGTTATCAGGCGGCGTGGGGTTGATTACAAACGATGTGACTAAAACAACCGCGCCAAGAATGCCACAAAGTCCTGTCATGCTATGAGCAAAACGCAGGTTCATATATTCCACCGTAGCGGCGTATCCCTTGCCCTTGCTTATTATTTAGATATTCTAATTATCAGAATATCAAGTGGTGTTGTCCAGGCCCGCCCGATAGTAAAAACTGTGTTCCATACCCTACGCGCCCTTAGCAACGAGATTGACCGGCTCGATGGGGTTGCCGCCGGGCAATTCGATCTCAACCGCACTGACCAACGCGCTCTGGACATCCTTCACCGCCTGGGTGTGATACCAGCGAAAGCCTTGGCTGAAGCGTTGGGCCTTACTACGGGTGGCGTGACCACTCGAGCTGGGAACGGCTGAACTGCCGGATGACGGACGCCGACTCGCTGCACTGGGAGGGAGTACGCCATCTGCGAGGCCGGGGTCTGGAACCTGGTGTGGGTGATGGAGATGACGCACCAGGCCGACGACTACAGGACACCCTCGAGCGCCACCTTCGTTGCTGCCAGCGCCTCCCCGAGCGCGTCCACGCACTCGTCAATGTGAACCCGCTCGACGATTAGGGGCGGCTCGAGGCGCACCACCTTGGGGTTGTTCAGCCCGAACGCGGTGAGGATGCCGCGCGTGGCGAGTTCGGCCACCACCAGCCCGCCGATGTCGGCATCGGTGAACTCTAAGCCCACCATCAGCCCACGCCCACGCACCTCCTCTATGAACTCAGGGTAGACCCGCCAGAGTTGTTGCAGCGAGTCTAAGAGGTATTGACCGCTCTCGAGGGCTCTCGAGGGCAAATCTTCCTCCAAAGTCACGTCAATCGCTGCCAGGGCAGCCGCGCAGGCCAGCGGGTTTCCGCCGAAAGTGGTGGAGTGAATCAGGGGCTCGGTTTTGTAGATTTGCAAAATCTCCGGACGGCACATCGTCGCGCCAATGGGCATCACCCCCCCGCCGAGGGCTTTGGCGCTGGTCAGAATATCCGGCTCTACCGCTTCCCAGTTCACCGCCCACAGCTTCCCGGTGCGGCCCATCCCGGTCTGCACCTCGTCAGCGATCAGCAGCACGCCCTTTTCACGGGTGATGCGGCGCACCTCGCGCAGATAGCCCTCGGGTGGTAGGCGAATCCCGCCCTCACCCTGGATGGGCTCGAGGATCACGGCGGCGGTATCCGGGCCAATTGCTTTCTCGATGGCCCGTGCATCGCCAAACGGGACTACCGTCACGCCGGGGACGAGCGGCCTCGCTGGTAGCTGGTAGTGCTCCTTGGGCGTGACCGAAAGGGCTCCCATGGTCTTGCCGTGATAGCCATTTTGGGTGGTGATGAAACCGGGCTTGCCGGTGTAGAAGCGGGCGAACTTGAGCGCGGCCTCGACGGCCTCGGTACCGGAGTTGCAGAAGAAAACCATTTCCAAGGGCCCCGGCGCAATCTCGGCGAGCTTGGCGGCCAAAAAAGCGGTGGGCCCGGAGACCATCACCCGCACCGACATCGGCATTTTGTCAAGCTGGTCTTTGACCGCCTGCACCACCCTGGGATGGCGGTGTCCCAGTGCCAGCGTGCCATAGAGCCCGAGGAAATCCAGATAGCGCTTGCCCTCGGTGTCCCAGACATAGACCCCTTCGGCATGAGACTCAACCTTATCCAGCCCAGTAAAGCGCAGCAGCCCGGCCAAACCGGGGTTGACGTGTTTTTCGTAAAGCGCGAAGGCATTCATAGGTGTGAACTCGAGTCTAGCACGAGACCCTGTAGGAGCAAGAAAAACCTCTCCAGGCATCGGGCCTCGAGCAACTCCAAGACGGCAGGTTCAATCAGCCACCGGTGGCTCGAGCCTGTCTTTAGTCCTGCGCACCGCCCACGACACCACTGCCAGACCGACTATGGCCGCTACCACGCTGCTGCTGAGCACCCCCATCTTGGCCTGGTCGAGCAAACCCTTGTCCGCGAAGGCCAGTGCCGCCACAAAGAGCGACATCGTGAAGCCAATGCCGCCCAGAAATCCCGCACCCAAAATCATCGGCCAGGACACACCGGCTGGCAAGGCCGCGAGGCCTAGACGCACGGCCAGCCAGCAAATCAGGAAGATGCCCAGCGGCTTGCCCAGCAAAAGCCCCAAGAATGCACCCAGCCCAACCTCGCCAAAGCCTGTGCCCGACAGCCTTACTCCCGCATTGAAAAAGGCAAATACCGGTAGGATGGCATATGTGGCCCAGGGGTGCAGGAGGTGCTCGAGGCGGTGCAGTGGGCTTTGGGCACGTTCCAAGGTGCGCTCGAGTTGGCCCAGCTCGGCCTCCAGGAGTTCGGAGTCTTGCCTCAAGAGTTCACCCAACCGACTCCGTAGTTCGGGTATTTTCACCGCTCTAGAAAGGGGAATCGCCATCGCCAGGAGCACCGCCGCCACGGTCGGGCTCACGCCCGACTTCAGCATAAAAAACCACATGAAGGCTCCCAGCAGCATATATATCCCCAACATCCGTACCCCCAGCCGCCCGGCAACCAGGGCCAGCACGAAGAAACTCAGCGCCGCCAGAAGGGCTGCATAGTTGAGGGAGGAGCTGTAGAAAAAAGCGATGATCAGAATTGCCCCTAAGTCGTCGGCGATGGCGAAGGCCGTGAGGAAAACCTTCAGGCCAAAGGGGACGCGGTTTCCCAGCAGCGAGAGCACCCCCAGCGAGAAGGCGATATCGGTAGCCATCGGTACGCCCCAGCCGGAGGTTCCGGGGCCGCCCGCATTGAGGAGAAGGTACACCACAGCCGGAGCAATCATCCCGCCAATGGCGGCGAGAAGGGTCAACAGGGCCCGGCGCAGATCCGAAAGTTCGCCCAGCACCACCTCGCGCTTGATCTCGAGGCCCACCAGCAAGAAGAAAAAGGACATCAGCAGGTCTTTAACCCAGCTCGAGAGGGTCTTGTCCAGAGCAAAATCCCCGAAGCTGAGCCGGAGGGGGGTTTCCTTCAGCGCCGAGTACCAACCGTAGCCCCCAGCATTAGCGATGACGAAGGCCAAGAGTGCTACTACAAAGAGGATGAATCCACCCCTGGCCTGGCTATTCCAGAAATCTTCGATGGGTCGTAGCAATGCCCGCATCTGTCCTCCCACACAAAAGGCGAAGACCGTTGATCCGTCTCCACCTGTTCGGCTGCGATGCAGCGAAGTTTTCAGTGATTATTACATCGAGTCAGGGGCAAGAAAAGTGTTATCTGACCGATAGTTTTTACCTCGAGGCCGTCACCATCAGCGATTCAGCGGCCTGCCCGAGCCGTGCGATGCCCTCACGAATTTGCGCCTCGGTGGGCTGCGAGAAGGAGAGGCGCAGGGTGTTTTCCCCACCGCCATTGGCGTGGAAGGGCTCTCCCGGCACGAACGCGACTTTTTGCTCGATAGAACGCTTGAACAGCTCAGTAGCAGCCATCCCCTCAGGCAGTCGCAACCACAGAAACATCCCGCCCTCCGGTCGGTTCCAGGCGATTTGGCTCGGCAAGTTGGCTCCCAGGGCGGCGTGCATGATATCGCGGTTGCGCTCGTACTTGGCCCGGATGCGCTCGATTTGCGGCCCCAGACCGGCTTTAGCGACCTCGTAGACCAGCATCTGGTTGAAGCTGGGAGTGTGCAAGTCGGTGCCCTGTTTGGCCTGCACCAGCTTGCGAATCACCACCTTCGGCGCGACAATCCAGGCCACCCGCAGCCCTGGGGTGAGGGTTTTGGAGAAGGTCGAGAGGCGGATGACATTATTAGAGCCCATCTCGCGGTCTAGCTCAAACAAGGTAGGAAGCGGCTTGCCGCTAAAGTAGAGCGCCGCGTAGGCATCATCTTCTAGGAGTGGAACCCCATACTGAGCAGCGAGTTCGACCAGTTTGTGCCGACCCTCGAGGTTCAAGAGCACCCCCGAGGGGTTTTGGAAGGTGGGCAGGGCGTAGATGAACTTGGGGCCAGATTTTAGAGCCTTCTCGAGGGCATCCAAATCCAGCCCTGCTTCGCTCAGGCTCACGCTCACATAGTCGGGTTCGTAAGGATTGAAGGCTTGCAGTGCGCCCATATACGTGGGCGACTCGACCACCACCTGGTCGCCAGGGTGGATGAAGACCTTGCCCAGCAAGTCCAAACCCTGCTGCGAACCCGAGACAATCAGCACCTCGTCGGCCTCGACTTGGTGCTGCTCGGCAATCCATTCGCACAGCTCGGGGTAGCCTTCGGTAGGGCCATATTGCAAAGCCTCGCTCGGCTTGTCTCGCAGGATGCGCTCGGAAGCGGCTGCTAAAGCTTCTACCGGAAACAGTTCGGGGGCTGGCAGCCCGCCAGAGAAGGAGATAATCCCCGGCTGACGGGTGAGCTTCAAAAGCTCCCGGATAGCCGAACTCCGAATGCGCTGCTTGGCCCGGCCCGAAAAGCATCCCTCCCAGAAAGAATCGCTGTGTTGTGCCATGCTTTAGTGTACATCGCTGGTCTGACGTTTGTCTGTTAGTTGACTGCAAATACGTCATATGCCTTAGACCATGCGAATGTCAGATGCTGTAATAATGCTGCTTTGGTACTCGGCGTTCGTCATTGCTTTTGCTGGACTACCTCAATTTCAGTGTCCTGGACAGGAACTGTGCTTTGGGTCTTCGACCATCCCTCAAACCCGGCGATAATCTGGCTCGAACAACCTGGCATATTCGTCCAGCGCGTAGCGGTCGGTCATCCCGGCGATATAGTCACATACCGCGCGGTGCAAGCCCTCAGTCTGGGTGGCCCCTCTGGCTTGCGGGGGCAGCATCAAGGGGTCGGCGGTGTATGCCTCGAACAGGCGCTCGAGCACGAATTTACTCTTCCCCACCTGGCGCACCACGTAGTGATGGCGGTACAAACAGGCATACAAAAACTCGCGCAGCTCGCCCAGCCACTCGGTCATCTGGGGGGAATAGGTAGCGAGTGGGGCCGGATGGTGACGCACGGACTGTAAACTTCCGACGGCGTTTTGCTCGAGCTGTTGGTTGGTTGCCGCAATAGTGTCATTGATCAGCAAACCCAGCAACTCCCGCACCAACACCCGCCGTTCGCGCTCGGCAAAGCGATCCGGGTGAAAACCCAGTTCATCCATCAAGGTTTGTAGCAACACAACTTCGGGCAGTTGGCCTGGCGACAACAGTCCGGCCCGCAGCCCGTCGTCCAAGTCGTGGGCATTGTAGGCAATTTCATCGGCCAGGTTGACAATCTGAGCCTCGAGGCTGGGCTGCCACTGGGGTTCGTAGCCCTGGGCATCGGGCAGGTCGTAGCGGGTCTCGTGCTTGACGATGCCTTCGCGGGTCTCCCAGGTCAGGTTAAGGCCGCGAAAACCTGGATAGCGGTCTTCCAGATAAGTCACGATACGCATGGATTGCTTATTGTGGTCGAAGCCGCTGTAGCCCGCCATAAGGCCGTCCAGCACGCGCTCACCCGAGTGTCCAAAAGGGGGATGCCCGAGGTCATGGGAGAAAGCGATGGTCTCGGCGAGCTCCTGATTCAGCCCCAACGCCTTGGCAATCGAGCGGGCCACCTGGGCCACCTCGAGGGTGTGGGTCAGGCGGGTGCGGTAGTAATCACCCTCGTAGTTGACGAATACTTGGGTTTTGTATTGCAAACGGCGGAAGGCCGTGGTGTGGTTGACCCGGTCGCGGTCTTTCTGGAAGGCGGTGCGGTACAGCGATTCGCTCTCGGGATGGGCCCGGCCTCGGCTTTCCCCGGCTTTGGCGGCATAAGGAGCCAGGTGAGCAGTTTCGATGGCCTCGAGCTTGGCGCGGTCAAAAAGCATACCTCAGTCTAGCGCGAGTCTAGCGCGGGAGACCTTGTGACAGATACACGAAATTTCACCCACCAAGCTGAGATGATGGAGCCATGAAGGTCATCCACCCCCTAGCCCTGGGTATTTTGATGGTTTCGCTGGTGGTAGGCTGTGCCCCTACCGCCAATACCGGCCCGCTGGTTGAGCACAAATCGGCCTACAACTTTACCGTGGACAACAGCCGTTGCCAGGGCACTTACCGCAACTTGTTCATCTACCGCAACAACGTAATTCTAGGTCAGGTGCAGGGCGAACCCCGCGTTTTTCTGGATGTCCCCGCCGGGAGCGCCGACTATAAAGCTGCTCCGGTGCTGGGTACTAGCCGCCCCTTTCTCAAAACCATCCGGCTCGAGGACAACAGCACCTGGCAGGTTTGCCCATAGATTCTTAATCTGCTCTACGGAAATCCTCACGCAAAGCCGTCATGCTCGAAGTAACTATGCTGCGTTTTGCTCTTATATCCCTGGCCCTTTCGGTAGTTCTGGTAGGCTGCGTACCTGCAACTCAGGCCAATGCCAAGCGCTACAGCCTGATCGTGGAAAATCAGTGCAAAGGGCCGAATCAGACTGTATATTTCTACATCAACGACCAGTATTGGGGGGTGGTCAAGGGCTCGAGAATCTATCAGGACTTAGCCGCAGGAAGCTACAATCTGCGAGCGGTGGGTACTCAAGCTGGGGCCATCACCTTTACCCGCACCCTGCAACTCAACCAGGATGCAGTGTGGACGCTAGGCATTGGGGGCACCCCCTGCTGAGGCTATCGCCAGTCCCTCTGGCCATACTCCCCCTAGCTTTTCCCAGGCCAAGGCCATATCGGCGGGTATAGGGGCCACAAAATGCAGGTATTTCCCGGTACGCGGATGCTGAATGCGGAGTTCGTAGGCGTGCAGGGCTTGCCGGGCTATGAGTGGGCTGGGCTTGCCGTAGACCTGATCCCCCAGAATGGGGGCGTTCAGGTGTTTGAGGTGAACTCGAATCTGATGGGTTCGGCCAGTGTGTAAAACAGCGCTTACCAGAGCGAAGTTGTCGGCTTGGGAGAGCACCTCGAGGTCGGTTTGGGCGTAGCGCGCTGCCACCCCGCCCACGTGCATCCGGGTGCGGTCTACGGGATGGCGACCAATGGGGGCGGAAACCTGTCCTGCCCTGGGAACCCCCTCGGTGAGGGCCAGGTAGCGCTTGTACACACTGCGCCCGGCAAAAGCTTCGGCTAGACGGCGGTGGGCTGCCTCGTGCCGTGCCACCACGATTACCCCGCTGGTGTCTTTGTCCAGGCGGTGGACGATACCTGGGCGTACCAGCTCGGGCTTTTCATTCTCCGAGACCTCCAGGCCAAATCGTCCCAGGACTGCGTTGACCAGAGTTCCACTAAACACGCCGGGGGCCGGATGGGTAATCATGCCGGGGGATTTGTTGATGGCAATCAGGTCGGCATCTTCGTAGAGAACGCTGAGGGGAATATCCTCGGCAGCCACACTCACCGGTTGCTGCGGGGGTGGTTCCACCTCCACCATCTCCCCTTTTAGCTTGTACGAAGCCTTGGTCAGGGGTTTACCATCCACCAAAACGATACCCATCTCGATCCATTGCTGGGCCTTGGCCCGGCTGGTATTGGCTTCAAAAGCCACAGCCTGATCGAGACGGACACCCTGTACCTTGAAACGCACCACAAGAGCCATTGTCGAACGGCCCAGGCCGAGCGTCAAACCCGGCCCTGCCAGGCCAGCAGATGGCTCAACACCGCAACCTTAGCGGAACGAGGCCCCAAAGAGCAAACGGCTGCTGGGAGAGCTGTCGAAAGGGAAGATTCCCTGTCCACCGATAAATAGACCGGTGCTGCGATCGAGGGCAAACTCGATTCCAGCATCAATGGTGAGGGCAAAACTGATCGCACTGGGAAACTGTACTCCCAACCCCCCTCCGATATAAGGGCTGATGCCCCGCAGGTCGCGGTCAAACTCGCCCAGATCGGGTTTAAATAGCACCTCGCCCCCCAGCAAAAACGACGGGCCTCTGAAGAGTAGGTCGCCATAGATATTGGCAACCAAGCTGCGCTGTATGTCAGCCTCGATTCCAAACCCCAAAGATGGTCCAGGAACCCCAATGCGAAGCTGGAAAGCCCGCTGGGCCAAGGCCGTGGAAGCGGCGAGTGAGACAAAAACCAACAAAAAGACCGATAGTCGCTTCATGTCAAACCTCCAGAGCGTACCCTAAGGCATACCCGCCTAAAAGTTCCAGTAGGCTCGCTCTCACCTTTTGCTAAGGCCATACTTATACAGTAGCTTCCGTATGAAGCGTGGTCTTTTTTTCGTGCCGGTGCTGCTGGGCCTGCTCTTTGGAGGCTGGCTGATGGCCCAGGATAAATCCGTCCCCAACCGCATCGGCTATATAGATAGCGATGTGGTTTTGCAGGCTCATCCCGACTTTGCCAAGGTCAAGGAAGTGCAGACTCAGGCTCAGGGCGAACTCAAGCCCTTACAAGACCAGCTCACGGCGCTCGAGGCCAAGCTTCAGGGGGGTGGAGCCACCGCCAAAGACCAGCAGGACTATCAAGCCTTGCGCCAGGGCTATCAGGACACCCTCAAGAAATGGCAGGCCAAACAAGACGTGGTCTTGAACCCCATCACCGACGAGATTAATAACATAGTGGCAAAGGTTGCCCAGGAGCAGGGTTTTGCTCTGGTCATGGACAAGCGGGTCGCGGGCAGCAGCGGCTTGGTGGTCTACGCCGACAATGGCCTAGACCTCACCGATGCAGTGGTCAAGGCCATTCCCAAATAAGCAGCAATAGCGGCCTAGAAGTGTGCAATCCCACAGTTTCGGTCTGATTTCTTGCCCCACAGCGAGAAAATAGAACAACGCGATAGGAGTGATTGAGAATGAAACACAGTCTGTTTTTCGTACCCGTCCTGGCTGGGCTTCTGCTCGGTGGTTCTTTGGTAGCCCAGAACAAGAATGTGCCCACCAAGATCGGCTACATAGATGCCCAAAAGGTAGTGCAGGCCCATCCCAACTACAAAAACATCAAGGATCTAGAGGCCCAGGCCCAGGCCGAGCTAAAGCCTTTACAGGACAAGCTCACCCCACTTCAGGCCAAGATTCAAAGCGGCACGGCCACCGCCAAAGACCAGCAGGACTTCCAGGTGCTGCGCCAGAGCTATCAGGAGGCCGCCAAAAAATGGACAGACCGCTCACAAGCGGCCCTCAAGCCCATCACCGAGCAAATTGATAAGGTAATTACTACCGTGGCTCAGCAGCAAGGCTTCGCTATGGTCTTCGATAAAAAGGTGGCTGCTAGCAGCGGTCTGGTAGTCTATGCCGACCCCAGCCTGGATCTCACCGATGCGGTAATTAAGGGTTTGCCCAAGTAGAGCGGTTTCCGCTATAGCCTAGCCGTTTTGCAGGCGTGGGGGTTGTGGCCCTCACGCCTTTTGATTGATCCCAAACCCTCGGCGGTGACTTTTCCTAAAGTCAATACCTCTTCATTAACCCGTGCTTGTCGCAGCAATTGACCAATATGTTACAATCGTAAGCGATGGCGAAGCCAAAGCCCAAGGGTGAAAGGGCCAAACAGGCCACCCCTGTCGAACGCAAACGTGACCTCGAGGCGCTCTCCCTGATCGTGCTGGGCTTGGCGGTGGCTACCGCCGCGGCTATCTATTTTGGTTCCAACCTGGCCGGACAGCTCGGGGGCAGCTTGCGCGGCTTGCTATGGGGCAATCTGGGTCTGGTGGCCTGGCTGATTCCACCCGCCCTGGCGGTGCTGGGGGTGTTGCTTCTGTTAGACCGGCCCCTGGTGGGCCTGGCTCGAGTCACCGCGCTGGTTTTTGCGGCTGGGCTGCTGGCCTTGCCCCTGGTTGCCCACGCCTCGGCCCTGCTGGGGGGAAAGCTGGGAACTATCCTGCATGGTCTGCTCACCGGCAAACTGGGGCCTTTAGGCTTATTGCTGCCCCTGCTGGCCCTGACCCTGGTGCTGGATGTGGCCCTGCGGCAACGTCCGGGGTTCCTGGTGGGCAAGGGAATACGCCGGGTGGCGCTGGCTGGACACCGCTTGCAGCATTCGTATCAGCTCGCCAGAGCGGCATCCCATCTGCAAGGGGAGTCCCAGGCTCTGGCAGCCCGCTACCCCGAACACAAGGCTCTTGAAACCCTGGGGCGTGACCTACAAGCCTTTCGCAAAAACCCCCAGGACACCGCCGAGCTGGCCTCTTTGCAGCAGGTTCTGGGAGATTTCAGAGCTGAGCGGGCCAGGGAACTGGCCGAGAAACTCAAAGCCGAGGTGCGTCCACTCCCAGCCCGCCTCGAGCGCCTCGGGGCGGCCCTGGCGGCCCCGCTCAAGGGGGAGGGGTTGGCTCAGGCTCTGGAAGAACGCCGCACCGCACTGGTGCTGGAAATCAACACCCTACTCGCCAAGACCCAGACCCTCATACGCCAGGCCGACCAAGCCGCAAAGCGGCTCAACACCCCCAGCACCAAGGGCATACTGGCGGCTTGGGACGAGCATCAGGCTCGACTGGGCCAGTGGCGCGAAGCCGAGGAACTCACCACCGGCCTCGAGGCCAGGGTAGATGCCTGGCTGCGCTGGGCCGAGTGGGCCGAGGCAGCCCCCGCCGAAGCCCACCCTGCAGGGCTCAGAGCCCTGCTCGAAAAGGGTCTCTCGGCAGACCCTCCAGCCTTCGCGGTAGCCACCGCCCGGCCCGAGCCAGCAATAGATTTCGACTTCGTATTTCCCGAACCAGAACCCAAAGAAAAAGTCAGTCAGGCCGCGATTCCTGTTCTGGAAGCCAAACCCGCCGCCTCTAAACCCAGCCTTCCCACTTCCAAGGCCAAAGCCTCGACGGCCCTGGCCCTGCCGAGTTTTGACCTGCTGGACAAGCAGGAGACTCCCCGCTACGACCCCAAATCCCTGGAACTCAGCACCCGCCGCCAAGTAGACCTGATCAACAACACCCTCCAGCACCACGGGGTCGAGGCCAAAGTGGTCAACTGGTCGCGCGGGCCAACCGTGACCCGCTTTGAACTCGAGCCCGCCCCCGGCGAGAAAATCAGTCGGGTACAGAATTTGCACAACGACCTGGCCCTGGCTCTGGCGGCGGGCAGCGTGCGCATCGAGGCCCCCATTCCCGGCAAAAGCGTGATCGGGTTGGAAGTTCCCAACACCGAGCGCGAGCTGGTGCGCTATAGCGAGGTCATTGGCAACACTGCCTTCACCCGCACCAAGGACACCCTGCCAATGGTGCTGGGCAAGAGCATTGATGGCGAAGTCTGGGTCAAGGATTTGGCCCGGATGCCGCACCTGCTCATCGCCGGTTCGACGGGCTCGGGCAAGTCGGTGGCGGTGAATACCTTGATCACCAGCCTGTTGTTCAAATATCTGCCCACCGAGCTACGCTTTCTGATGATTGACCCCAAGATGGTCGAACTCACCCCCTACGAGGGCATTCCGCATCTAATCCGGCCCGTGGTGACCAACCCCGCCGATGCGGCTGGGGTGTTGATGGGCGCGGTAGCCCACATGGAGCGCCGCTACAAGATGCTCAGCCAGGTAGGTGCCCGTAACCTCGAGCAGTTCAACCAGAAAATGAAGCTGGCAGCCGAACCCACGCTGCCCTACTTAGTTATCGTCATAGACGAGCTGGCCGACTTGATGATTACTGCGCCCAAAGAGGTCGAGCAGGCCATTTTGCGCCTGGCCCAGATGGCGCGGGCCACCGGGATGCACCTGATTCTGGCGACCCAGCGCCCTTCGGTGGACATCCTGACCAGTTTGATTAAGGTCAACGTCCCCGCCCGTATGGCCTTTGCGGTCTCGAGTGGCTTTGATTCACGTACCATCCTCGACACCTACGGTGCGGAGCGGTTGGTGGGGCAGGGCGACATGCTCTACCATCAGCCCGGCTTGCCCAAGCCAGTCCGCCTGCAAGGCCCTTTCTTGTCGGAAAGTGAGGTGCACCGCATCGCCGAGTTTCTGCGCTCGCAGAGCTTCGAGGACTTTTTCGTCGAGCAGTATGCAGGCGATTTTGAAGGCCCACTACACATCGCCAGTGAAGGTGGCCCCGGTGGAGAGATAGACTTTGGCGACCCGCTGCTCAAAAAAGCTGCCGAGATCGTCATCGAGGAGGGCTACGCCTCGGTGAGCAGGCTCCAGCGCCGTCTTTCGGTGGGGCATGCTCGCGCAGGCAAGCTGGTGGACGGCCTCGAGGCGATGGGCATCGTAGGGCCACACCAGGGCAGCAAGCCCCGTGACGTGCTGATTACCAGAGATCAGTTGCCCGAATACTTTGGTGGGGGAGTCTGATCTACCCAGGGAAACCCACCTGGGTCAGCGTGCAGTTTGGCGAGCGGTTCGACGAGCTCGAGGCTAGCCCGGTACGGGTCTAAACCGTCCATCTTTGTACGGTGTAGGGCGGCTGTTGCACGAATCCCTCGCGGGGCAGCACGTACATCACCCCTTCGCGCCAGGGTTTTTGGGCCAGGGCATGGTCAGATATGGAGAAATAGTAACGCGTATCGCTCAAACGCCCATCCGATAGCTCGAATCGCAGAGCCGAGTTGAGCATCCGCAACACGAAGCGCTCACGGTTCAGAATCGCGTAGAACATCGGCCAGATACCATCGCTGGCAAACACGGCAGTCAGCTGGCTAAACTCGTCGTCATCGGCGGCGTTGGGTGAACGAGGCTCAAACTCTGCGATGGGGGGTCGCCGGAACCATGCAGCAACAATTTTTTCGATTCAGCCAGCCAGTGGAGGAAAACCCATTTGGGCACGGGTAAATCCTCGGGTATCCAACCGCCAGGGGGAGTGGAGTTGTAGATGGCCTCGAGCTGATTTTCCAGTGCTTCGCTCAGGCAAAAAGTAGGCCGAAGTAGCCATTAATCGGGTATTTCCATCCCTCGAGAATACTGTCTGTGCTAGAGCATTGCGAGATGTGACAGAGATTGCGAGTAGCTGCGCAGAGCGGGGCTGCTACTGGAGTGGAGTCCTAGACGGTGATAGCTAATGCCGACTTCAGATAGATAAAAGCTATCCCGGTATCCACCCAACCCAGGACACTCGGCTCCACCAAAAGGGTTACAATTGCGCCATGCGTGAAATTAGGCCACCTGCCCAGGAGCCCCAGGTCAAGCCGGATTGGAAAGACTTTTTTGCTCTGGTTATTGCTGCCTACTCGTTGTTGCTACCTCCCTTGCTGGTTATTCTGGGGGTTGGGCTGCTGCTGGTACTGCTATTGCGTATGGTGTTTTGAGGAGCCGCTATGACCACCTCACCCGAAAGTCTGTTTGATTCGCTACCAGAGGGCTATCAGGAGCGCTTGGGCCGTCCGGGACAGTATCCTTATACACGCGGGTTATATGCGCGTATGTACCTAGATCGCCCCTGGACTATGCGCCAGTACGCCGGGTTTTCCAGCGCCGAGGAGTCCAACCGGCGGTATCGGTATCTGCTCGAGCAGGGCCAGACTGGGCTCAGCGTAGCTTTCGACCTGCCCACTCAGCTCGGCATGGATCCCGACCACCCCCTGAGCGTGGGCGAGGTGGGCAAGGTAGGGGTTTCTATTGCTTCGATTGAAGACATGAAAGCCCTGTTAGACGCTATTCCTTTGGACAAAGTGACCACCAGCATGACCATCAACGCACCCGCAACAATGCTGCTAGCGCTGTATTTGCTGGTTGCTGAAGAACAAGGGGTGAGCTGGGAGGAAGTTGGCGGGACTGTCCAGAACGATATTTTGAAGGAATATATTGCTCGCGGAACCTACATCTACCCGCCTGCTCCTTCAATGCGCCTGATTACCGACTTGTTTGCCTTTTGTGCGGCTAAAGTTCCCAAGTGGAACACCATCAGTATCTCGGGTTATCACATCCGTGAGGCGGGCTCGACAGCAGCCCAGGAAATCGCCTTCACCCTGGCCGATGGCAAAGCCTATGTCAAAGCAGCGCTCGAGGCGGGCTTGGGTATAGACACCTTTGGTCCCCGGCTATCTTTTTTCTTCGCCGCCCACGGGGACATTCTCGAGGAAGCCGCCAAGTTCCGCGCGGCCCGGCGGATGTGGGCCCACATTATGCGCGAGGAGTTCGGGGCCAAAGACCCCAAAAGCTGGATGTTCCGCTTTCATACCCAAACCGGTGGCTCCACCCTCACCGCACAGGAGCCGCTTTCTAACGTGGTGCGCACAGCCTATCAGGGCCTGGCGGCGGTATTGGGCGGAACTCAAAGCTTGCATACCAACGCCTACGATGAAGCCCTGGGCTTGCCCACCGAGAAAAGTGCCCTTCTCGCGCTCAGGACACAGCAACTGCTGGCGTACGAGTCTGGCGTGACCAGGGCCGTAGACCCGCTCGGCGGCAGTTTCTACATCGAGCACCTGACCGACCAACTCGAGGCTAAAGCCGCCGATTTGATCGCCCAAATTGACCGTTTGGGCGGAGCTGTAGCTGCCGTCGAGGCCCGGTTTTTCCAGCAGGAAATTGAGGAGTCGGCCTGGACTTTCCAGCGCGAGATTGAGTCGGGTAAACGCACCATTGTGGGGATGAACAAGTTCAACCGAGCCGACAGCCCTCTCAACGAGCACACCCCGGTGCAGCACATTGACGAAGCCCTGGGCAACCGCCGCAAAGCGCAAATTCAGGCTTTTCGGGAAAAGCGTGACGGGCAATCGGTGGGGGCTGCTCTGGAGGGTTTGCGTTCGGCTTCACGAACCACTCAAAACCTGATGCCCTTCATCCTCGAGGCCTTCCGCCGCCGGGCTACTTTGGGCGAGATTGCGGGTGTGTTGCGCCAGGAGTGGGGGGAATACCAGCCGGGATACTGAGGACGTAACCTTAAGCCCTCCTAAGGAGCTTTCACATTTACCGGGAGGGTCTGTGGGATTAGTCTCGAGGAGATATGGGCTGGCTGAAGCCGCTGTGGCTATTGGGAGTAGGAGTTGTGGCTATAGCAACTGCCGGATTTCTATTGCGCCCCAAACCTGCTCCTGACCAAACTGCCCTCTACCGCAGCTACACCGCTACCGGGCAAGTTGTGGGGGTCAAAGCGCTGGCAGGGGGCCGCTGTAGGGTGCAGGTCAAACTGCACAGTTGGTCTAGCCTATCGCCCGGCTTCACCCTTGCTGATACCCCGCGCAAAGGCCAAGTCTACGCCATAAATGCTACCCCACAAAACTGCACGGCCCTCGAGGTAGCCCTAGCCGCCCAAGGCAGTCCCGACGATTTGAAGAGCCCACGTCACATCTACTATCAGGCCACTCAAGCCCGCTCGGGTGACTGGATGTTAACCCAGGCTCCGCAAGCCCCGGTGGGCTGCGGCGGCTTGTAAATCCCCTCCCTTCCCTTTAGGGTGTCAACCGCATTTCGTACAGCGCGAGGTGAAACCCTCCCACCGTTTTCTCCCCGACATCCTGAAATCCTAGCGACTCGTAGAAAGAGCGCAGTTTGGGGCGCTCGAAATGGGTGTCCATGCGCAAATAAGATTTGCCTTCGGTGCGAGCTTTCTCGATGGCCCAAGCCACCAAAGCCCTCGAGACCCCCATCCCCGCCACGCTTCGCCGCACAGCAAGCTTGTGGAAGAAGGCCGATTCACCCTCAGGAACCTCGGGCCAGTAGGCTTTATCGTGATACTGAAAGGTGATTGTTCCCACAGCCTTTGCCTCGAGCCATCCCAGGTAAAGCTCGCCGCGTTCGACTCCGCCCCTGGCCCACTCCTGGGTGAATTGCTCAGGGTTCCACAGCGGCTGACCCTGCGCGATGGCCCACCTCGAGGCTTCAATCAGGATTTCGGCGGCAAAATGGGCATTCTCCGGTGTGGCCGGGGCCACGAAAAGGTTCATTGGCCCCAATATATCAGGGTTGCGTATGCTAGAGCCAAATGGCGACCCACAAGTTCAAACCCACCCACTACTGGAATACCCTTGGCACGCATCCCCATGTTTTGAAGGTCGCGCCCGGTGACACCGTACTTACGACCTGCGTGGATGCCCGTGGCCTCGACCACAACGACCAACAGGCTACCCCTCCAGGCAATCCCATGACTGGGCCGTTTTATGTCGAAGGGGCAACCCCTGGTGATACTTTGGTGGTTCGGTTGGAGAAACTCCGTCCTAACCGTAAGCGGGGTTGGTCGGGGGTGTTGCTGGCATCCAACGTGATAGACCCTGACGATGTGGCTAAACTGGCTCAGGCCGGGGATGGGCAGGGGCGCTGGGACTGGGAGGTGGATGCTGAGACTGGAACCGCCAAACTCAATCATCCCTCAAGCCCTTTGCACGGCTTCGGGCTCGAGCTAGACCCCATGCTGGGCTGCTTCGGGGTGGCCGCCAGCGGCGGCCAGGCCATCTCTACAGCGACCTCCGGAGCACACGGCGGCAACATGGACTACCGGGGCTTCCGCGAGGGGGTGACAGTGTATTTCCCGGTGTTCGCCGAAGGCGGACTGTTCTTTCTGGGCGACGGGCACGCCCTGCAAGGCGACGGCGAGGTTTGCGGCACGGGCATCGAAATCTCGATGGACGTGCAGTTCACCCTCGAGCTGATCAAAGGCCAGAAAATTGAGTGGCCCAGGGGCGAAAACCAGGAGTACATCTTCACCGTGGGCAACGCCCGCCCGCTAGACCAGTGTGTGCAGCACGCCTCTTCCGAAATGCTGCGCTGGCTTACCACGTCCTATGGCCTAGACACCGCCCACGCCTCGCTGCTAATGGGCCAGACCGTGCGCTACGACCTGGGCAACATCTTTGACCCGGCCTATACGATGGTTTGTAAAATGCCAAAAAAACTGCTCGAGCGGCTAGAGTAAGGGAACTTGAAATAGCGGGGGTTCACGGCTATACTTTCAACTTGGCACTCACACGAGTGGCCTAAGACAGCGAGCGGCGCAAGCCTTAATCTCTCGCCGAGGCGCTAGTAGGGAAGCGACTGCGCAGGAACCGTTGGGATTCCCCTAATCCCAAACCAAGCAAAGGGCTGTCGGCGGATGGGCAAAGGAGCTTTTCCTAGTACCCCACCCCTTACACCCTAATCTAGGAGGAACTTTGCCTAGCAAGCGCAACATCGAAAACCTCGAGGCGCTCCAGTCCACCCTGCAAGGGGCGGCGGGCTCTTTCTTCGTGGTGAACTACCAAGGTCTCGAGTCCGGCCCCACCGGAAAGCTCCGCAAAGCCTTGCGCGAGAAGGGTGGCGAGTTGATTGTCGCCAAAAATACCCTCATCGCCAAAGCCATGAGCAACCTGGGACTACCCGAGATCGAAGGTCTGAACGGCCCTTCAGCAGTGGTGATTTTCAACGAACCCGCTGCCGTTGCCAAGGCCCTCAAGGAGTTCGCCAAGACGAACGATAAAGGCATCCCGGCCCTCAAGTCGGGCGTGCTCTCGGGGTCTGCCCTCTCGGGCAAGCAGGTAGAGATCCTGGCCGAACTTCCCAGCCAAAAGGAGCTGCAAGCCGAACTCGTCGGCGTGCTCTCTGCCACGATGAGCAACTTCGTGGGCGTGTTGGGAGGTAAGGCGCAGGAATTCGTCGGCATCTTGGATGCCCAAGTGCAAAAACTAGAAGCGGCCTAAGCCGCACTTTGGAGGTAAATCATGGCTCTAGATATCGCTAGCATCAAGACTCAACTCTCCGGCGCTACCGTGCTGGAACTCAAGCAGCTCATTGACGACCTGAAGGAGGAGTGGGGCGTGACCGCCGCCGCTCCAGTGGCTGTGGCTGCCGTCGCTGGCGCTGCTGCTGCCGCTCCTGCTGCCGAAGAGAAGACCGAGTTCGACGTGGTGCTCAAGGACGCAGGGGCAGCCAAACTCAACGTCATCAAGGAACTCCGGGCCATCACCGGATTGGGCTTGAAGGAAGCCAAAGACCTGGCCGAAGCCGGGGGCAACGTCAAGGAAGGCATCGCCAAGGACGAGGCCGAGAAGATCAAGAAGCAGCTCGAGGACGCAGGTGCGAAGGTCGAGTTGAAGTAAAAAGGATTTCGCCCGGCCATGCAGCCCGCGTCCCCGTAGCAAGCGTCTCGAGGACGCAGGTGCGAAGGTCGAGTTGAAGCGAAACCAGTTGGGATAAATACGGCGCAGAGTCTGCGCCGTATTTGGTTATACCGAACAATCCCTGTGAAGTTGGTATTACTTCGGATGCAAATACTTAGGCCCGAAAGCATGGGGCAGGAGTTCCTCGAGGCTGAGGGTGCGGCCTTGCCCAGCTTGGCTCAGACAATGCACTAAGGTGCTGGGGGCCGCGAACTCCGAGAGCACCTGGCGGCAGCCCCCACAGGGCGTGGCCGGTCTGGAATCTTTTGCCATCACCCATACCTCGGCTATTTCGCGTTCGCCCGCAGCCACCATTTGCAGCACCGCTCCCTGCTCGGCACAGCGGGAGAGAGGATAAGCGGCATTTTCCACGTTGGTTCCGCCATAGAGCTTACCGCTTGAAGAACGCACCACCGCGGCGACATGGTAGTCGGAATAGGGGGCATAGGCACGTTCTAACAGGCGGTGCAGCAGCTCGAGGATTTCTGGCGGAATAGACACGCCAATAGCTTACCGCAGAGCCCCGAATTGCCAGGTGAAACGCAAGGGCACGCAACCCACCAGCAAAAGGCCATCGGCCCAGCTCGCACGGGCAAAGCCCGGCCCTGTGGGCCTAGTGCTCGCACGGGCAAAGCCCGGCCCATTACAGGCGCAGAGCCGCTATGCGCTGTGCGCACCCCCTCGTGGTAATCTTGGGCTGCCCGAACCCTATTGCAGGGCTTTTTTGACAACGGCCTGGGCTTTGCACGCTAAAGCTTTCTCCAACAACCTCTTCAGGATGCGCTTTGATAGAGAAAGGATTCGGTTATGAGCACACCTACCCCCTATGGTTCTCCCATTACCCTCGAGCAGGCTAAAAAGGTCGTGGCGACTGCCGAAGCCGAAGCCTTCAGCAATGGCTGGCCGGTGGTAATTGCCATCGTGGACTCGGGCGGCAATCTGGTGTTGTTGCACCGCTTAGACAATACCCAACTTGCCTCTGTCGAAATTGCTCAGGCCAAGGCCAGAACCGCCAACAATTTTCGCGGCCCTAGCAAAAACTTCGAGGACTCCGTAGCCGGGGGTGGGGTTGGACTGCGCCTGCTGGCAATGCCCGGCCTGGCTCCGCTCGAGGGGGGTATCCCGATTATCGTAAACGGCCAAGTCATCGGGGCTATTGGGGTTTCGGGGGTGCAGTCGGGTCAGGATGCCCAGATTGCCCAGGCCGGAGCCGAGGCCCTGACTCCATAAGCCCAACCTCTCAGTTGCATTGTGATTGGTGGCAAAAATACACACAACTGCGATAACCATGCCCGAGATTGATTTCGTCCGTAAAACCAGAGTCCCCAGAGGCTTGCGCCCGGCGCTACGGGGTTCACTCGCAGCCTTGATGGGTGAGCTTGGTTACGCCGACCGTGCCCTGACGGTGGTTTTTGTCGCCGACAATGAAATCCGGGAGCTGAAAAACCAGCACTGGGGCGAGGATGCAACCACCGACGTGCTCTCCTTTCCCACCTTCGAGCCAGGGGATACTTTCGTGCCAGCCCATTTAGGCGATATCGTGATTAGCCTCGAGACCGCCGCACGCCAGGCTGCCGAACATGGGCACAGCCTCGAGACAGAGGTTAAAATCTTAGCGGCACACTCCTTGTGGCATTTGTTGGGCCACGACCACACCAGCGAGACCGAATGGCAAGGGTTCCACCACGTCCAGGAACGGATCCTCTCCCTCTAAGGGGGGTGCAGGCATCGTTCAGTTATGCCTTGTCGGGGCTGCGCTTTGCCTGGCGCAGCCAGCGCAACTTCCGGCTCGAGGTCTATATCGCGGCCCTGGCCCTGGCCCTGGCTCTGTGGTTGCAGGTGAATCTGGTCGAGGTATTGCTTTTGATTGCTCTGGTGCTGGGGTTGGAACTCGGCAACACTGCCCTCGAGGCAGTAGTGGATTTGGCCTCGCCGGGTTTCCATCCCCTCGCCAAAGCCGCCAAGGACGTGGCCGCCGCTGGGGTTCTTGTTGTCAGTCTAATTGCCGTTCTGATCGGGATAATCTTGTTCTTGCCTCGGCTTGTGAGGGTGCTGGGGCTATGATAGACTTGCGGGTATCGTTATGGAACCCCCTCCCAAACCTAGGTGTATATGTGTCCCGGCAAATGCCGGGGCCGGGGGAGGCAATTGTCTTGGAAGCCCCGCCAGGTTCGGTGACTGGGCCTCTGTTGCAGACCGTGCGAACCGTATATCGGAATTCACCCGCCGGAACCCAAGCAGAGAAACGTAAAAAATATGACTGGTATCGCAGGTAGTTTGGGGCAGATTGGGATAATTTTCCTTCTCATCTTGCTTAATGGATTTTTCGTGGCTGCCGAGTTTTCACTGGTTGCGGTGCGCCGCAGCCGGGTCGAGCAACTCGCTGAAACCGGCTCCTTTAGCGGCAAGCTGCTCCGGCAAGCTGTTGGCAAGCTCGACATCTATATCGCCACCACTCAGCTCGGAATTACCGTGCTGGGGCTAATTCTGGGTTCATTCGGTGAGCCTTATATCACCCGCTTGCTCGAGCCAGGGCTCACCCGGCTGTTAGGCGGCTTGGGGGGAGAAATTGCCCCAACTGTGGGTTTTGTTATCGCCATCTTGATCATCACCTATTTCACCATCATTCTCGGCGAACTGGTGCCCAAGAGCTTATCGCTCCAGCTCACCGAGCAAATCGCCCTTATCACCGTGGTTCCGCTCACCGGCTTTCAGCGCCTTATCTACCCGTTCGTGTGGTTGCTCAATCGTTCAGCCAATCTGATACTGCGCGGTATGGGTCTGCGCGAGGCCCCTTCGCACTCGATGGTGGGTTCCGCCGAGGAACTCAAGCTGATCGTCGAGGCTTCTTCTAAAGAAGGCGTGCTCGACGCAAGTGAGGGCGAGATTATCAGCCAGATTCTGGACTTGGAAGAAACCCAAGTGCGAACCATCATGGTTCCCCGAGTAGAGATGCTAGCAATAGATGGGGATGCAACGCTGCGCGAGTTCTGGAAGTTGGTGCGTGAACATCGCTATTCTCGAGTGCCAGTGTTTCACGAGACCATAGATAAAATCACCGGCATTGCCTACGCCCGCGATTTGCTCGAGTATGCCGGAAACGCCCTGGACACCATCAAGATAGCCTCTATCAGCCACCCTGCTTACTTCGTACCCGAGACCATGGGAGCTAGAAACTTGCTGCGCGAGATGCGCCGCCGCAAAACCCACATGGCTATTGTGGTAGACGAGTTCAAGGGAACCGCTGGGCTGGTCACGATGGAAGATATCGTGGAAGAAATCATCGGTGAAATTTACGACGAGTCCGACGAGGAAGAAGAAGCCCCCATCCGCGAGTTACCTGGCGGTGCGTACGTGCTGGACGCAGCTACCCCCCTCGAGGAAGTATCCGAGACTTTGGGGGTAGCGCTGACCGAGGGCGAATACGAAACCCTCTCGGGATTTCTGATGGATCAGTTCGGGCACATTCCCGAAGTGGGCGAAAAGCTCGAGCAGGCCGGATATACTTTCACTGTAGAAGCGGCTGACCCCAGGGGCATTGAACGGGTACGGGCCGAAAAGGTCGAAGCGGTGACCCAGGTCAAAGCCGAGGCTCCGGATGAATCCGTAACCTCCGAAGAAGCCTGAGATAAATATCTCCAGGATAGTTTTGTCAAAAGCCACCTCGAGAGGGGGTGCGCACGGCGCATAGCCGCATTCTGCACGGTATCTGCCTGCCACCCTTGACCTAAGCGGTTTTCAGAAAGAATAGGACAGTCCACTGAGCTAGAAAGACTGTACCCAGCTCCTTTTTGCCGCCATGAGTAGCGGCAAAAATAGCGGAAACCGCGATAACTCTCCAGGTATGGATGTTCGCACTCAGGTAGTTGGCACTGACAAGCCCGGCTCTAGCCTCGTTTCACCCCAACACCACCCGCACCCGGTGAATCTGACCATCATCCACCAGACCGATACCCTCGCTAGGGTTGAGGGGGACAGAGTCCAGCTCGAGCAGCCCCACACCCCTGCAAACCCCGTTGGGGTTCTCAACCTGGATTTCGTAGACGACTGAGAGGTACTCAAAGCGGATGCTATATTCGCGCCAGGTTTTGGGGATGCAGGGGTCGAGGTACAGGCGCTGTTTGCGCACCCTAAAACCCAAGAGCCACTCCAGCCCTGCACGGTACATCCAGCCCGCCGAGCCAGTGTACCAAGTCCAGCCGCCCCGCCCCATGTGGGGCGCGACCGCGTACACGTCGGCAGCCATCACATATGGCTCGACCTTGTAGCGGTGAACCCCGGCGCGGGTGGTGGCCTGGTTGATAGGGTTGAGGATCGAGAGCAGCTCACCCGCCGTATCGCCGTCCCCCAGCGCGGTGAAGGCCATCGCGCTCCACACGGCAGCATGGGTGTACTGCCCGCCATTTTCGCGCACCCCGGGGGGGTAGCCTTTGATATAGCCGGGGTCTTGAGGGGTATGCTCGAAGGGCGGGGTGAACAGCAGCATCAGCCCATTCTCGCGCCGCAGCAAATGCTGCTCGACTGCCTTCATGGCCTTGTGGGTACGCTCGAGCGTACCAACCCCACTCAGCACCGCCCAGGACTGAGCAATCGCATCAATGCGGCACTCGCTGTTGAGGGCCGAGCCCAATGGCGTGCCGTCGTCGAAGAAGGCTCGAATGTACCAGTCGCCGTCCCAGGCCTCGCTCTCGAGGGCGTGCTTGAGCTTGCGGACGTGACTTCGCCAGGTTTTGGCCCTGGTCTTTTCGCCCCGAGATTCGGCGATTTTGGCCCACTCCCAGAGGTTGGTGTGCAAAAACCAAGCCAGCCAGACGCTCTCGCCCTTACCGAGTTGCCCGACGCGGTTGAGTCCGTCGTTCCAGTCGCCACCACCGATCAGCGGCAAGCCGTGGGAGCCGAGGGCCAAGCTGTGATCTAAGGCGCGGGCGCAGTGTTCGTAGAGGCTGGCAGATTGCTCGGAAACGCGGGGTTCGAAGTAGCTGTCCTCTTGACCCTCGGGGATCGGCTGCCCCTCGAGGAAAGGCACAGTCTCGTCCAACACCGCCGTGTCGCCGCTGACCTCGAGGTAGTGGGTGGTGGCATAGGGCAGCCACAGCCGGTCGTCGGAGATATGAGTACGCACCCCGCGCCCGGAGGGCGGATGCCACCAGTGCTGCACGTCGCCCTCGGGGAACTGGTGAGCGGCAGCCCGCAGCAAGTGCTGGCGGGTTTGCTCCGGCAGGGCCAGGGCCAGGGCCATGCCGTCTTGCAACTGATCGCGGAAGCCGTAGGCCCCACCGGCTTGGTAAAAGCCGCTGCGTGCCCAGATGCGGCTCGAGAGGTTCTGATAGAGCAGCCAGCGGTTGAGCATCAAGTCCAGGGCCTTGTCGGGAGTGTTGACCTGTACCGTGCCAAGGGTGCTGTCCCAGAAAGCCCTCACCACATTGAGTTTCTGCTCAATATCTGCGGTTCGGTACTGCTGGATCAGTTGCTGGGCGGCTGCGCGGTTCGCGGCCTGACCCAGCAGTAGTACCACTTCGGTGCTTTCGCCAGGGGCCAACTCGAGGGTGGTCTGCAGCACCGCACAAGGGTCGAGGGCGGCCCCAGCCCGGCCCACCAGCTTGGCATCCGGCTCGAGGCCCTCGGGGCGTTGCAGGGTACCTCCAGGCCCAACAAAACTGGCCCGATCGCAAGTCCAACGCTCCTGCTGTCCGCGCAGGTCGGCAAAGGCCACATTAGCGGCAAACTCGGGGTTCCAGGGGTTCCAGGCCAGCAGGGCTTGGCTGGGGTCTATCTCGGTAACGGTGTGGGCCGCCGAGACTTCCTTGGAAACCCCCAAGACCCACTGGGTGTAGCTGCTAACGATCATGCGGCGGGGTTTGCTCGAGCGGTTCTCGAGGCGCAGGCGGGATATTTTTAGGGGGTCGTGCAGCGGAACAAACTGCACCAAATCGCTATAGATGCCCTTATGGGTGTGTTCAAAGCGGCTGTAGCCCTGGCCGTGGTGGGCGATGTAGACCCCGCCGATGTTGCGGATGGGGCTGGCGGTAGGGGTCCAGAGTTCGCCGCTGTCTTCGTCGCGCAAATAGAAGGCTTCGCCCACCGGGTCGGTCACAGGGTCGTTCGACCAAGGGCTGAGTTTGTTTTCACGGCTGTTGCCAGCCCAGCTATAGCCTCCGCCCGATTCGGAAACCAGGAAACCAAAGCCCGCGTTGGCGATCACGTTGACCCAGGGGGCGGGAGTCCACTGGCCCTCGCTCAGTCCGATCACGTACTCCT
>JADEYI010000928.1_pt1 | contig 28530 bp, 16 predicted proteins | sample 8542331 | NCBI WGS metagenome assembly JADEYI01 (sample SAMN16510988, study PRJNA670497) | mine drainage metagenome | isolation source: biofilm near Copperflume 1 | place: Germany: Marsberg coppermine Kilianstollen | collected 2018-02 | reverse complement strand
GCGGTTCTCTGAATTTTGCTGCCGCCATGGGCGGCAAAATATCAGATAGGCACAGTAAATAGGCACAGGCTATCCCAAGGTTCTTTTCGAAAACCGCTCTAACTACCACAGCGGATGTACCTGAGCCCGGATATGCTGGTCGTAGATGGCCTGGATTTTCCCCATGGTTTCGCCAGACAGGCCAGGCATGGTTGCCGCTTTGATATTCTCCTCGGCCTGCTTGGGGTTTTTGGCTCCGGGAATGGCACAGCTTACCTCGGGGAACATGCTAATCCAGCGCAGTGCCAACTGAGCCAGCGTAAAACCTTCGGGAACCAAGGGCCTGAGCTTTTCGACCGCTTCTAAGCCAGTAGCATAGTCTACGCCGGAGAAAGTTTCGCCCTTGTCGAAGGACTCACCGTGGCGGTTGAACTTGCGGTGGTCGTCGTCACTAAACTGGGTCTCGAGCCGGAGCTTGCCGGTGAGCAGGCCGCTCGCCAGGGGAACACGGGCTAGAATCCCCACCTTGCGCTCTTTTGCCACCGGGAAGAAGGCTTCAGCGGGCTTGAGGCGGAACATATTGAAGATAATCTGCACGCTTTGTACGCCGGGGTATTGCGTTCCCAGCAGGGCTTCCTCCACGGTTTCCACGCTGATGCCGTAGTGGCGAATCATGCCTTGTTGCTTCATGCCGTCCAGGATGCTGAAAACCCGGTCAGATAGATACACATCTCTGGGCGGGCAGTGCAGTTGCAGCAGGTCGAGGGTGTCGGCCTCTAAGTTCTTCAGGCTGCGCCCTACCCAATCGTGCAGGTTTTCCTTGTTGTAGCCTTCGGCGACCTGCTTGGGCAGCCTACGCCCGGCCTTGGTCGCCACGTAAAAGGGTTGGCTGCTCTCACGCCGCAGCCGGGCCATGAGCCGCTCGCTACGCCCGTCGCCATAGACATCGGCGGTGTCGAAGAAGTTCACACCCAGCTCGAGGGCTTTGTGCAGGGCAGCCAAACTATCGCTGTCTTCGACGTGCCCCCAAGTCCCCCCGATGGCCCAAGCGCCGAAGGAGATAGTCGAAACCTTGTAGCCAGTACGTCCGAGTTCGCGGTATTCCATAGCTTCAGCCTACCCTGGAGTGGGGTTGTTGTGAAAACCGCGATGAAACCTGTTTGACCGAGATCCACAACCCTTGGCGAATGCCCACGGTCTTGATTAACCTGCACATGTTCATTACCATGTAAATATGGCTATGCGAAACGTACCCCTCAAGACCGATCGCCTGACAGTGCTGGTTAGCCCTGAAGAGAAAGCGGCTTTGGTCGCCAGAGCCAAGGGGCTCGGCCTCAGCGCGGGCGAGATGATTCGCCGGGCTGCCCTCGAGTACCAGCCCTCCCAAGAAGCCACCGAGAGCGAACTGGTGCTGAACACTCTGGCGGATGAGCTTCTGGTGGCAGCCAATGAGGCCCGCCAAGCCCTAAACTCCGCCGAGAAAGAGCTTCGGAGCACCCTGAAGAGCTTGCGCAAGGGGTCTCATGTCGGCGTTTGACCGGGTGCTCGAGGGCATCAAACAGGTTTTGCTGGTGAGTGAGGACATCAAACGGTTGTCCGAAGGGGTCAAGGAGTTGTCCAGGGAGGTACGTGAGCTAGACCGCCGGGTGGCCCGAATCGAGGGCATAGTCGAGGTCGCCAAGACCCAAGCCAGCACGCGCAGACGCTTGCCTAAAGGGGGTTGAGCCGGAAAACTCCCAAGCCCTGAACCGTTACCCAACCTGCGGTCTCCTCACCAGTAAGCAGGTTTTGTACCGGAGGCAAGCGGACAGCAGTGGGCTCGAGGGCCGCGTACACCCAGACTTCTTGGCCCTGGTATATTCGCTTGAAGGCCAGCAGCTTGTCGGTGGCTTCCAAGGGTTGCAGCCCGCCGCGCCGCAAAGCAGGAACGGTTTGCTTGAGCTTGATGAGTTGTCTGGTGTACTCCAGCACGTCCTTGTTCCACAAGGTCTCGTTCCAGGGGAAGGTTCCCCGGCACATGGGGTCGCCATTGAACACCTCGTAGGGGTTGGCCTGATCGAGCCCGATTTCATCACCGTAGTAGAGTCCCGGTGCGCCGGGAAAAGTCAGCAGCAGGCCCAGGGCCAGCTCGAGTTTTGCGGTGTCACCCTGTAGTCGCCACAGCGGGCGGGGGATGTCGTGCGAGCCAATCAGGGTATACATGGTCTGGCGGGTTTGCAGCGGCAACGCCGCATAATGATCCCACAGCGTGGCCCAGAGCTCCTGCGTCGAGACCGCAACTTTCCAGCCATACACGTTCTGCCCGCTGAGCCACTCCATCAGCGGGTTGGCGAACCCCGCGTAGTGCATCGAGCCATCCAGGGTGTGTTGCCGCAGCTTTTCGCTGCTATCGAAGAACAGCTCACCGAAAACCAAGGCCTGGGGATTTTCCTCCCTCGAGTTGCGGTGAATTAGCCGCAGAAGCTCGGTGTTCCCACGGTCGCTGCCGCCCTGACCAATCTGATGGGCTACGTCCAGCCGCCAGCCATCGGCCCCTTTGCGCAGCCAGTGGCGCACCGGAGCATGGTAGCCGTCAATCCAGCGCTCGAGGGTGAGCGGGTTGGCGTAATCCAGTTTGGGCAGGGTCTTTACCCCGTAAAAGGCTGCGTAAGTGCCGTCGGCATGAAAGGTAAACATCCCGGCCTCGGGCGAGTCGGGATTCTCGAGGGCTTTCTGGAAGTCGGGGTGGGTGTTGCCCACATGGTTGAAAACCCCGTCCAAAACGAGCTTCATACCGCGTTGATGGAGGGCTTCCAGCAGTGCCTCAAAAGCCTCATTGCCGCCCAGGTGAGGGTCAACGTTCAAATAGTCCAGGCCGTCGTAGCGGTGGTTGGATTGACTGGGCAGAATGGGCGTGAGATAGAGCGCTTCCACGCCCAGGTTTTGCAGATAGTCCAGCGACTGGGTAATCCCCTCCAAGTCGCCACCGTAGTGCTGGATGGCTCCGTTCTTGGAATCCACCGGCTCGCCCCAGGCTTTCTTGACGATAGGCTTGCCGTTGTAGACCCATTCTCCGGTTTGGGGGTCATTAGCGGGGTTCCCATTTCGGAAACGGTCGGGGAATATCTGGTAAAACACCGCTCCCACGGCCCAATCCGGTACGCTGGGTTGGGCCAGGAGGTGAAAGAAACGCTCGTAGCGAGGAACGGTTCCCGAAGTCCCGCGGCTCGTCAGATATACCTTCTCCTCACTCAGATAAAAGCAGTAGCGCAAAGGAGAGCTATACATCGGGACTTTGAGTTCCAGGCCGCCGGACACGGGCTTTAGCGGTCTGCGCTCGAGCTCACCGCCATGCTCCAGAATCAAAAACCCCGCCCTTGCCGAAGTCCGAATCCGCAAGATCACTTCCTGGCCCAGTTGGGGAGTCAGGGGTTCTACACAAAAAGGCTCCCAGTCATGATAATGCATCCCCACCTCGCATATAGCCGATAGCTAAAAGCTAGCCTGGTTTTCATAATAACTCCGAGAGTTAGTGCGGCTTCATCAAAACCGTTCTCGCCATCGGCTCAGAGACTACTCTTTGACACTACCTGCGGTATATCCCGAGACAAAATAGCGCTGGAAGCCATAGAAGATTGCCAGAATTGGAATCGAGCCCAGCACTGCTGCGGCTGCGAAAAGGCCCCACTTGGTCTGGAACTGCCCAGAGGTAAAGTTGCGCAGGCCCATGCCCACCGTCCAGCTATCGGTGCCGGTCAAGAGCAAGTTCGCCAAGATAAACTCCGAGTAGGTTCCTACGAATTGCAACAAAAAGATGAACACGAACATCGGGGCCGACAAGGGCAGCAGCACCCGGATAAAGGCTTGCCATTTGGTGGCCCCATCAATCAGCGCAGCTTCCTCCAAGCTCTTGGAGATGCTTTCCAAAAAGCCCTTGTAGACCCACGTTCCGAAGCTGATGATGCCCCCGGAATAGGCCAATATCAAGCCGGTATACGTTCCCAGCAGGTTCAGATTGGACATCAGCGAGTAGATTGCCACCAGACCCAAAAAGCCGGGGAACATCTGGATGAAGATGAACACCAGCAGGGTGCTGTAGCGCCCTGGAAAGCTGAAGCGGGCGAAGGCATAACCTGCGGTAGCGGTCAAAGCCACCGCCAGAGCGCCGGTAACGCCCGAGACCAGCAGGGTGTTGCGAATCCACAGGATAAACTTGGCCTCGGTGTTGGGGCTGGTGAATTGGGATGGGGAAAGAAAGATAATCAATATGAATGCCGCCAGGGTGAATATGCTCAGAAAGCGGCCCTGGGTGTTTGCTAGGGGGCTGCCCTCTTGAGTATCGCCAATGGTACGGCGGTAAGCCGCCAAGCTCAGGGTGCCCAGCAGGCTCAACAAGGCCACCAGGAGCAATAGCCACTGATAGGCGTAGATTTGAACCCCATCAAAGAGTTTGCTGTAGTTCTCGAGGCTGGCCTGGGCAAAGTCAGGAATAACCCGGCTGCGCACCAGCAGGTTGTCGCTTTGCGGTGGGGCAAACTTGTACAGGCTGTTGTTGGGGTCGAAGGAAGCCGCCACGATTTGCAGCACCGGATAAAAAGCTGTAATCAGCACGATCCAGATAAGCAGGTGGGTTACGCCTTGGGCAAATAGCGGCCAAGGGCTTTTGCGCCGCCCGCTACGGGCATTGTTGATGGAGGTCAATATCAAGCTGTAGGCCAGGATGAGCGCAATTAGCACAATGATCCCCCCCAGCACGTACAGCCAGCCGTTCTCGATACGCACGAAGCCGAAGGGGACGCTTTGCTGAATCCGGCTCAGCAGGTTGGGAACATAAAAAAATAGCAGCCACACCACCAGCACCGCACCCAGCAACCCATAAATATAGCGCGAGAGGCGTTCCATCAGCGAACCTCCCGCAAAGCCCCCGTCACCCGAAAGTTAATCAGGCTGATGACGACTGTAATTGCAAAGATAATGAACGAGATGGCCCCACCCAGCCCATAAGCCTGCCCTCCATCAGCCTGGAAGGCGGTTTTGAAAGCCCAGGAAATCAGGATATCTACGGCTTGTGCAGTGGAAGGGCGGCCTTCCACGCCGGGCTGGGGGTTGATGGCGAGATATATCAGGCCGAAGTTATTGAAGTTGAAGGCAAAAGCGGAGAGAAGCAAAGGGGTAAAGGAGGGGCGTAGCAGTGGCAGGGTAATGCGGGTGAGGGTGCGCCAGCCACTGGCCCCATCAATCTTGGCCGCCTCATATACATCGTCGGAGATGGTGGTGAGGGCTCCCAGCGTAGCCACCATCCAGTAGGGAAAAGCTTGCCAAACCCCAATCAGGATTACGGCCACCTTAGCCCACTCGGGGTCGCTGGTCCAGGGCACGGGATATGAGCCCAGCAGCCCCAGAAAACGATTAACTGCGCCGAAGTTGACGTTGAGCAAAGCCCCCCAAACTTGAAAACTAATTACCGTGGGCATGGCCCAAGAGATAATCAGGATGGTGCGGTAAAAGCCGCGCAGTTTGAGGGTTTTGTTGTTGAGCAATAGCCCCAAAATCAGACCGATCCCAGCGCTCAAAAGCACGATTCCGGCAGCAAAAGCCAGGTTCCAAATAAAAATTGGAAAAAGTATGCTGCCAGCCCTCGAGAAAATATCCCGGTAGTTGGCTAACCCCACCCATTGATAGGAGTTGATGTGGTAAGCCAGCTTGGGCTTGAAGGGCGGTGGACTGCTTAGCTCGATGCGCTGGCCTGTAACCTTGACCATGGTGAGGGTAGCCCGCTGGGTATCGGAGGTTACCTCGAGTTTTTCGCCTGCACAGTCGGGCCTGACGCAGCGCAGGCTTTGGGTTGCATCGCCCTGAGCTACCAGGGTGTTTCCCTCCACCCGCACGATGGAGGTCTCGGTGGAGCGGTCAGGTTTGCCATTTTTGAGCCCGGTATAGTCGGTAAAGCCGAAGTAAACCGTGAGCAAGATCGGATATAAGGTAAACGCCAGCACAAAGCTGATGGCCGGGAGCAGATAGTACCAGTCGGTGATAAAAGGAAACCGCCGGGCGATCAGGATCAGCATTGGAATCAGCAACAGCACCATAAAAATCAGAATTAAGTAGCCGGGATAAGGGCTATCCACAGGCCGGGGCAGGGCCGCAGCCAAAAAGCGAAATATCAAATAGCCCAATGAAAAAGTTAGCAGCAAGCCTCCGCCTAGCAAACCGATGGAGAGCAGAAACCCCTTGACCCCTGGAGGAGAACGGTACATGGCTGGCTCCTTTTGGCTCAATACTACCGCTTTAGCAGCTTTATCACGGTCTTCATTGATGTTAGCCCTGAGAAAAGAGTTAATTCTCAACCACGGACGTAACTTCTAAAGCTATCTATCAGGCCAATCACTATCGAGACCGCTCGAGCAGCCTTGTGTGTTTTAGGGCAAAGCCAATTGCAGGCTATAAAAAACCCCCGCCGGTGCGGGCGGGGGGCAAAGCGACCTTACTTGCCGGAAATGCCCTTCTGAATTTCCGATACCATATTGCTCAAAATGGCCTCGACGTTAGAGTCGGGCTTCTGAGTCACTTGGGAAAGGGCATTGCCCCAAGGCCCCCAGACCTTGCCCATCTCGGGGATGTTGGGCATGGGTGAGCCAGAGGCAATAATCGCCGAGAAACCAGCTACCACCGGGTCGTTCTTGAGGGCCGCGACTGCAGCCTTAGAAACCGGAATGCGCCCTCCTGCCTTGTTGAGCGAAATCTGGCTTTCTGGCGTGACCAGCAGCTTGGCAAAGTTGGCAGCGGCAATTTTGTTCTTGGAATAAGCACTCATGGCTACGCCTTGTACGCCTACAAAAGGCTTCCACTGACTGCCACCCGGAGGGGCGGGCATGGGAGCGATGCCAAAGTCAATCTTGGCCTTTTTGTAGTCGCCCAAAGCCCAGGGGCCGTTCATGATCATGGCCAGTGAGCCATCTTTGAAGGCTCCGTCGGCCACGCCATAATCCACACCTTCGGGAACCAGCTTGTATTTGTAGCGCAGGTCTTTGATAAAGCTCATGGCTTTATCGCCTGGGCTGCCACCGAGCTTGACATCGCTGGTATTGAGGGTGTTGCCGTTTTTGGCGAATACGCTGGCTCCATAGGCGGTAAACCAACCGTAGCTGAAATAGGCATCATTCAGGTTGTAGAGGAAGCCAAAGCGGTTGCCACTGGTATTGGCCTGGGCCATCTTGAGGAACTCGTCCCAGGTTTTGGGCGGGGTTTGGACGTATTTTTTGTTATAGATAAGCCCTACGGCTTCGGCGAACATCGGGAGGGCGAAGAGTTGTCCCCTGTAGGATAGGGCTTCCACGGCCACGTCGTTGAGTCCGCTGATGTAGCTGCTGGTGGCATACTTACCCATCGGCTCGAGTACCCCCGCCGAGGCCATTGCGCCCACCCAGTCGTGGGGAATGCTCACGATCAAATCTGCGGCCTGGCCTTGCGGTGCGCCCAGAATGAACTTGTTCTGGATATCTCCAAAAGGCACCTCGACAATTTCCACCTGGGTTCCGGTGGCTTTTTGAAACTTGGCGGCCTGCTCTTTGAGCCAGGTGACTTCGGGGCCGCCGTAGTGCGTCCACACGGTGAGCTTGCCTTGAGCCATAGCCAGGCCCATGAAGGCAATAGCCACCACAAACAGCGCTTTCTTCATACCTTCCCCCTTAGTTTCTTGCTGACACCGCAGCAGTTGTTGGCAGCGTTTCCACATCGTTTCCAACGCGATTTTTATTTTTCCCTGCTCTCTGTGTCAAAGGTATATTACCAAAACCTCTGCCCAAGTAAAGGGTTCTGGAAGAGTTTCAAGTTTTGAGTAAGGGAAACCTCAACCGTGAGGGAGATTTATTGCCTCGAGGTGAGGTTATGGTGAAGGGGCGCATAGGCCCAAGAGGGCTCGAGCACGGGAAAACAATCAGCAACAAACCAATAGCCCCTGGCCCCAAGCCCATCCCAGACGGCGTTTCTCGATAAACCAATTATGCTGTCCTGGTGTAGCTTTTGGGCCCCTTGTCTTTTGCTGTTGCTTTCAACTTTTAGCCTTCGTCGTCCGGCCTTTAGCTCTGTGCTCTGTGCCTCAGTCTCTCTTCAGTCAGGGTCACTTTTTCGGCGGTTGGGCGGGCCTCAGCTCGAGTTGCCCTGGCATCACTCGAGGGTTGCTTTTGAGAACGTATACCACCGCTTCGGCCACGTCCTCAGCCTGGATTTTCCAGGCCGCACCGGTGGGAGCGCCCCCGAAGGGCGTGTCTACCGAACCCGGCAGGATGCTGCTGACCCGGATGCCCAGATAGCGTAAATCCAGCATCGAAGCCTCGGAAAAGCCCAGCAAGCCAAACTTGCTGGCATTGTAGGCCGCGCCGCCCGCGAAGGCATTTTTGCCTGCCAGCGAGCCGATATTGACGATGTGTCCGCCGTGCTTTTGTAGCGCAGGCACAGCAGCTTTGCTGGCATAAAAGGGCCCGGTCAGGTTGGTCTGGAGCACCTCTTGCCACTCCTCCGGGCTAAGCTCCTGAACCGGCTTGAAGATGCCTACCCCGGCGTTGTTGATCAGGAAGTCTAAGCCACCCAACTCGGCCTCGAGCCTTTTTACTGCCCCTTCAACGTCTTCGTAACGGGTAATGTCGCCGGGCAGGGCAATAGCTTCTGCGAGTTTGCGGGCTAGGGCCTCGAGCTTGTCCCCACTGCGGGCAAACAGCCCTACCTTTACCCCTTCGGCAGCCAGCTTTTGGGCAATCTCGAGGCCAATACCGGACGAAGCTCCGGTTACGAGTGCGACTTTTCCCTTCAACATCAGACAACTATACTCGAGCAATTTTGGACTGTTTGTTGCTGGCGCGGTTTTCTGAGAGTGCTTCCTACGAGCTACCTCGAGTATTGCCCGTAGCAGCGACTATGCTCGGTAAATCGGTACGCGGTTTATAGCTTGAAATATTAAGATGGCGTTAATATGCCAACTTAACGCCAGGGAGAATTTATCGTTATAAAGGCACTTAACTGGGGTTTATGGATGTGTAAAAAGGGCTTTTCTCGGGCGCTGGGGTATGAGCTGGCTGTAGCTTTACGTACTGGACAGGGTGTAAGTTAGGACTGCCTAGCGAAATTGCAGTCTGAGTCGGTAGTTGGCCTAGCGAAATTCGACAGAAGTGAGGTTGGGTCTAGTGTTTGGATGTTTGATTATGCAGTTAGCACTATCTAATTTGTCTTTTGGAGACTCGCTCTTGGTTCTCGAGCGGGGTTGGTTTGCGCATCGGTCAATTCCCGGGCTTTACGGTCATCTCGTTTGGGCAAGACAACAATCAGGAGGCGTGGATGATTGATTCCGAGGCAATATCGAGGATGCGAGGCAGCCTCCTCATGCTGCTATTGGCGCTGTTATGGCTTGCTAGCGGCACGGCCCTAGCCCAAGTCTGTGCTGCGGCTGGGGGAACTCGAGGCCCCAATGCCTTCGCACTCAACGGAACCTTTGGAATCCTGCCCGGCTCGCCCAGCATCCTGCCCCCGGTTTCCCAACCGCTCTCCCCCGGCAGAACCACCTTGCGCTATAACTCCACTGGCTTCTTACAAGACGGCGACTACCGCATCAGTAACCGTACCAATCCTCAGCAAGACGGATCGGTTGACCCCAACTGGTGGAACGTGGGCGACCACGACACCGACCCCAGCGCCACCGGTACCGGCCCCTCTACGGGTCTGATGATGGTCATCAACGCCTCGATTGCCCCTTCGGTTTTCTACCAGGAAACCGTCACCGTCACTCCCAACACTAACTACGAGTTCAGCGCCTGGTTGCTGCACAACAACAACCCCAATGCTCAGTTTTGGAAGAATATTGGGAAATCTCCGCTGCCGTACAACGTCTCCTTCGAGGTCGAGCGAGTAGGCGTTGACCCGCCCGGCACCGGAATCGTCATTGCCAGTACAGGCCCGGTGGGGGCCACCCCCACCCCCCAGTGGCGCAATTTCGGTATCCTATTCAACTCAGGCAACACTACCCAACTCATCTTTCGCTTCCGCAACAGCGGCCCCGGTGGCAATGGTAACGACTTGTCCATGGATGACATCGTGGTGGCCCCCTGTACCCTGCCTAGTGGGAATGTTGGTGGAACGCTATACATAGACCAGAACGCCAACGGGGTCTTTGACCCTGGCACCGATACCCCGCTGCCTGCCGGGATTGACGTGCAACTGGTGAACGCCAGTGGTCAGATCGTAGCCCAGTCCCAGACCGATGCCGACGGCAACTACGCCTTCAATGGGGTGCCGCTGGGCACGTACGCCGTTCGGGTTGTCACCACCAGCCCCAACATCCCCCCGGGAGCCATCCCCACTGCCCCTGCCAGCGCAAGCTATACGGGCGTAGTGGTTGGGGCGAACACCACCGCGGTGCGCAACTTCGGCTTCCAGAGCCCACAGTTGGGCCTCGCCAAGACCATTACCTCCAGCGTGCAGACCGGCCCCACGACCTACGCCGTGAATTACTCGGTAATCGTGCAGAACACCGGAACGGTTGATGTGCCCAAGGTACAGGTGGTAGAAAACCTGCTGCGGGCCTTTAGTCCGGTTCCTGCGGCCAACATCAGCGTGTCCAATGTGGCTCTGGCAGCATCTTCGACTGCGGCCTGTGTGCTCAATGGTGGTTTTACAGGCAAAGGCAACAACACCCTGCTCGATGGCAACGGCATCCTCACGCCAGGCCAGCAGTGCACCATCACCTACACCGTAAATGTAGACGTGGGCAGCAATGCCGGGCCGTTCAACAACACCGTGTATGGTTCGGGGTTCACCGGTAGCGGCCCTAACCCCGGCCAAACCGTGCCCGACAACCCTGCCCAGGCTCCCACTTTGCCCGTAGGAACCGTGGCCCCTGCCGTTTCCAACAACGGCACCACCCCTTCTGGCCCCGGTAGCCCGACCCCCTCTACCCCCCAGCCACAGCAGGTCGGAGTAGCCAAAGCGATTACCTCGAGCACGCAAATTGCCCCCACCACTTTTGCCATCAACTACTCCGTGGTTATCAAAAACGTTCGCAGTGTGAACGCCACCAAGGTGCAAGCGGTAGAAAACTTGGTTCGGGCCTTTAGCCCGGTTCCTGCCGCCAACATCAGCGTGTCTAACCTGACCCTGGGCGCGGGCTCGAGCGCGGCTTGCCTACTTAACAGCGGGTTTAACGGAATCGGCAACAACACTCTGCTCGATGGCAATGGCACCCTAACGCCGGGCCAAAGCTGTGTGGTTAGCTATACGGTCACGGTAAATATTGCCAGCAACCCAGGGCCATTCGACAACACCGTGTACGGCTCGAGCTATACCGGCTCTGGCTCTAACCCCGGCTTGGGTGTGCCCAACGATCCTGCCCAAGCCCCGACCTTGCCCGCAGGAACCGTCTCCACCGACCTCTCCAACAACGGCACCGACCCCAACCCTTCGGGCGACGGCAACCCCAATAAGCCCAGCGAAAACAACCCCACCCCCTTCATCCCCGTAGAGCAGCGAATTGGAATCGCCAAGGCCGTTACCGGGGTCGTTCAGGTCAACCAGAACGTGTTCGATGTGACCTACTTGCTCACCCTCAAGAACTACGCTCAAACTCCAGCTACCAACGTGCAGGTTACGGACAACCTGGCCTCGACTTTCCCCGCCCCGGCGACTTTTGTGGTGCAAGGCGCGCCGGTGGTTGCGGGGGATCTGAGTGCCAATAATCCTGGCTACAACGGCAACTCCGATACTAAACTACTGGCTGGAAACCAGAACCTGGCGGTGGGGGCTACGGCCACCATCGTTTTGACGGTGCGGGTCACCACCAATGGAGCTACGGGGGTTTTCAACAACAGCGCCATAGTGACCTCGGCCAACTCACCTGGTGGGCCGCCTATCGCCACCGATATCTCCACCAACGGTACCAACCCCAATCCCACCGGTGACGGCAATCCCAGTGGCCCCGGTGAGGACGTTCCCACCCCTGTAACCCTACCGCCGCAGGTAGTGGGCCTGGCCAAAATGGTTACTTCTACCAAACTGGTCTCTCCCGGCGTGTTCGAGGTGGGCTTCCTGTTCACTTACAAAAACTTGGGCTCCATCCCGGCTACCAATGTTCAAGTTACTGACGATCTGAGCCGCACCTTCCCCGCGCCTAGCACCTTCGTGGTGACGGCTCCTCCCAGCACGAGCGGGGGGCTGGCTCCCAACCCCAATTACAACGGCCTTACCGACACCCGCTTGCTCATAGGCAACCAGCCTCTGGCTGTTGGGGGGGTAGGGACGCTCAGCTTTACCTTGCGGGTCACACAAAACGGAACCAAAGGGCCATACTACAACTCGGCAACCCTCACCAGTGCCCTCACCCCTGGGGGGCCACCGGTCTGGACAACCGACTCCAACAACGGTAACAACCCCGACCCTGCGGGCAATGGTAACCCCAATCTGCCCGGTGGCAACCAACCTACCCCGGTCTACCCACCCACCCTCAGCGGGGTGCTGGTGCTAAGCAAGACCTCGAGCACCCAAGTGGCCAAGGTTGGAGCAGCCATCACCTGGCAACTGACCGCTAGCAACACCTCCGGGGTGGCCCTGAGCAATGTTTCCATTACCGATACCCTGCCGGTAGGGCTGCAATATGTAAGCGGTAGCAGCACCCTGGGCGGCCTAGCCATCCCCGACCCCACGGTGACGGGGGTAGGAGCACAGCAGCAATTGCGGTGGAACCTGCCCAGCTTGGCAGAAGGCCAGAGCGTCAACCTGCAACTCAAAACCCTGGTCACGGCTGCGGCCCGCAATCCCATACAAAACACCGCCCAGGCCGGTGGACAGTTTGGCCCTGGTGGCTCTGTCCCAGTGACATCTACGGTGGCTACGGCAGTGGTGAACATTGACCCAGGCGTGTTCAGCAATAAAGCCCAGATTTTAGGCCGGGTCTACTTCGATAAGAATGGCGATAACAACTACACCGAGGGCCTAGATGAGCCCTTGCAGGGGGCCAGGGTCTACCTCTCCAATGGGCGCTTCGCTGTGACCGACGATAAGGGCCGCTACAGCCTTACCGACGTGGAGCCCGGTTTATGGGCCATTCGGGTAGACCGTGTTACCGCGCCCTATGTACCCAAGGCTGTCCCAGATGACCAGGGCCAGCGCGGAACCCGCTACGTGCGCATTGAGGGGGCAGGCATCTATCACGAGGACTTCCTCTTCGAGGCTCCCGCTTCGGATACCGCCAAGGTGCGCTCGACCAAGGTCACGATGGGCAAAGTCAGCCTCGAGAAGCTCGTCAGCAAGGTGGGCCAGAGCTACACCATCACCCTCAAACTGACTGTGGGGACAACGCTGCGTAACCTCAGAATCACCGACCCCTTGCCACCGGGAGGGACTCGAGGTGACCTCAGCGGCACACCCACCCCCGCCATCTCGGGCGATGTGATTACCCTGCCCGGAACTTTAGAACCCGGCTTCTATACACTGACCTACACCCTTTCTGGCGATATTGCCCTCGAGCGACTCGTCACCGACCCCGACCTGAACTTTGAGGAGGTGGCGCGATGAACCGCTTTACCCGCCGTCTCAAGCTGGTATTGAGCCTGACAACTGCGGTGGTGCTGGCTGGTTTGGTGCTGGCCCAGACCCTGCCCCAGCTCCAACCGCCCCTCTCCTCGGTCAGCCGCGATGCCCCCTGGACGGAGTTTGGTGACAACTACCGCTTGGCGGTTTTTGCCGCAGGAGCCGGCCAGCCGCTACAGCTCGAGCTGTATAGCCCCGACATCAACCTCAACGATTACTTCAACCGCCGCGACACCTCCGCCAACTTCTACGGCGACGAAATCTACAGTACCCGTGCCCCGGTCAGTACCACGTTTACCCTCTCTACTCCAGAAGGTCAGGTGCTGGCCCAAAAAACCTACGGTACCGCCACCACCCACCGTTTTGACCGCTTCTTCCTGGGGACGCTGCCCCAGGGCTACTACCCCTTCAAGGCTCGCACCACTGGCCCTGGCAAAAACGGCTTTGGCTTCCGCATTTCCCAGGGAGCAACCATCGAAGCCAGCCAGTTTACGGTGGTTAAGCGTGGGCGCTTTAATCAAGACCAACTGGTGGCCCGCATCACTATCAACCCTTCGGCGGTGGGTAAGCTGTTCCGGCTCGAGAACTACGATGCCGACGGCCCCAAAGAGGCCAAGCTGTTCATGCTATTGCCCGGCAACAAGCGCCGCGCCCTGAGCGTATCGGGCAACCTACAGTGGGCCGGGGACAACCTCCGTATCACCCGCGAGATGGTGGGGGAGTGGGCCATATTGGTGCGGATTCTGCCCACCACCAAGCAGTTTTCCAACTCTATTGGCTTTCGCACCCTTCTGGATGGCAAGCCCTACTTCGTGCGGATGCCTCAGGCCGTGGGTGAGGCTCCGCAGGGCAGCGTGAACGTGAACGCCGAAGCCCAGGTATGTACCCAGAAGGTTCCGCTAACTGGGGTGAACTTCACCTACAGCAATCAATCTTCGCAAACCCCGGCCAACTTGGTCTTGTTGCCAGGCAGCTACACCCTAAACCCCGCAGCCCTGCCTGGGGCCACAACCAACCCGGTGGATGTCACCGTACAGAACAAAACTCACACCACGGCCACTTTGAGCTATCAAGTCAGGCCCAGCCTTCAGATTGAACCCGCTGAAATCTCCCTCCAGAGCGGACAAACCGCCAACCTAAAAATCACCCTCAGCAGCGAGTTTCCCCAAGCTGTTCCTTACCAGCTCACCTTGAGGGTTCCCCAGGGGATAACGCTGTTGCAGCCGCCTGTGGCTTCGGGCACGGTAAAGGCAGGAAAGCCTGTCGAACTCACGGCGGTAATTCGAGCCGACCAGGCCATTCAGGGCAACCTGACCGTGACCCTCGGGCTCGACTGTGCCAGCGCCAGCACTTCTATCAACGTCCAAGCCCCCCCACCCCCGCAACCCGCCGCACTCACCCTGAGCAAAACCGTCAAACCCGCCCAGGCTCAACCCGGCGATAGCGTGGTATATACCCTGACCGCCACCAATACCGGCGGAACCTCGGTGCAAGGTGCCAAACTCAGCGATCCGCTGCCCACTGGGTTGCAGGGACAGCCCCTCGAGCAGACCTTTGACCTAGCCGCAGGGGAGAGCAAGACCTTCAGCACCACCGCTATTGTTGCCCCCGACGCGCCAAACAAGATTGACAACACCGCCACCCTCTTTTGGAGCCAAGCCCCGATTTCCGCCACTGCCAGCCTGAGTGTAACCAAGCCTGCTGCCCCTGCGGCCCTCACCCTGACCCGCTCCCCCCTCACCCCCAGCCCAGCCCTGCCCGGCGAGGAGACCAAAGTCTGCTTGCAAGTTACCAATCAGGGGGGTACAGCCGCCACTTACACCCTCAAGGACGACCCCACAGCACTGCTCGAGCCCCAGCAACCCAGCACCTTTAGCGCCAGCCTCGAGCCCGGCGCTACCCAGACCGACTGCTATACCGCCCGTACCACCGCTGGAACCAGCGACCAGAGCACCCTCAGGGCTACCCTAACCTCACCCGGACAGCCTGACCAGACCGCTACTACCCCCTTCGAGCGGGTGAACTTGGGGCTCGCCAAGGTGGCCGATACCCCCAGTGTGGAAGTCGGTCAGCCCATCACCTTTACCGTCACCCTCAGCAACCCGCTCTCCAGAGCGGTGAGGGTAGACCTCGAGGGCGATTCCAAGCTCCAGCTCACCCCCGAAGAAACCCGCACCCTGACCCTCGAGCCCGGTGTCAACAGCTTCAAAGTGACGGGCATCCCCCAAGCGGCGGGCGACTATCCCAACACGGTGAGGGCTTTTGTGAACAAAGTGCCAGCCGCACCCCCTGCGACGGCCCTGGCCAGCGCTACCCAGCCCCAACCCGCGGCCCAGCGCGAGAGTGAAATCGTGCTGGCTGCCCAGCTCACCCAGGCTCCAGAAAACGGCACGGTAATTTTGTCTGACCGCATTCCTCCTGCGAGCCAGTATCTGCTGGGCTCGAGCCGCCTGCTGCGCACTCCGCCTGGCAACCTGAACGCCGCCGTGGTGGATACCCCGACCCGTGACAGGGCCCTTCCCCTGGCTGACCCCCTCGTCGCGGGTGACCGCCTGTACTGGGTGCTGCCCGGCCCGCTCCAGGATGCCTATGTGCTGAGTTATCGCCTCAGCCACACCGGCCCCATTGAGCTTCCCCAAGACCGCCTGGGTGTGATTTTGCAACTGCCCCAGAGCAAGTCGGCGGGTCGGCCCCGCACTCCTGGCGGGCAGCGGGTATTGGGCAGCTTGGGTGATCTGCTGCTGCTGCAAGGCTCGCCAGAGGTATTGAACAACCTGCCTAGCGCTCAGCCCATCGCTACGCAAACCAGCCTCAGCGATTTCAGCTTGGTGCAAGGGGGAGGCCGGGCAACTGAAATCTTGGTCTACCCGACCCACCCACTCACTACCGACAAAGCCGACCAGAACGAGCTGACGGTGGTCGTGCGGGATGCCAATGGCAACCCGGCTAACGTGCCCTACGTAAGCGCCAACATCACCCCCGAGCCCGCCACGCCGGATGCCTTCCCAGATGTACCGGGATATCAGATCAAAATCGAGAACGGTCAGGGCAGCGTGCGCCTGAACGACTTGGGGCAGAGTGGTCAGGGCCTCTTCACCCCTGGCTCGCCAGACGTGGTGAAGGTGGTGGTGCGCAGCGAGGAAGCCAGGGCTGAGGCCACCTTCCCGGTGGAGGCCACCAACCGCCCGCTCATTGTGGTGGGTTCGGCGGGAGTTCAGCTCAACCTGACCAACTTCAACACCTTCAGCCTCGAGACCAGCCTCAACGCTTTCGCGCGAGGAAATATCCTCGACAACCGCGCCCTGCTCACCGGGGCCATCAACACCGGAAGCAGCTTCAGCGTGGCGAATGGTTTCTTGTTTACAGACTCCAGTCTGCTGCCCCCCGCTAACCCCTTCGACCGCTTCCCCCTCACCGGCGACGGGCAAATTCAAGGCAGCGATGCCCCCAGCAGCGACTGCTGCTTTTTGAGGTTCGAGCACGGCTCGGACTACTTGCAATACGGTCAGATGAACCCCGGTTTTGACGGGCTGCTCACGGGCTATTCGGCTGGCTACAACGGCCTCAAGGGGGTGCTGAGTGGGGGTTTTAGCTTCAACGCCTTCGCGGCTCTGACCCCCAACGCCAACCAGCGGGTGGTGCTCCCCGGTGACCGCAGCAGCGTCTACCGCCTGCCGGTGCCTAGCGGGCTTTTGCCGGTGGTGGACAACAGTGAGCAGGTGCAGGTGGTGGTGCGAAGCGCCGACAACCCCAACATCGTGCTCTCGCGCACCACCTTGATTCGCAACACCGACTACACCATTGACTACCCCAGCGGGGTTATCACCCTGCGAACGCCGCTCGAGCCCACCGACTTGAACGGCAACCCGCAGTCGCTGGAAATTGCCTACGCCGTGGGTACACCCAACCAGGAGCTGCGGGCCGGAGCCCAGGTCGGCTACCAGGTGGGGAACTTTGGCCTCAAAGCCACGGTGCTGCGCTTTGACGCGGGCCAGCCCGCGCTGCTGGGCTTCGGGCTGCGCTACCAAGGTGGCCCCTTGAGCGCCGAGGCCGAGGTGGCCGCCGGGCTGAACTCACTCTCGCTGGCGGCGGGCGCGGCGAACGTGCTGTACAGGACGGATACCCTCAACCTGAGTGCTCGTTACCAGGACTTGCCGCCAGGCTACATTGACCCCAACTCGGCCCAGCCCGCCAACCCCGAGCGCGACCTGGCCCTCAACCTGGGTTGGAAGGCCACCGACCACTTTAGTCTGGCCGGAGCCTACACCCTAAGCCAGAACTACCTCACTGCAAACATCAGCCAGGCCCTCAGCGCCGAGGGCCGCCTCAGCTTGGGGGCACTGGCGCTGCTGCTGGGTGGCGGGGGCGGAACCGGCCTGACCCCCGCGCAGAACACCAACTTCAGCACCTCCAACGCCTACGTTTCGGCGGGTCTCGAGGCGGTTTTGGGCCAGTTCACCCTGACCCTGCGCCAGCTTGTGGGGTTGGGTAGCACCCCAGGAGCCACCGACTTGAGCCTGGACTACGCCCTGAACGCCAACTTTGGCATCCGCCTGCAAAACCGCCTGTACTACAGCACCCTCGGCCCCTACGACCAGGGCAGCCTGGGCGTACGGGGCAGCTTTACCAACGCCGATTTGCTGCGTACTTTGCTGGGCAATTCCAGCGCCACCCCCGACCCCGGTGCTACCGATTTAGGCAGCACCAATATCGCGGCTACCTACGAGCTAAATAACCTCTCCGGCCAGGCCGGGGTTGCCCGGGTTGGACTCGACACCAGTATTCCCTTCAGCCGGGAATTTTCGCTGCTGCTAGCTGGCAGCCTGACTCTGGCGGATGCGGGTCAGGGCGGGGCAGGCGGCAGCATTGGCTTCCGCTATACCGGGGCCGACCTTTTGGCGAGCGTCAGGGCCGAACTCTCCGGCCAGGCCATCCAGCCAGGGCTCAAGCAGGTGTACGACTTCGGCCTGGTGTGGAAGGCCAACGACGTGCTGATTATCTCCCCGGCGGGCCAGTACGTACGCGAGGCCACCGGCGACAGTGGGGGCAAGTTCTCGCTGGCCGCGGCCTACCGGGGTGATCGGCTGAGTATCCTGAGCAATCATGTGGCCCGGACGGGCTTCTATCAGGCCAGCGATGGCACGGTTTACGAGGGTGAGTTGCGTGCGGGCTACGAAGCCGACCAGCAATGGTTCCTACGGGCGGGTGGTGCGGCCAGGTTGAGTAACCCTAGCACCTGGACATTTCAGGTGGGCGGGGGTTTCACCTACTTCCTCACCGACTTGGTTGGCCTGGGGGCAAACACCAGCTACTTATTCCAGCCCAGTACCGCCTCAGGACAGCTTTCGCTGGGCCTCGAGGGCAGCCTGCGGGTTGCTCAGGGCCTGCTAGTCTCTGCGGGAGTCAATCTGCTTGGCACCCAGACCAGTTTGGCAGGCTTCCAAACTCAACCCGGCTTATACCTACGCCTGGATTGGCAATTCGATGAGACTACCTTTGGAGTCAAATATTAGAGCGGTTTTCAGAAAGAATAGGACAGTCCACCCGCTTAGAAAGACCGCACCCAGTTCCTTTTTGCTGTCATGAGTAGCGGCAAAAATGGCGGAAACCGCGATAAGAGTCTCTGGGGTAAGGGGGCTACGTATCGCGCTTCTCTGCTCGGACGGACACGGTAAATACACTCAGATCGATTCCCAGGATTCTTTGCGGAGGTTCTCGAACTAAGTCGCTTCAGGGTGAGGTTCCATAATTTCTATTTGGCAACCTCACCCTTATGCGCTCTGGAGATACCTAGTTTTGTGGCAGGCCCAGAATCTGAGTAGGGCTGCGGCTTCCCCCGGCGGGTTCCTCGGAGATTGCCAGGGCGGTGGCTTGTGGGGGCAGCTCGAGCACTGTGATGAGCCGACTAAAGGTATTGAGGGGTATGGGCTGACCCGCTCCCAACCCCCAGGCTTGATAGACCTTGCCTCCAGTAGGGGGAGGAAGGTTGACCACCAGCAAGGTCTGCCGGTCTGGGCGCACCAGTGCCCGGCCCACTACGCTGCCCTGTTGATTTACCAGCGTGACCACTTTGCTCGAGGGGTTGCCCAGGGCCTGTATCCAGCCCCAAGCCAAGGTACCTGTCCAGGCCAGCACCACCAGTGCAGCCGCAGCGATAGTCGGAGCCAGCCAGCGCAGGGGAGAGAGCCGAGGGCTGGGGGCTCGCGCCGGGAGGGATGAAATCTTGGGCTGCTCTTCTGGGCGGGTGGGCAGGGCAGCCATTACCCTGGCCTCGAGCCCCTGCGGTATGGGTTCGGAGGGCAAAGCCACAAACAGCTCCGAGGCGGTGGATTGCAAGGCCCGAAGTTCGTCTTGAAGCTGGGGGTAGGTCTGCAAGGCGGCCTCGAGGCCGTGCGCTTCTTCGGACGAGAGCGCGTCCAGGGCGTAGAGCGGGAGCAGGTCTCTGGCTTCTTCAAGCGTCACCCAACACCTCCCGCAGTTTTTCTAAGGCTCGCCTGGCCCTGGTTTTCAGGGTTCCCAGGGGAATATTGAGCTGCTCGGCAGCCTCGCCGTGGGCATAGCCCTGGTAGTAGAGCACCTCGATAACCGAGCGTTCTTCTGCCGAAAGGACGTTCAGGGCTTTTTGGATGCGGATGCGGTCGAGTGCGCCCACTTCGTCTAAACCGGGGCCAGCCACGTCGAAGGCATCAGCCTGGTGTTCGGCATCGGGCTCTATGGCTTGGGGACGAGCAGCCTGACGGCGCACCAAGTCCACCGCCTGATGGTGGGCCACGGCCAGTAACCAGCTTCTGGCCTGGGTCTTTTGGGGATCGAACGACTTAGCCCCCTTCCATATTCGCCCGAACACCTCTTGCACGCAGTCCTCCCGTGTGGCCGCGTCCAATCCCATCCGCCTTGCCAGGGAGAGCACCGCCCCGGCATAGCGGCGGAAAAGCACCCGGAGCGCCTCTTCGTCGCTTCTAGCCACCAGTGCCAGCAGCGACTCGTCGGTGAAAGCCTCGAGGCTCATGCTGGCACAATCTACCATACGCAATTCCTCGGGCGAATGGTTTGCCTTACAGCCTTACGGGGGAGAAAATAAGGATTAACCCTGAGAGGCTCTAAGGTCAAAAGTCGCAAGCCTGATAGGGTTGACCCGAAACCTAGGACTTGTGCCGCGAGCCATTTTTCCTAAGCACTCTCGACCCCATCCTTATCACCCCTTAGACTGGAACGCATGCGGGCTAGGTCGTATTTGTTCACGCTGTACATGGAGTACCTCTATCCCCAAAACCAAGCCTGGGTGGGCGACCTGATTCGTTGGATGGAGATGCTCGAGTTTAGCGAGCCTGCCGTGCGGGCGGCCCTTTCGCGCAGTGTCAAGCGGGGTTGGATTATCCCGGAAAAAGTGGGCCGCAAAGCCTACTACCGTCTCTCGCCCAGGGTGGCCTGGCAGGTGCAGACCGTACGTGAGCGGCTGTACAGCTACGGTTCGGTTTGGGATGCTCGCTGGCGCATTTTGGTCTATGCCGTCCCCGAGGCCAAGCGCACCGTGCGGGATCGTTTCAGAAATGAACTTATCTTGCTGGGTTTTGGCACGCCTGCGCCGGGAGTCTGGATTAGCCCCAACGCTAGCCTTGAGGCCGCCCGTGACTTGGTGGGCTTTTATGGCTTGAAAGACTATGTGGAGCTATTTCAGGCTGAGCGCTTCTCCAAGTCCGAGCCGCTGGATCTAATTGAGAAGTCGTTCAACTTGAAAGAGGCCCAGATGCGCTACCGGGCCTTTCTGAGCGCCCAGCCAGGCCAAGCTAGAAACGCCGAGGAAGCCTTCGTGCGCCTGACTCAGATGGTTCACGAAGCGAGGAAAAGCCTCTTCCTAGACCCTGGCCTGCCCCCCGAACTCACCCCACCGGGCTTTCTTGGCGTTCGGGTGAAGGAACGGTTTCTCGAGCTCTACGCCCAGCTTTCTCGCCAGGCTAAACCGCTTCTGGGTGTACAAAGCGCGGCTTAGAGGGGTTTTTACGAATAATCGCATTTGAGCAATCTGGGCTAATACCCAAAAATATCTGGGTTGCTACACGGTTGCTACATAGCTAAATCACCCCACGGCTTTAGGACATAGCATTCTCCACATCTCAACCCTGTATCGTTGTAGACGATGGAACTACAACCTGAATACCTGGTTCAGGCTAACTTGCCCCTCGCTGAAGATCTTTCGATTTGAGTGTCAGCCCCTTTTAACGCGTGGCAGAAGAAGCGAGACGGGGAAGGAGCCATCTACCCTCGCCAGTGCATTGCCGGTACTCAGCGCCTTCTAAGTACCCCCGAATCTGATTAGCGCTATATCCGCAGTTCAATGACTTGGTAAAGGCCCGTTCCTGAAAGCGCGAGCGTCAGATTCGGGGAACCCCCTAAAGCGCAAATCTATTGTGGAAATACTTAGCGGTGACTCTCTTTGGTATCCCCCACGGGACATTTGTCACTATACCCACCCCACCTGGGGTGGGTATAGTGTGCAGAGATGGGAGAAGATCGGTGAACCATCTGCGTTGAGGGCTTTACATGAGCCTTATAAGAAGACGGAACATTGAACTTTGAACCAAACCGAAAGGGGTGTGTACAACATGGCAAAGGCCCGAGGCTTACTTTCTAAATACTGGTGGTTCCTGGCGTTGGTTGGGGGGGTGGTGCTTTATTTTTTGTACCCCGCGAGCCTACCTGTCTTGCTTATCGGTGGCATGATGCTGATGCACCTTGGGGGGCATGGTGGACACGGCGGGCATGGTCACGGGTCGCATCAACCTGATTCCAAGGACTCCAGACCACTCGAGAATGCCTCGGCTCCATCCGTGCATAATCACGGTAATTACGGGGCAGCCTCACAGCCCAACCCGCCCAAACAGGATGAAGCGACCCCCGTGAAGTCGTACAAGGCGGGGTTTGAAGCCCATCAGCATTCAGAGCCAGCCCCTGCTGAAGAGCAGTCAAAACCCCACCGACATCGGGGTTGCTAAGGTTTAAAGGACGAGCCCTATGAACCTCTGGCATCTAACTCCCGATGCTCCGCGTACCCCCCGCCGGGTTAGCCCTGGCGAAAGCGTGAGCCTTACCCTCGGTACCTGGCCCATTGAAGAGGGGCAGTCGGTAGGAGTGCAGTACCAGGTTAATGATCAGCCCCCGCAAACCGTAGTGGCACGGTGGCAGCGCAACGAGGACAAAAACAGCTACTGGATGGCCCAACTGGGGCCGTTCGCCAAGGGTGACGAGGTGCGTTACCGGGTTTTTGGGGTATCCCTGGCGGAGGGGGAAGTCTCAGAACCGGAGGAGCGCTTCAGGGTTGGCCCCAAGCTGTATTTGGCCCTGCTGTGGCATCAGCACCAGCCGCTCTACAAGAACACTGCCCAGGAAAGCCCACAGGGCAGCTATTGGGAGCCCTGGGTGCGGCTGCACGCTCTGCGCGACTACTACCCAATGGCGGCCCTGGTGGCCCAGCATCCCAAATTACATCTGACTATTAACCTGACCCCGGTGCTCTTGTGGCAACTCGAGGACTACCTCCTGCACGGCGCGACTGACCGGGCGCTCGAGCTGACCCGCAAACCCGCCGAAAACTTGACCCATCAAGAGCAGGAGGATCTGCTTGCGCATTTCTTCGAGGCTGACTGGCATCACCAGATCTACCCCTACCCCCGCTACCGTGAACTCTTGGAGCAGCGGAGTGCTGGAGAACTCTTTAGTCCACAGGACTTGCGCGACCTCCAGATGTGGTTCAACCTGAGCTGGTTCGGGCTGGAGTTCCGCGAGGGTGAGGTTGAGCTCGTGACTGGCGAGAAGGCCTCAGTGTGGCGCTGGGTGGAGCAAGACCGGGGCTTTAACCAAGACGACCTCGAGGCCATGCTCGCCGAGCAGTACAAGATCATGCGGGCGGTGATCCCCCTGCATCGCCAGCTACAGGAAGCTCGGCAAATTGAGGTCTCTACCACCCCCTTCTATCACCCTATCCTCCCGTTACTCGCCGACAGTGACCGGGCCACCCTGGATCGCCCTGGAACCACCCTACCCCGGCGCTTCGCCTACCCACAAGACGCGCAAAGCCAGATACAGCGGGGCGTGGACTTTTATACCCGTCTGTTTGCTCAGCCTCCGCGTGGCATGTGGCCCGCCGAGGGTGCGGTGGCTCAGTACGTGGTTCCCCTGTTTGCTCAGGCTGGGGTGCGCTGGATTGCCACTGACCAGGGGGTGTTGGCCCGTAGCGGGCAGTACGGCTACGACCCCTCCGACCCCGAGGTGCTGGCCCAGCCCTACCGCGCCGAGGAGGGTCAGTCCGCCCTCAGCGTGTTCTTCCGCGACACCCCGCTCTCCGACAACATCGGCTTCCGCTACCAGGGCTGCAAGGACTTTGGGCCGGTGGCGTTAGCCTTTCTGGAGGAAATTAAGGGCCGCTTCGCCCACCGTTTTCAGGGGGATCAGGATCACGTTCTCTCGGTGATCCTGGACGGCGAAAACGCCTGGGGAGCCTACTGCGAGGATGCACGGCCCTTCCTGCACGCACTCTATGGGCTTCTGGCGCAGGATAGCGAGATAGAGACTGTGACCTTTAGCGAATACCTGGAGGGCGACCCCATTCGGGGCATTGACCCCCACCCTTTAGCGAGCCAGACCAGGGTCTATGATCTCTTCACCGGCTCCTGGATTGATGAGAACGGCTCCTTGCCAGGGGTAGACCTGGGTACCTGGGTGGGTGAGGCTGAGGAGAACCAGGCGTGGGAACTGCTCTTGCAGGCTCGAGAAGCTCTCGAGTGCTCGAGGGCTACGCCAGAGTCCAACCCAGCAGCCTTCGAGGCTCTTTACGCCGCCGAAGGCTCGGACTGGTTCTGGTGGTTCGGCGACGACCAAGACTCTGGCAACGATGCCCAGTTCGACGAACTATTTCGCACCCACCTGCGCAACATCTACCGTGCGCTGGGGCAGGCCGTTCCCGAAGCCCTACAGCGCTATATTGTGGCGCGCTCGGTGGTGTGGACTTTTGCCAACCCGGCCAGACAGTTGCAGCCGGGAGATCGGCTGAGCGTGACCACCAACTGCCCTGGCGTACTCGTCTGGTGGAGCGACATTGCCCCACCGGTGGAGTCCCCACTGGCTCCGGTAGGTGGGGTAATGGCCGGAGTGCGACGTTATCAGCTCGGCCTTGGCCCCTTCCCCGCTGGAAAGTTGTACTTCCGCTTCCGCTGTACCCATCGGGGATGCGACGGGAAAAATGCTTGCTGCCGAGAAGATGTGCAAATCGTCGAAATTGCCTAGGAGGCTTGTTGTGAAACCTATCCAGACTTTCAACGTAGTTCCCTCATTGCCAGTCCCCTTGGAGGGGTTGCGGCGGCTGGCCTACAACCTGCGCTGGTGTTGGAACCACAACACCATCGAGCTGTTCCGCCGACTGGATCGCGAGTTGTGGGAGCAAGTCGGCCACAACCCGATACTTCTGCTGGGGCGCATTGACCAGGCCCGCCTGGAGGCGGCGGCTACCGACGGGGGCTTTCTGGCTCACCTCGAGCGGGCACTGGCAGACTTAGAACATTACCTCTCGGGGGAGCTGTCCTGGTTTGCCCAGACTGACGGCTCCTGGCAAGGCCCGCTGGTAGCTTATTTCTCCGCCGAATTCGGCCTGACGGAGAGCCTTTCGATCTTCGCTGGAGGTTTGGGGATGCTAGCTGGTGATCACCTTAAGTCGGCCAGTGACTTGGGGGTTCCACTGATAGGGGTCGGGCTCTTGTACCAGCAAGGCTACTTCCGTCAATACCTTAACGAGGCCGGTTGGCAGCAGGAGCGCTACGAGAACAATGACTTCCACACCCTGCCGTTAACCCTCGAGCGCCGCCCAGACGGCACACCCCTCACCATCAAGGTGTCCTATCCTGGCCGGGAAGTGCGGGCCCAAATCTGGCGCGCCCAGGTGGGCCGGATACCTCTGTATCTGTTGGATGCCAACCTCGAGATCAACGCCCCCGAAGACCGCGACATCACCGACCAGCTCTACGGAGGCGACCTGGAGATGCGCCTCAAGCAGGAAATTCTGCTGGGTATTGGGGGTTACCGGGCGCTGGAGGCGCTGGGCCTGAACCCGCGGGTTTACCACATGAACGAGGGCCATGCGGCCTTCTTGGCCCTCGAGCGCCTGCGCCGCCTGATGCAGCAGGGGGGCCTCTCCTTCGCCGAGGCCATAGAAGCCGCCTCGGCAGGACTAGTTTTCACCACCCACACCCCGGTTCCCGCCGGACACGACCACTTCCCGCCGGAACTGATCGAACGCTATCTGGGCGAGTACGCCCGCGAGTTTGGCCTGGGCTTGAGCGGCTTTATGGCCCTGGGGCGCAAGAATCCCGCCGACGGGCGCGAGACCTTCGGCATGACCACCCTGGCCCTGCGGGTGGCCGCCCATGCCAACGGGGTGAGCCGTCTGCACGGGGCGGTGAGCCGGGCAATGTGGCAGGAGCTCTGGCCCGGTGTGCCGAAGGAGGAGATCCCCATCGGCCATGTGACCAACGGGGTGCATTTCCAGTCCTGGATCTCGCAGGAGATGAACCAGCTATATGAACGCTACCTGGGGCCACGCTGGCGCGAGGAACCCGCAGACCAGGCGCTCTGGCAGGGGGTTTGGCGTATCCCCGACGAGGAGTTGTGGTACACCCACCAGCGCCGCCGCGAGCGGCTGGTGAGCTTTGCCCGTCGCCGCCTACACGAGCAACTTACCCGCCGGGGGGCCACCGAGGCCGAACTCGAAGCAGCCCTTGGGGTGCTCGACCCGGATGCCCTGACCATCGGTTTTGCCCGACGCTTCGCTACCTATAAGCGGGCCACCCTAATTTTTTCTGACCCCGAGCGGCTCTTGCGTATCCTGAATAACCCTACCCGCCCAGTGCAAATCATTTTCGCGGGTAAGGCCCATCCGAAGGACGAGGAGGGAAAGCGCTTTATCCAACAGGTGGCTGAGTTTACCCGCCAACCAGCTTTTGCTAAGCGCCTGGTATTCCTCGAGGATTACGATATGGCGGTGGGCCGGGCCTTGGTGCATGGGGTTGACGTATGGCTCAACAATCCTCGCCGTCCCCTGGAGGCTAGCGGCACCAGCGGAATGAAGGCCATGGCTAATGGGGCGCTCAATTTGAGCACCCTGGACGGCTGGTGGGATGAGGCCTGGCAAGATGCCGACCCGAGTGAACCCATTGGCTGGGCCATCGGGCGCGGCGAGGAGTACCGTGACCCAGCCTCGCAAGACCACCTCGAGGCCGAAGCCCTCTATGCCCTACTGGAGCAGGATGTGGTGACTACCTTCTACGAACGCTCAAACAGCCTGCCCCGGCGCTGGCTGACACGCATGAAGACCTCCATCACCACCCTGGCTCCGCGCTACAACACCCACCGCATGGTGCGCGAGTATACCCAGCGCTGCTATCTCCTCGAGGCTGAGCGCGTGCAGCGCCTGACTGAGAGTAGCTGGAATCGGGCCAAGGCTCTGGCGGCCTGGAAGGAGCGGGTGCGGGCAGCCTGGCCCCAGGTGCGGCTGGAGGTGGTGGAGGCCAGTGCCGAGGGAGATCTTCGGGTAGGCCAGGCAGTGGATGTGGGGGCCTGGGTCAATCTAGGTACGCTTACCCCGGAGGAGGTGCGCTTGGAAGTATACCTGGGCCGGTTGGATCCGGGCGGCGAATTGGTGGAGGCGGGGGCCACGGCCATGCGGGTAGTCAAGGCCGATGGGCCGGGCCGCTACCTCTTCCAAGCTGAAGCGGTTCCCTGCCGGATGAGCGGTCTGCATGGCTTCAGTGTGCGAGTGTTGCCCGCTCACCCCGACCTATCCTCCCCCTTTTTGCCCGGTCTGATCGCCTGGGCTGGGTCAGAGACCGCAGCTAGACAAGCCCGTGAGGTAGAGGTATGAGCCATAGGCCAGCCCCGACCCCAAGGCCCAAAGGAGGTCTATGGAAGCCACCAGCTAAAAATTTTGCACTCTAGCCCAGAGTAACAAGGGCAGACCCCGAAATATCTGTGTTCGTTGGCAAAACGCAAGATGTTGGGATGACAAGAAGGCTAAAAACCCAATAGATCACTGGCTTAGGTCAGACGTAGTACAAGGAGAACCTTATGGCAAAAGTAACCGACCCCGTGTGTGGAATGCAGATTGACCCTGACAAAGCCTTTGGCAAGACGGAGTATCAAGGCCAGACCTACTATTTTTGCAGTGAGGACTGCAAGAAAGCCTTCCAGGCTGAGCCGTCGAAGTACGCGATGCCCAAGCATAAGGATCACGACCACCATCATTGACGGTGAACCCCTATGACCCCTCCGCGTCCAACCAACCCTACCGTGCGCCGTGCGCTGGTCGCGGGGGGAATTGTGCTGGCAACTGCCGCCTGTTTTGTTTTGATCAAAGCCGGTCTGGCTTTTGCCCCACCCTTTTTGTTCGCTGCGTTACGGCTGCTTTTGGCAGGTCTGGCGTTAGGGTTGTTGTTACCTGTGTTGGGTCAACCCCTCCTGCCTTCGCGTAGTGATTGGCCCTGGCTGGGGCTGCTGGCGCTGGCCTCGACGGCCTTCGCTTACGGGGCCATGTTTTCCAGCCCCAGCCTGTCGGGAGCTGGTCTGGCGGCGGTGCTGGGCAACGTGCAGCCCCTGATTCTGACTGGCTTGACCGTATATTTTCTCAAGGAGCGCTTCACTCTCAGCAAGGCTCTGGCACTGGGTCTGGGGCTACTGGGTATCTTGCTGATGGCTTGGCCGGCTCTGGTTTCACCGGGCGGGCTGGAGGTTTCGGGAGCTGGCCTGGCGCTGGCCTCCTCTTTGGGATTTGCAGTAGGCAGTTTGGTGATTCGTCGTCTCGAGCCTCCCCACCTGTTGACCCTCACCGCCTGGCAGTTGTTGCTGGGCAGCCTACCGCTGTTTGCGGGCTGGCTGCTATGGGAAAGGGGGAGCGAGGTTCGCATAGGTCTTGAGTTTGTCGGGCTGCTGCTGGTTCTGGCGCTGGCGGGTACTGCTTTTGTC
>JADEYI010000927.1_pt1 | contig 28625 bp, 25 predicted proteins | sample 8542331 | NCBI WGS metagenome assembly JADEYI01 (sample SAMN16510988, study PRJNA670497) | mine drainage metagenome | isolation source: biofilm near Copperflume 1 | place: Germany: Marsberg coppermine Kilianstollen | collected 2018-02 | reverse complement strand
GGCGCGACGGGTGACAGGGGCGCGACGGGTGACAGGGGCGCGACGGGTGACAGGGGCGCGACGGGTGACAGGGAGCAGCATGAACCGGTTGCGGCAGAGGATACGAGCGGAGCGCGTCTCTGGTCGATGTGGCGCGAGACAGAATGCGCGATGCGCGTGGCGCTGGCGGCGCTTTTGCAAGAGAAGTACGGGGAGAATTGGTTTGAACGTCTCAAACAACTCCATCCAACCTTGAAGACAAAAGGCGAGACAACGTTCTTTGATCGCTGTCGCGTCTCGCTAGCACGCGAAGTAAAAAACTGGGGCGCGCATACATTCGGCAGCATGTTGGAATATTGCAGCCCGCAAGACCTGTTCGCGCTGTTGCTGGCGGAGTGGGAGACCTTTCACCCTGTCTTTGGCGAAGACCCGATGTACTGGAGGCGCTGTTCTCGCCAGTTGGTGGAGGTGCGTGTCTTGCTGGCGCACAACCGCGATAGGTCGCTGCATGATTTTGAGCGCAGGCGAGCCATTGAGTATTACCAGAAAATCCTGGCGCTGTTGCATTCCTGGCGAGTAGTGGAGCATGAGCAGGGGAACGCGGCGGGGTCAGAGGGGCAGGTTGATCTCTGGTCGCTGTGGTTGGAGACTGAGACGATATTGCGGGTGGTCGTTGCGCTCGCGCTCGAAAAGCAATACGGCGAAGACTGGTTCGAGCGCATTGAAGCGACGTATACGCAGGACCCGCTCGATCAGCGTTTTAAAGAGTATTGCCAGCGCTGGCGAGCGTTCCGCGAGCGAGAAATATCGCATTTCGGGATGCGGCGCTTTCAGAACGAGCTGGATTTTGCCTATCCCCAGGAAATGTTTGCTATAATCTTCTCAGTGGAATGGAATACCTTTCGCCCTATTTTCCGGGCTGACCAGGCGTATTTATCGCAGCTCGGACAATTTTTCGCTAAAATGCGCAATCCACTGGCGCATCACCGCGAAGATGCCATCCACGGCGAAAATCGCCAACGAGCCGAGGAGTGTTGCCGGGAACTGCTGGCATTGCTGCGCAACGCGCTGGAGATTGCGCAAGAAGGAGAAACCCATGCCTGACCGCATCGATCATGTTGCTATCATTGTGCGCGATATCGAGCAGGCGCTGCTCTTTTATCGGGATACGCTGGGCATCACCCCCGGCGAAATACAAGAAGTGCCGACCGAGCAGGTACGCATCGCCTTTTTGCCACTGGGCGGCCCCGGCGGCAGCGAGATCGAACTGATTCAGCCTCTCACAGCCAACTCCAGCCTCTCAAAATTCCTGGATAAACGCGGCGAGGGTCTGCATCATATCTGCCTGGAAGTGCCGGATATCGACGCCGCCCTCGCCGAAATGCAGGCGAAAGGCGCGGCGGTGCTCGATACGCAGCCGCGTATCGCCGCCGAAGGCCGCGCTATTTTTATTCACCCGAAAGTTGCTAACGGCGTACTGTTGGAACTGGTGGAAAAAGAAAAATAAATCTTTGCGACCTTTCGTCTGAGTTGAGTAGATAAGTGTGGACAGCGCTAGCTCGCCATTACAATCGGCAGGCAAACATCAACGCTGGTTCCCTGTTCTGGCGCGCTCTCGATCCTCAAAGTTCCGCCCACCCTGGTGACACGCTCGCGCATGGACCGCAACCCAAGATGCCCTGGAAACTGGCCTGCCGGGTTAAAGCCTCTTCCATTATCTCGCACCTCCAGCGTGATCTCATCGGCTTCTTGTGTCAGCCGGAGTGTGACCGCACTGGCACGGGCGTGCTTGACGATATTATGGAGCGCCTCCTGAGCGACGCGATACAGCGCGTCTTTCATCTCCAGTGAGAGATGGGGTTCTTCCCCCAGGTCTACCTCGACTGTTAGTTTGTAGCGGGCACGCAGAACGGTCACTTGCCTGATGAGCGCTGCTACCAGCCCCTCTGTTTCCAGCGACTCGGGACGCAGTTCGAAGATGAGGGCACGCATCTCGGCGAGACCGGCATCGGCAAGCGTCAGCACGTAGTTGATCGATTCCACCGCCTGTGCGGGATCACCCTCCATCTCCAGGGCCTCTCGCGCCGTATGCGCTCCGAGTCCAATGCTGTAGAGGACTTGCGAGACGGAGTCGTGCAACTCGCGGGCCAGCCGCTGCCGCTCCTGGAGGGATACGAGTTCCTGCGCTTGCGCATAGAGGATGCGCAGTTCGCGCTCCCGGCTGCTGGCCTGCTCAGCGCGCCGCCGTAGCGCAGAGGCCAGCTGACCGGTGATGATAGCGGTTGTCAGAAAGACCGCCAGCGTGAACAGGTCTTCAGCCTTGCTGACGAGAAAGGTATACGGCGGAGGGAAAAAGAAAAAATCAAAGCAGAGAAAGGCCAGCAGGGATGTCAAGATCGCAGCGTAGAGTCCCCGCGTACTTGCCAATGTTAAGACCAGGAGCAGGTACACAAAGGCGATGGTTGGAATTATTGGGTAAAGGTGCGCCACCGCAATCACGCTGGTGATGACGGACACTCCTGCTATAGCCAGCGCGCTGTCGGCTGCGTAGCGTCCCCAATGCAGCCGCCCACCTGTCTGCAGCGTATGGCTCCGTTCGGCTTGCTTCATCGTCTCTTCCCCTGCTCATTTCGCCGCGGTACGCGCGGAAAGGTTGCTTATGCCAGAGAACAGGAGAGGTCAACTACCCATCAAATGCGTGGTGGGAGCATCACCGCCGCTGCTTTCCCTGTTCGCTGGAGATCAGGCCGAGACGCATCGCACCCAGGACCGCCTGGGTGCGGCTCTGCACACCTAGCTTCGCCAAAATGTGCTTGACGTGGGTCTTGACGGTGTCATCAGCAATCTGCAGGTCGCGTCCGATGTCCTTGTTCGAATACCCCTGCGCAAGGAGGAGAAGCACCTCCCGCTCACGCTCGGTCAACGGCTCTTTCGCCTCAGGCGTTCGTACTTCGCGCATCAAATAGGCGGAGGCCTGCGGCGTGAGTTGCACCTGCCCCGCGGCGGCAGCTTTGATGGCTCGACGTAGTTCGGCGGCCTGGATGTCCTTGAGCAGGTAGCCAATCGCACCCGCCTTCACCGCACCGATTACCGCAGCGCTTTCTAAGACGCTCGTCAGAGCGACGACCTCGGTTTCCGGCAGTTCTTTGCGGATAGTCGCGGTTGCCGCAATTCCGTCCATCACGGGCATGAGCAGGTCCATCAGTACGACATCGGGACGCAGCCGCCGCGCGAGTTCGACCGCCTCGGCCCCATCGGATGCCTCACCCACCACAGTCAATTCCGGGTCGCGTCCAAGGAACCTGCGCAGTCCCTCGCGCACGATACTATGATCGTCGGCAATCACCACACGAATCGCCATCGACCCTCCTCCTATCGATTCGGGCGATCCTACCACAAAAGAGGTAGGTCGCGTTCACCCATCCAGGCGATGTACTGAGAAGCACTCCATCTTATACTTGTCTCAAGAGAAAGCACGGGATGAACAGGGCATGTCAGCGCATTGAAACGGTGCCCGAACCAGGATAGGTTTACTCGCTCCCAGTGTACCACAGAGCGCGCGCAAATGCCACCGAGGGCACCTGAGCCGCATGGCAACGAGGAGGAGGGCCATGACCAGTCTGTTGTTGCCGTTCACCCACGGGGTAGATGCGTCGGCCATAAACTACGCTCTGGCATTGGCGCAGCGCTTCCACTCCACCCTGGTGGTCCTGTCACTGATCCGCCTGCCAGAGGTGCCCGGCGCGCGAAAGCCACGCCTGGATGCGATCCAGCAGTCCAGGGATTTTTTGGAATTCGTGCAGCACAAAGCGGCAAGACAAGGGATACCCATTGTGCGCGTCGAGTTGTACGCCCGGCATCCGGTGCGCAGTATCCGTACCCTCGCTCAGGAAATGGAGTGCGCTGGCATTCTGCTCTTTGTCCACCGTGGGGCCGGGGTGCTGCTCGCAACAGCCGAGGTCAAGCAGCTCCTGGAGGACGATAGCCTCCCTTTGTACATCGCTCGTTTGCCCTCGAATGAGAGTGGCTTCCCCAGATTGAGGGGGCTCTCTCGCTGGCTCAGCAGATGAAAAGGTGAAGGAAACTCGGAAACGGGGACGGAGGGCTTTTGGGTGAGACAACAATACCTCTAAAGGGTGAGATCATGTTCACCCCTCTGGGCGATGCTTTGAGAAACGCCTCGCCCTATACTTGTCTCAACAGGAAGCAGGTGCAGAACTTATCCTGCGTGGGAACTATGCCGGGAGCGGTTCACCGGCCACGAGCATTATCCACGGCAGATAAAAGCATAGTTGCTTCTCGCCGGTACGCTGAGAAAGCATCTCCCTCAAGAAAGACAGTTGAGCATATCTATGGCACAGCCAGCATCTCCACTGCCCAAAGCAGATGGGCAGCATCAGAGTATCGGCCAACTTGGTCCCCTGTTGTGCTGGGCCGTGGTCTTCGCCGATATCGGCTCCTCCATCTACTACGTGCCAGGCATCCTTTATGGACGTGTTGGCAACCTCGCCGGGTTTTTCGTATTGCTTACTATGTCGGTGTTTGTGCTGCTCACCCTCAAGTACGCTGAGGTAAGCGCGCGTTTCCCGGAGGGTGGTGGGGTGGTGTCAGTCGCGGCGCAGGCCATCAACTCCTGGGTAGGGGCGCTGGGTGGCATGTTCATCCTGGTGAGCTACTTCCTCACGGCTGCCATCAGTTGCCTGGCAGCGGTCCAGTACTTCAGCGTCATAGTCCCTGCCATCGGTCCCTTTATTTTAGAGATCACGGTGAGCGTGCTGGTACTGCTGGGCGTGCTGAACTGGTTCGGGATCAGTGAGAGTGCGAAAGTGAGCCTGATCGGGGCCCTTATCGCTTTTGGCAGCGATCTCGCCATTATCTGGACCGTCTTTACTAACATCCCCGTTTCCGAGTTTCCTTCCCTTTTCGCCAGGATGTTCGCAAATGCCTCCCTCACCCCCACCTCCATCCTGGTCGGCTTCGCCGGCTCATTCCTGGCATTCTCTGGCCTCGAGAGCATCTCGCAGCTCTCCCCCTCGATGAAAGCGCCCCGCAAGAAGATTATCAGCATAGCGTTGCTGCTGGTGGTCATCACGATTGGCGTAACCAGCCCGCTGCTGACGATCCTGGCGACCCTGCTGCAACAGAGTGCGGCATCCGATCCGGTGCTTTCCACACAACTCCTCTCGCTGCTCGGCGGACGCTGGGGAAACCTCCTCTTGCAGACGGAGGTCGCGATCAGCGCCAGCTTGATCCTGGCGTTCGCCAGTAATACCGCCCTGATCGGAGCCTACCACGTCTTCCTGGCCCTCGCGCGTATGGAGTTCTTCCCCGAATTCATCCTGAGACGCAACCGATTCCGCGGGACGCCGCACTGGTCAATCGCTTTAGCAACCGGCATTCCCATTGCCGTGCTATTGCTGGTACGCGGCGAGATCAATATCCTGGGTGATATGTACGCCTTCGGGCTGCTGGGAGCATTCACGGTGACGTGCGTCGGGCTGGACATCATCCGGTACCGTGAACGAAGGGCGCTACAAGCGGACATCCATTTTCAGCGGCAACAGAACCATGATGCTGATGGAGATAGCTCCACCGCGAAGAACGGTAGGCTCCAGAGTCCTTCCGTTTCCGCCCCTCCCTTTCCCCCGTCCCTCTTCAATGGGCATAACGCCTTTCTGGACAGGACGGCGCTAGCTGACACCTCTCTACTGAGAACCCGGATGGTGGACATGTGGCGGCGACTGGATTTCGGACTGGGTGTGCTCACCACGCTCCTGGTCGCACTGGCCTGGTCGATCAGCATCGTCTCCCAGCCACTGGCGACCGCCTTTGGGTGTTCCGTCGCACTCGCCGGGATGGGTGTCGCCTATGCCAACTACCGGCAGGGCCGCGCGCCCATGGCGACTCCCTATCTCGATAGGCCCATGCCCGATTCGCTGCTCGCTGTGCTTGCCGCCGGTGACGACCACAATGACGCCGTGATCGACGCGGCTATCACCCATGCCCGCGGCAAGCCAGTGGTGTTTCTGTATCTCGCCCAGCCGCAAGCGAAGCGCGTCCCGCGGTTGTTCGAGGTAGTGGACCCCTACCTGGAAGACAGGCCCGCCAGGAACACCTTGAAACAGGCGGCGCTGCTTGCGCGCAAGGCCAGGCTGGCCTCCCGCTTCATCTATCGACCCCAGGATACAGGCTCAGCGGGGAGTATCTGGCGGACCGTTCACCCCCGCGACGTGGTGCTGACCGCCGAGCGCGCGGCACAGGTCGAGGAGATCAACCCCGACCGCATCCGCTACGAACTCACTCCGGACGGGAAAATCGCGCACTTGCTCAAGAGCTGGTGAAGAGACCAGCATCTTCTCGCAAGAACTCCAGGTCTTTTTGGGCGTACTCTTCGGGCAACAGCGCGTACTTCATGATGTACTGCTTCACATATAGTAATCTACAAAGCGGCTTTCGGTAAATGTGCGGATGGCTTTGTCCATGCGAAACTGCAACTGGACGTAGTCACGGAACCATTGCTCGCCCATGCTCTCCTGCTCCCTGGGTTAATCATATGGGAATCCAAGAAGTCCAGCAACGGAGATATCTTCGTCTATATCTTCCCAGTGAATGCCAACACCGTGTCCAATGAGTTCCCACCGCTGCCGTTGTTCATGTGTGGCATGGTGAAGCCGTGGAAACCATTCGAGAGGCGCGCTGATCTCGCGCCCGTCAGAAAGTCGGACGTGAATGCGTTTGTCGTCAAAGTAGACACTTGCTGCGGACACAATGTACTCCTCACGGCGTGTAGAACTCTGTGAGCGTTTGATAACCATTGTTACTGCCTACGGCCCACGTCTTTTGCGTTTTCGGTACACCCGCTACGGCAAATAGGAGGCTGCTCGATGAGGCATTCGGGCTGGAGACGATGCTCCACCGGGTGCCATTCCACTGCTCTATAAGCGTCTGAACTGGTGACGAGGGCGTAACTCCTCTGGCATAACCGACAGCCCAGACCAGGTTGGCGGAGACCGCGGCAACTCCTCTGAACGCATTTAGAGCGGAGGTCGTGTTTGGACTGCTGACGATGCTCCATTTGGTGCCGTTCCAGTGCTCAATCAGGGTCTGACCGCTTGCAAATCCAACGGCCCAGATGTTTTTCGCGCAGATGGCTGTCACACCTTGAAGCGAACCGCCCCGCGTGCTGGCATTGGGGCTGGAGACGATACTCCATTTGGTGCCGTTCCAATGCTCGATGAGCGTGGAAGTAGGGCTGGAATTGGTCTTATAGTAAAAACCGACAGCCCAGACATCATTCGCGGAGATGGCTGTTACGCTAGTGAGCGCATTCTCACTCGATCCCGCGTTCGGGCTGGAGACAATACTCCATTTGGTGCCGTTCCAGTGTTCAATCAGGGTCTGGAAAAGGCCCGTACCGTCGTTGGTGTACCCGACGGCCCAGACGTTTGTGGCGGAGATGGCTACCACACTGTTGAGTATATTTTCTATTGCGCTTGTGCTGGGACTGGGGACAACGCTCCACGCCGAACCATTCCAATATTCGATGAGGGTGCTGACTTTGCCGTTATTGCCCCCAACGTTTCCTACGGCCCAGACACTGCTAGCAGAGAAGGCGGCGACTCCATTGAGGATATTGTTATTGGGATCAGGACCTGGGCTGGCGACAATGCTCCATGTGGAGCCATTCCAATGTTCAATCAGGGTCTGAGGGACGTTACTGCTATTATTCTCCACTCCGACCGCCCAGACGTTCGAGGCGGAGATAGCGGCGACTCCATTGAAGTAGCTGCTACTCGCGCCTGGGCTGGGGCTGGCAACGATTTTCCAGCTTCCCTGTGCCGGTGATTTTGCCGCTATCACTCCCGGATTCAGGAAGATAATTATGAGGAGTAGTGGGGCGACGATGCATAGAAAAGAGCGAAACGTGCGGTATTGGTCTGTCATCATTGAAGACCTCCTTTTGAATTCTATTTCTATTCTACTCTATATTAGCTATAGGGGTACATTGCCATGCTTTTTAGGCGGGTTCGTATCGCGTTTATTCTTCAGCATCTCTAACCCGGTAATCAATTTCGCGCGTGTGAAACGTGGTTCGATCACTTCGTCAACATAGCCGCGCGCGGCGGCGATGTAAGGATTGGCGAATTTCTCGGTGTATTCGGCGATCAGTTCCTTGCGACGCAGTTCGGGGTCAGCCGCTTTGTCAAGCTCGTCCTTGAAGAGGATATTGACCGCGCCCTCCGCGCCCATTACGGCGATTTCCGCGGTGGGCCAGGCATAGTTGAGGTCGCCGCGCACATGTTTGCTGTTCATCACATCGTAAGCGCCGCCGTAAGCTTTGCGTGTAATTACTGTGATCTTCGGGACCGTTGCTTCGCAATAGGCATAGAGCAGCTTCGCGCCGTGCCGGATGATGCCGTTGTGTTCCTGTCCCAGGCCTGGCAGGAAGCCCGGCACGTCCACAAAGGTGATGATAGGAATATTGAAGCAGTCGCAGAAGCGCACGAAGCGCGCAGCCTTGTCCGATGAGTTAATGTCCAGCACTCCTGCCAGCGCGCCCGGCTGCTGGGCCACGATGCCCACCGAGCGACCATTCAGACGAGCAAAGCCAATGACGATGTTGGTGGCGAAATATTCCTGCACCTCGAAGAACTCGGCGTCGTCCACGATATATGTGATGACCGTTTTTATGTCATAGGGCTTATTTGGGTTATCAGGGATGATGCTGTTCAAGCTCTCTTCCGCGCGTGTTGGCGAATCTTTGGGCGTGACACGCGGCGTGTCTTCCAGGTTGTTGGATGGAATGTAGCTCATCAACTGGCGAATCATGCGGATGCAGTCGGGTTCGCCCGGACAGGAAAAGTGCGCCACGCCGCTCTTGCTGTTGTGAACCATCGCGCCGCCCAATTCTTCAAAGGTGACATCCTCGTGCGTGACAGTTTTGAGCACGTTTGGCCCGGTGACAAACATGTAGCTGGTCTGCTCCACCATAAAAATAAAATCGGTGATGGCTGGTGAGTAGACCGCGCCGCCCGCGCACGGCCCCATGATGGCGGATATCTGCGGCACCACGCCCGATGCCAGCGTGTTGCGCAAGAAAATATCGGCATACGCGCCCAGGCTCACCACACCCTCCTGGATACGCGCGCCGCCGGAATCGTTGAGGCCGATGACGGGCGCGCCGTTCTTCATGGCATGATCCATGATCTTGCAGATTTTTTCGGAATGCGCCTCGGAGAGCGAGCCGCCGAAGACGGTGAAATCCTGCGAGAAGACATACACGAGCCGGCCATCGATTTGACCATAGCCGGTAACGACGCCATCGCCCGGAATAATCTGCTCTTCCAGGCCGAAATCTGTTGACCGGTGCGTTACAAACATATCCAACTCGTTGAAGGTGCCGGGGTCTAACAGCAGGTCGATGCGTTCGCGAGCCGTCAATTTGCCCTTTTTATGCTGCACCTCGATACGCTTGACACCTCCGCCAAGCATGGCGGCCTCTTTCAAACGGTGCAGCTCTTCCAGCTTCTCTCGCGTAGTTTTGCTTCCAGGGGTATCTTTTGGAGTGCGTTCGCCTGTGGTCATATGTAATAACTCCATACACTTATACATCTGTGCGGATACTAGTAGCGACACCCCTTGTGGGTGTCCCGTCCCCGTAACCCGTAATACACGCGCGGATGCACGAAAAGATAGACGGGACACCCACAAGGGGTGTCGCTACTGGCTATTCATTCGTCGGGTTCGTAGGCAGTATAGCATGTAGATGCGACCGATTGCCAGATATCCGACCCTGGCATTGTCATTCACCCTTGCCATGTCATCCTGAGCGCAGCGAAGGATCTGCGTGGTGGTCGGCGAGAGATCCTTCGCTGCGCTCAGGATGACAATGCCAGCATCTCCCAATGCCTACGCGAGCCAGGGCTTGCAAGAAATGCGCTTTCCTGCTATTCTAATAACAGGGAATGGTGTAATCATTGCCCTGACAGGTTGTACGTCATTCTCGAATGAAAGCGAGAACTCATGAATACCCCTCTTCAAAGTACAAGTCTTAACGAGGACGCACTCGAACTGGCAGTGTCCGATAGCCATGATGCGGAAGAAGCGCACGCGCAAGGTGAGGCGCATATTCACCTGCCCAACCCCAGTTACTGGCCGCTTCTGGTGGGTGTAGCGATTCTGATTATTATGGTTGGTGTGCTGATCAGTAATTCTACGCCTGTGCTGATCATTATCGGCTTTCCTATTTTGCTGATTACCATGATGGGCTGGGCGCTTGAAAACCCCAATGCTGCGAAAGGAGCGGCTGTCAAGACGGGTGAATATGCCATGTCTTATGCTGAGGCTGCCACAACGGGTAAGCCTACCGTGCTCGGCCAGGTTGCCTTGCGCGAAGCCGAAGACGTGTTGGAGCAGACTGTTACCATCAGCAGCACAGCCTGGAGCGCGCATCCCGTCAAGGTATTTGTTGAGCGCGAAGGCGTTGTCCTCTCACTCTATGGCAAAGTCGAGTTGGACGCCCAGAAAGATGAAGTCGAAGCCGCGCTGCGCAAGATGCCGGGCGTGATTGACGTGATGAACTTCCTGGTTGCAGAGGATGAACTGCTGAATGCCGTCAATCGTGTCATTGATAGCCTGAAAGCCGCTGGCAAACTGGAAGGGGCGAAGGACATCTCAGTGCTGGTAGAAAACTATATCGTGAGCCTGTATGGTGAAGTTCCTACGCCAGAGATGAAATACATGCTGGAACGTGAAATCACCGGAGTGCCGGGCGCGCGTGTAGTCATTAACCACATCGGCCTGGATAAGGATATCCCTGGCAATTTGGGCAAAACCTCGAACAGGATTGCGCGTATCTAACCTGCTTATCTGGTAAACAGAAAAAAATCAGGACGACTTTTACAATCGTCCTGACTTTTTTCTGTTTATATCATTTCCATCGCCATAGCTCGTTCTGGCGTGGCGTTACGTATATAAAAGGCCCAGTAGCCCTGCATGCTCGATCATGATCGCTTTTCTCAAGGTTATCACAATGGACGGCGTTACTACTTTGAAGACCAGTCACCAGAAGAGCAACCACCACCCGTGCAAATCAGAGTTTCTAACCTGCTCCATCTGGTTGCCATTCTTGATGAACAGGGACGCTACCAATTAGAAGACGGACGAGATATTACTGCTTTCAAGGAGGGTGTCGAAGAATTAGTAGGGGTCTTGATTGGATATCTTGGCGGTCCCTTATGCCCAGAGACTCTAGAAGAGCAACAAAAGCGTCAGGCTGAGTGTATCGTCATTCATGAAGCTGTTCCTGTCCGGTGACAGAGGAGAAAGAGAAGACTATGGCAAGGTACCCATACGACCCTGAAATTTACATCAACTACGATGGAGAATGCTATTACGTCGGTCAGTCAAAGCATTCCTCTCGCGGCTCACATGGAACTGGAGACCTTATTGCCTCTTTTCCCGCGCCAGATGATCGCTTTGAGCGGCGCATAATAGAGACAGAGATGATCCAATTTTGCAAGGCAGCGGGTCTCCATTTGTCCAATATTCAGCAGTTAGAGCAACCCGTAATGGGAATTGAGTTAGACGAAGAATACCGCTAGGCTGAATTGCACCTGTCGCTCCAGGTTCGTTTTGTGCGTCTCCTCATCACCCACATAATTGTCAAATCAAAAGATCACCCACATAATTGTCAAGCCTTGACAATTATGTGGGTGATCTGGTATACTGATGGGGAAGAATTCACTATTGATTTCTCGTTCGGGGATGGCGCATTATGACAGAACCACCAGTGCCGCTTACGGATCTTTCAGAAGCCCAGAGAGCGCAAGCATATAGCCGCCTCAGAATCATTCGCCCGGCTGTGGAAAATGGTGTCTCTCAGGCCCAGGTAGCCCGTACCCACAACGTCCCTGTCAGTACCGTTCAGCGGTGGGTGAAGCGGTATCGTGAAAAGGGCATAGCTGGTTTAGCGGACGCGGGACGTTCCGACAAAGGAACCTCGCGTCGTTTGCCCCCTGATAGCATCGCACAGGTGAAAGATCTGGCTTTGCAAACCCCTCTGCGTCCTGTCGCCGAGATTCATCGTCAAGTAATAGCGATTGCGCAGGAGCAGGGATGGAATCCACCCAGTTATGCGCGTATTCGTCAGATTTTCGTTGATACTCATACCAATAATATTGCACGCCTGGCAGGAGTTTCACCGGAGACAGTCTCGCGTGTTCTGAATCAGAAGCCGGACATAGACCCTGCAACTAGCGAGCGCGTGCTGCGCATCGTGAAAGAACAAGGCTTTATGCCGAACATAGCGGCTCCCGGCCTGAGGAAGCACAGCCGCCTGATCGGTGTGCTCATCCCTGACCTGACATGGCCGCTTATCCCGGAGCTGATGCGAGGCATCGGCGAAGTCGTAGGTAGTACCTCGTATGAACTCATCCTCTATAGCATCTCAGACGCCAATCACGAGAAAGACCGCAGTGATGTCATCGACCGCATTGTTGGAACACGCCTGGCAGCCGGCCTGCTAGCTGTCTTTCCGGGCCGCTCGTCTGAACACCTGGCACAACTACACTCACGCGACTTTCCCGTTGTCTTGATCGACGACCAGGGCATACCACCTGAAGGAACGCCCTGGATCGGCGCCGATAACCGCCTGGGCGCCTATGAAGCCACTCGCCACCTGATTAGCCTGGGGCATCGCCGCATTGCTCATATTCAGGGTCCGCTCAAGTACCAGGTGTCGCACGACCGCTACCAGGGCTATTGTGATGCGCTGAACGAAGCGGCCATTTCTCTTGATCCAGAGTTGGTGCTCGAAGGCGATTTCATGCCTCCCACCGGGCGCGCCTGTACCCATGCCTTCCTTGATCGGCCCGCCTGGAAGCGTCCCACGGCCATCTTTGCGGGAAGCGACTACATGGCCTACGGGGCCATTTCGGCAGTAGAGCAGCGCGGCTTGCGCGTACCGGATGACGTGGCAGTAGTTGGCTTCGACGATAACCCATCATCGGCTCATATGGAACCGGCGCTAACCACCGTGCGGCAGCCGTTCTATGAGATGGGCCGCCGCGCCTGTGAAATTCTCCTGGCTCTCGTTGACATTCCTCGCCCGGTGAATGGTCTAAACCACCACAACGGCTGGATGTCTGGAGCGCCTGTGTCTCTTTTCGATGACCCCGTTCGCGTCAAAATGCCGACCAGCTTTATTGTGCGTGCGTCCTGTGGCGCCTCTCACCGCGTCACCATTGAATAAGAAAGGGGTGAACGCAGATGGCCTGGACGAGGGCAAGCCTCGCCCCTTTCCCTTTACGGGATAGATAGGCCACTTCGTATTCGTAGCAGGATAGAGGCGAGGCTTGCTCTCGTCCGCGCATCTCATACTTTCGCGGTCTGTTTTTGTTGAGTCAACGGCTTTTATTCATGCGTGAACCGCATTGTACCGTTGTCAGGTTGTCCTTTTGTCATTTTAGGCACACACTGGAAGCAAGATGCTTCTTACTGTGAGTAGATCATCGAATGATTCGTTTTTCCAACGTTAGGAGGTAAAACGTGACTCCCAATCTCGCATCTTTACCGCGTCGCAATCGCCTGGTTGTAGTGTCCTCCCTGCTGCTCGTGCTGGCTATGTTGCTGGTCGCCTGTGGTGGCAGCGGCAGTGGCAACACCACACCCACAGCAACAACCTCTGCAAAGCCACTACGTATTCTCTCGTCGCCCGGGCAAACCAACCCTGACCTCTTTAACCCGTTCTTTAACACCAACCAGGGTGGGGACTATGGCGCGCAAGGTTTGCTCTATGAAGTGCTCTACTACACAAACCTGTATACTGGTCAGGCCTCGTCGTGGTTGGCCAGCACCTGTACTTACTCCACCGATCTGACGCAGTTGACATGCAAGCTGCGCACTGACGTGAAGTGGAATGACGGCCAGCCGTTGACGAGCGCGGATGCAAAGTTCACCTTTGATCTAATGAAGCAAAACCCGGCGCTTGACCAGGGCTCCTTATGGGCCACTATACTCAAGAGCGTTGATACACCCGATGGCAGCACCGTCGTATTCACACTTACGCGCGCCGATAGCACCGCGCTCTTCCGGGTTGCAGGCTCGGTTTTCATCGTGCCGCAGCATATCTGGTCAAAAATCAGCGGGGACCCTGCTAAGTTCGCCAATGACACAAACCCTGTCGGCACCGGCCCCTATCTCCTGAAGAGCTGGAATCCGCAGCTTATTACCTACACGGTCAATCCCAGGTACTGGGGTACAAAGCCGAAAGTTCAAACGATCCAGATCCCATCGATCAAAGACAACACGACCGCCATCACGGATATGATCAATGGACAGCTTGACTGGGCAGGCATCGGTTGGGACCCTACGAGCGATGCCGCGTTTACCGCTAAGGACCCGCAGCACAATCGCACATGGTTTGCTGCGAGTAACACCGTCATGCTCTACCTGAACCTGCGCAAGGCCCCGTTCAATAACCTCCTGGTGCGTAAAGCGATCAGCGCCGCGATAGACCGCAGTAAGTTGCCACAGGGTGTGGCTCAATACGCGGTGGCCGCCAATCCAACCGGCGTCATCATACCCAACTTTAATAGTTGGATCGCGTCGCAGTATCAAAACGGGTCCTTCGACGGCCAGACTAAGGTCGATAGCTACCTGACGCAGGCTGGCTTCAAGAAGGGCAGCGATGGCTTCTATCGCGATGCCGCTGGCAAACAACTCTCTTTGTCGATCGATGTTGTCAACGGGTGGAGCGACTGGGACCAGGATGTCAAATTCATCGTGGACGATCTGAACAAGGCTGGTATCAAGGCTTCGATGAATTCGCAAAGCGGTTACACACCGTACTACACCGCCATCTCGACTGGCGCGTATGATGCCGCTATCAGTTGGACCAACACCGGCCCCACGCCGTACTACGCCTACCTGGGACTGCTCCTCAGCGCCAATGCGTCTCCGCAGGTCGCCGTTGGCACCAACTTCGAGCGCTGGGATGCGACAACCAGCAAGGGATTTGCCACGCAGACTGATCAACTGCTCGCGCAATACCAGGCGACCACTGATCCCGCTGCCCAGATGCAAGCTATCCAGGGCATCGAGAATATAGTAGTGAATCAGTTGCCGGTTATCCCCTTGACCGTCAACGTCTACTGGGATGAATATAGCACGGCGCGCTTTACAGGGTGGCCGTCTGCTGCTAATCCCTATGACTCAGGCGCTCCTTATACCATGCCAGCCGAAGAGAACGTCATTCTTCATCTGACACCGGCCTAGAGCGACCAGGGCGGGGCTTGCTCTGCCAGGGCGGCGGCTCTGTCCCCGCCCTGGCTACTTTATACCTCGACTTCAAAGGAGATAGATCATGCGCTTCCTTTTGAGACGCACGGGCTTCTACCTGGTAGCGCTGTGGGCCTCGGTGACGTTCAATTTCATCATCCCACGCTTGATGCCAGGGAATCCAGCCTTAGCGTACCTGGCAAAAATCCATTCGCAAAATGTAACGACTGCGCAATACAATGCCATGTTGCAAGAATTTGGTGTGAACCCCAATGTATCCATCTTTAAGCAATACTTTGATTATATAGGGGCCTTACTGCATGGGCAGCTGGGCATCTCGGTCTCACAATTCCCTTCGCAGGTCTCCACTATCCTGGCACAGAGTTTACCCTGGACAATTGGCCTGGTGGGGGTCTCTCTCATTCTGAGTTTTCTCATCGGAACTCTTGTTGGTATGTTGATCGCCTGGAGGCGCGGCTCCTGGTACGATTCCTCTATCCCTCCAATCCTGACGTTTTTATCTGCTGTCCCGTATTTCTGGATGGCCCTGGCGCTGATTTACGTCTTTGCCGTAAATCTGAACTGGTTCCCAACCGATAGCGGCTATGATGTGTTCAATACGACTCCCGGCTGGACCTCCGATTTCATCACGAGCGTCATTGGCCATTCCATTCTCCCGGTCATGACGCTGGTGATTGGTTCGCTGGCAGGCTGGGTGTTGACCATGCGCAATACCATGATCACAACACTTTCTGAAGATTATGTCCTGATGGCGCAGGCCAAGGGGCTGTCTGAAAGACGGGTGATGTTTAATTACGCGGCCCGTAACGCGATTTTGCCCAGTATTACCAGCTTCTCTATCTCGTTGGGCCTGGTAGTTAGCGGTTCCTTGCTCACAGAAATCGTTTTCAACTATCCCGGAATCGGATTCGCCTTATATAGCGGCGTGCAGGGTGTCGATTACCCCCTGATTGAAGGAACTTTCCTGGTTATTGCTATCGCCGTGCTCAGCGCGAATTTCCTTTCTGAACTGGTTTACACGTTCCTTGATCCACGTGTGCGACAAGGGAGGAACTAAACAATGCAAGCGACAAATTTAACAGATCAGCACATCGATTCCTCCGCTATCCTGAGCAGGGCGAAGGGAAGCGGGAGCAGTATCCTGCGGGTCATAACCTCCAATGCTAAAATCTCTGTCGGTCTGGGAACCATCGCTTTTTTTATACTGGTAGCGCTGGCGGCGCCACTTCTGACGCGCTATGATCCCAATGCAACTATAGTGCGAGGCGCGCAGGCTCCATCGGCAGCACACATCTTTGGCACAACGGGTCTGGGCCAGGATATGTTCGCCCAGATCATTTATGGGGCGCGCGTCTCTCTGGTGATTGGCTTCGTCGCGGCAGCCGGCTCTACCGCGTTGCAGATTTTTTTCGGTCTGACCTCTGCCTACTTTGGCGGTATCATTGACGAGGTACTCTCCCTCATCATTAACGTTTTCCTGGTCTTGCCGGGCCTGCCGCTTGCCATTGTACTGGCTGCCCTGGCAAGCAGCGCTGACTCCGCTAATAAAAATGAGTTTGTGATCGCGCTGGTCTTACTCTTCACCTCCTGGAGCTATGGGGCGCGCGTCTTACGCGCGCAGACGCTTTCGTTGAAAGAGCGCGAGTTCGTAGCAGCCGCGCGCGCAACCGGTGAAACTCCCCTGCGCATCATCTTTGCGGAAATACTGCCCAATGAAGTAGCGCTGGTCGCCTCAACTTTTATCGGCACCTTTGTTTACGCTGTGGGCGCCGAGGTGGCCCTGGAGTTTCTTGGGCTTGGTGACACATCCCAGGCCAGCTGGGGAGTAATATTATACTGGGCACAGGGTAACCACGCGCTCATAACAGGCCAGTGGTGGGAATTCGTTCCGGCCGGGCTAAGTGTAGCTGTGCTCTGCGCCAGCCTGGCATTTATCAATTTCGGTATTGACGAACTGGCGAATCCCCGCCTGCGGGTCGAGCGCCCGCAGCGCAAGCGATTGTTGCCAGGCAAGAAAAAGGCGGTGGCGCAATGATGACTCCTTTTGTGGCCAGGGCGACCGCAAGGGTCGCCCCTACCATATACGAAAAGGCGGTGGCGCAATGATGACTCCTTTTGTGGCCGAACCATCTACAAGCGCCTCCACGCGGCGAAGTTCGGTGTTGCTGAGCGTCAAACACCTCAACGTGGATTACGAGACGAGCGGCCAACCTGTCCATGCCGTGCATGACGTGAGTTTTACGCTGCACCGCGGCCAGATACTTGGTCTGGCGGGAGAAAGCGGCAGCGGCAAATCGACGCTGGCCTACGCTATCACCCGGCTGCTTCGACCGCCTGCGGTGATTACGGGTGGCGAGATATTGTATTACCCGAAAGACGAAATGGCCGGTAGGGACGCGATGAATCGCGTCCAGGTCGATGCACAGGCAGATCAAGAGGCGGGGGCGGACGCGCGGGAGGCGGACGCGATAAATCGCGTCTCTACAGTTGATATTTTGCAGTTGTCCAAAAAGCAGTTGAGGGCTTTTCGCTGGCAGGAACTGGCGATTGTTTTTCAGAGCGCCATGAATGCTTTGAATCCGGTCATGCGCCTGGAAACGCAAATTACGGACGTGTTGGAGGCGCATGATCCATCGATGGGAGCGGAGGCGCGCCGCCAGCGCGCTCTCGAATTGTTGCGGCTGGTGGGCATCACGCCTGATCGCCTGCGCAGCTACGCGCATGAACTAAGTGGCGGTATGAGGCAGCGCGCCATCATCGCTATTGCCCTCGCGCTCAATCCAGAAATCATCATCATGGACGAGCCAACTACCGCTCTTGATGTGGTTGTGCAGCGAGATATCCTGGTGGAGTTGATGGCTCTGCGCGAGCATCTGAACTTCGCGGTCATCTTTATTACACATGATCTCTCCCTCCTGCTGGAGGTTGCCGACCAGGTTGCGATCATGTATGCCGGTCGGATTGTCGAGACGGCCTCGTGGCAGGAACTCTATCAACATCCGCGCCACCCGTATACGTATGGACTGCTGAACTCGTTCCCGTCACTGCATGGGCCAAAGCGCAGAATGAGCGGCATTGCAGGCTCGCCGCCCGATTTGCGCACTGTCCCACCCGGCTGCGCATTTCGCCCGCGTTGCCCGTTTGCCCTTGAAGAGTGCAGCGAGCGCATTCCGGCTCTGGCGGCCCCACAGGTAGCAGGAGTTCATATTGGCGCGCAGGGTCTGGAGCCGGACGAACAACCAACCAGAAATGCACCCTCGACGCGATCTCAGCACTACCAGGTGGCCTGTCACTTGTATAGCAGGGAATATGTAGGGACGCGATTTATCGCGTCCGCCGAGCAGGAGCATAGCAGGGAATATGTAGGGACGCGATTTATCGCGTCCGCCGGCGAGGAGGCACAATGAGGAGCAATGATGCCGCGCGACCTTTTGTAAAGACGCGAATTATCGCATCTGACCAGGAAGCACAGCACGTTTTACCCGCTAATGGAGACCCGCTCGGCGAGGTGACGCAGGTTGCAGGCGAGCCGATCCTGGAAGCAGTCCATCTGAAGAAAGTTTTTCCACTACGCGCCGTCAAGTGGTTTGGGTCGGCGCGGGCAGTCCAGGCGGTAGAAGATACATCGCTGGCCCTGTATCCGGGGAAGGCTACCGCCCTGGTGGGCGAAAGCGGCAGTGGCAAGACGACCGTAGCTCGTTTGCTGGCGCGCCTCTACCAGCCAACAGGCGGCGAGATTCGCTTTCAGGGAGCGCCCATAGCGAAAGGACCCGGAGCGGTACGAGCCTACCGGCGACATGTGCAGTATATTTTCCAGGACCCCTTTTCCTCCCTGAACCCGGTACATGGTGTTCGTTATCACCTGGGACGCGCCCTGCGCCTGCACGGTTACGCGCGCGATGCTCATGATGAACGCAAGCAGATTCTTGCTTTGCTAGAGAGAGTGAACCTGACGCCTGCTGAACAGTTTATCGATAAATTTCCTCACCAGCTCAGCGGCGGACAGCGCCAGCGTATCGCTATCGCGCGCACCCTTGCGGTGCGTCCCTCGGTCATCCTGGCGGATGAGCCGGTCTCGATGCTGGACGTTTCCATACGCCTGGACGTGCTAAACCTGCTGCTGCGTCTCAAGGAAGAGGATGAACTGGCATTCCTCTTTATTACGCACGACATCGCCAGCGCCCGCTATTTCGCTGAGGAGACGCTGGTGATGTACGCCGGCCAGATGGTTGAAGGCGGACCAACCGAAGAGGTGATCCAGCATCCGCGCCATCCCTATACGCAATTGCTGCTCTCTGCCGCGCCCGATCCCGACACCATGGGGCACCGGCAGGCCACCGGGAATGCACCGACGACTGCTCACCCGCGAGGAGAGCCACCGAGCCTTATCAACCCGCCCGCGGGGTGCCGCTTTCATCCACGCTGCCCTTCCGCCATGCCGGTATGCAGCCAGCGGCGTCCAGCGCGTACCGACCTGGGCGACGGCCACTGGACGCATTGCTTTCTCTATAGCGATAAAGAGGCATCGGTGCCCCGCATGACCTGAAGTCAGTAGCGACACCCCTTGTGGGTGTCCCGTCCACATATCCGATGATACGACCGGTGGGCGAATAGGACGGGACACCCACAAGGGGTGTCGCTACTAATCGAAGACCCGATCGAACCTACCAGCCACGAACACGTAATGAACAGGAGAATCGATGAGCATTACCGACGAAACGCAATCTGTAGGGACGCGATTTATCGCGTCCGCTGCTACACCATCCGTTAATACGTCATACGCTGCTACGCCCTCCCAAGATACGCAGCCTGCCCCGCCACCTGCCACCTTCCCACCCGATTTCCTCTGGGGAGCCGCTACCTCGGCCTACCAGATAGAGGGCGCGGTGGGCGAAGACGGACGCGCCCCTTCTGTATGGGATCGCTTCGCTGCCCTGCCCGGCGCTACATACCAGGGACAGACGGGCGAGATCGCGGCGGATCATTATCACCGTATGGAAGAAGATGTTGCGCTCATGGCTGAACTCAACTTGAGCGCATATCGCTTTTCGCTCTCCTGGCCGCGCATCCTGCCGCAGGGTACCGGGGCGGTCAATTCGCGCGGCCTGGATTTCTATGACCGCCTGGTCGATGCCCTGCTCGCTCGCGGCATCAGTCCTCTTGCTACGCTCTATCACTGGGACCTGCCGGTCGCCCTGCAAGATCGCGGGGGCTGGCTCGCGCGCGATACCGCCTACGCTTTCGCCGAGTATGCGGAGGTAGTGGCACGCCGCCTGGGAGACCGCGTTCAATGGTGGCTCACGCATAACGAACCCTGGTGTTCCGCCTACCTCGGTTATGCCCAGGGCCTCCATGCGCCGGGCCTGCGCGACAAACAGTTAGCCGTCAACGTTGGCCATCATATCCTGCTCTCGCACGGACTCGCTGTGCCGCGTATGCGCGCGCATCTCTCTTCCCAGGCACAGGTAGGCATCGCGCTCGACTTCTATCCGGCATACGCCGCCGATGAACAACCTGCATCCCTGCTGGCCGTCAAACACGCCGATACATTCCGCAATCGCTGGTTCCTCGACCCGCTCTTTCTGGGACGCTACCCGGACACCCTTTTTATCGACCTGGGCGTGGCTCCTCCGCCCATCCTTGAAGGCGATTTTGCTACCATCTCCACTCCCATTGACTTCCTGGGCGTCAACTACTACTCGCGCATGATCGTGCGTGGCCCCACAGATATCAATAATAGCGCGGATCACACGGCACCCACAGATAGATTTGAAGCCATTGAGCGTATCCCAGGCGCGTCCTATACTGAAATGGGCTGGGAGGTCTTTCCCGATGGCCTCGCCAACATTCTGACGCGCATTGCCCGCGAGTACGCCCCGAAAGCAATGGTTGTCACCGAAAGTGGCGCGGCCTTCGACGATCAATGGAACGGCAACTGCGCTATTTCCGACCAGCAGCGTATCGATTACCTGCAACAGCACATTGCAACCGTTGCCGGGGTCATACGCCAGGGCGTACCCATCAAAGGCTATATTGTCTGGTCCTTCCTGGACAATTTTGAATGGTCCGAGGGCTATCGCAAACGCTTCGGCCTGGTCTATGTCGATTACCCGACGCAGCAGCGTATCGTGAAGGAGAGCGGGCGCTGGTACGCGGACTTCATCAAGCAGCACAGGCGATAATAAAATCTGTAAGGATGGGCAGTGTGGGTATGATGCGTCTCCGCATCATACCCACACTGCCCATCCCTGCAGATTTTATTGATTGATACCTCTATGATACCTCTATGTTATGTTCATTTTCCCCTTTATACGGTATAATTATCCTTGCAGGCGAAATGCTGTCTGGCCGGCACCGGGATACACGTTTCCAGAAGGCAATGGCAGACATGCTCAAAAAATGTTCGCTGATAATTCAAGGGAGGTAACAATTCCATGGCAATCGCGGTAATGCAGGATTTTCCCGGCGCAACACAGGAGCAGTACGACCGTGTCACAGCGCAGCTCGACCTCGGCGGTCACACCCCGAAGGGCTGCCTTTTTCACACTGCTGGCCCAATAGAGGGAGGCTGGCGCGTCGTTGATGTGTGGGAGTCGCAGGACGCTTTCAACGCTTTCGTGGGTGTGCTGGGGCCGGTAGCGCAAAGCGTGGGGATTCCCCAGCCAACGGTGACAATCTGGCCCATTCACAACATCCTAACGCCGAAGGGCTAGGGACCAGGCGGCTAAATTGCTGCACGCTGCTTGCAACAGCCTGCTGGGAACCAGCCCGAAAAGCGGTTTTGTGCCGTAGGGGTGGGGTTGTGAGCGGGGAGAGGACGCTTGCGTCGCAAGCGTCCTCTCCCCGCTCACAACCCCACCCCTACCGGTTATTCCAGATTATTTTCTTACCGTTTCCGCAAGAACGCCGGGATGTCGATCACGTCGCCGGGAGGGGCGTTGCGCGTGCCTCGCGGCAGGTCGAGCGCCTTGTGGTCCATGCGGCGGATGGGACGCTGCTGGCGTGAGTCTGCGGCGGGACGCTGGGCGGGCTGCGCCTCTGGCTCCGGCACGGGCAGGCGCGCGTGCGGGACGGGCGGCATCAATTCCTCCATATCGTCCGCATCGTCGTCCAGGTCGTAGTCATCGTCGCTCACATCGTCCCGCATCGCTGGCATTTGCTGCATGGCCTGCATGGGCTGGCGAGCAACTTCCTGCATGACCGGCACTGGAGCCGCTTGCTTTTGAACAGGATGCGCTACGGCTGGCATCGGACCCGTCGGGCGGCGCGCGATGTTGTTGACGGGCGGCGGTGTAACAGGGAGAGGGTTGTAGCCCTGCGCCTGTGGCACACTGTGAGGCACTTGCTGGCGATATGCGCCGTTGCTGTTCACTCCGGTAGATGGAGCAGCAGGATGGTAAACGCTGCGCCCGTAATCGGCCCGACCCGGCTGCGCGACCACGGCGGGTCGGGAATCGAAACCGGTGGCGATCACGGTGATCTTGACCCTGCCATCGAAGGCCGGGTCTTGCACCGCGCCGAAGATAATGTTGGCCTCCGGGTGCGCCGCCTTGCTGATGATATCAGCCGCCTCGTTGACCTCGTACAGCGTCAGGTCAAGCCCGCCGGTGATGTTGAACAGCACCCCGCGCGCGCCGTTGATGTCGATGTCGAGCAGCGGGCTGGCAATGGCGATATGCGCGGCATCGATGGCACGCGACTCGCCGCTGGCCTCGCCAATCGCCATGAGGGCCGAACCGGCGGCAGACATGATGGTCTTCACGTCCGCGAAGTCCAGGTTGATCAGGCCAGGCACGGTGATCAGATCACTGATGCCCTGGATGCCCTGGCGCAGCACATCATCGGCCAATCGGAACGCCTCTTTGAGGGGCATTTTCTTGTCGGCCACCTGCAAGAGGCGGTCGTTGGGAACCGTAATCAGCGTATCCACGTGCTGCTTGAGGTTCGCAATGCCCTCCTCGGCAGCCATGCGCCGTCGGTTGCCCTCGAACATGAACGGCCTGGTAACAACGCCTACCGTCAGCGCGCCCAGTTCGCGCGCGATCTGCGCCACGACGGGGCTGGCGCCGGTGCCGGTGCCGCCGCCCATGCCTGCCGTAATGAAGACCATGTCCGAGCCTTTCAGCGCCTCGTACAGTTCTTCAGCGTTCTCTTCCGCCGCTTTTGCTCCGACGCCAGGGTTGCCACCAGCGCCGAGACCTCGTGTGAGTTTGTCGCCTATGCGAATACGATGCGGCGTATCGGTGAGCAGCAAAGCCTGCGCATCGGTATTTACGGCGATAAACTCGATCCCCATCATGTTGGCTTGAATCATGCGGTTGACCGCATTGCTGCCGCCGCCTCCTACGCCGATCACTCGAATCTGGGCGAAGCCCTCAACTTGATGATTTCCCATTGGTAGCATGGTGGCCTCCTTTGTAGGGGCGCGTCCTTACGCGCCCACATTGGCGGTTAGCGGGCGACCACGATAGCCGCCCTTACAGACATTCTTTATGGTATAAACGCGCGGAACCAGCGACCCAGGCGAGACATCATATCGCCTGTTCCTGATTGCTCAGTGATCTCATCCTCAGAAAATTGCGAGGTATGGCGCAACCCCCACAGCAAGAGACCCACCGCCGTAGCATAGGCCGGACGACTGATCGAGTCGGCCAGTCCATGCAGGCCCAACGGCGAGCCGATACGCGCCGGTAGATCGAGAATTTGCCCGGCGACATCCAGAATGCCGGGCAGTTCGGCTGTGCCGCCGGTGACGACCAGCCCTGCGGGCAGCAGTCCATCGTAGCCAGATTTCTTGATCTCCTCGTGTACCATCTCAAACAGCTCTTCCACACGCGCCTGGATAATTTCGGCTAGCAATTTGCGCGGCACCAGGTCATTGCAATCGGGCATATAATGCGCCAGGTCGATCATGTCGTCCTCCGCAATGCTATCCGGGTTGCAGTGGCCGTAGGTTACTTTGAGTTCCTCCGCCACCGGCATGGGCAGGCGCAGGCCAATGGCGATATCGCTGGTAATCAGTTGCCCGCCGATGGGAATGACAACGGTTTGCCAGATGGCTCCATCAGCAAAGATAGCGATATCGGTGGTGCCGCCGCCGATATCCACCAGCGCAACGCCCAGGTCGGTTTCGCCATCCTCCAACACAGCCTCGCTGGAGGCCAGTGGCTCCAACACCAGGTCTTCAATTTCGACCCGCGCCTTATGCACACATTTAATTAAGTTGTGAATCGACGACACAGCGCCTGTGATTATATGCGTCTCCACTTCGAGGCGGAAACCGGACATGCCAATAGGGTTCTTGATGCCCTCCTGTCCATCCACCACGTAGCCACGCGGGATGACATGAATCACCTCGCGGTTGGCGGGAATGGCGATGGCACGCGCCACCTCGATAGCGCGGCTAATGTCGTTCTGCACAATGTCTCGGTGACTGGGCGAGATAGCGACAAAACCCTTGCTATTTTCAGAGTCGATGTGGCTGCCCGCGATGCCAATATACGCAGTTGTAATGGTTTTTCCAGAAAGGCGTTCTGCCCGATCCAGCGCCGCTGCAATGGAAGTGACTGTTTCCTCGATGTTCACCACCACCCCACGGCGTAGCCCTTGTGAAGGGCAGGTGCCGACACCAACAATGCTCAGCTTCCCGTCACGCTCTAACACGCCAACGAGCACGCATATCTTTGTTGTGCCAACGTCGATGCTTGCTATCACCCGCTCTTGCACGATACACACTCCTCAGGGTTCTCGCAGGGAAGCCATAAATCGCATCCCTACCAGAGGCGATGTCCCAACTCGCACTACGAATTTGTATCTACTCGAAAAATCAGTTCCCTACCACATTGTACAGATTGCCATAAATCGAAAGCCTGCTATGCTTTCACAGTAAACACCGGTCGCAAACCATAACGCAGGTCTACGCTAGCCAGGGTAAGCTGCTGCTGCTTCGCTCTACTCAAAATTTGCTGGAGCTCGACCAACCGGTTATCCAGCGGATTCGTATCGTCCGCGCTGCCCAGATACGCGATCCAGCCCTGCGGACTCTGAACAATAAACGATCCGCTGCCGGAAGATGGGCTACCCGTTGTCGCGTCGTAGCGCAGCGTAAAGACTGATATATTCGTGACTCGCGGCAGTTGCGCAAACACCTGCTGCGCGAAAGCGATATCCGCTGCCTTCAATTGCGTTCCAGCCCGCACGCGCTGAGTTACTCCTTTACTACGCGCATCAACAACGGTCATCAAACGCCTGGCTCCGGTGGTCTCGCTTGCCAGGCCGATCACCATACCATGGCTATCTACACTGTACGTGGCCTGCGACGTTTGCCAGAGCAAAACGGGCTGGCGTTCAACAACGCTCACCGTCAACGCATTAAAGCCCGCTTTCTGGATACTGGCCGAGGCGACGAGAGGCAACGCATCGACGCGGCTGGTGAAATCGGTGATATCAATCAGAAAAATGTTCTGCCCCTGCATTCCCATACGTTGGATCGTCCGCACCAGCGCGGGATTGCCTGTTCCCGCGACCGCTACCTGCCCCACATGGAAACTCGGACTGAACAGGGCAAAGCCCGCGCTCACCAGTGCCAGCGCGATCAACGCGAACAGCATCATAAAACGCCGCCAGAAAGACCTCCTGCGCCTTTGCTCTCCGCTGCGCACAGGAATGGGTGTGTAAGATCGTGGCAGCGGCCTAACCATACGCACTGGCCCTTCCGGCGCGGGCATACCTGTCCGGGCAAGCGTGCGCTTCACCTGTCTATGGGCAGCAGGTGGCGCTGCCGGGCGCGCATAACGAGCGTATCGCTCCGCCCAGGTCGCCGGTTGCTCAATCATTTCTGGCGTGCTGACGTTGCGTTTGCCCTGCCCGTGCGTCCCCTGCCCATGCGCCTCGTTTCGCTGCCTGTCGCTCTTATTGTTCATAATGATCTCCCTGCGTTTCTCACCAGCGCTGGCGCGGCGAGAGATAGAAGAGGAAGATGGCATATGATTTCTATATACGAGAGTGATTTGCTCTGGATTGCGTTTGCGATTCATCATGGTGTACCTGTTCCTGTTCCCCACTCGCCGCGCAATTCAACCTCTAACTCCAAATCCACCCCGAACTGATCATGAATACGCCTGCGAGCTTCTACTATCAAGGCTACTACATCGGCTGCGCTGGCCCCGCCGAGATTGACGATAAAATTAGCGTGACGCTGCGAAATCTGCGCCTTGCCGCGTGTCATTCCCTTCATGCCAGCCTGCTCGATCAACCGCCCGGCGAAATCGCCCGGTGGGTTTTTGAAGACGGAACCGGCGCTTTGCTGCGGCGGCTGCGTCCTCTTCCGGTGTTGTTTATGGTCTTCGATGATAGCTTTCAGTTTTTGCGGATCTTCGCGATGCAGATGCACCGCCAGTTGGACAATAATTTCGGCTGGTTCGATCAGCCCGTGCGGCGGCGCGATGGGATAGCCATGCTCGTCGAACGCGATGTGGCGACCGGCGCGAAAACGGCTCTGGCGATAACCCAGGTCTATCTCGCTATGCTGATAACGCCGCAGCACCGGCACGGAAACCTCGTCTCCGTTGTGGCTGAGCGAACTACCCCGCGCATCCATCACTTCCACCCATTCCAGCACGGAACCGAGTTCGCTGTTATGCGCGCCCGCGTTCGAGATGACGCCGCCGCCCAGGGTACCGGGAATGCCCGGCCCAAATTCCAGTCCGCCCCAACCCTGTTCGGCCAGTTCATTCAACAGGCGCGGCCAGCTTACACCGGCTTCCACGAGCAGGAGGGCGGTTCCATCGCCATGATCTTCAATGCGATACCTGTCAAGCGCGATACGCGCCACGATACCCCGCGCGCCCGCGTCGGCGTACAGGATGTTGGTGCCATTGCCGACCAGCAGCAGGGGCCACAGCCGTTCCGCGCACAGGTGTACCAGCCGGATCAGTTCATCCGCCGTCTTGAGCGTGACCCAGAGATCCGCCGGGCCACCCACACCAAACGTGCAGTGACGCGCCAGAGGTTCGCTGCGTCGCGCGCGCCCCTGGAAGTGCGGTTGTAGCTCTGTGTAAGCCATCTCAAGATCGAATGTCATCTAACGTTCCTATTCGCGATTCTTACAAGTTCTGTGGTAATATCCTGGGTCGCCTGCGGCTTCGCAAATGCGCCAGCAGCCCGCGCCATAGCTGCGATTTGTGTTTTTGATGTTATTAAAGTTACTACACGCTTTACGAGTATTTCGGGTTTCAATTCTTCATTCGAGATCACGAGAGCTGCCTGTTTGCGCTCAAACATGGCGGCGTTTTCCTGCTGAGCCGGGCCGCCAACGGCGGGCGACAGGGGAACCAGCACGCCGGGCTTGCCCAGGATGGCAAGTTCGGTCAGGGTGGATGCGCCTGACCGGCACAACACCAGGTCCGCCGCCTGTAATGCCAGCGGCATCTCCTCGTTCAGGTATGCCACTAAGCGGTAGCGTTGTCGCAACACCTCGTCCTGGTCCGCCAGCAGGCTATCGGCCTGCGCCCGTGTCTCGTCATACAATTCCTTACCACTAATCTGGAATACCTGGCAGTGTGCCAGCAGGCCGGGCAATGCCTGGCACACCATCTGGTTCAGATGTCTTGCGCCCTGGCTACCGCCCGTCACCAACAGCAGAGGTAAGTTGGCATCCAGGCCCAACGAGACTCGCGCAGCCGCCGGCGCAGTTTCCCGCACATCCAGCATGACCTGCCGTATCGGGTTGCCCAGCAGTAACGTTTTACGCGCTGGAAAGTAGGGCAACGAGTCGGCGAAGGCCACCGAAATGCGCGTTGCCAGTGGCGCGGCCAGCCTGTTCGACAGGTTGGGCGGAACATCCTGCTGGTGCATCAACACTGGTACTCCGTTCACTCGCGATGCCAGCGCCGCTGGAACCGCTACATAGCCGCCGCTTGTAAAAGCGACATCTGGTTGAAACTTCCTTACAATACTGATCGCCGAAACCATACCCGGCAGGACGCGCATCACCCCTGTGATAGTCTCTATTGAGACGTAGCGGCGCAATTTGCCCGCTTTGACGGTAGCTAATGTAAAGCCCGCCGCCGGAACAAGCTCCCTCTCCAGTCCATCGTCGCTGCCGAGAAACAATACCTCGGCCCGGTACTGTGTCCGCAGGCTGGTGGCAATCGCCAGGGCCGGGTAAATGTGGCCTCCGGTTCCTCCACCTGATACAAGAACTCGCATATCTATCCTTATCCAGTAGCGACACCCCTTGTGGGTGTCCCGTCTTCGCGTTCTTTACGTGCAGCGCTCTTCGCGTTCTCAGACGGATACTCCACTGAGGACACCCGCAAGGGGTGTCGCTACTGGTCAGGACACCC
>JADEYI010000925.1_pt1 | contig 28635 bp, 23 predicted proteins | sample 8542331 | NCBI WGS metagenome assembly JADEYI01 (sample SAMN16510988, study PRJNA670497) | mine drainage metagenome | isolation source: biofilm near Copperflume 1 | place: Germany: Marsberg coppermine Kilianstollen | collected 2018-02 | reverse complement strand
CCCCAGCGTCTACTCCACTCCCCCTTTCACTGGTAGGATTATTGAAACACGCCGGTCGCTCAGGGCTGTCATCCTGAGCGCAGCGAAGGATCTGCGCGCTGCCGGCGAGAGATACTTCGCTGCGCTCAGGATGACAGCCTCTTCCGGCGCGTTTCAATAATCCTACCAGTGAAAGCACTTCTCCCCCACCCCCGTCCTTACAATGACTACGAGTGGAGGCACTTGCGCCACCAGGGTTACGTGGGTTTTGATGATTTTCTCCCGGATTGCTGCTGGTAGGTCATGAAGGGGCCGCTGTGGTTGTGGGGCATGGAGCCGCGCAGGCGGGTGCCGAGGGCTTCGTAGCTTTCTTCTTCGATGATGCCGTACTGGTGGAACTGGGCTACGAGGTCGCCCCGGTCGTAGGGTATGATGACGTTGAGGGGGACGAACTGGGAGCGCAGGTTGTCGCTGATGCAGCGCAGGAGGTCGTCAACGCCGGCGCCGGTGAGGGCGGAGACGCATACGACGGGCAGCGCGGACGATTTTCCTTCCAGTTTGATGGGCAATTCGAGTGATGCGCTTTCGAGCTGTAGGGTTGCGCCGGTGGGTAGCCTGTCGATTTTGTTGAGGGCGATGATTATGGGGCGGTCGCCCGCGCCAATCTCCTGTAATACTTGCTCGACGGCTTCTACCTGGCGCAGCGCGGTGGGACTGGAGGCATCGACGACGTGTACGAGCAGGTCGGCCTCGGCCACTTCTTCGAGCGTGGCGCGGAAGGCGGCTACCAGGGTGGTGGGCAGGCGCTGCACGAAGCCGACGGTGTCGGTGAGCAGGAGTTCCTGACCGCCGGTGAGACGGGCGCGGCGCGTGGTGGGGTCGAGGGTGGCGAAGAGTTTGTCTTCGGCCAGGGTTTTCGCGTCTGCGAGCTGGTTGAGCAGGGTGGATTTGCCGGCGTTGGTGTAGCCGACGAGGGCGATGACGGGCGCGCCGGCGTACTTGCGGTGGTCGCGGTGCAACTGGCGGTGCGTGCGGACGTGCTCAAGTTCTTCCTCGATGGCGCTTTTCTGGCCGCGCAAGAGGCGGCGGTCAACTTCGATCTGCTTTTCACCCTGGCCGCGCTGCTGCACGCTGCCCTTTTGACGGGAGAGATGCGACCACTGGCGAGCCAGGCGCGGCAGGTCGTAGTCGATCTGGGCGAGTTCGACCTGTAAGCGTCCCTCACGGGTGCGCGCGCGCTGGCCGAAGATGATGAGGATGAGGGCGGTGCGGTCGAGTACCTGGGTTTCGAGGGCGCGTTCGAGGTTGCGGTGCTGGCCGGGCGAGAGTTCCAGGTCAAAGATGACGGCGTCGCAGTTGTGGAAACGGGCGAGTTCGGCGATTTCTTGAATTTTGCCGGAGCCGAGCAGGGTGCCGGGATGCGCTCTGGGCAGGCGTTGGATGACGCGGTCAGCGGTGGTGACGCCAGCGGTGCGCGCGAGTTGGACCAGTTCGTCGAGCGATGCTTCGACGGGCCAATCGTTGCCGGGAATGTCCACGCCGACGATGATGGCGCGTTCGGGCGCGGTTGATAGCAATCTCTCTGAAAGTTGCCCTTCGGCAGTGTGATTTGTATTTTGTTCGAGCATATATGTCTCCTGTTTTTATGATTTTTGATGTGTGTGACGCGGGACGGGCCGGTCTGTGAGTGATAGCAGGAGAGGCAAGGTGGGTTTAGCGCGAGTGCGTGGCATTGTTGTGAGAAAGTTGGATGTGTTGCGGTGATCGTGTGTTTGGTTTATGGGCAACAACAATGCGAAATTCTTCCAGCTAGCCCTCTCCTGATGTGGTAGACACAGTGACAATGCGCAGGGACGCCGCGAAAAAAATGGCGCGACGATGCGATGTTGTGTGGTACGCACACGGATAGGTTTTAGATGAAAGTTACCACTGTTGTTTGCTCCTGTTCGTTGTCCGGGCTGATTACAGGGTACTATGCCAGGAGGTGATTGTCAAGTGTGGCGTGGCCACAGCAGATGAACATGGCGACCCTTGTGGTAACTGGCGTGAAATGTGAGCGATTTAGGGCTTATAAGCAGTACAATGAAAACTCAGCATGCAGAAAAAGCCCTCATTGTACGGTGGTTCGTTCAATGTTATTCCACAGTTATGACTACATTGCCCTTTTTGTGTCCTTTTTCGACATACCGGTGGGCTTCGGCAGTCTGTTCCAACGGATAGCGTCTATCAATGACCGGTTGTATCTTTCCCGCCTCAATCAGCTCTTTGAGGAAAATTAAATCTTCAAGACGTGGCTTTGGATTCCCCTGCCCTACAACAGACACGTATGTCCCGTTCGGAGTGAGCGCTTTCCTGCAATTTGATTTCGAGTTTTTCCCAACTGCATCAAAGATGATATCATACAGCTCTCCTCTGTGCGTAAAATCCTCTTTCGTATAATCAATTACATTATCGGCTCCCAGAGATTTCACCAATGCTAAATTGGTGGTACTGCATACCCCGGTCACTTCTGCCCCAAAGTACCTGGCAAGCTGTACCGCAAAAGTACCATTCGCTCCAGAAGCTCCATAGATAAGAACTTTTTGTCCGTTCTGGATATTTCCTTTTCTCAGAAAATGCAATGCTAAAATTCCCCCAACAGGAACTGCGGCGGCTTCCTCATAGGTCACATTGGCCGGTTTTATTGCCAACAATCCGTCTTCAGGCAGACACGTGTACTCGGCATGAGCACCAAAACTCAGAAAGGTAAAGGCAAAAATCTGGTCACCTCTCTGAAATCGTTTCACATCTTGGCCAAGTGCTTCAATTTCTCCGGCGAGCTCCAACCCCAGTATAGGTTTTCTGGGTTTTCTGAGACCTAAGAATAGTCGCATGGGGATCCAGTACAAGATAGGAAGTTTGGAACTTCGAACGATACAGTCCGATGCTGTTACTGTTGTCGCATGAACTTTTACCAGTACTTCATGGTCCTTGGGAGTAGGTTTTGCTACCTCTTGGAGCTGAAGAACATCGGGTGGTCCGTATTTTGTGCAGACAATTGCTTTCATTTGAGCATCCTCCTTAATTCCTTACTGCTGCTCCATTGGAGGCATTTCAGGATACTCTACCTGCATCTCCTTATACGGAGTCTGCTGCTCACTCGTTTGAGATGGCTGCTGTTCTCGGCGATACGGTTCTGTTTCTGCTCGATAGCCACGCTGGTATGGTTCTGCATCCCATTGATTTTCTTCCTGGTATCGTGGCTGTGACTCTACCGTTCGTACAGGCTGCTGGCTCAAATTCCAGTTGCCCTGGTGGAAAAGATTGTTAAGCATCAGGGTGAGGATGACGGCCAGAAGCAGGCCGACGAAGAATCCGCTGAAGTGGCCGAACGCTTGCCAAAGCAAGTATGGAAAAGCCCAAAACATTACGCCAATGAAGCGGAAGTTTCTATAGTGATGACGGTGCATAGTTTTCCTCTTGCGTTTCAGGGCGCTCATTTTTCTGAGTGCTGGTGCAACACATGTATATTCTTATTCTTTCCTCTAAAATATAGCAGATAGTTATTTATTTGTCAAGTTGAGAGCAACTATTCAGTTTCATTCTATCTGGCTTCTCAGCGCCTACGGTGCCTCGCAGGGATTCTGGATTGAGATGCGGTGTGATGCAGCATGTGGCTGCATCACACCGCATCTCAATCGAGGGAGAAGTTGATGCTGTTTTTAAAAAGCTTGACATTTCTCGATGGTGTTCGGTATACTTACTATACGATTGTTCGTACATATACAAAAGAATACGCGGCATGTACTGATCTCATCAAGAGAGGTGGAGGGATACGGCCCTGTGAAGCCCGACAACCCGCCCTGCGAAGTTGCAGGGGAGGGTGCCAATTCCGGCGGAAGATTTCCGCGAGATGAGGGGAGAAAGCGATGAAGCTATAGCCCCTGAGATGCAGGGGTTTTTTTATTGCTCGCGTTTCGAGAGAGAATGACATTGACGAGGACGAGTAAACGTCACGGACGGCTCCAGAGAGTTGGCGGAGATGAGATGCCAGCGCCGCACCAGCGTTGAATATGACCTCCAAGTTGCAGGTTGAAACCCTTAGAGAGGGAAGTAGACTGTGCCGGGTAGCCCCGTTACAGGCTAGAGTGTGGGCGGCGAAATATGGCGCTGTTGCACACTTGTGAAGGTTGGTGTCGTGAGGCACCGGCAAAACAGGGTGGTACCGCGAAGATGGCTTACCCCTCGCCCCTGCCAGGGTGAGGGTTTTTTTGTACTTATTTACGGGCTTGCGGGCGGAGCGAGAGAGCAAAGAAAAGAAAGGAATGAAGGGAGTGACGATGGTGACACATATTGAACACGATGTTGTGACAAACGTGGAGACTGAACGTGCCAATGCGCTGAAAACCTTCACCTTCGATGCTTTGCCGTTGCAACTGGGCGGTTCATTCGGTCCGGTGACGCTGGCATACGAGACGTGGGGAACGCTGAACGCGGCGGCTGATAATGTGGTGTTGATTACACACGCGCTCACCGGCAATACGCACGCGCACGATGCTGAGCGACCGCACGATACCAGGGTGGCGTGGTGGAATCCGTTGATCGGGCCGGGGCGGTTCTTTGATACTTCGCGCTACTTTGTGGTCTGCTCGAACGTCCTGGGCGGCTGTTATGGCAGCACGGGGCCGTCCTCGCTTGACCCCGTGAGCGGGCAGCCGTATGGGATGCGTTTTCCGGTCGTGACTATTCGCGATATGGTGCGGGCGCAGCGCAGGCTGATTGAGCATGTGGGCGGGCGGCGTATCGCGATGGTGGCGGGCGGGTCGATTGGCGGGCAGCAGGCGCTGGAATGGGCGGTCGCATACCCGGAACTGGTAGACAGGGTGATTGTGGTGGCGGCAACGGCGGCGCTGACCGCGCAGGCTGTGGCGTTCAGCGAGGTGCAGCGGCAGGCGATCCTGAGCGATCCACGCTGGCAGCAGGGCAATTACGCGCCTGGCGAGGGGCCGGAGGCCGGGCTGGCGATTGCGCGAATGCTGGCGATGATTACGTACCAGAGTGAGGAGTCGATGGAGATGCGTTTCGCGAGGCGCGAGGCGCGGCGGGTCGATATTGCCTCGCCGGGAGGCTATGCCGACCTGGGCAAGCGGTTTGATGTGGAGGGCTACCTGTATTACCAGGGCAATGCGCTGGTGCAGCGCTTCGATGCCAACAGTTACCTGTACATCAGCCGGGCGATGGATTTGTATGATGTGAGCGAGGGTTATGCCTCGCTGGAGGCCGCGCTGCGCAGGGTGCGCAGTACGGCGTTGTTTATCGGTATCCGGTCGGATTTTCTCTTTCCGGCGGCGCGGGTGCGCTGGCTTGCTGAGCAGGTGAGCGCGGTGGGAGGAGATGCGACCTATGTGGAACTCGATTCCCCGCACGGGCATGATGCTTTCCTGAAGGAGTGGGAGCAAATGAACGATGCGTTGAATACGATGAAGTAAATGAAGGAGTAAGAAAGCACGATGGCACTCAACAACAATCGGACGTATGGTTTTGAGACACTTTCGTTACACGCGGGCCAGGAGACGGCGGACAGCGCGACGAATGCGCGCGCGGTACCTATCTACCAGACATCATCGTATGTCTTCGACAGCCCGGAACACGCGGCAGACCTCTTCGGCCTGCGGCAATTCGGCAATATCTACACGCGCATTATGAATCCGACACAGGATGCTTTTGAGCGTCGCATTGCCGCGCTCGAGGGCGGTGTGGGCGCGCTGGCAACCGCTTCGGGGCAGTCGGCGGAGACGCTGGCAATTCTCAACCTCGCGGGAGCGGGGGATGAAATCGCCTCCTCGGCCAGTCTGTATGGCGGCACGTATAACCTGTTCCACTATACGCTGCCCAAAATTGGTATCACCACCCGCTTCTTTGACAGCCGCAATCCGGAGAACCTGCGCGCCGCCATCAACGAGCGCACCAAAGCGGTCTTCGCGGAAACTGTGGGCAATCCGCGCCTGGATACGCTCGACATTCAAGCGGTGGCCGATATCGCGCATGAACACGGCATACCGCTCATCCTCGACAACACGCTGCCCACGCCGTACCTGGTGCAGCCCTTCAAGCATGGCTGCGATATCATCATCCATTCGGCGACCAAGTTCATCGGTGGTCATGGAACCTCCATCGGAGGCGTGATCGTGGACAGCGGCAAATTTGACTGGACCAATGGCAAGTTCCCGGGGTTTGTCGAACCTGATCCCTCTTATCACGGCCTGCGTTTCGTGGAAGCGCTGGGGCCGTTAGCGTATATCATCAAGGCGCGCGTGCAACTGCTGCGTGATATTGGCGCGGCGGTCTCGCCTTTCAACGCCTTCCTCTTCCTGCAAGGATTGGAGACGCTGCCTTTGCGCATGGAACGCCACAGCCAGAATGCCCTGCGCATCGCGGAGTTCCTGGAAGGACATCCTTCCGTTGATTGGGTGAATTATCCTGGCCTCAAGAGTCACCCCCAGTATGAACTGGCGGCGAAGTATCATACGCACGGCTACGGCGCCATTCTGGGCTTCGGCATCAAAGGCGGTCTGGAAGCGGGCAAGCAGCTGATTCGCCATGTCGAACTCTTCTCGCACCTGGCGAACGTGGGCGATGCCAGGTCGCTGATCATTCACCCGGCCAGCACGACGCACTCGCAGTTGTCGCCCGAAGAGCAGGAAGAGACGGGCGTGACGCCCGATTTCATCCGCCTGTCGGTTGGATTGGAGACGGTGGACGACCTGATCGATGATCTGGACCAGGCGTTGAAGGCCGCGACGCTCAAAGCCGGCGAACCGGCAACGGTGTAATATATTGGGAGATGCAGAGGGCGAAGCCCTCTGCATCTCCCAATAAGGGAGTATTCTTATGGAACGCAGCGTACAGGTTTTGAAATTTGGGGGAACGTCGGTCGGCAGCGGGGAGCGTATCCGGCGCGTGGCTGCGATTATCGGGCACCAGTTGCGCGATAACGAGGGGATGTTTCCGGTGGTGGTGGTGTCTGCCATATCTGGTGTGACCGATCAGTTGTTGCGTATTGCGCGGTTCGCCTGTACCGGGGAGCATGAGCTGTGGCAGCAGGAGTTGGAGGCCCTCAAGCAGAGGCACCTGGAAGCGGCGGATAAGGCGGCGCATAAGCGCGAGGGGCGAGAGGCTCTGCAACAAGATTTGCAGGTCGCGTTTGCCCTGCTTGAGCAGGGTGTGAGCGCGGTGGAGATGGGGCGCGGCGCGGCTACGAAAGAGCCAGGGGGCGAAAGCCATGCGAGGGACCGGGCGCTGCACGCCGCGCCAACGATTAGCGCGTGGGGCGAGCGTCTCTCGGTGCTGCTGGTGGCGGCTGCGGCGCGCGATCTGGGCGTGCAGGCTATGCCGGTTCGCGAAGAAGTGATTATTACCTCCGATCTACAGGCTGATACGCTGCCAGCGTTGGGGACGGTGGTAGGCGCTGATCCGCTGGCGCAGGAGACGCGAGTCAATGCGGCGCGGCTGATTCATCCATTGATTGAAGGCGGTATTGTGCCGGTAGCTCCCGGTTTTATTGGTCGTACAGGCGGCGGGAATGTGACGACGCTGGGGCGCAATGGTTCTGATTATTCGGCGACTGTGATTGGCGAGGCGTTGGATTGCGTGGAAGTGACGATTTATACGGATGTTGATGGCGTGTTGAGCGCGGACCCGCGTATTGTGGCGAATACGCGGTTGATACCGCGCCTGACGTACGCGGAGGCGGCGCGGCTGTCCTGGTTTGGGGCGAAGGTGCTGCACCCGCGCACGCTGATTCCCGTCGCGCATCGCAATATTCCGGTGCGCGTGCGCAACACGTTTCGACCGCATACACGCGGAACGGTTGTGGGGCCAGACCTGGGGGGGCGCAGCGCGGCGGTGGCTATTACGGCGCGCAGGCAACTGGCCTTGATTACGGTTGAAAATAGCGATCTGTTCGGCGCGCCGGAGAACGCGGGCCAGGTGTTTGAACTGGCGGCGCGGGCTGGCGCTGCGCCGGTTGCCATCTGTTCGTCATCGGGGCATCATCTCTCTTTTATGGTGGAAGAACAGGCGGTTGATCCGGTAGTGGCCCTGTTGCAGCATGATATGGGGAGCTGGCGCGTCAGCCACAGACGGGGGCTGGCGGCCTGCGCCTGCATTGGTTCTGGCTTTACGGCTGATCCGATGAGTCCGGCGCGCGCGATTACGGCGCTGGCACGCGAGCGTATTCCGATAGTCACGCAGGGAGCATCGGATACGGGCATCATTTTGATTGTGGAAGAGTCGGACAGCGAACGCGCCCTGCGCTGTTTACATCGCGATTTGATCGCGCCTGTAATCCCGCTTGTGCGCCATGAAGCGCAGGATACGCACGAAAAGCGGCGCGAAATTCGCCAGGGGTAGTCTTGCCAGGGCGGGGGTAAGGTAAGTCTTTCACTGGTAGGTTTTTTAGGAAAGGGCCAGCGAGTGGGAGGTGTCATCCTGAGCGCAGCGAAGGATCTCCGTGCGGCACGGCGCGAGATCCTTCGCTGCGCTCAGGATGACACCTCTGGCGACTGCCTGTTGTAAAAAACCTCCCAGTGAAGGACAAGGTAAGCCGGGGGGAGAGTGGACCAGGGCGGGGACAAGCCCCGCCCCTACCCTACTACGAAATGTTATGCTTGTGGAGCAAGCCAGGCGGTAATACCGTGAATCGGGCGTTCCACTCTTCCCCGCATTCGTCCCCTTGTCCCTTCAGAATCAAACCGTTTTATATGGCATTGTACGGCAGTTTCAACCAGGAGGTAGCAATTATGGCAGACATACAAAAACGTATTCCGGTGGCTGTGCTGGGGGCGACGGGCATGGTCGGGCAGCGATTTATTGAATTGTTGCAGGGGCATCCCTGGTTTGAACTGGTGGCGCTGGCGGCTTCAGAGCAGCGCGCGGGGCGGCCCTACAGGGAGGTGGCGCAGTGGCGGCTGCCTGGTGGCGATATGCCAGCCCCGGTGGCTGACCTGCCTGTGACGGCCTGTAGGCCTGATGCGCTGGCCGGGGATGTGAAGATCGTTTTTTCCGCGCTGCCGGCAGAGGTGGCGGGTGAGGTTGAGGCGGATTTCGCGCGCGCTGGCATGGCGGTTTTCAGCAATGCGAAGAATTACCGGATGGAGCCTGATGTGCCGTTGCTGGTACCGGAGGTGAATGCCGATCACGCGGCTGCGATTGTCGGGCAGCGCACACGGCGCGGCTGGGCGGGCAGTATCGTGACGAACGCGAATTGTTCGGCTACGCCGCTGGTGATGGCGCTCAAACCGTTGCAACGGGCGTTCGGCGTGCGCAAGGTGCTGGTAACAACGATGCAGGCCATTTCGGGCGCGGGCTATCCAGGATTGCCGTCCTATGATATCCTCGATAACGCCATTCCTTATATTGGTGGGGAAGAGGAGAAGTTGGAGAGCGAGACGCGCAAGATGTTGGGAAGCTGGAAAGAGGGCAGCGGTTTCGTTGACGCGCCGGTACTGGTCAGCGCGCAGTGTAACCGCGTGGCGACACGCGAGGGACACCTGGAATGCGTCAGCGTCGAACTGGAGCAGGAGGTGGATGCGCAGGATATCATAGCGGCCTGGGAAAACTTCGTGCCACTCCCGCAACACGCGCAATTGCCGTCCGCGCCGCGACACGCGCTGATCTATCGTCGCGAGAACAATCGCCCGCAGACGCTGTTGGATCGCGACGCGGGCGGCGGTATGAGCGTCACGTTGGGCAGGTTGCGACGATGCCCCATTCTGGGCTATAAGTTTGTGCTGCTGGGTCACAATACCATTCGCGGCGCGGCAGGCGGCTCGATTTTGAACGCGGAGTTACTGATGTCGGCAGGAAGAAGTAAAACGTGATAGCATTAGAAGCTCGATTGGAAGCGCTTCTCCACTCAGGTATTCAGCGGGTTTGATCTGACCACAACTGTTGCGCATCAACTTTCAAACGGCCATCGGGCAGAACGTAGACTTTCGCGGGGTCCGATAGGCCGCCGCAGAAGTTGCCGTCTTTGTCCCACTGCCGCCAGGCAATAAAGGAGAGTGCGCCTGCACTCTCGCGAACCAGTTTGCCCGCATAGTAAGTGCCGGTAGCGTCGGCGACGAGCGGCTCGTCGGTGAGCGAGCGGTAGGGTCCAGTAAGCTTGTCTGCGACCAGGTAGTGCGTGCCAGACCAACTTTTGCCTTCCTGGCGAGCCAACCGCGTGGCTGAGTGTCTGGTAGCGCAGAAAAGCAGGTAGAAGAGGTTGTTCACAACCATTACCTGCGGGACCTCCATCTCGGTAAAGTCGCCCGGCATACTTACGGGTGGTAAAAACTCCCAGGAGAGAAGGTCGGTTGAACGCGCCAGGCCGATCACGCCGCGCCCATCGAGGGGACCGGTGTTGGCGCGCGCCGCCAGGAACATATAGTATGTCTCGTCATCCGATGAGTAAACGACGCAGGGGTCGCGCCAGGTTTGCGCGTCCCATTGCTCTGTGTTTTGTGGCTCGTACCAGCGTGTATCGACCTCAAACAAGGGATTGTTCGGGTGTCGTTGCCAGTGGACGAGGTCGGATGAGATAGCCAGCCCAATGCGCTGTACAGGTACTTTCTCGTCGCGGCTTAGAGCTGTGTAGAACATATAGCCAAGGTCGTTCTTTATCGTTACACTGCCTGTCCAGATGGCGCGATCGTCCCAACTGCCAGGTACACCTACTGCCAGCACGGTTCCTTGATGTTCCCACTGGCGCAAATCGCGCGAAACGGCGTGTCCTACAGTTGCCATACTGTGCCGCAGGGACGGATCAGGCAGCGCACGCGGCGCTTGCAAGTAGTACAGGTGGTAGAGCGCGCGGGCGTCACTCCACTCATGCGGTGAAACAAGCCAGAAATCCCACAGGTAGTACTCTTCAGGGATGAAAACCACGTTTTACGAGTCCTCTCTACCCTTTCAGGCCGGTTGAAGCCACACTGCGCACGAAGTACTTCTGCCCCAACAGGAACATGACGACAGGCACGATGCTGGCCAGCGCGACGCCGGCCATCAATGTCGCCAGGTTCGGGACCAGGTTCGCTCCTCTATTAAGGATAACTACTAAACCCTGTTGCAGTGTGTACATATCCGGCGACGAGTTGAAGACGAGCGGCTTGAGAAAGCTGCTCCACTCGGCCAGGAAGCTCAGGATAAAGACGGTCGCGACAGCCGGGCCTGCCAGCGGCATCATCACCATCCAGAAGATGCGGTAGTAGCCGGCGCCGTCGATCATTGCGGCCTCGTCCAGTTCCTTCGGCACCGTGATAAAGAACTGGCGGAACACGAAGATGGAGAACGGACTGGCCAGGCTGGGGACAATCAAGGCGGCGAATGTGTTCAGCCATCCCCCCCAGCCGGCGAGCATGAGATAAAGGGGTACGAAAAGCACCTCGAAGGGGATGATAAGCGTCGCCAGGATCAGCAGAAAGAGAACGTCACGCCCGAAGAAATGCAGTCGCGCGAAGGCATATCCGGCAAGTGCAGACAGGATAACCTGGCCCAGAGTGACGCCCACGGCCATGACGAGTGAGTTGAAAGTTTCGCGCCAGAAGTTCAGGGTGGTAATGACTTCGGGGTAGTTGTTCCACTGCGGAGCGGCTGGCAACAGCGCTGTTGGATTGGTGAGCGCCTCGGTATTCGTTTTGAGCGAGGTGGCGAGCATCCAGGCAAATGGGAACAAGAACATCACGGCGAGAAGGACCAGTCCAACGTAGAGAAATACGCGGCTCAGGCGTTGCTGCTTGTTCATAATCAATCTCCTTCCAGATTATTTAGTAGTATGCCTGGCGTCGGCGCGACACGAGGAGTTGCACAGCCGTGATCGCCAGGACAGCAAGCAGGAAGAGCGTTGCCGCTGCTGTCGCGACTCCCGTGCGGTTGGCAAAGTTGTTGTAAATATAGAAAATCAGCGTGGTGGTTGCGCCGCTCGGCCCCCCGTTGGTCATGACATAGAAGGGAACGAAGGCCTGGAAGCTGCCAATCGTGTTGGTGATGATAAGCAGTGTTGTCGTTGGTACGAGCAACGGCCACGAGATGAAGCGGAAGCGCTGCCAGGCATTGCGGATGCCGTCGATGGATGCTGCTTCATATAAATCGGGATTGATCGACTGGAGACCAGCCAGGTAGAGAATCATCGAGAACCCCGCCGACTTCCACGTGTTCATAATCACCACGATAATCATGGCCATGAACCCGTTCGTGTGCTGCCAATCGGGGAACTTGATGCCAAGATTGGCGAGCGCTGCGGGGAAAATGCCGGGCGTGGCCCCGGTCGAGAACATCCACTGGTAGACGATGCCAGCCGCGACAAAGGAGATGACCAGGGGGAGAAAGAACACCGCGCGGAAGAACGTGCGTCCTCTGAATTTGTTCTCAATCAAGATGGCCAGGAACAGCCCCAACCCTACTTGTGTCGGGACGGCAAGAACAACGAAGAGAACGGTGGCACCGATGGACTGTAGGAAGGCTGAATCCTTAAAGAGAATGGTGTTGTAGTTTTGCAGGCCGATAAAGGCGGGGCTGCCGAGTAAATCCCAGCGCTGGAAGCTGAGGTAGACGACATAGCCGATGGGATAGATGAGGAAGATGGCAAGCAAAACAAGAGCGGGCATGGTAAAAGAGAACGCCTGTATCTGCCTGAGAGCCATCTTCCAACTCCGTTGTCGGGGGCTTACGATTTTTGTTTTGACCTGCTCCTGGACCTGTTGTATCTCCATGAGAACCTCCTGATGAAGACTTCATCTGTACGCAGGGGTAGGACTGTGGGCTACGCATCGCGATGCGCGGCTTGCATACCTCACAGTCCATGAACTACCGGTGCATTGCTTTACGGCTTGAGAGCGGTGACCGCCGTCGCTGCAGACGTCAGGCTCTGTTGGATATTGGCTCCTTGCAGAATGATCGGGTCCCACGCTTTCTGCCCAAAAGCGATCTGCGCATCGCTCGATTGCGGCAGGCTGGAGCGCGCCACACCGTAGGGGACGCCATTGACCCAACCGTACAGGAAGGGATACTGCTTGAGATGGGCCTGGTATGCCGTGCTGTTCGTCGCGCTTTGTGTCACCGGCAGATTACCGGACTCGATATTGAACGCTACCTGGAAGTCGTCGGTGAGCATATACTGCGCGTATTTGAACTCATAGGCAACCTTTTGCTGGTTGTTGTTGAAGACGAACAACTGATCGCCGCCGGTATTGGTGGCCGGTTGCTTGTTGACCGGGTAGGGGACAACGGTGAATTTGAACTTATTGAACTTGACAAGATCGGGGAAGTTCCAGGGGCCGTTAGCCATGATGGCGGCTTTGCCACTGTACCAGCCGCTCGGGTCATAGCCCTTACCCGGATCGGAGTACGCGGTATAGCCATCCTTGACCAGGCTTTGCAGAAAGGTCATCGTCTCCGCCCCGGCGGAGTTATTGAAGCCCGGATCGCCGCCGTCAGATAGGAATGTGCCGCCGTTGGTTCCCAGCCAGGCATGGAAGAGCCAGGCATCCCACCCATTGCCCCCGTTGTTCATCAAGAACCCTTTCATGCCTGCTTTTTGCGAAATCAACTTGCACGCCTGGGCGAACTGATCCCAGGTCCAGGTCTTGGTCGGGTCCTGCGATGGAATGGGGACGCCAGCCGCCTGAAATGCGTCGAGGTTGATCTGCATGGCCGTATTGTTCGTCATCCAGGGAAGGCTCCACACTTTCCCTTGATACGAAGAAAGCTTGACGAGCGAGGGGAAAATATTCTGCTTGATGCTCGAGTGCGAATTGAGCCAGCCATTTACGTCGGGCAACAGGTTGGCCTGGACGTAGACTCCCGTCTCACCGCTTTCAAGCCAGGCCATATCTGGCGCGGTGTCGCCCCCCGCTTTGATCTTGGTGCGTATGACCGAGGGGTTTTCTACGCCGAGCTGATACGTTACCAGGTTCATGCCCGGGTTCTGCTTCGTGAAAGTTGGAAGTAGTTGTTGCTTCCAGTAGGTTTCTGTCGCCGTTGGTATCGTATGATACAGGTTGACTGTCACCTTCCCCCCGGCAGACGTTGATCCTCCGCCACCACAGGCCTCAAGGAGCGCAGCTGCGCTCGACGCGCTCAATCCGAGAGCGGTCGCCCGCTTCAAAAATTCCCGACGGTTGATGGTCATCATAGAGCCTCTCCTTTGCGATTGTCGAAAATAGTAAATGGGGTAACGAAAGCTACAACAAGCCGGAAAGAAGTTTAATGGAAACGTTTCCATGATCTGATTTTAACTATACCATACCATTGCCGATTTGTAAAGAGGTTTGCCTGTTATTTCTTTTATAACAACAGCAAAGGAGAAAATTACAAGAGGGTTTTGGTCTTAAACCCCTTTACAGGAGTCTTTACCTGTGCTACTCTAGATCATAAGTACCTTGCCGAGTTTGAAAGCGTTTCCATTACACGTTCTACCGTGAGGAAGAAAATACAATACATATGGCAGCCACCATTCACGATGTTGCGCGGGAAGCGAGCGTTGGCATTGGAACCGTTTCACGGGTCATCAACAATAGCCCTCGCGTCAAGCCAGCCACTCGCGAGCGAGTGCTGGCTGTTATTGATAAGTTGCAGTATAAGCCGGACCCTATCGCGCGCAGCCTGGTTTCAAAACGCACGAACTCTCTTGGTGTGATTGTGCCTTTCTTCACTCGTCCTTTCTTCATGGAATTGCTGCGCGGTGTCGAGATTGTGAGCGCCAGGTTGGAGCGCGAGCTGATCCTGTATAATGTGGAGACGAATGCCCAGCGCGACCATTATTTTTCTGAACTTCCCATGCGCCGCAAAGTGGATGGGTTGCTGATTGTATCACTGACGCCCGGCGATGCGGTCTCTCGTAGATTTCAGGACGCTGGACTCCCGGTGGTATTGATCGATGCCTACAGCCCGTTGTTTACTTCGCTGGTGGTGAATAACGTCGAAGGCGCTTATGAGGCGGTGAAGTTTCTCATCGAAAAAGGGCACCGGCGCATTGGCTTCATCAACGGGCTGATTGAAGGGAATTTCAAATTTAACCAGGCCAATGACCGTCTGATCGGCCTGCACCGGGCTTTCGGGGAAGCCGGTCTGCTCTTTGAGCCAGAGCTAGTGCTCACGTCCGAGTGGAGCAGGATGGGAGGAAAGCAGGCCGCGTTGCAACTGCTCTCGCAGCAGAAGCGCCCGACGGCTATTTTCGCAGCCTCAGATATGCAGGCTGTTGGAGTGCTGGAAGCAGCAAAAGAACTGGGTATTCTTGTACCAGAGCAACTCTCCGTCATCGGTTTTGATGGCATTGAAGTTTCGGAACTGCTTGAACTCAGCACGATATACCAGCCTGTGCAGGCGATGGGCGAGCAAGGGGCTGCTTTGCTGGTGGAACTCATCGACAATCCGGCAAAGATACCTGAGCTCATTCGTTTCGATACGAAATTACTGGAGCGACACACCACCGGCCCGGCTCTAACGCCCGTCACCCACTCCGAGGAGCAGGGTCTGCCGGAGGGGGAGGCATCACGATTAGCGACAAGGCATCTTCTTTGAAACTGACGATCATGCGTGTTGTTTGCTAAGCGACAGGGCCAGCGCGCGGGGAAAGGATGCGGATTGACCATGCCGACTATTACCATCTCAGGTGCCGGGAGCGCCGTTTTTGCTCGCCAACTGATAACCGACATTTTGCAGATCGAGGGACTGGACGAGGGTTGTTTCGCGCTCGTAGATATTGATGCGAGCCGCCTGGAGCTGGCGCAGCAGATTACTGAACGGCTGATTAGCCGCAGTGGAAAGCGTTGGAGCGTGCGCGCGTCTACCGAGCGGCGTGATGTGCTGGCGGGGAGCGATTTTATCATTAACACCATCGAGGTTGGCGGTCTTGCCAATGTGCGCCACGATTTTGATATTCCCATGAAATACGGGGTGAATCAGTGTATTGGCGACACCATCGGCCCGGGAGGAATCTTCAAGGCGCTGCGTACTGGACCTGTCTGGCTTGATATACTGCGTGACGCCGAGCGACTCTGCCCGCAGGCCCTGGTGCTCAACTACACCAACCCCATGTCGATCCTCACCCTTACGGCGCTTACTGGCACCACTATGCGTACCGTGGGGCTGTGTCACAGCGTTCAGGGAACTTCAAAGCAGTTGGCAGGGTACCTCAACGTCCCCTATGAGGAGTTGGAGTGGCGCTGCGCGGGTATAAACCACAACGCCTGGTTTACGGAGCTGCGCTGCCGGGGTCAGGACATGTACCCTCGCTTACGGGAACTGGCCCTGATATCCGAAATTTATGAATGTGATCCGGTGCGTTTCGAGATCATGCGCTACTTTGGGGCGTTTGTCACGGAGAGCAGCGGTCACTTTTCGGAGTATGTTCCCTACTTTCGCAAGCGGCCCGACCTGATCGAGCGTTACTGCCGGCCGGGCTACCTGGGCGAGACGGGATTCTACGCCAATAACTGGCCGGCCTGGCGGGAGCAGAATGATGAATCGATCCGCGAAATGCTGGCTGGCACTCGTGAAATCCCTTTCACCCGCAGCCATGAATACGGCTCTTCGATTGTCGAGGCGGTGATGATGCGCCGTCCAACGGTGATCTATGGCAATGTACGCAACACCGGCCTGATCGACAATCTGCCCGGCGGATGCGTGGAGGTGGCCTGCCTGGTAGACCAGAATGGCGTGCAGCCGTGCCACTTTGGCACCCTGCCGGAACAACTGGCCGGGCTGAATCGCGCACATATGACGGTGCATACGCTGGTATGCGATGCGCTGCTCAATTGCCAGAAAGAGGCTGCGCGCTACGCAATGATGCTCGATCCGCTTACTGCCGCCGTCTGCTCGCCTGCTCAGATAAGCGCGATGTTTGACGAGATGTGGGAAGCCGAGCGCCCTTACCTGCGCTACTTTGAATAGCCGTCGGGGTGGTCGTATAGTAGACGAAGGAAGGATAGATGATAGGCACTGAACTCTGGTGGAAAAGCGGGGTCATTTACCAGGTCTACCCGCGCAGCTTTAAAGATAGCAACGACGACGGCGTTGGAGACCTCGCGGGTATCACGCAGCAATTAGACTATTTGCGCTGGCTCGGTGTTGATGCTTTGTGGCTCTCTCCCATATATCCTTCGCCGATGGCGGATTTTGGCTATGATATCTCGAATTATACGGATGTTCATCCCCTGTTTGGGACGCTGCATGACCTGGATAGTTTAGTGCAACAGGCTCACCAGCGGGACCTCAAAGTCATTTTAGATTTTGTGCCCAACCATACATCTGATGAACATCCCTGGTTTCAGCAGTCACGCGGCAGTCGCGCCAACGAGAAGCGTGACTGGTATCTCTGGCGCGATCCCGCCCCCGGTGGCGGTGCGCCCAATAACTGGACCAGCAATTTTGGCGGTTCCGCGTGGCAATTCGATGAGCAGACCGGGCAATATTACCTGCATCTGTTCGATGTGAAGCAGCCTGATCTGAACTGGCGCAATCCCCTGGTGCGCCAGGCGATGTATGACGTGCTGCGCTTCTGGCTTGAGCGCGGCGTCGATGGGTTCCGCGTGGATGTGTTATCGATGCTGGTAAAGGATAGCCAGTTTCGCGATAATGAGATGAATCCTCTGTGGAAGCCAGGCGATGCTTCCTACTTACGTCAAAAGAGGCTGCATACTCAAGATCTGCCGGAGATTCACGAGATTGTGCGCGAGATGCGCGAGGCGCTTGATCGCTACAGCGAGCGCGTGCTTATCGGGGAGATTTATCTGCCGGTGGCGCGTCTCATGCGCTACTACGGGCAGAATCTTGATGAAGCCCATTTGCCCTTCAATTTTCAACTGGTCACGATGCCGACCTGGGAAGCTCGCGCGATACGCGGGATGGTTGATGAGTACGAAGCTGCTCTTCCCGCGGGCGCGTGGCCGAACTGGGTGCTGGGCAACCACGATAGGCCGCGCATTGCCAGCCGAGTTGGTCGCGAACAGGCTCGCCTGGCTCAGATGTTATTGTTGACCCTGCGCGGAACCCCTACCTGTTATTATGGGGAAGAAATCGGGATGCAGGACGTGCCTGTCCCGCTTGAGCAGATGTGTGACCCGCAGGGGAAAGAGAATCCACAGCATAGTCGTGATCCCCAGCGCACGCCCATGCAATGGAATGCGAGCGCGAACGCTGGTTTTTGCCGCCCCGAAGTGCGGCCCTGGCTGCCGCTCTCCGATGATTATCAACGGTTCAATGTCGCATCGGAGCAGCAAGATCCGCGTTCCATGCTGGTGTTGACGCGGGCTTTGCTGCAACAGCGACGCACGCTCGCGGCGTTGACGATTGGCGCATACCGGTCTGTCGAACAGGATAATCCCGCTTGCTTTGTCTACGAACGCCAGTATGATGACCAGCGCTGCCTGGTCGCCCTCAATTTCTCCGAGAACGATCAAGTAGTGAAGCTGCCGGGGTATAGCTCGGGGAGAATCCTTCTTTCAACGTATATGGATGCGGGAGGAAGCGCGCTCGACGTGGCTGAACTGAGCCTGCGCGGCAACGAAGGCGTTCTCCTGGAGATGCGCTCGCTGTGAGTGCATGATACATTTTGGGTATACGTTCTTCAGGATAAGGCAAAATTCAGTAGCGACACCCCTTGCGGGTGTCCCGTATGCGGCCATCGTCCAGGGAGGCGAGACACCCAATCCAGTAGCGACACCCCTTGCGGGTGTCCCGTCTCACTCGTGTATGGATGCGCGGGTAAGGTCACGGGACACCCGCAAGGGGTGTCGCTACTGGGTTCACACTCCTCAACATTGCTGCTTCCTGTCATGAAGGCATGCGGGACACCCGCAAGGGGTGTCGCTACTGGTTTCGCGGGGCCTGCATTTTCCCACTCGCAAGCGGTCCTGTTATTCTGACAATTACGCCTCGCGCAGCAGGTGCTTTGTGATGGTGTAGATTGTGCCAGAACCCATGATAATTGCTACGTCGCCGGAGCGCAGGTTTTCGCGCAGTAACGCTTCGACGTTTGACAGGTCGCCGCCGTACATGGCCTGTTCGGGCGATTGGGCGAAGTGGGGTCCTCGGGCGATGGCGGCTACGAGGTCGCGGGCGTGGACGAGGCCGGTATCCTGTTCGCGACCGGGGTTGATGTCGGTCAGGATGACTACGTCCGCGCCCTGAAAGGCGGTGACAAAGTCGTCGAACAACGCTTTTGTGCGCGTGAACATGTCGGGCTGGTAGGCCAGCACGACGCGGCGACCGGGAAAACGCTGGCGGGTGGCGGCCAGGGTGAGCGCGATGGCGGTTGGATGGTGGGCGTAATCGTCGATCAGCACCACGTCGCGCACTTCACCGTGAACATCCAGTGTTCCCTGGTAACGCACCTCAAAACGACGTTTCACGCCGTCGAATTCTTCCAACGTATTGAGCGCGGAATCGAGCGGGATGGCGGCTGCATGAGCGGCGGCCAGGGCTGCTAGCGCGTTTTCCAGGTTGTAGATGCCGGGCAAACTGTAGTGGAAGACGCGCCCGGCTGGAGTTGCTTCACTGTGTTTGGTGCGCAGGTGGAAGTGGGTGATGCCATCTTCTCGCACGTCATAGGCGACATAGTTGGCCTCGACGTGCGCATCTGTGGCGTTCGTGGCGGGCGATGCGACGGCGTAGGTGATGATGCGACCGGGCCAGTCGCGCAGCCGTGCGAGTAAGAGGCGACAGCCGGCATTCCCGGCATTTATGATGACGGTCGGTGGGAAGGGCCAGGTACCATCCATGTCCATGCGGCGAATCAGGCCCTCGAAGGCGTAGAGCATGGAGTCCATGTCGGGGAAGAACTCCGGGTGCTCGTATTCAATGGAGGTTACGATGGCTATACGCGGGTGGACATGCCAGAAGTTGTGATTGTACTCGTCGGCCTCATTGATAAAATAGGGACTCTGACCCAGGCGAAAACTGCTGTTGAAGCGCGGGACGACCGCGCCTACAAAGCACGATGGGTCCAGCCCGGCGTCGAGAAACATGTAGGAGAGTAGGGTGGTAGTGGTGCCTTTGCCATGCACGCCGCTGACCGAGATGGCGCATTTGCCTTTCGCCCATTTGCCCAGCAGTTCTTGCCAGGTCATGTTGATGAGTCCTCTAGCCTGCGCTTCCGCCACTTCGGCGTTATCGGGTTCAAAGGTGGTGACTGCCGGAACGTAGATAAGCGCGTCTGCATCATTCAGATGTGCGGGGCTGTGACCGATTTCGATGGGGATGCCCGCCTGTTGCAGCGCGGCGGTGGTGTAGGATGCGCCCTTGTCGCAGCCAGATACGTGCGCGCCGAATTGCTGCGCGATCTGCGCCATGGCAGACATGCCGCGCCCGCCAATGCCGAGAAAATGCAGCCGTTTATATTGCAGTTCTGTGTATTCAATATCGCTCATGTGGGTTTCTGTTTCCTTTCCATGTGACATCCATATGCTACCACTGATTTTTGTTGAGGGCAATGATGATAGTGGTATAAACAACGGATGATAACAACCCGGTGTAGTTGGCGTATTGCTCTACAAACCAGATGGTATCACCTCGAAACGCGCCTGTTGCTGTGATGGCCGGGTTGGAAGACGGGGTTGTCTTCGTCGTCGGAGGCGAAAACGTCGTGGTTGACGGTGTCTACATGGGCGCAAGGGTGCCTGCGAAGACGTTCAGCAGACCGGCGCAGAGCAAGACAGCCACCCCCAACACGGACTCGAAGCGCAGTATCCCGGTCAGCCGCCCTGTCCGCTGTGCCAGTCGCTCCTCGCGCAGTTTCACCTGCTGATTGAGGAGTTGTACCGGACGGTGCTGTTCCGGTGCTGCCTGCACGGCCTGGACACGTGCAACGGCGTGGGCATACTTCTTCACCTCTTTCGCCAGGCGCGGACGCAGCAGGAAGATGTGCATGGCGCTGGTCAGGAGCAATGCCCCGACCAGCAGCATCTTGAGCGTAAACACCTGACCATAGAGGGTTGTCAGCAGTTGCCCCCACGAGGAGAAGCGTGTCGTGGCACTGAACGGACCGGTTACCGCCATGAGTATCATTCCTGCTATGGCCCAGGGAGAATGGTAGGGCAGCGTCGTCACGAGTACGCGTGCCCGCTCGATCAGCGGGCGCCGGCTCAGTAGCGGGAGATACATTGTGCCAATGGAGAGTATGCCGCCGATCCAGAGGGCTGCTGCTACCAGGTGGAGCCAACCCGCTACCAGCGCGTAGACGACGGTGTTCCCACTGACAGCAGCGGCCTGGCTCGACATGGTGATTGCCATGAAGAAGGCCAGGCCCAGCAGCAGATTTACCCACGCAAGCACGGAGTTGACCTGGCGCGGAAGCTGCTTGAACTGCAGCGGGTACAGTGCGAGTCGAAGCGCCAGCACGATGATGACCTCGCGCACCAGCCAGAAGACACCGAAGCGGCCACTGGTGATGAGCGTACCTGACAGCGTGGGCGCAAAGGCACTGACGACGTTTCCACCGGTGATGGTGAGCGCCTGTCCTACCAGCACACCGCTATTAGCCAGCAACAGGGCAAGCAGGACAGGGAGGGCAAAGCGGCGCTCAAAGCGGCGCTGGACCTGCTGGTTGACGGTGCTCAGTTCTTGATGGTCTTCTGTTGCTGCTGGAAGCACAAAAAGTTGCCAGAAGTGGGCACCGACCCAGAAGACGGCACCGAGGTCGAGGAGGGTAATCATGAAGAGCGTCAACCATGTTGGGCCATCCAGCTGGACGGAGAGGACACTCCCGCCCTGTGCCTGCCCTCCAGGGATCGTTCCCCCGCTTGATGGAGGAAGCGTGCCATCAGGGCGGGCAAGCGTGAAGAGAAAGGAGCCTTGCATGATATGACCATCATTGTCAGAGGCGGCACGCCAGATCACGGTGTAGACCCCCGGTGGCAGGCGAGGCGCGAGGGTGACATCCATCTCGCGTGCATCGCCAGATGCGAGGGAAGCATCCCGATTGTCAACGCGCTGGTTCGCCTGGTTGAAGACGGTCACTGCACTCAAGGTCGCATTTAACGTTTCACTGAACCAGAGATGGACCTGATCTGGAGCCGCATACAACACTGCATTTTCTGCGGGGTCGGATCGGAGCAAAACGGCATACGCCTGGCTTGTGGTAGGAAAGAGTAGCGCAAGGAACACGGCAAAGAGTATGGCAGCGAGCAAGCGTCGCCGCAGAATGATCAAACGCAAGAGAGCCGTCATACGTGCTATCCAATCTCTGCCCGGGTATATCGAGTTTGTTCTCTCTCTGTATCCATATGTGTGATGTTGCACGCTCGCTGGCAGGTACTGCGCGAGGCTTAGCGGGAAATCAGTTGCAGGTTGCTCTGCAAGGTTCGCTCGGTCAGTTCCCCGATCACTTTCTTGACAATCACGCCCTGACGGTTCAGAAAGAAGGTTTCCGGGACGCCAGTGACTCCATAGTTAATGGTCACGGAGCCATCTGCATCGACAACGTTGGGGTAGGTGATCCCGTAAGTCTGCAAGAAGTTCAGGCCGTCGCTCCGGATATCTTGAATATCGATGCCGACAAAGACAACTCCCTGGCTCTGGACGCGCTGCCAGGTACTCTGTAAGAGGGGCGCTTCGGCTTTACAGACATCACACCACGAGGCCCAGAAGTTGAGCATCACGGGCTTTCCCTTGAGACTTGCCAGGTGTATGGCTGGCGCAGGACGTGTGCCGAGCGAAGCTAACGTAAAATCCGGCGCGGGTTTCCCCAGAAGGGGATTCACCGCGGCGCTCGATTGGTTCTGCGCAGGGGTCAGCACCTGCGACCCAAGCAACACGAGGAACCCGGCACTCAGGAGGATTACGAGGAGAAATATCACGATACGGCGCTTGCGCAGGCTTCTTCTTCGTCCTCCCGTACCCTTCTCAGCAGGTATTTCATCACGGGATGTGCTGTCCGGTAATCTCTGTTCAGTTTCCATATATATTACTTTCTCTCGAGGAGAGGTTACTTCTTGCCGCTCCTCCCCTTGATACTATAGGTTGCAGTCGTACGCTTGTCAAGGTACTATTGACAAGGGGTCTCCATCCTTCGGGGTGATACAACAAGCAGTAGCGACACCCCTTGTGGGTGTCCCGTGCGCGGCTGCGTGCAGGGAGACGGGACACCCGCAAGGGGTGTCGCTACTGCTTTCACCCGCCAGGATGCAGAGCCTTGACAAGCGTATATAATACACTGGAAAGGGTACTGAGATACCCACGACCTGGTACTTCGTGACGACACTTGCAAACTTCAGGGGAATGCGGTACGCTTTACAACAGACATCATTTTTGGCCCTGTCATACGCGATATCGACGACGGTGGTGCTCCAAAGGAACAAGAAAGGAACCGGCGTGTATTTCTCAGATCTCGGTCTCATCGCCCTCGTATTTGCTTTCGGGTTTGCCATCTACACGATGGTGGTGGCCGTCCTGGGCGCGAGACGGAACATGCCTCCACTCGTCGCCAGTGCCAGGCGCAGCGTGCTCATCGTCGCGTTCTTTCTGCTCATGGCTTCGGTGGCGCTGGTCGCCTCGTTTCTCACCCATGACTTTGGCGTGAGCTACGTGGCGCAGCATTCCAACCTGTCCATGCCCTGGTATTACACGACCGCGGCTTTCAATGGCGGGCAAGAGGGGTCCCTGCTGTACTGGGCCTTGATGCTCTCGCTCTTCTCGGCGGTGTTCGTCTTCACCGCGAAGCGTGCGCCTGCCGTGCTGGTGCCCTATGTGCTGGCGACCCTGATGGGTATCGAAGCCTTCTTTTTGTTTATGCTCACGACCGTCTCTAATCCCTTTGTGCGCCTGCCCGTTGCGCCGCCGGATGGCAATGGGCTGAATCCGCTCTTGATGGACCCCGGCATGTTGATACACCCACCCCTGCTATTGATGGGCTATATGAGTTTCTCGCTTCCCTTCGCCTTTGCTGTCGCCGCCATGCTTACCGGCAGGCTCGATAGTGAGTGGCTGCGCGCTATTCGGCGCTGGATGCTGGCATCCTGGTTCATTCAAACGGCAGGCTTGCTGGTGGGAGCATGGTGGGCCTATCATGTGCTCGGCTGGGGAGGCTACTGGGGGTGGGACCCGGTGGAGAATGCCGCGCTCTTCCCCTGGTTAACAGCAACGGCGTTTCTGCACTCGACGATGGTGCAGGAACGGCGCGGTATGCTCAAGGTCTGGAACCTGGGCCTGGTAATGGCCTCATTTGCCCTCTCGATCTTCGGCACCTTTGAGGTGCGCAGCGGCATCATCACTTCGGTCCATTCGTTCGCCTACTCAGCGATTGGCGGCTATTTTCTGGCGTTTCTTGGCATCGTCATCGTCTTCAGCATTGGACTCTTCCTGTACCGCTTGCCCAAACTCCGCCCTGAACACGCATTTGACTCCGTGCTCTCGCGTGAGGGGAGCTTCCTGCTCAACAACCTGTTGCTGCTGGGTGTGACCTTCGCGACGTTGTGGGGTACGCTCTTCCCGCTCATCTCCACCGCCCTGAGCCGTCAGATGATGACGGTCGGGCCACCGTTCTATGACAAAGTGAATGGTCCCATCTTTCTCGTCCTGATTCTCGCGATGGGCGTCGGTCCGCTCCTTGCGTGGCGACGTACTTCCTCCCACGCGCTGTGGCGCAATCTCGGCGTGCCTGTGCTGGCGGCTGCTGTCTGTGCCGCGGTGCTGCCGCTGGCCGGGATACGCGACATCTGGGTCAACATCGGCTTTGCCGTCTGCTCGTTTACAGCGGGCGCAATCCTCTACGAGTTCTGGCGCGGTGTGCGGGTGCGGCATCGTCACGGCGAGCCTTATCTGCTCGCGTTGTCCACGCTCATCGGCCGCTACCGGCAGCGCTACGGCGGCTACCTCGTCCACCTGGGCCTGGTGCTGCTCGCCGCCGGCGTCATCGGCTCGCACTTCTTCCAGGTGCAGCGCGATGCCGTACTCAAACAAGGACAGGCGATGCAGATTGCTGGCTATTCGCTCGTGTTTCTTGGCAATATCAATACCACCTCTCCGGGTGTGGAAACAGTGACCGCGCAGTTGCAGCTCTGGCAGCAGGGTCAGTTCCAGCGCTTTATTTATCCCGGTCGCAGTTTCTACCAGAACTTTGCCAATCAGCCTGCCAGCATCATCTCCATCACCACCCTCGGTCTGACCGACGTGTACGTGTTCCTTGCCAACTATAACGGCGCATCCGAGGCCACCATCCGCGTGTTCGTAAACCCACTCGTGCCGCTCGTCTGGGATGGTGGCCTGCTGATGCTGCTTGGGGGCGCCATCTGCTGGTGGCCAGGGCGACGCCAGCGGCGGGTTGCTCCTATCGTTCCTGCAAGGGTTGCCCGTTCACCTGAAGAGGTAGCTGTATGAAGCAGAGACGTTCCTTACGCCCGTTCTTGTTTGTGCTGGCACTGGTAGCAGTGGTAGTCGCTATCTGGTCATTTGTGCTCCTGGGCGCTCCACCTGTTAAGACGCTCGATGCGCGTGTGCTGGACGTGGCCTCGCAGTTGAAGTGCCCCATCTGCCAGGGGGAGTCGGTTGCCACCTCTCCATCGCTGCTCGGCCAGCAAATGCGTGCTGATATTCGCCAGCGACTGCAATCCGGCCAATCAGAGCAAGAGGTGATCTCGTATTATGCCTCCCGCTATGGGCAGCAAATCGTGTGGTCTCCACAGTGGCAGGGCTTCTCGCTGCTGGCGTGGGTAGTACCAATGGTGCTACTGGGAGGTGGAGCAATCCTCCTCTTCTTCATCCTGCGCGCCTGGCATCGTATGTCCCGCGCTCACCCAGGCGGGGAGGACGACCCTGAACTTGCGAAGGTAGACGAGGCCGGGCTGAAACGCTACCGGGCGCAACTTGAACGAGAGCTTGCTGCCGATGATCCCCTGTTTGCACCACAGAGAACGGAGGCGGGCTGATGCAACTTTTGCCCATACTCGTCGCGTTCCTGCCGGGGGCGTTAACTCTGGCCTTTGTCCTCTCTCCGCTTGTAGAAATCCAGCGCAGCGCATCTCTCGCGGTACCCTCACCCGTGCAGACAGACTCTGAGCAGATGGCACGTGCTGCACTGCAAGAGGTTGAGCTTGATTATCAGCCTGGCAACCTTGCTGAACGTGACTACCGCTCCTTGCGCGAACGCTATATGCGGCGTGCAGCGCTGGCAATACAGTCCCGCGAGGCCCGCGAGCAGGAACTTGATGAGGTGATCGAAGAGCAAGTGCGCCGGATGCGAGAGGAACAAGATGCATAGGCAGCGCCGCTTTTTCCTGCTATCTCCCCTGCTCGTCTGTGTCCTTGCCTTCTTGTTGTTCCCATACGCCTCAGTACACGCGGCTGCCACGGGCCGTATCTTCGGCTCTCTTCTGGATGGCACACAAAAGAACGCGCCAGTGGCCGGACAGCGCGTAACGTTGCAGTCGGCACAGAACGACGCGAGACGCGACCTGAGGAGTGTGAAAACGGATGCGCAGGGCCGTTTTACCTTTAGCGGTCTCGCGACGAGCAAGACGTTCAGCTACGCTGTCTCCACCACCTACCAGGGCGCGCATTACGCGACCAATTTCATCGATCTGGGGACCAGTGCGGTGCAGCAACTCAACCTGACGGTCTACGAGGCGACGACAAGTAGCGCCGGAATTACCGCGGCACAGGCCATTGTGGTGCTGGATGTGCCAGAGGGGCAAACGGGCGTCATCATCGCCTCTGAGTACTTCTTTATCAAGAACGCGGGGACACGGACCTACGTTGGATCACCGGGTGCCAGTCAAGGCAGGCCGAACGCGCTGCGTTTCTCGCTGCCGCCGGGCGCGCGCCACCTCTCACCGGGCAAGGGATTTGAGGGTGCTCAGGTGCTCCAGGAAGGTCGTGACTTCGCGACAGATGCGGCCTTACCTCCAGGTATGACGCGGTTCGCCTTTTCGTTTGAGATCCCGTATGCAACAGTGGATAACGACGTTCCCTACACCGTGGTGTACCCGACCCAAAATCTCTCGGTGTTAGCTCCAGCGGATGTGCGTGCCAGTGCGGGTTCCCTGTCTTCTCTTGGACTCATTCTGCTCAACCAGCGCTCCTATCAGCTTTTCCAGGCGAAAGACCTGCCTGCAGGCACTGAGATCCACACGCAGCTCGCTGGTCTGCCGGTAGCCAATCCTGCCGCCAACTCATCAGCGCTCAACCCGGCGGGTCTCTGGCTTACTATGGGGCTACTCATCCTGCTGGCACTCCTCTTTGTGACGAGGTTCGTTGCTCGCTTTCCCCATCGACCAGCACTTGCTCTACCCGGTCAGCAGAAACATGCGCAACGCGGGAAGGACGTGACAGCAAAGCAAGATGTCTTCGAGGTACCCCAACAAGAGCTTTTGCGGGAGTTATTCGACCTGGATAGGGCATTTGAGGCGGGCAAGATAGGAAAAGCGGAGTACCGGCAACAGCGTGCAAAGACAAAGGCGCAGTTGCGCGCGCTCATGGGTGCCGGGGCAGCGGGAAGACAGTATGAAGAGAACAATACCAGTGCTAAAAGTACATAATAGAGCATTTTTGGTTGTCCTTAGAACAGTACACGTGTCTTACAGCCGTTCAGGGTGTTTCTTTTTCCAGTAGCGCATGTAGCCCTGCACAGTCATGGGATAGTTGGTGGCGATTTCGTAGCGGGGCAGCACTTTGGTATTGCCTGCGGCGGCCTGTAAAAGTTCGGGTTTGGCGTGTTCTGTGAGCATGGCGATGATTTCGGCTTCGGTTTTGCCGTCGCGCATGGCGGAAAGCACGAATTCGCCCCAGGTGTAGAGCTTTTCGCGCAGGCGTTCCAGTTGTAGAGCGACGGACTTGATGGCGCCGAAATGCCCGATGTAGAGGACATCGGGGCGCAGCCTTCTGAGTAGATCGATGGTATTTGACCAGGCTTCGAGGTCGAGGTCGGGTGGTGGTGTGGGTGGGCGGACGTAATCCACTCCGGGCAAGCGCACACCGGCGGCGTCTCCGGCGAAGAGTTCGCCGGAATGGACATCGAAGAAGATGACGTGGTGAATGGCGTGGCCGGGCGCGTAGTGAACTTCCAGGCGGCGACCGGCTACGTTGAGTTTGTCACCGTCTTCGACGACGTGCAGGCGGTCGGCTGGCGTTGGTTCGATTTCGCCCCACAGCATCTTCATGCGTTCGCCGAAGATGCGCGACGCGCTGGCTACCACCTTCGTTGTGTCGAGCAGGTGAGGCGCGCCAAGGCCGTGAACGTAGACCTGGGCTTTGGGCATCAGCTTGACGAGCGAGCCGGTTGCGCCCGCGTGGTCCAGGTGAACATGGGTTGCCAGGATGTGGGTTACGTCACCCGGCTCAAAGCTTGCCTCGCGAATGGAGGCCAGCAGTGAGTCGATGACGCTACCCGGTCCGGGGTCAATGATGGCTAGTTCGTTTGCTCCGGCTATCAGGTAAGAGCCGACGATTTCGTTCTCACCCTGGAACGTGTGCGAGATTTGCCACATTCCCGGACTGAGTTGTGTTATATTCGACAAGATTCGCTCCTTTTATTTGTGTATCCAGCCAGGGCGGCGACAGAAGAATGGCTGTCATTCTGAGCGCAGCGAAGAATCTATACCTGCCCCGCGAGAGATTCTTCGCTGCGCTCAGAATGACAGCCGGGAGGCTCTCCTGCCCCGCGAGAGATTCTTCGCTGCGCTCAGAATGACAGCCGGGAGGCTCTCC
>JADEYI010000924.1_pt1 | contig 28694 bp, 38 predicted proteins | sample 8542331 | NCBI WGS metagenome assembly JADEYI01 (sample SAMN16510988, study PRJNA670497) | mine drainage metagenome | isolation source: biofilm near Copperflume 1 | place: Germany: Marsberg coppermine Kilianstollen | collected 2018-02 | reverse complement strand
CGTACCAGGTTGACCGATCGTAAAGGACATTCGCCTTATGGCGAATGACCAAAAAAAGTGTTGTCCCTCCTGTATAAAACAGGGAAAAAAAAGCGCGCAGTTCCACAAGACACTTGAACCGGTGACTATCTCCACACTTTCCCCTTTTCAAAAGTACATTTGACCATGCTCGCAAAGTGTGAAGGAGGGACAGATGAACACATAGGCAAGATCGAGCAAAAAGGAAGTGCAATAAAAGTACAGATCGTCACGTCGGGTTCGCAGGTGGTCACCCAACCCACTACTGGTGACGCCCAAGGCAGCTTTGCTTCCGGGAGCGGACGAGAACGGGCATTTTCAGCCTGGTATGAACGATCCATGACAAAGAAGAATTCATATTTTATATGTACTGCCACGACTATGAGCATTTGACTCTTCGGCTGTTTCCAAACATGTGCATTAAGGGCAATGTTTTCGTGAGGAGAACGGCTGTCTGCCACTTGACATAGGCTCCAATCAAGTGTCTATAGAAGTTAGCTAATACCTTATTTATATTTGGGCTCCAGGGCACCATTTTCTTATGTCATTGCAATTCAGGCACCATGCATGATGATGTAGTTGAACTTCATCAGCTTGAAGCATATGCGTGCAGTGGCTACAGCGACTTCACACAGCGACCAGCAAGGCACAAGAAGAAAAGAAAGAGCGTCAATCGTTTGCAGAAAACCAGCACACATCTGCGCGACACCCGACCGTTACTCACAAAGAGCTGCAACGACAGCCACAGCTCCCCACATAGAACAGCTTCATGCGGCGCAACCACTGCACAGCTTCTTACACTCAAACTCAAACGCTACAAACAACCATCATGGAAAAATCATGCTATAACACCGCCAAATTTTAAATTTCCCTGGCTGTCACCACCGATCTGATATGCACCCCGTGGAATATGAAGACTGCCTGCTACTGTCTCCATCGACAGCCATGCAAGCATTCCCTGTGACCTCATGAGTGCACGGCTGCCACCATTGCACATGCAAATGACGGTCATTTAATGACCCATGTCTGATAATTGATTCACCCCAAGTACTCTTCTCTCTTCCGGGACATTCTCATTCCATCACTTCTGTACAGGACACATGAAAACCCCCGGCCGCTGCTCGAGCCAAAATTCTCGCCACCCCAAAATCTGCTTCCTCTCACGCAACTCATGCTCTGTTCGCGTCACCCTGCGCTGTTTCACCTTCATCAAATCACCACTCTTGGGTTTTCTTCTCTCCCACCACAACGCTGCTGATGCACACATGCTCTGACCACTGCCTCCTCAAGTCCTGCCATCCAGCATCACCGATTCAGGCTCGCTGGGACGGGGTGACTAAGCAGCCGTCAATATGATGTTGCGTTAGTCATCGCTTAGTCAGACACGTGCTCCGCCACGCGCTGCCCGGTCTTGAGGGCTGCCCAGAAGGTCTGCGCAACATACAGCACGAGCGCCCACAAGTAGTGCTGCTCCTTGTAGATTGCCCAGCCTGTGAACCACACGAAGCTTCCCATCATTTCCCGCACACCTTTTCAATTTCAAATCGAACTTGCAGGCTGCAATTTTACACCCGCCCGCAGCCTGGCTGTAATCATTGACTTGCTTCAGCCACACATCGCCACAACTAGTCGTGTACAGTACTTATAGGTGTTCAAGCTCTTGAGATCACTTGTATACTGTCATGCAGTGACAACAGATATAGGACTTGGGGAGAGGACAGCTGGTAGGACAGAAGCAAACGGAGGGGGCAAAACAGCCCACCTAGCGGTTGGACAGGCCCTGCAGGATGCCAAAGGCAGCCCAGGCAATCTGGGCAACGTAAAGCACTAGTGCCCAAGCAAGAGCCTCCTTCTTCCACACAGCGTAGGCTGCGACGCAACCCCAACACCCAGACTCCTCAACAACCCAGACCGATTGGTTTCAAAGGAGACTACTCAAAATCCAGACCGACGAACAAACTGGTCGTCTCAGCACCATCACCACACAGTATCACATGACCCCGTTAAAGACTTTTCTGCGACACAAGGACAAGACCACCTGGCTTGCGGTTCCAGAGCCACCCGTGCCTTCAGCTTGATCATATGTGAATGTGTCAACAAGAGCTAGAGATTGTGCCAGCACCCCTGAAGTGATGGAGACAGTCGGTGCGAGGGTGGTAACGAATATAACGGCGCTCCTAAAGCCCTTGCATCATCGGTCCCTGACGGTGTTGTTACTTTTGCCGCAGAGGCTGATTCACTTTGTTGTTACAATTTATGCCAGCAGCTGCCTGAAGAGGAGAAAAGAAGAGGAAAAAGGAAGGAAAGAAAAAAGCGGGCGCGCACCGGAGGCGGCCACAACGGCGAGCAGCAGCACGGGCAGGGGCTTCTTGTCCTCGTTGGCGCGGTACAGCTTAGTCACCGACACCACGCCCACCGCCACAGCGTACCACAGTGTTCCTGCACACAGCGCGCACAATGTGAGCTATGTTTTGGCAGAATTATGCGCCTTGATTTGCAAGAAAATCTCTGCCAAATGATATGGGCTGGGCGAAGCTTGCTCAGCGACACGGCAGAGCAGCAATCTGCATCTTCAAAGGGCAATGATGGGTGCTGGCCATCCGGTACAACACACTGTTTGCTCAAAAAAAAACGGAGGTGCTCACCGTAGCCGTAGTAGACAGAGGCGACCAGGGTGGCAATGAAGACCTGCAGCACATGCAGAATGCCATTAGTCACCCGCTGAAACCTCACTGACCTCTTCAAGACATGCAACCTTCTTTGATCAAGCTAGATATGCTCCCAGGTATTCAGTCCAGGGTGATGACTTGCATGAGCACTCATCCAAGAGAGGGTGACAACATTTGTGACCCGTGGAGGAGTAGTTCCACCGGGTTCCTTCAAGTACAATTGAGTGACAGCCTGCCTATATTCCACATGAACAACACAATCTGCCGAACAAAAATGACTGGAACCTCTGAGACACACATGCAAGCAAGAGAGTGCCCAGCACAGACAATGAGGGAAAGGGATGTTCAGGAAAGCAGCGCACCCAGAACAGGTTGGTGGGCTCCAGCTTCTCGGCGAGGAAGTAGCCGAAGAGGACGGTGACTGTGTCCAGGAAGGAGATGCGGCTGAAGTTGAGCGCATACACCGCCAGCGAGGCGGGGCCGATCACGTGCGAGATCTGCGAGCACAAAATGCCACTTTCAGGTCTTCTCCAAAGGTCCCAAGCCAGGCATTATCAGCTTCGCTCTGGAAGGCCCTGGATGGCCTTAGAACTGGAGACGCCTCTTCTCTGCTGAGCTCAATGATTACAGGCTGTATTACCAGTACTTCCACGGATGAGTAGGCACGGATGAGACAGGATCCAAACTGTTGTATGAACGTTGCAGCCGCCAGCGCAGAAGATGTTTGCCAGCACCTTGATAAAGTGCAGGCAAGCAAGGAGGGCGGAGGGAGCATGCAGTGTACGGGTGCAGCAAAGCAGGCACGCAGGGCACGTTGCAAAGTAACTCAAGGCTGCGTCACCTTCTCGCCGAAGCCTTTGCGCGTGATGAGGTTGACGGCCGCATTGACGAGGGTGTAGAGCGCCAGAGCCTTGAGCAGCAGAGTGCGATCCACGGACACCTTGTTGAAGTGCACCGCCGCATACCCGATCACTGCGCATGCATGCAGCACTTGAGTCAGCCATTGCATGTATGCGCTGCAAAGATCAGGCATCGCATGCATTGTAGATGTCAGCCTCTGCGCACATGCAATGGGAAGGTGGGCTGAAGGGGGGCATTGTTGCACTCGTCAAAATAGGAGCACGAGACCGACCAAGAACTGGACCTAAGAACAGTTCTGCATGTGGAAGGCCTAGCTTTGAAGATGTGATGTTAGTTTCCAATACCCGCCCTCGAGAAAGGGCCGAGTCCTGCATGCATACTTGACATGCATCTGATTCCTAGCTGGAATGTTTTTCCGCTTTGTTGTGAACACCAGCACACACTCACTTTCCAGCGCCAAAAGCACACCAAAGATGATGAGTTTGATCAAGGAATGATGCAAGGAATGAGTCAGTGCAGGAAGACACACCAGCCAGCAGGCCGGAATAGTCAGCGCCTCCCTCAACGCCCTCATCAAGCTCCAAGGTGGCCTCATCGCGGGCATTCACCTTCAGGGAGTTGCTGCGAGACCTGCGCACAGAAGCAGAGCAAAAAATGATCAGATCTAGAAAGGTGTACAACTTCAGGAAGCCAGGAAAAGGGTCACCAGTGCTAGCTCCAGGAGGTGGGTTCAGGCCAGCTTTGTCTGCGATCTGGGTGTCAGAGCGACAGGAAAGGTGCCATTGAGAATTTTCAACACCAAAAAAGAGCAATGGGGCCGCGCGGGAGCGGCTGGTGGCTGCGTTTTGATAAGAGGACGCCAGCTTCCGGCCAGCTCCATCTGCAGAGGTGTCAAGCACCTGCTGGAGATCTGGAAGCTAGGCCTGGAAACGAACCTTCTCCCCGCAAAGTTGCTTGGATGGCGCAAGAAAGAAAGCGTACGGCAAGGGGCAATCATCGTCGTGCCATCCCCTGGCAGATAAATATGGGCATGCCAGGGGAGGTGATGCTGGACAAACCCTCCAGAGCAGCCGATGCCTCGCAAACCTTCTGCCTTCCCACTACACCAAAACAAAGGGCCTAGAAGCCTGATTTAGGCACTGGAGCAGCATCGCGAGCCCCCAAACGGCCACTCCAGTCACACCGGATTGCACGTGCACAAACATCCACATCGTCTGGTGCCCTTCCGTGGCCACTTGGAAACGGACTCAGGCTCAAAGACTCCCGGAACGCATGTGAATGCCTGAGAGGGCACAAATTCGGAGACCATATGTAGCACGTGGGCCACTATCACGAACGCTTCCCGCTCGACCGCATCTGTGAGGCTGCAGCTATCTGGGGACTCCTTATCACGATGCTGGCCTTGTACGATGCAAATTGCCAAGCAAGTGGCGATGCTGCTGCTATTGCAGAGGCTGCGCCACCAAACCTCTTGAGACCAAGGATATCCCCTCGAACCCACCTACGCGTGTCGATGCCGTTGCTGGCAAAGTGCCAGGGTCCACGCGCACCTTGTGGTGTTGCAGGCGTGCCTGCGAGCGGCAAACGCCTGAACGGGGCGAGCGGGGAGGAAGGTCGGGCGTCCGAGAATCGCTGCCCGGGCAACGGTCACAGATGTGGCTTTGGATGTCGTGCGCACTGCGGAGATGCTGGAGGAAACGAGAGTCGCCATCGCCATCTTTTCTTCTCTGGTGCTGTGGAGTACGGAGGCTATCGAAAGTCTTTCAACACCGTAATTCTGCAAGAAAGTTGCTTATCTTGAGGGCAATTGAGCTGAGTCAGAGTGCAAATCTTTCACGGCTGAGTTGTTGGTGTTATCCTCTTTTGGCACCTGACGAGCTTCTTACAATGGGAACGCCGTCTGGTTGTCCTCAGTTTCAAGTGGCACTTGCCAAATTTCAAACATGCCCTGGGGCAGAACCTCTAAATGCCTGATCCTCCACCACACACCTATGAGACCATTGTAGTCACGCAGTACATTATAGCGATAGTTTTTGAAAAGCGAGTGTCCAAAAAAGAGCAACCAAGGCAAGATGGCATTTTGCAAGGGGATGCCCTCAGCAGCTGCCTTACTGACGGTGGCCACTTGCACTGCCTTGGCCAGTGGTACTCGAGCGCATTTATAGTGCAGAATGCAACTTTTCTCTACGAGTTCGGCAAGCTTATAGGCCGTGGGCTCACCCTGTTCCAGCTCGTATTTTCTAAAGCCCACAATAATGCTCCTTCCGCAGATCATGAATTGCTCCCAGAAGCTGTGGATTAACTGCTGGTGAGCCTCAGTCCACTTTGCGAGCGCTTTTGTTGATCGACAGGGCGCGCATGGACTCGTACTGATGTATGGAATTGTATGGTTTCAGGTCTAGCACACGTACTTTTTCAGCAATATAATGCCCTCACTAAAGTATGGAAGAATCCCAAGGTGCCTCAATCGCATGTCAGCATTGTTGGCCTGAGCTTCCTTTGAAGAGAGTTGGCTCTCCATCACTCACTCTGCCAGTTTATCGTGGGGAAAGGCAGCCATGGTAGTTGGGTATGTTGTGGAATAGGCCTGTGGGGTACTGCTGGGGCCCTCATTATCCCCCTTGTACAAGCTGTGCAAAGCCTTTTGTCACCCCGGCAAAGTCCTGCTTGGCCTCTGCAGCTGTTGCAGCCTGAGAGACAGACAGGTTATCATCGTTTTGCGATTTTTACTGAAGCTCCCTGAAAGCTGTGTCGGCCCAGCGGGAAGCTCTGCAACACCTGCATCCACCTCCAAAGCACCTACCTTCACCCCAGCGCAGGTGAAATGACACACCTTCCTGAGAATGCAGACCTTTTTGACGTTGACCTCCTTGCGACATTCCATGCTCTAATGCACAAGACCAAGGCATGTGCGCACAGCTCTGGGCATCAACATTTGTTCTGCCACGCAACTGTAAAGATCGACATGCAGCAAGAGTGTAATACTTTGCAGCTGTTCAGCGCAAGTAGTGACCGACATGCATGCATCATATGAGTCGTTGACGACTCTTTGGGCATGTAAAGATGGCTTAGGTTCAGGCCTGCCCTCGTTCGTGAGCTACTGTGAAAGGAAAAAAGGGTTGCTTTATGGAGTCCTCTATCTTGTTAGCTTGGATGTACTGAAATTCTAATCCACAAACATGTCTTGTGCAGAGCACGCAGTCACCCAACACCACACAGCCCACGCAGACCACAGAGGCGCCTGCCACCTCCGGGTGGGGCTCCTCTTCTGCCATAAGACCCTGTCGGATATGCGCTGCACTATGTGCTCGAGTGACAGCCGGGTGCAGTGATGAATTGGCACGTTTCCTTAGAGGCGACTCACACACTACGCACTGGCTAGATCTGAAGTATTGTGCACATGTTCATGTGTTGTACCGTATACCCGGCTGTCACTGTCATGATTTGCTCAATGCTGATGCTTGTGTTGCAGCCATTCATGACTTCGCATAGTTGCAAAGGCACTTGCATGGTTGACATAGTGCTGATGAGTTGTCAAATAATCACAGCTGCTAGTCACAGCGGCTGCCTTCGTGCTCCTCTACAAACTCTGATGATGACACATGCACAAGTGTCATATGTCAAGGATTCCAATTCCAGCTGAGGAGTACTCGTAAGCCTATAACATTTCCATAGTCCCTCAAGGTCCTTGGAGCTCTCGCTCCAGGTCACCGTCTCGTCGAATTTCTCACACAATTTTGCAAAGCTTTTAATCTCCTCAACCGGTTGAGAGGGGCCCCTCTGGGCTGTCAGCTGCCCAGCCAGAGCAGCGCCAGCAAAACTCAGACAGATCTTGGGCCGGGAGCTACTTCTATCGCGCTCGCGCTCAAATATAACGGCCCCGCCATCGTTGCGACTACCCTCGGCCAGAGCTTCACCCAAGCCGTCAACGCAACCGTAGCCGCCTTTGGCTTCTATTTGCAACAAACAGCCGCCACCCCTTTCCCATTTGCCGCATATATGTTCCCAACGGGCCACCGTTGGGCAAGCCGGTGGGATTGGCGCTGTACGCCAGCGCTTCTAAAACCCTCGCTTCATCGGCCCCTGACGGTATTGTCACTTTGACGTTCCCCCTTGTGTGAACCTGGTGGCAGGTATGCACTATGCGATCCTGCTCAGTGTTGGCCTGTAGGTTTGCCCGTCAAGATTCAAATTCTGCATGCGCAGAGGCTTGTCAGTTGCATGGGCTTGGGTGCTGCAGGAAACACCTTACTTATTTTGAGTTCATTTACGTTTATGTGAACTGGAAACTTTAGGGGAAAGAGCAAGTTGTTCTTTAAATTACCCCTAGAAGCGTGCAGCTTGCATGACTGCCCATGTTCCTGTGATGCAGGCGCGCAATCAAGAATGATAGTTGAAATTGAGCATTGTAAAGCTAGGTGCCAGTGTGTGAGGTTCATTCTCAGATCAGCAAAATCTGCTGGGGCCTGCTAGAGCCTCACTGGCAGTGTGCAGATGCCCAGTGTGTGAATACAGCACTGAACACAATAAGCTAGCGCTAGTGTAAAATGCTTTATCATCATGAACTTGATCAAAAGCGCATGCACAAAAACGCACATGTCTGGGCTGGCCAGGCCAGTGTGAGGCACCATGATATGCTGTTGTTGAGGTGCTGCATGCACATTCCTTGAAGTCTAGTGCGCTCTCTCCTACTGCAGCTGGCTGGTGATGCCCTAGGCCGCTCGGCTTCCGTGAGTTACGTCATCAGCTTCCTATGCATGCAGAGGAGAGAACGTTCTCTACATCGAATACGCTGCTTGATCATGTTACTTCGCAACCCCATACATTACATTCCTGGCATTTGTACTAACAAGCTGCAGTACGGAGACCTGATTAACACATTAGAAACTTCACACTCTCATCGAGGATTATGTCATCCCCTTTGTAGGTGCAGCAATCCTCCGGGCCACATCGTCAAATGACAACTAATGTGCAATTGAAGGCGTTTCGCCGGGAGGGTGAGGTGGCAGCACAGGCCAGAGACACTTTTCAGGCATGCCCATTGCAAGTCATCGTATATTTATACCCTTCACCTGAGCAGACTCGTGGAGTTATCTGTGTGCATCAAAGAGATGTTAGCCCTGTAATAATTATTGTCAATTATGCGAGGCGAAACTGTATTGGTGCGAATATGCCTGAATCTCGCGCCTGCCCTGCACGGCAGGCTGCCATGGCTAACGATCCAATAGCCTGCTACCTGGTGAAAGGCTCTTCCATTGGCCGATTCTGGGATGTAATGATCACCCAGTACCTGACACCAACGCAGAGCGAGCTGAATTTCATCACAGAAGGTGCAAAGGCGGCAGTGCTGGCACGCGTCTACCCGGATGAGAAGGTGTGCAGCTCTCCGTCCTTTGCTTCGATCGCCCACCTGCGAGCCCTGGCGGAAAAATCATTTCATTGATTACATACCAAAAGTGCTGTTCCTGGTGCTGGGGCTCGCATTTGCAAACCTATTTCAGCTCTGTGCAATGTCCTCAGCATCTCTCTTTGACATGCGTGACTGCTGGAGGGGTTTGGATCCCACAATGATGCATTTGACATGCCTTCACTAAATTTCGTATTGCAACAGGCCTCCGCCTTCCAATCGTTCCTTTTCACTTTCCGGATGGTGCCATGCTTCTCCACCAAGAGGCTGCGCGCAGCCTTGCGCATGGGAGACAAAATGGACTCAACCAAGGATGCTTTTGGCAAGGTGGGATGCCAATACCTCTACCTGAATCATCTCTCCTGGGTGCAAACATCATTATTCCTGGTCACATGCTCAACAACACCTTACGCCAAGCCACGCACCAATTCTTAGGGCAGGACAGATGCAGACATCGCAGCAGTGCAAGCGCAGATTGCATTTCCTATCAAGTCAACCAGGCTTTGCACGATTATACTTGCAGCGGCTGATCAGTGCTGTTCATGCAAAGCAGAAGAGGCACAGGGAAGACTGTTCCGTGGATGTCATGTCTGCACGCAGCAGCGGAACAGTCTTCCCCATGCATGCCATGCAAGACTTGCTGCTGCGCGCAGACATGACATCCTAACATCCACGTCTTAAGTCGAGGTACCCCAAAAATCTCTGGTGAGCGCTCTTAGAAAGCAGAAGTGCCCTGCTGCAGGAGAATGGAAGCTACATTTATGTGTTCCTGCTGGGGGCTAGGCCGGAGTGGCAGGGCCGTGGCCTCGGAAGTGCACTGCTGCAACACCTGAACAGCATTGCCGATGCCAAGGGCATGCACTGCTACCTAGAGGTGAGGGCCCCATCAGCTGCTACAGGGGCCGCCTTCACCTGCACATTTCACTTATATTCTTGTATGAAGTTGCATGCAGTTCCCAGTACAACTGGCATTCATGCCGTGCTGCTTGTATCCATACTTCACGTGCATGCGCTAGTGGTATTTTGAAGCATATGTCAGTTTTTCTTAAGAAAGATAGAGATCTTGACTTAAATAAAGGACCCCTAAGGGGAAATGGCAGTGGCTCCAAAGGTGCAATGCAAAGTGTGGGGTGGGATTGTATCACAGTGCTGGTGGAAGGCTTGGAGCTTTTTCTCTTGGGAGTCCCTTTTGATCACCTTCAGAAGCTAGCATCTGTACAGGGCAAGTTCTGGAGGGGTTGTCACGCAATCGGACAACGCTTATTGTGCTTTAATGTGTGAAATTATAATTTTCTAATTCAAAGTGGTACCGACATAGACCTTATACTCCATTAGGAATGTCACAATATTTCAACCTTAACCGCTCTGTGAATATGCTGGTGCTCCAAATCGCCCAGCATCAATTTCTACTTTTGATTTGGATTTGGGCAGGCTACACATCACTGACGCATTTCGGCGATCACCGAAGTATTGGGCGTTAATTATGTGTAGAAGCTACATTGCATCCGGGGCCAGATCTGGAGGGGTTGTGTTGCATTCAGACAACGCTCATTGTGCTTTAATGTGTGAGAGTAGAGTGTTTGTGCCTGCGCAGTCTTCATCGGAGAGGAGCAGACGGCTCTACATGAGGCATGGCTATGTGGAGATAGAGATGATCAAGGCAGCACGGGATGCACCGCCAATGTTCCTCATGAGCAGAACGCCCAACAATCTGCTGACTGGCACTAATGGGAATGGATTACTGTAGTCACCACATTGCATTCCATTCCGTTCCATTGCATGCTGGCAGATGCAGGTGATGATAATACATTTTAGAGCGTTCTCCCCTGGGTTTGAAGTCTGTGACTGGGCTGCTTTTGATGGCCAGAATTGTGTGCTGTCAGCAGGATTTATCAGGATGCAGGTCAGGCTCACTTACAGAACTGGTAAGGTTTGGTGAAGTGTCTTAGATTTTGACCTCTTGGGCAGATAATTTGCTCATGACCACAGGTTATTTAGGATTGGAATCTATTGAGCTGCATACTGTCAGCAAAACTGTAGTCAGAAAGAGCGTCCCTGCAGAGGCAGATTTGTGTGAAGAGGTAGAATTTGGTGCCATTATGCACTGCATCACATGATGTTGAGTTGCAGACCTGTGGTCTCAGCATTGTAGCATATTGCTGATGAATTTTTGATCGGTTTTGTTTCTTGAAGCGACTGGGTGACCTTTTGATTCGCCAGTTTAATTTGCTTGTAGATGCAATCTCAAGAGTTAAAGCACGGATTTTCACTGGAAAGAAGATGGGGGAGGTACATTTGTACTTGTATACCTGTAGCTAGCTGATTTGCAGCTGCAGATGTCGTGGGGTATGGATTACATAATTGGGCTATTACTACCGTATAATCACCGGCCGGCCGGCCTGCGGGTGTATATTAGTGCATGCAAGCGTGAGTTGCCAGATTGAAAGTCAGCCCTGGAGTGTGAGGGTGTCGATGTTGCTTAACCAATCCATGCTCATCCAATGCTGTAACAAATTTATTAAATAAGCTGCCGGCCCATGTATCTTGCAATTGCTGCCTGCATTGCCTACTTATATGCACTGCGCATGAGCTCTCATCGCAACTCATTGCAATGCATTCCTAGAATTCGTATCAACACACCCATAGCGTGATGTTTTGTGTCCAAGTGAAACAGCATGATGCCATACTGCATGCCATGCATGTGGTACCATCGGTGATCTCAGGTGTTGCACAAATATGCAGCGTGTCATGGGCTTGATGACCACAAATGACTGATTGTGGCGACGCCAATGATATCACTGCTCAAGCAGGTCTTTCAGGGCCTCTCTCAAATCTTCAATGCCGGTCCCTGCCACAGCGCTCACGCGCACCAGACCCAGAGGCAGCGACGGCTGAACAGAGCTGCCAGCAACATAGTCCTCCTGCAAATATTCACAAGCACCATTTCAAACAAGTTTCGCATGTGCAATATTTCTGCATTAAGCACAAGTGCAACAGGTTTTATCTCCCTAACGCCACAGGCACAGCTGCAACAACTTTTCTGCCGCTCACAGGTTCTGCAATGATCACTATACAGTGTTGGAGTCAGCTGCCCACTGCGCCCAGCAGCCAATGACTAATGCTTGACAAAACACTATCAGTTGTCATTGTCTACTTGCTATTTCCACTGCTCTGTGGCGCAGAACGAAAATTTGTGCGCGCTTTTCCACTGCCGGGATGTTGAAAAATGCATATATAACGATGACATGTGCCACGCGCATGTGCCACGCGGTGGGCACAATGTCCCGCGCGAGTATTCCATGGATAGCGTTCTCCACTTACAAGACAATGACAAATCGGTGACTCACCTGCATGCGCCGCGCGACGGCCAGGATGTCCTGCGCGACTTCGCGGTGCAGCTCGGCCGCGTCGGACAGATCCATTTTGTTGAGCGCCACCACGTGCGGCCGGCCGCAGTACTGCGGGTTGTACATGGCCAGCTCCTGGCGCACGATCTCATAATCCGCCGCAGGGTCCGCTGCAGCACAGATATTTGCAGAACTCAAGTTGTTGTGCTACTCCATTGCAGTGAGCGAAAGTTTAAATGAAAAAAAACCCGCTGCAGGCAGGTTTGTGTTTTGAGTGCAATTTTGCCGGCTAAGAACCGCAGGTGAGCGAAAGTATTACAGAGAGCACTATCAGCATGCACGGGAACAGCATTTCTGCCGGATAAAGGATAATCACTCCTGCCCAATGCCCTTCAATATTGCGTGATACCATTAGAGAGGGGTATTGATGCCTGCTTTAGGAAAACAGAAAAAAGGACACTTGATCTGGCTCGTCCGATAAGCGCCAAGATCTTATGAGTATCCGCAGTCACCTGCTGAGGCGTCAACCACAAGCATCTCTCATGAGTCACCCGTCAGTCACCTGCAGATGCGTCGACCACGTGCAGGATTCCACGCGTGCGCCGCAGGTGCCGTAGGAAATTACGCCCGAGGCCGCGCCCGGCGTGCGCCCCCTCGATTAACCCCGGCAGGTCCGCCAGAACAGGCGCGGCCTCCTCTGCAGCCTCCGCCTCCCATGGTTCTAATTCTGGTTCGTTCTCACGCGCCTGTGCGCAGATTTTTCCCCTTTCATAAATAACCACATGACTCCATTTTCTCCCTTACTGAAACGAAGTTTCATGAAAGGAACATGATCACATTTTAATGCCAGGGTGGACAGTATGCATGCGGAGCCTCTGCAGCAACATGTGCAGGGTTTGCATTGTGTGACTATGCGCTGGTCATGCATCCATGTTGGTGGTGGTGAAGTGGAATACATTATGTGCAGATCAGTGTCTCGCTGCATTTCCTAGCCACAATGATGCTGACTGATCCGTCATTGCCAAGTGCACCGACTGGCAAGTCGTAAAGGCAGTAGGGTGGATATATGCAACGCCATGGAAACACACCTGAGGCTGCCCAGCTGCCATGACTCCCAGATTGGGCATCAGCGTCGTGAAGGGGTATGGAGCCACCTCGGGGGATGCCCTGCAACAATCAGCCCTCGAGTTGAGCACTCAATAACTTGCATGCCAACGAGGGGTGAACAGAGAAAATTGGTGCAGCAGATACCCCTACAGGATTTTGAGCCATGGAGAACTGACTGATGCCCCTGCACTTCTACATGAAAATACAGTTCACGCTTGCTAGGCATAGCATGGTTACAGAAGACAGGTACAGGCCTAAGAGTGAAATGGAAGAATCTGTGAGCTCCATGGGATTGCCTGTTGACCAAGACCTAAAAATGCCGCAGTTTGAAGTAGGTCCGAAGTCTGGCAGGAGTGCCAAAACGGACAACCAGGCAGGAGGTCTCATAGCAGACACTGATGGATTACTCACCGGGTGAGCATGGCGAGCAGGGATGACTTGCCGGCGTTTGGCAGGCCGACAATGCCGATGTCAGCGACCACGCGCATCAGCAGCTGCAGGCTGACTTCCTCCCCGGCTCCCCCTGCCGCGTCCTCCGCCCAATTATCGTCCGCCACAACTCCCTCCCCCTGGTGGTGAAGAGGCGAAGAGAATTGCCGTCAGACTCTTTTGCTGGTTTTTGGGCAACGCGTGACGTGTGAAGCATGGCTAAGGCAATGTCTGCTGGCCTGTGCAATGTTCAGGCAACAGGATGCAAAATGGTACATCTGCACCAGATTGAAAGCTGACGTGTTGCAAATCTCAGTGAGTTTCACGAATTAGCTATGTAGATTGTTCTTCTAGTGTAGCTTTGATTGCATGCAAGAGGTTCCTAGATCATTTCCAGGGCAGGGTCCCTGGGGACACACTGTTACACACCTTAAAATTCGACAACAAGGCGGGTCTTTGTTCATTAAGTAGAGGAGAGCGAACACAATGAAATACTAAGGATGCAGCCATGACTCACCTCGTCCAGGAATTTTCCCCTGCCCTTGGCTGCCGGCTGCGCAGCCGGCCGCACGACCCCGAGGCCGCCCTTGCCGCCGCGGGCCACCAGCAGGATTTCTCCGGGGTTTGTTAGCTCCCCTAGAAGTGCGCCGCCCCTCTTTCTCTTCACCACCGTTCCCATCGGCACCCCTATCCTCAGCGGCTGCGTCCGCGGGGCCGCCTGTTTTCCACGCCTCCTATAGAGGTTCAAATAATATACATCAGCGCCAGAACTGTGCATGCAGTTGAGAGAAACTGTAGAGGAGCCTTTGCTGCCACGCTAAGCTATCCCGCTGGACCCCAGCAACGCACCAAAAGTGATCTTCTTGCCATGGACAAGCTGCGGCCGGCAAGAGACTTCGGCTCCTGACCAGGCGAGACTCGGACCCTTGCCACGATTGACCTTTCTTAAAGAAATTGAGACCTATACGTCCCAACATGGCATCTTCAAGATGAGTCATGCACCCACAATGCATCCCCTCAAGAGCTCTGCTTAGCAGGCAGCAGCCTGCTCCTCCAACAGTAGGGGCCCACAAAAGCTTCTTATTGTGGTTTGCGTAACAAGAATTTGAGGAGTCAGGTATTCTGGCAAGGGCCCCCCACCTGGGCCCCCCGCTGCCCTCCACCGGGTTGCCATTGGCGCCGTGCTTGGCTGTGATCGTCTTGCGCCCGTGCAGGTGCAGAAGATTGTCAAGCGCCGGATCCGCATACAGCCTGCAAAAGATTGAAGATCACATTATTATTTTTCTCCTTCTAAGAGAGCGCTATCAGGTAGGTCCCCCTTTGCATTCACCCAGGATGGCACTTCGTGATGCCAATGACACTTTGAGCTGCGCAGGGGTCAGCAGCCTTTTCAACAGTGGCTGTATTTGGTGAAGCTAAGGTGCATGCTTCTTCGTGAATCTAGAAGCATCAAAGTGTCTGCATTTGGTGGGCCCGGCTCATCTAGAACATGCAGAGCGTGAGGATTCATGCTCGGGAGCACCACAGCTGAAGGATGTTGAGTGGGGCCAAGAAGCGCACAGGACGGAGGCGCCATCCGAGCCGTCAGCTGGCTCCGCGGCGGGCAGCCAGATCTGCTTGGGCAGGCTACTGCCTGCCCGGTACTTGAAATTGGGCACCTTCTTGCCCATGCCCGCCTCCACAAACTCACCCCTGCCGCCCCTCCCAGACCTGCATATTGCAAAGGATGCCAACCCTTTTGAAGTTGACTCAGGTCCAAAGTGACGCAAGATTAATCATAAGAAAATCGAAAATTGGTAGTAGCTTGAAGTGATGTCAGGAAGGGTTGGATGTGGGGTGTAGCTTGCAGCACGCACCTCACTGTGATGGCCACCTCATCGAAGATCTTGTGAGCTTCCTTGGGGTTTTGTCCTGCAACGAGAAGCATGTGATGTTTGAGAATATTTCCGAAGGTGAATGACTGTTTCTTGCCTCACATTGTGAGTAAGATATGTGAAGCACAAATGCTGCTCTCACTAGGCACCCAGAAGGCTCACCCTCCTTTGCAGCAGATGGTCTCGAAGCTGTGGCTGCGGCGAAGCATACACTCTTCGATATTATCCTGTTCTGAGACCTCACGTGTGATCTGAGAGGTCGCCTGCTAGGAAAAAGTGAGGAGTGCACAGATGCAAAAGACTGCTGCGGCAGGTGGCTGCGCCCTGAAAAGGTCGCAGGAGCTTGCCTATCGATGCAACTCATCTTGAGACTAGCTTAATAACCTGAAGGGGAATTTCTGTACCAGCAGCTGCAGCTAGGGCGTGAGCAGCCTAGTAAAATCAGCAGAGTAAAGGGAGGTTTTCCACTGTAACTGCACGTGTTCTTCTTGCCTTCCGATATTCTTCAGTATTTGCCTACAAAGTAATGTTTTTGGCCCAAAGTGCTCTTCTTCTTTCCTTCCTTTCTCTTTGAAAGAGACTCTTTCCCTTCTCAAGCTGGTTCCGAAACTTTTGATATTGTGGTCTCCCAAGGATGGAAAGGAAGTTTAATTTGCATGTGAGTGCTTCGATTCTGGATTTGCAACCAAACAACTCATTGAAGCGCATACGGGTGTCCATGAGACTTATGCAGACCGCAGCGTCAGGTGCCAAGGCTTTATCAAGGCTTTGCAGATCCGTAGATGATCACAATCCCTCACTGAAACCTGCTCGTCGTGTCGATCGCAAGGTAACGTCCTATAATCTCTCTAATGGCTTTGATGACAATTGTTTCATCTGTCCATCAATCTTAACCGCTGGTTCGTATCAAATGTTGCTGACTCGATGGTACCTTGGATGTCTGATTTCCAACCAAACAATCCACGCAGGATCGCACAGCACATTCCACAACATGTAATCTGGCCAGCGCTGGAGAGCTGCAAGTACCGCAGCTTGTATACGTGAGCTCCCCTGCCCTGAGCCATGACAAGCCAGGGCATCCCGAGTGCGCTGCGCGCGGCACAGCTATCCTGGACGCTCTCCAGGCAGCGGATCTCACTGCAGAGGCCATGCCTGGACAGGCAAGCTCGCCTCATCGAAAAAATCCTTCTCATGCTCATGCATGCATGTCTGCTACCATTAAAGGTGAAGAAGATCAGTGACGGCGCCAAAGCCAAGTTTGATGGCAAGGGTGGCTGTTAAAAGGTCAGCCTAGGGTTACAGGACTAGGACTACAACAATTTCCTCCTTTCTTGGACTGCATACCCTCCACTGGACCTACCATGGCATCATTTGACCTGCTGGTGTTCGAGGGGATCTCAAGCATTCAAGGTAATACAGGCTTATATTGGCGTACTGCGCAGCTTCAAGGACTGTTCTTGATTGGGGCTGGCCGGCTGGAGGTCGGTAATCCTGCAAAGGGCAGAAGAGCATTTACATCACATGTGTGGCTGTGTGTGCCGCAGCTGTCTCGCCTGACAGATTTCCAGCCTGCGAGCATCGAAGACCTGTGCAAAATCCACGAGCGGAACTATGTCCTGGGACTGGAGAAGATTGTGCGGCGAGGCAGGAATGATGTTGTGGACAACGCACCAACCTACATCACTCCCACCTCCTTCGACGATGCCCTGAGGGTGGGTTCTTGACCACACCTCTTGAACACCTGACGCATTCAGAGAACACAGGCGCCATAGACAGTAAGGGCTGCAGTATAGTGGTAGTACTGGCTGAGAAGAGTGGATCAGAAGTGGTCGTGCTTATCATTGCGCCCCTGGCGCAACGCACTGCATGATGTCAGCTGTGCATGGTCCCATCTTCTGCAGTTGCGACAAAAGCTTGCAGCATGCATCCAACCAGAACTTGCATTGCATCATCTGGGCATGTACCCAGTCAATTGTGTCAAGTTGGGCACGCCTGGGTGCTTTGGGGCAGTAGAAGACAGACAAGGGACAAAGTAAGAGAATAGGGGTTGTATCCATATCACAAATGCGGATGCTTGCGTTGCAAAGCAACGCACTGCAATGCACTGAAGCGGACCGGGGCATTTGTGCAGTGACCCATGGGTGACTCCATACAGTCTGGTATCGTTTTACTGTCTCCAAATCCCAATCCCAATCCAAATCCAAATCCAAAGTCGAATTCGAATTTGAATTCAAACTACGAATTTGGCTGAAAAGGCGGCGGGAGCGGCGATGGCGCTGGTGGACGCAGTGGTGGAGGGCAGCTCGGCTGATCGCGTCGCGCCAGCTGGCTTCGGCATCTGCCGCCCGCCAGGTCACCACGCCGTCGCAAAGGGGCCCATGGGATTCTGCCTCTTCGGCACCATCGCAGTGGCCGCCAGGCACGCGCAGCAATTCCACGGCCTCAAAAAGGTTTGGTCTACTGCTGCACGTGTCTGACCGTTGCATGACTAAACATTTTTTGGCACCCCCGGTTGAAACACGCTGAACGGGGCCCTTAAAGAGAATTGGGTGATTCCGTTCTTAATTCTTTGTCAACATCCTCTAATAGCTGCGCTCTAACCTGCAGAATCTACCTGCAGCATTTACCTGTTTCCATTTGTAAAAGGGGGAGCAGTGGCAGAATTTATGTCGACCTGCGTTCACTGCTAACAACCGCTATGCTCACACTAGATACGCAGCACCCAAACATGTTGATTACATAATCTTCAGTCACCCTGCGTCATGAGTGCTTGCACGTGCGCGCAGGTTCTAATCTTTGACTTCGACGTGCACCACGGCAACGGCACCAACGACGTATTCTTCGACGACCCTTCTGTGCTCTTCATATCCACCCATCAGGCCGGCCTCTACCCCGGCACCGGCGCTCTTTCAGAGGTCGGCACCGGCGACGGCGCAGGCGCATCTATAAACTTGCCTCTGCCAGGTGCACTCTCTCTGATTGTACTGTGGCGCTGATTCCAAACCCCGCACCCCCGGCGGTGCGGAAATCTTTTGGAGCAGGTAATAAGGGTATTTAGGTCGTAGGTATTCTCCTCATCGTGGCAAAATGGAGTGGATGCACACTGCGGGGTAGAATGAGCACTCCAGTAGGATCTCATCCGATTGATCATGCCCATGGATGGCTGTTTCCTTTCTGGCATATCATACATTAAAACAAAACTCCGTGTAACTCTTAAAGGAGCAGCTTGGGAAGATTGAAGTCAACAAAGCTCTGGCAACGCGACGGAGCATGCTCTTTGGACGTTGAGGTGCTGTGAGGGCGGCTGTTTGATTCATACATAGCTGTTTTCGCTCAGCTACAGACGTCCTGCAAGAGAGGCAGGCACTGGCATATTCTGAGCCTGATGAGCATTTCTATGGGCATATGTTGATATGGCCGTCTGCGCAGGCGACTCTGGCGATGCAGTGATGATGGAGGTCTTTGATGAGATCGTGGGCCCGGCAGCTGCACGCTTCCAGCCAGACATCATCCTGGTAACACATTACTGCCATAAAATTTCACTTCCTTTTCATTCTTGAAGTCCCCACATGTCTGTACTTCTCCCTGTAGAATCTGGACAATTTGTTGCACATGCTTCCCGACGTCCCAATCATTCGATTCACGCTTGCTTCGCCCCTGAGGTGGCCTGGAAAGGTTGAGCATGTCTGACTATTAGTAAACCCCTTGAGACACTGGAATAGGCCCTCGTACCATTCCACTGCATGCAATGGTTGGCGCCGCTGTGGCTGTCGTGTCTGAATTTGAAATTTTCAAATTGCAGGTGAGCGCGGGGTATGATGCACACTGGCGGGATCCCCTGGCCAGCCTGCAGATGCGCAGCTCCACGTACTACAGGCTCGCTGCAAAGATCAAGGCCCTGGCCGACAGCCTCTCAGGTGGGCCCACTTGCTTGTACAGCTTTGAGTGTAAAACCTGAGGGGAATTTCACTTCCATTGATCGAGCATTAGTCATCACAGCCGAATCCGTATGAATATAAGCTCCATGGCATGAAGTTCATGCATTCGCAATTCGTGAGCATAGCTTCCTAGCCGGAGGGAGCTGCGCCAACTTAGCACAATGCCATGCACATTTTCTGGTGCTATGGCAAATAGCACAGTGATGACAAGGGAATCAAGACCTCAGGACAAGTTAAAGCCATGCCATGTGCTGCTGGCTCCTCAGTGAGTGACTGTGCCTAGCTGGAGATGCCTGAATGACTCTCACAGGATTGCGGGCAGTGCTGCCTGGAGTGCACTCTTATAGCCGATTAAATTGGCAATCCCTTTCCAGATTTTGTTTCCGATAAAGTCGGGGACTGCTTGTGGCATAGCAGGCAGAGATTGTACTCAAGAGTCAATAATGAGGCGTACTTAAGTTGGCTGTGCGTGTCTGTGCATGCAGGCGGCAGGTGCGTGTTCTTGCTGGAGGGGGGCTATGACCTGAAGGGCCTAGGGGAGTCAGTAGCAGAGACATTCCGAGCAGTGCTGAACCTACCATCGATAGACAAATTCAACGCTGACCTGCTTCGAGATGAGCCGAAAGATAAGGCGCGTGCTCTCATCACAGAGGCAAAGCGAGTGCACTCCCTGTGACAGGGGGTGACGTGGCCTCAACAGGGACTCAGAATTGCGCAGCCAACAGTATTGGATAACTCTGGGGATTCTACACCTGAGTGTGCTTGCTACTTATGACAGTCGATATGGTCAGTGGTGTCAGTTCTGTGCATATTGAAGTCCTGTTCCAAGAGATTTCGAAGCTAAAGGCCCAATTCCAGAGGTGTTCCCATGGAATGTAAAGCACTGGACTGTTATTGCCAGCGCGCCAATGAGGCGCCTCAGCAGCTGTTTGCAGGAAGAATTCTACAATATCTATGAAGAATCTCGCATGCAACATGCCTGAAGTTGATTTTGAAAGTTTATATTAAATTATTCAAAATTTAACAATGTGCAGCTAGATGCGCTAGCTAGATTGTCCTGAGCACACTCCGAAGTTTTGTAAGCGCGAGGCAAGATCATATCATGCTCTACAGCTCCTCGCTAAATTTCTTGGGATCTCTCGGGAGGCCTCTCGTATACACAGTGCATGCATTGTTTTCAGTTATCTAATGTTGAAGAGTCTTCTAGATGCATATGTCTCCACTAAGCATCTGAAAATTTTCTGACTGACAAAGATCAATCATACCACCTGGCGTTTAGAGCTCTTGCCATCTCAGCAAAAACAAGTACATGGTGATGGATCCTCCAAGGCAAAGATACCACTGTCGCGTACTGGTGGCCTGAAATTCTGGTGGACTGTCCTCAACAATGATATTAATTTCACAATGGCACGACAATGCAACACAAATGTCTTGGCCGCACTGAAATTTCCATTCAATGCACCATGGACTCCCTCTACTCAAGCTCAAATTCCTATGTGACTGCCCTCCTCTTCGAGGCCTGACAGCGCTGACTAGCAACACATGCAGTGTATAAATGAATCCGTGGTATTAATTAACATCGCTCAGGTCGTGGTGGCCTGGAAGCCTTGGGGGATTGGTCCAACATCGCTGATTATCTCGCGGTGGCAAGACCACACGAGGCGGATGGCCTCGGGAGTTCCGATGCCGGCCGAGCGCGGATCACCGGCTGGGCCGAACCAGTGGTTCTGCGGCGCCCCCGTCGTGCGCGCCCGTATGCCCGCGTACGTCGTCCCGTTTACGGTGTTCGCTAGCACCTATAGCAAAATATATCACTAATAACATATTGAATGTCACTACGCTCTGCATCATTGAGCTGCCGCTTACTGGCAGAGTCCTGTGAGCTTCCTACGAGCACCTCGAAAGGATGCTCAGAACAAAATTTGCAACCTTCTTTGAGCATCTCTCGCATTGAACACACACAGCGATGCATGAGTCTGCAGCTTCTTCGCGACTCTCTCCCGATTACTATGCAACAGAGACGAAACAGAAAAGCCAGCCCTGGTCGTCAAGATGCTCCTGGTGTCTATCTGCGCTGCTCTGCCCGTTCCCTCACGCGACTGGAAAGTGCTCGGGCTTACCGTTTTTTTTTTTTTTTTTATTTATTTTTATTTAATTTCTTTTTTTTAATTTAGGATTTAGGGTTAAGGTTTAGGGTTGCCCAGGTGCAAGCAATCAAGGATCGCAGCAAGCAGCTGGTGACTGCCTCCTCTGGACTCGAAGGAATGGCGCTGGCATGCGTACATCAAGGCAAAAGCGGCAGAACTGCTGAGCGTGCAAGAAGGTTGCTGCATCGGGATGAGCGTGCTGAGCGTGCAAGTCACTCAAAGCATTCTCTGGCCAGGCAGCGCAGTGCAAAGTGTCTTGCAAGTTTTAATGGTCATCAGCCCAAACAGGAGCCATCTTGGATTGTGGGGCTCCTTCATCTTTGCTGGTTTGTTTCTACGAGAAACAGATGAGCTGCACGGCTTGCATTTCGCAGCAAAAATATATCAGGCAATCACCTTTTGGGTGAAGACGGGGTCGTTGGAGACGACGGCTGCGGTCAGGTGCGCCTCCAGCTTCTCCAGAGCTGCCAGCACCAGCGGGAGCTGCTCATCGCTGTACTCAGTTAGCACCTGCAAAAAAGAGGTCCAGAGGATTTAAAGAGGGTCATTACAGGGTATTGCTACGGCTCCTTACTTTGGCGCTCACACTGTCACAGTGATGCCAATTTGCACAAATGCACTCTCTCACAGCCGAAATCCACGCTTCAGCTTTGGCCATGTCTTAGGAACAGTAGGCGCAGTTGGAAAGCTGCACTGAGTACCAGAAACCAATCAGTCCTCTTGCTTCTGTATCATATACCAGCATTCCCCCAGCCAGGGAGCTGCTCAAAATTTGCAGCTTGGAGGCATATAAGGCACACAGTGCGCAAATCCAGTCAACACAGTAAGGGAATGCGGAGCTGTCCAATCTCTCCAGGGTTATGACGTGCCTGGAAGGGTCCGAAAACTTCCGTGGTGACGAGCCCAAAGTTCTCATCCTTCAGGATCTGGTCCAGAGGCACAAAGACAGCTGTGGGCTGAATCGCTCCGTAGACGTCCGGAATGCTGTGGCCCTCTAATGGCTTGCCTCCAAACGCCACGCGTGCTCCTGCCATGCACATGCAAGCCATCACCGGCAAGGCTCCAGACAAATTCATAGGAGAATCAAACGCATTATATATCCCACAAACGGCTCAAGCAACTGTTACCCAGTTAGAATTCCACAACGCATTATTTCTGGCCACTTTACTGTGACATTGTGCAGGTGAGAGAAGATGCAGGGCAGCACGCGGAGATGACGACATCCTGTCTGAAACAGTTTGCAGCCTTTATATCAGAAAGAAAGTCCACAACAAAACGTGCAATCCTGCACACGACGAGAGATACTTGTAATTTTGTTGCAACATGCATTTTGGCGTTAAAAATCGAGGCGTCGCACACAGCACACCTCTTGATGCAAGGTGCACAATCATGATGCACATCCCTAGCGCTGTGCAACATACAGCGCCCCAACAAGCATAAGTGTAACTTCAGGAGACACAAGCCGCACCTGGAATCTTGAGGAGCTTGTCCATGTGCGCCAGCATGGCGTCTGTGGTCCACGTCAGCACGGGCCCAATGGACAGGTCATCCAGCTTCCGCAGAGCTGCCCGCTGCGCCAGCTTCTCCTCGAGTCCTGCCGATGCTCACTCCCTCAATGTTGGGCAACATCAGGAACACCACATACAGGACGCGCTGGCACCAAATTACAGCAGCAATGACTCGCACAAGCATTGCAGGCCAATTGCCGATCACTCCACAGGATGGCATTAGCATGTTGCACAGACAGAATGTGGCACCATTTTCTGAAACCTGATTTACTTCTAATAATGGAGTTGCCATCCATTTCAAGGCAGGCACAGATTGCTTCTGGATCTAAGGTCCTTGAGCAGTGCAAGCTGGGGACAGCCGCTCATAAAGGAAGCATTTTGCGCACGGCTCTTACACTACCGGTTCTTGCACTTTGGCAAATGACCAGGAGCACAGGTTGTGGCGCACCGGCTTGGACCCAGTTGCTGTGCTGGAACAGGATGGATTGCGCGGAGCATTTCTGTCCGCTGCATGCGTACGCGTCCTGGTCGCACTGCCACGCAATGTAGTCCGGATCATGCACGTCGGGCCCCAGGACCTTCCAGTCAAAGCCCGCGTCCTCCAGAAACACCTGCGCGCACACACATGAGCACTGTCACATGAACGTTTACATAATGCTGAGTCATTATCTGATGGCGCATACAAGTTTGCAGGCCCCTGAGCTCGACGGTGGGTATGATATCTTGGCTGTGACGGCCGCACCGCCATACTGCCAGGTTCTGCTATTGCTAGAGGTATTCTCACGAGCAGCGTGCAGCGGCTCGGCATGTTGACTCTAATGTATGGTAATGTTTTAACACAAGTATAGTAAATTACTTGCACATTAGTATGTTGTCCTCAGTACATGTTACTTTTGAAACAAGTAATATTTCTAAAATGTTAGTAAATCAATATATACCCACCTTGCCGTGCAGATCCGCGCACAGTTTCTCGGCGACGCGCTGGCTGCCGGTGAAGAGCGTGCTGCGCGGCCGCGCGCGGACCAAGATCTCGTTCACTACGGATCCGTGGCCGTGCACGTAGTCTGCGTCGGTCGTGGGCATGCCCACGTGGTGCAGCATGCGCAGGAACGCCTCCGCAACTATGCTCACCCTGGGCAGGCAGTAATTACTTTAGAAAGTTCAGAGGCAACTCCTGCTGTATTTGCTGCCCGTCGCAAATATGTTTGTGCTAGATGCCGCACACAGGCAACAGTGGTGTTGCTAAATGAGCAAGCATGGAGGCCGTTGCCAAGAGGTCCTGCTCTGCCGGTGCGCAGGGGTTGCATTCAAACCTCGGCCTTGGAGGACAGGTGCCAAGTATAGCACAGGACAAAGAAGTCTGATACTGCTTGCATCTTGTTCTCACCGCTGAAGTAGGTACGATGTTCCATTTGGTAAAAAAGGGTCCATTCGGAATTTTATACTGACTCATAGTTGGTCCACAGCGCCATCACCACAGTCTTCTCTGCACAAGAGCGACGAGATTTGCCAAGGAATGATGATGCTGTCAATATCATGTGAGGGAGGTGGGCAGCATAAAAAAACCAAAGGCCTGCTCTGTTAAACTGCTAAGACTCCAATCTTTCCACAACATGACAAGAAGTCTGCTACTTGGATTGCATACTACATTGGAAACTGTGAATAATGTAAAAATTTCACGAACTGATGATGCGAGTGCTGAGCACACCGGTGAGTGGACCTTGAAAGCTCACCGCCCTGACTGAGCGCTGACTCACCTGTGGTCCACGTGAACAAGCGGCTTGTTGCCCATCATGACGGCGCCGATGAGCTGGAGCGCGGGGATCTCTAGGGGAAAATTGAAGGGAGTTATTAGACCTACAGGTCCGTAGGGCCACCGGTGGCCCGTACTCATCTGCCCTGCGTGGTCGCCCGCCACTCCAAAGCTGCGCGCCGTGAACCGTACCTGCACGCGTGTGGATCGAGGCATTTGCACAAAGATTGTGAAACTTGAAAAACAAAAAATAGGGCTCGCTGATGTCCTTCATTTCATCTCCTGTCCTGCTATTCATGTTGTCCTAGCTGGATGTCACAGCCATGCACCAAAATAAAGGCCATTGCCGTGATACCAGTCAGGTGTCTTCACTGGGATGAGGAATGCATCCTCCAGAAACGTGTCCAAATATTGCAGGGAAGGCTTTTAGAAACAGCCCAGTTAACTTTCAAGAAGTTGCTCGTCCCTGCCCTCGGCTGCACCTCATCATTAAATATGGTCCCTATTCAATGAGACAGTGCATCTTGGACAAACTTCCATGAGCTATTTTGAGCTCCGACAAACAGCACAGAGCCCTTGCTCACAAGATGATCTCTGTTAAGACGTCTTTAAAAGTAAATATGATTCTTGCATTCCAGACAAAGGCTGGGTCAGCAGACAGCTATGCAGATTATTACAGATGCATCGATTGACACATTGGTAGGCAGTTTTTCTCCTACGTGACGACCAAACACTGAAATATGGAAAGGCACACAGGTGAATCGGCCTCCCTTTGACCCACTGATCATACTTCATTCCAGCAATGTTACTGGGGCAGGAGCGGAGGCTGACCTGGTCGCCTGAGAAGTTTTCCAGGAAGCGCCGCGTGACGACGACCTCTGCTCTCGCCTGCGCATCGTGTTTGGGCGCCACCCGCTGCACCAGCTTGGTGAAGTAATCCTCCACCTGCAATTCAAATTCTCACTGCTTGAAATTCTAATTTCTGAGATTTAAGACATAATTTCAATGGGAAAACATGCATAAAAAACGTGGGGAAGGTGGGGACAGCATCTCTTCCTGGCAAATACTGGCATGGCTAACAGTTTTTGCCGAGTGGCATGCATGCCAGCGGGCTTGTGCAGAAGAAAGTCTTCGCGTTGGAGACAGCTCTTGCGTCTTAAGCTGCACATCTGAACTTGACATTGACCTGCAGCTCGGGGAACGAGATCCGTCTTCGGCGGCAACAAGCTCCAAGTGCCTTCGATTTACCTCTCCTTTTGCATCAGACAGGAGTGCGGATGGGTGAGTCAGTGACAAGTGGCATGCATGAGGGCAAAGGTTACAATAGGGTCAGACCGGGGATGGAGAATACAGCTTGATCATGACTGGATTTCTCAATGCATTGAGATCTCCATCACCTGCTGACACTGTATTTTCTGCCTCCAAGGATCTGCAAAATCTCTATGCAACCTCCAGCCCACTGGCACAATCAGCAATGGTGCCGTCGTTCTGCATGATGCTTCGCCCAAGCAATCTGCTGCTAGCAGCGGAAAGTTGCTGCAGGAATGCTGAAAACGCACCTCTGGCTTCCTCATCTCCTCAGCTGCCTTGGCAATGACTGCTCCGTACATGTTGTACCTGCAACAGGTTTGACAAAGCCAGGTTCATGCCTTGCATGCATGCATGCTCTTGACTGTAGTCCTACAACAGATCAGATCAGATGGACCATATGCATCTGCATTACCTGCAACAGGGGTTGACCCCTTGACGCAGCCTAGGAATCATGCACAATAGCTGGGCCTGCAGAGTGTCACTTTAAAGAGAGGCCGAATAGGAGGGTGATGAAGTGGATGAGCACACCTTTCTGGGTGTTTGAGCGGGTTGTGCAGCCCCGACTTGGGCACTGCCCGCAAGCTCTGCACGAAGGGGTCGATCTCGTCCAGCTGCGTGTCAGGCAGCTTGATGAAGGGCTCCCCATTCAGGGGATCTGGGATGGTCTTCGATTTGGCAGGCAGGCCCCACTCGCCATTCACTGCAAGCACAGATGATGTAGCATTAAGCTTAATGTGCCTCGATCACACAACCTGCACTGTAGCGGTTGGAACTGCAGAACGTGGTTTGATGGACTCAGACATGTGAGATTGAGTGCAGCCTGAAATTAAATGCATGTACAAATCAGTTGCACAGACAGATAACGTATACCAAATATTTTGGTCGATATTAATTGTAGGCAAGGACGAATACGAAGCACAACGGTTGGAAGACAAATTCTGACTCAGCAGAATCTTACCGAGGTTGTACGCCTGACCAGGATTAGATCCAGAGATTGCTGATGGATCCACGCTGGCCCAGGAGGATAACAATCTTTGGGACTGTCCAAAAGGGTGCAAGCTCCACAAACGCCTGGAGGTTGTGGCCAACATCTTGACATACACCAGGCTAGATCAATAATTTGCAAGCCTGTCCTATCACTTCAGCATCATCGTCTGAAGGTTCTATTACACGCACGACTACTCTGCATATTTGCAGACTCCATTCTAGGGCCTGAAGGCATTTACGTGTGGTGTGCTGGCTTCCATTTAGTTCATTTCGTTGAACGTTGTCACGTGTCGTGCATGTTCGTGCATTCCGCATGCATGTTCAACCACTGGTCAAGCGACACTTCATCGAGGTGTGAAATGCAAGAGTCGACGGTGGCTGAGATATATGTTGATTGTTGTTACAAGGAAGTCCTCAAGACCCATGCCAGACACGTCTCTGCAGCTCATGATCCGGAACAAGACTGAACACATCCTTCAAGAGGCAAGCACTTCATCTCCCCACTCTCCCAGAACTTCACAAAACCTCACAAGCGCCCCAGCTAGCAGCACAACAAAAGCGGGCTCTTATGGCTTTGTCTGCCAGGCACAACAGCACACAGGAGCCCGCTGCTGAGTGCTGCTGGTCACACGAATGGATTGATAGGATGCCGCCATAGCAGGCAGGCATTTAAGAAGGCGGTGCAGCACCACGGCCGTAGCCGCCGCGGCCGAACTCGGGGCGGTAAGCACCCGGGGCACCTTCCTGCAAACCAGCCCACACAGCATGTAAGTGACTCTGGCAAACGACGCCAGTACGAAGGGCACTTCAGGGTTCGGGATCTTGCTTGCGAGGCTCATACACCTGTGAATGACTCCCAAATGCTTGGGGCAAGAGGGGGCAGGAAAGTCCCCGTCAGGTTGTTTGAATCACAGCCAGTGCAGACAGAGAGCAAGTAGCTAATATGTATGGGTTTTGAAAAGGCTCATACACCTGAGATTGACTCCCAGAGGATTGGGGCAAAGGGGGGCAGGAGAGCCCCTGTCAGGTCGTTTGTATCACAGTCAGCGCATAAAGAGAGCAAGAGCAAGCTAATATGTATGGGTTTGTGCAAGGCTCATACACCTGAGATTGACTCCCAAAGGCTTGGGGCAAGAGGGGGCAGGAAAGTCCCCGTCAGGTCAGTAAATCACAGCCAGGGCAGAAAGCAAGCAGGAGCAAAGTACTATTGATAAGGAATTCCTTCACGAGGCTCATACACCTGAGATTGACTCCCAAAGGATTGGGGCAAGAGGGGGCAGGAAAAATCACAGCCAGGGCAGAAAGCAAGCAGGAGCAAAGTACTATTGATAAGGAATT
>JADEYI010000923.1_pt1 | contig 28714 bp, 19 predicted proteins | sample 8542331 | NCBI WGS metagenome assembly JADEYI01 (sample SAMN16510988, study PRJNA670497) | mine drainage metagenome | isolation source: biofilm near Copperflume 1 | place: Germany: Marsberg coppermine Kilianstollen | collected 2018-02 | reverse complement strand
GCCTTGGACTGTGCACGACCTCCGCCGCACCGTCGCCACCGGCCTAGCGAAGCTTGGCTGCCCGCGAGTCGTGCAGGACCGTATCCTGAACCACGTCGACAGCTCTGTCGCGGCGATTTACGACCGTCACACCTACAACTCCGAAGCCCGCGCCTGGTTACAGAAGTGGGCAGACCATATGGACGCGCTTGCGACGCGCAACGTAGTGCCGCTATCGGCCGCGAGAGCCGCCTAGAATTTCAGATGAGCTTCGCCTCGTTCACTTGCCGCGAATCGCTCGGGCGGCTTCTAATATTCTCGCCAGGAGGTCAGACGTTGACTCGGAGGCGATGAGCGGGCTGCAGGCTTGGGCGGCATGGGCCAGAACGGAAGCGGATGCCATGGACCCGCTACGCGCGGGACCGCCGAGGCCGTATTGACCGTCGGCTGAGCGCTAATCTCGGCGTCGGCCGTTGAGACAGAAGACTATCGCGGGATAGAATCGAGAACCTCAACCGCGCAAAGAGAAAGGAGCGAACCCATGACGTAGCTATTCCGAAAAGGAGGCTTCGTCATGTCTCATACTTATCGCCGCCGCGGGCAGCGCCACGACTATGACTGGGTGCTGCGCGACTCTCGATGGATCAACGGGGTCCTGATTCCGTTTTGGATCGATGCGCGTTCGAAGGAAGGACGACGCGCGCTTGCCCGCTTTCACTCCGACGCGTGCTGGACGCTAGGGAGCACTGCGCCGCACTGGTACCGGCGCGTCTTCGATCATCGCCTGCGCACGCTGAACGTCAGGCAGCTTCGCCGCTGGCTCGACGATCCCGGTTACGACCCGGTATTCGAAGTTCGACACCGGCACTGCGCGAATTGGAGCTGGTGGTGACCGGTGTCAGTCGAACTGTCTCCGGCTCTCCAGCATTCCTTGCGCACCGACAGGCGCGCCGGTATTCGCGATCACGTAGCCCATGGCCCGGTATCCCCGGCGCCGCTTCTGCCACATGCGGGTCAAAGCTGGGTGTCCCGAATCGACGTAGTCGTAGATCCGGACGTCGCTCTTGCCGATGTGGGTGCGGTGCAGACGACCGGCGTACTGTTGCAGCGTTCCTGTCCAGGAGATGGGCATCGCGAGCGCCAGCGTATCCAGTGGTGGATGGTCGAAACCCTCCCCGATCAGTCTGCCCGTAGCGAGGAGCACGCGTGGCTTTTCGGGCGGCAATGCGCGCAGGTCCTGGATCACTTTCATGCGCTGCAGTTTGGATAGTCGCCCGTGCAATACAAACAGGGAATCGATCGTACCGCGGAGAACATTCTCGACCACTTCAAGATGGTCGGTGCGCTCGGTCAATACCAGGATCTTCCTGCCCTCGCGGTAGCCCTGACGAATATCGGCCGCGATTGTCTCGGTACGCCGCGTATCGGACGAAAGGCGCTGGAATACGTCCTGAATGCCGGCCTCGGGGGGCAAATCCAACGGCGTGGCGAGAAATCGCGGAATCACGCGCAATACGGCAGGTGCGCCTTCAGGGTTCGCGGGCGTATGCCGAATCGGCCCGCACTGCATGAAGATGATCGGGTGCTGGCCGTCACGACGCACTGGCGTCGCGGTGAGGCCGAGAACGTAACGCGCCTTGGCGCGCTTCAGGATCGCTTCGAACGAAAACGCCGATAGATGGTGGCATTCGTCCACCACGATCTGGCCGTAGCGCTCGACGAGATCGCTGATTTCGCCTTTTCGGGAAAGTGATTGCATCACTGCGATGTCGATCCGCCCGGTGGGCTTGTGCTTCCCGCCCCCGATCGCTCCGATGAGATCCTTTCCGTGATCGAGGAATGCTTGCAATCGCTCCTGCCACTGCGCGAGCAGCTCCGTGCGGTGCACCAGAATCAGCGTGTTGACGCGCCGCCGGGCGATGATGGCCGCCGCCGTCACCGTTTTGCCGAATGCAGTCGGCGCGCACAATACCCCGATCTCGTGACGCAGCATCGCGCAAACGGCCGTTTCCTGGTCGCCGCGAAGCTCTCCGGCGAACGAAACGGTGAGCGGCTTGCCTTGTTCCCGCTCGTCTCTGGTTTCCAATGCGATACCGTTTTCCCGGAGGAGCTTGAGGACCGCGTCCCAGCAGCCGCGAGGCAATGCGATGTGCTTTGCATAATTTTCGGCGCAGCCGATCACTCGCGGCTTGTCCCAGACGGAAAACCGCATAGCCTGTGTGCGGTAGAACTCCGGATTCTGAAAGGCCGCCAAACGGATGAGGCGGTTGGCGAGCGACTGCGGAAGCTGTGCTTTTTCGAAGTACAGCTGGTTCGCGATCGTGACGGTCAGCCGTTCCGGCATTAGCCCGGCGAGGCTGTCGCTTTGGGACCGCGGACGCTTCCATGGTTCGCACTCGTCGTCTTCAGAAACATAGGCTACGTCAAGCGGATGCACTCCGCCGGTTGCTTTGAGCGCGGCGGCTTCCAGCGTTTGCGCGGGCATCGGCTGGATCGCCGCGAGAAAAGCCCACTGATCAGCGTGCGGACGGAGCTCCTCATCGACAAATACGCTTGCGCCACGGTCGCGCGCCTGTTTTTGCAGGGGAAGGGCGATGAGGTTACCGAATCCACCCTTGGGCAGTGTGTCCTGGCTCGGAAAGAGCCGGTCGTAGGAGGAAAGCTTGAGCTGCCGGCTGTGCGCGCAGGCGTGACTGATGAGCGCGGTCCCAAGACGGCGAGCCTCACGCGCGGGCACCGCCTCGGCGAAGAAAATCCAAGCATGAGCGCCGTTACCCGAGCGGGAAATCTCCAGGGCGACCGGGATGTCGAGCTCTCGGCATGACCGCGCGAACGCGCGGGTGTCCTCACGCCAATCGGTTTCATCGAAATCAACCGCCAGGAAGTGACAGGTGTCATCGGGCAGCAACGGATAGACGCCAATCGTGGCGGCACCCGCAAGATGGTTGAAAATTACCCGTTCGTCGAGCGGCACGAACGCCCGGTTCGGGCACTCGCCGCATTTGATGCGGGGTTTCTCGCACACGCCCGGTTTCCACTCATTGGCGCACGCGGGCGCGTAGCCTGAACGTCCCTTGTTCGATTCCCAGCGCACCGGGAACACGTCGCTGCGACCGCGAAACAGCTTGCGAAAAAGAGCGACCTTTTCTGCGGTAGACAGTGCCGACGGCTGCTCGGGCGGTTCCAACGAGCCAGATTCTGCCGTCACGACGCGGTATCCAGGCGCGGTTTCTCGATGCCGAGTGCCGCGTCCATCCAGCAGCGCGAGCAGCCGGGCGTTTTCATCCCGAAGACGATCGATCTCGGCGCGCAGCGCCTCCAGTTCGTCACTGGTCGCTGCCAAGCCCGGACTCCTCGAGGAGCATCGTCATTGCGTCGAAAACCCCATAGCCGACATCGCGGCAAAGCCCGCGAATTCGACCGAGGCGTTTAATTTTCTCCGCCCGCGTTGCATTCTGCAATGTGGCAACGGCCGCCAATGCACGCCCGTACATGCGCAGGAGGGCGTTAAAATAGGTCTCGTCCTGCAGCCCCACGTCGCGAACGAACCCGGCCGCTTGCTCGCAGAAGAAAACCATCAGCTCTGCCATGTCTTCGGCGCGGCCTTGGGCCCTTCCGTAGCTCGATATCGCCTTCTTCGCCGCGGCGACCGAGACTGGTTTGCTCAAATCCGGCCAGAGCGAACGGGCGATCACCTCCTTATAGGGGTCGAGCGAATCACCGCCAAGACCGAGCCGGGTGTGCAGAAATGCCTGATTGTCCCTCTTTGCGGCGTAAAGATCATGCAATAGCGCAATCAGGCCAGTTCGGTCGAAGTCGAAGAGCTTCGACTTGACTTGGCTCCAGGCCGCTTGGGTCTTCGGCGGCTTTCTTGAAGCCATCGGCGGCTACGTTTCAGGGAACAAGTTTGCAATCGCCGTCATCGGCAACCACAGCGTGAGAGGTCGATCGGGAAGGCTTTCGAACTCGTAGCGCGCATAGAAGCGCTTCGCCTTGTCATGCTTGGCATCGAGCAGGACCGCCACGATCCCGATGTCGCCGGAGGCGCGCCGCACCCGGCTGAGGACGTCCAGGAGGAGGTCCTCCCCCAGCCCGCGTCCTTGAAACTCCCGATCTACGGCGAGACGGGCGAGCCGCGCCACCGGAATCGGAAAGCTCGGAAACCGCTTCGCCGCGTGTGTCGGGAGATTGTCGCGATCGATCGCGCCAGCCGAGATGGAGTAATAGCCCAGCACTTGCCTTGGCTTGTCGCCGGGGACTGCGACGAAGGTTTTCGCGATGCCCGATTCATGGTTTTGGCGCGCGAATCGCGCCAGATACTCGTCGAGAACCGGCTCCCCGCAGGCAAAGTGGCTTCGATCGTGTGATCTGGCCAGCGATTCGATCCGCCAGCTATCGCCCACCGCGTGTCGACCGGCGGCTCAGATAGCGCTTCGCTGCCGCCTGGAGTCTCGGGCGCCGGCGCTCGGGCTTTTCAAGACCGGAGAGAAACACGCGCCAGTCCCGGGTGGTCAGCGTAAGCGTCTCGCGCGTGGCCACGACCTCTTTGGCCCGTTCCGCCGCGCTCGAGACGAGAAAGCCCGACAACGACATGCCGGAATAGGACGCGGCACGGGCGAGCAGCGTCTTCAACTCCGCGGAAACGCGCAGGTCGATGCGTTCGTCTCGTTCAGTGGTGGAAATCGCCATCTGTCTGCTTCCGGCGGTATTGTAGCACGTGTACGGAGCAAGTACGGATCAGTGCCAGCGTCCTAGCCTGACTGCGGGCTCGGCGCGAGAGGCGGCAAAGATTCGGAACGCTTCTCTTTCCCGTGTCGTCAGCTCGGTATAGGTCACAGTGTAGGTCGAGCAAACGCGCCAGAGCCGTCATAGGGAGAAAGTACTGCTGCATCATTGAGGACCTGATCAACGAGTACATCAAGGAGGTGCTCGAAGGCCAGAAGCGCGGCGCCGAGAGCGCCCGAATACTCCGCGAGGACCTGCTGCCGCTGCTCGGCCACCGGCAAGCGCTGCGGATCACGCGGCGCGAGCTGCAAGACGAGGTGATCCGGCCGAAGATGGTGAGGGCGCCGCGGGTTGCGACGCAACTGCTGTGCCGGATCAGGTGCGCATACGCGCACGCGGTCGAGCAGGGGCGGTTGCCCGACGAATTCATCTCCCCGACGATCGGCATCAAATGGGCCTCGCAGGTGCGCAGGAAGCGCGTGCTTACGGACGCCGAACTCGCCATGTTCATGAAGTGGCTTCCCCACAGCCCGTACAGCCGCACCGTGCGTGAGGCGCCGTCGCTGGTGCTTTTTACTGGCTGCCGCTCGGGTGAGGTCGTCGCTGCCCGATGGCGAGACATAGACCTAGATCGCGGCGTGTGGACGATACACGAGACGAAAAACGGCGAGCCGCACAACGTGATGCTTCCGCACCAAGCCGTTGAGCTGCTTAAGTACCGTCAGGGAATAGACAAGTTGTTTGTGTTCCCGTCTCCGCGGCCCGGCCAGCACGACGTGATCCCTATTTCAGTAGGAGTTTGATTTAGAGGCCGGCCATGCGGCTTTGATCCCTCATGCTTCTGGCGGCGCCGCTGCCTGCGCGCTCCGCTTCTATTTGCTGCTACTGCCAGATGTATTTGTGGCTTCAACGAAGCCACGATTCGGGCGGACTCGCATGGCTCGCTATGGGAATATCTCGGCACTGTTCACGATCAGCCGTGAGATATGAATACGCAGACGGGCTCCAATCCTCCCGATGCAGAAGTCCTGACATTCAACGCGCTGCTCACGCTGCTGGGCAGGCGGTCAAGGCAGTCAGTCTACGACCTGATGCGCCGCGATCCGTCGTTTCCAAGGCCGCGACAAATTGGTAGCGAGTTTTCCGTCGGGTGGCTGCGCGGTGAGGTGATGGAGTGGCTCAATTCGCGGCCACGGGCCGAATTGAACGGGCTGGACGCAGTGGAACGGCGGAGGAGAGCGCGAAGCGGAATCAGGTGACAGCTGACTGCGGTTATTGTGAAGCGACCAGCTTGTGCTAAGGCTCTTCGAACAGCCGACCGGGATGACGCTCGCCGAATTCAATATGCACCCAATCGTCGTCTTCGTCCGGACAAGACTCGATCTCGATTTTGGAAATCATGCGTCCCTCGATCTTCGCTTTCAGCATCGCGGTTTCCAGATCGCGATGGTCACGCATGAAATCGACCTGAGTAACAGTGCCGTTGAGCAGACCTTGAAGGGTCAGTAGCGAAAGTTTGATTTTCATAGAATCCCCTAAACCGCCTCTCAGTGACCATCCGTCCGGGTGAAGTCGTTCAGGGATGCTGGCCCGATATCGACCTTGAGCGCGGGATATGGACCATACGCGAGACCAAGAATGGCGAACCGCACGACGTGATGCTGTCGCGCCAGGCCGTGGAGTTGTTCGAGAGCCGCCGTGGACTGGATCAGATGTTCGTCTATCCCTCACCCATCGCCGGCCGGCGTATCGGCGACAAAGCCCTCGGTTTTGCACAATACTGCGCGCGACAGGAAAGGAACGGTGCGTCAGCCGCGCCGATCCGATCACGGTGCCATGGGCAGTCTACGATTTACGCCGCACGGCGGCGACGGGCCTCGCCAAGCTCGGATGTCCTCGTGTGGTGCAGAATCGCATCCTGAATCACGTCGATGGCTCGGTCAGCGCGATCTACGACCGGCACCGTTACGACGATGAGGTCCGTGAGTGGTTGCAGAAATGGGCCGACAGGCTCGACTCTCTGCGTGGGAACAATGTGGTCATGCTTTATTCAAAGATTGTTTCCAGGCCCGGAACTCAAGCAGGCGCAGCCGATAGCGGGCAACATTACCTTCGTGCAGGTGATGCAAATCGTTGAAGGCCATCGCCACAAACTGGTCCAGATCCGCAGGCGGTACGAGGGGCGCGGCGAGTGCGCGGATGAGCGGTGCCTCGATCGGTTTTCCGCCACGCACGATCTCGCTCACCACGTCGATAAGCGCTTGCCGATTTCTCATGCGCAGCGGATCGGGTTCGGGAAGCGAATCCTTGATCGCCACGTAGCGCTGACATGAGCGTTCATAGGCCCAAATGAAAACGTCCTGCAACAATTCCACGCGATTGAATTCGTACACACCCAAAGTGCCGTCGACGTATGCCTGCTCGGGTACATCCACGAAGGAGAGCGGCGACAAGTTGTGTTTGATGAGCGGGATGTTGGCCGCAAGGCGCGATACCCGCTTGTTGACGTCGAGAAACGGCTGCAGATAGGGGATGTGCACCATCACGAAGAACGCCTGCTCGAACGGATCGCGGATGGCGTTCGCCTTGTCGAGGATGAGCCGGAAACAATCCTCGATCTGCTGGGGAACTGCCAATGGGTAAAAAACACTCCCGCCGATTTCAACGACCGTCGTGCGCAGGCGTCCCGACGCATCAGCATCCGTGAGCAGGTTTTCCGACAGCAAGGCGTGCAGATTGAAGAAGGTGAATGCGTCGAAGCCGATTTCGTCGGCGTGGCCAACGAGCATCTCGATGGCCACTTTGTGGTTCAGGATCATCTGCGCCTCGCGCTGATCCTTGCCCTCCGCGGCGTGCCCGAATTCGATGAGATTCTGGGTATCAAGTCGGCTGTAGGTGTTGCCTTCGAGTCGGCTCGATGACCAGGAGAGGTCGATCATCAGACGATTCAGAATATCGCGTGCATACGTGCCGGCGGGATGTTCCCTTGCGGGCGACAGGCCCAATGCGTGCAAGTGGGTGCGCAACGAATCGGGCAGATAAGCCGAGTGATTTGGTTGGTAGCTTTCGAGGAACTTGCGGTTGTAGCCCACCGGCTTGCGATGGGTAATCTGGCGGCGCACGAGATCTCTGACTTCAGCTCCCTTCGGCGACAACGGGACGTAGCTTTCTCCGTGTGCAATTAGCTTGAGTGGTTCAAGGACAACGTGCGCGTCGCCGGTGATCGGGGCAAGAAAATAGCCGCTGGCGCGGCCTTCGCCTTCCTTGAGTACGCGGTTGGCCTTGACGAGCTCCCGGAGACGGCGCTGCAGCGTCCGGCGGTCGAAGGCCAGGCCTTCGGCCTTGCAGGCCTGTTCGAGCTCGGCGATCGCCATCCCGGTTTTGTGGGGCGCTAGCAGGGCAGCTATTTTGTCGAGTTCTTGCTGATCAATTCGTTTTGGCATTTTCGTGTCGCGAATCTTTATTGCGCGACAGTATAAGCATTTATATGTCGTAAATGTGGTTTTAGCGACACAAAAAGCATTTATTTGTCGCTATTTAGTGCCCGCGAACGGGGTCGATTGAGTGACCGCCGCTGCCGTGGATTAGATATAGTGCGATAATTACAATAATATGAGAATATTAACGTTATATCTAATCAATCCTCTGATGTTTGATTAGAAAATACTGTAATATTCGTAACATATGGGAACTTCGAGACATTCTCTAATCAAGCAGCTCCAGACCAGCCTTCCTCGCGGCGCGCCGTTCGACGTGGGCGCGCTCGCGCGCCTGGGGGTCTCCGCCAAGCTGGCGGCCCACTACGCCGGCACGGGTTGGCTGGTCCGGTTGGCGCAGGGCGTGTACGCCTTTCCTGCCGACGAACTGAGCGCGCACGGGACGATCAAGTTCCTTCAGACCCGCGTCGCCGGCCTGCACGTGGCAGGCAGGAGCGCACTCGCCATGCAGGGCGTGCGCCACAATCTGGCCGCGCGCGAGCAGTGGGTGCTCTGGGGCGATGTGCGCTTCACGCTGCCGAAATGGTTTACGACACGCTTTCCCGCGCGTTACGTGTCGGCCCGCTTGTTCGATTGGCCGGATGAGGCGCTGGCCGCAAAGAGCCTGACTACGCCACCCGGCGCGACCGAGGGCTTGCGCGTGTCGGTGCCCGAGCGCGCGCTGCTCGAGTTGCTGTACGACGTGGGCACCCATCAGGGCCTGGAAGAAGCGCGCAACCTGTTCGAGGGCCTCTCCAACCCGCGCAAGGAAATGCTTGGCCGCCTGCTTGTCTGTTGCACCAGCGTCAAGACAGTGCGCCTCTTCCTGACCTGGGCGCGCGAGACAAAGGTGGTGGATGTCGCGGCCCTCCAGCAGCAGTACAAGCTGCCGGTGGGCAGCGACAAGCGCTGGATGACCCGCCTGAAAGACGGCACCTTGCTGAGCCTGAAACCGCATGGATAAGACCTATGCCGATGCCGTGCGCTTGCTGCTGGCCGCCGCCCCCGAAGTGTTCGCCAACGACATCTTCGCGATGAAGGGCGGCACCGCCATCAACCTTTTCGTGCACGACATGCCGCGCCTGTCGGTCGATATCGACGTGGTCTACATACCATGGCAGATCCCGCGCGAGCAGGCACTGGCGGCCATCGCCGGCGAGATCGATGCGATCGCCGGGCGGCTCGCAAAAAAAAGGCATGCGTACCCGCAAGGTCGCGAGCAGGGATCTCGGCGATACCAAACTTCTGATCGAGGACGCAGACAATCAGGTGAAGATCGAAGTCAATGCGGTTTTCCGTGGAACCGTTCTGCCGGTCGAGCGGCGCGGCCTGACGCCCAGGACGGCTGACCTGTTCGGCGCCGAACTCGAACTGCCCGTGCTCGCGACGGCCGAGCTCTACGGCAGCAAACTCGTGGCCGCGATGGACCGGCAACATCCGCGGGATCTGTTCGATGCGTCGCAGATGTTCGCCGCCGGCGGTTTGTCCGACGCGACGGTGGAGTGCTTCGTCACCTACCTGGCCGGTCACAACCGGCCGACCCATGAGGTCCTGTTCGGCAACGACAAAGACATCGCTGATGAATACCGAAACACCTTCATCGGCATGACGGCGGATCCGGTCGGCCTTGAGACGCTGCTGGAAACGCGCGCGCGCCTGCGCGCGGAACTGCCGCAACGGCTGACCGGCGCGCAGCGTCATTTCCTGAAAGGTCTTTCACGCGCGCAGCCCGACTGGACCTTGCTGCAATGCCCGCATGCCGCCGATTTGCCGGCACTGCGCTGGAAGCTCGCGAACCTGCTGACATTCAGCAAGCGCCGCCCGCGGGATTTTGAACATCAAGCCAGGGCGCTGGAAACCAAACTGGGCTGAGGCTTGCTCGCCGCAGTGGGAAAAGCGTAGATATTGCCTATCCAAGTAGTTGGGAATTACCTCGCAATCGCGATCACGCGATCCCTCAGAAATTCGATTTCCCCGTCCACGTCGCCGAAATCGATCAACGACACCTGCTGTCCGGTTACCGAGGAAACCACGCGCAGTTTTGGCGACTTCTCGGTGGTGAGTACGGCAAGGTCGCCGACGGCTATCGCTGCGTTCTGCTTGGCCTTTTGGGGTGCAGTTGGCATGGCGATCCGTGACAGCTTGTCCGCCCAGCCGAAATACCCGACGATCCATCGCGAAGCAGCAGCGGCAGCGCCTCCCTTGACGGTCTGCAGAATGCTGTTCGCGGCTTCCTCTTGGGCAACGGCGTCGCCTTTGAGCATTTGGGCGAATTCGAGCAGCGCCGCTTTATTGACCAATCGCTGGCGCACGTCCTCGGGTTCCTCGCGGATATCGAATCGCTCGTCCAGCTGGATTTCGCAATCCCACGCCAACCAAATGAGCAAGCCCTTCAGGCGCGCCAGTTCGTCAAATCGCTCGTCACCGAGCACAGCTTTGATCGCCTCGTAAAGCTGGAAACCTCGCCCGAACAGATTCGTCAGAACTTCATTCAGCAATGATTCTTCGTCGTCGCGGTTGACCAGTGATTCCCGGATACTTGCCCATCGAGGCATGCGTTCGACGAGACGCAGTTCGCGCACGATGGCCAGGACTGCGACCAGTTGAATCAGAACGGTCGGTCCCTTATCAGCACGCCGCGCAGCCTGTTCCATCTGCTTGACCATGCGGCCGACCAAGCGGCGCGCCTTGCCTCTGCATAGCTTGGCGATATCGGTATCGTCCAGCTCCTCGCGTTCCTGTGAGTGATCGTCAGCATCGTCGGTTCCGGCCAGTTCCTCCTCGGAACGGCCTTTGTCGTCGCGGCCGGGAAGATCGCGCTCCAGCCCGACGCCAAGCCGCCGGATCAGTACGTCAAGCAGGTAGGCGAGATCGCCGGTTTCGAGGAGGCGGCGGTGCGCTCGTCGTTTTCTCTGTTCTTGAATGCTGCCCGCGAGACTTTCCGGCTTTGTCTGCTCCTCGTCGCCCTTACCTGCCGGACCCTTCCCCTGTGAATGGCGGCGAGGCGAGTTCTCGATTTCAGGTTCGTCGAAGATCACTTTCTCGACTGCAGCGATCACCTTCACCAAGTCGCCCGTTCCCGAGCTGAGACCCGCGAGTGACGCCCGAAGCTGGGCCTGCTTTCCGGACCGCATCAATTCCTGCACCGCCTGCGTCTGGTGCACGAGGGCCCGCAACTCGAAGTCGTCGCTGCACCTGAGCACGATCATGGAGGCGAGCCGTCGAGCCTCACCGGACACATTGATCAGCAGGCTTTGACCTTTCACAACGGGGACCGCCCGATCGAGCAGGATGTCCCCGACGGAATCAAACACGGTTGCGGAGCGCGGCCGATGGGATTTCAAGGCTGCAATCTCCATGGCCAAGCCGTCGTCAACGGAGTTGGCCACAACCAGCGGGGCATCGCGCTTACCGGGATCGATATTCGCAGCCGCTCTTGCTTCGGCGAGCGCCTCCCAGTCGCTCGTGTCCAGCGCACGAAGATCGGCGATCTTCGGCAATCCCAACTGCTCGGCCGATTCGCTGGCTGCCCGATCGTATCGGACGACGACGGCCTCATCGTTGCCGAATCGTCCTGTGCCGAGCCAGGCCGGGGCGCTTGGATTCGCGCTGCCGACGACGAGCACGTCTTTGCCGCCGCCCGTGTCGAAGAAAACACACTTCGCATGCAGATAGCCGCCGCGCTTGCCCAGCTTCGCCGCATTGCGGAAGTCAAACTTCTTCTTTGCATCGCTGCGATCCGGCAGGACCGCCGTCTCCGGATCAACGCCTACAAGAATAGGGGCACGTGGCCACGTTTGCCTGAATTGCGACAACAGGGCAAGGTCTGAGTCGAAGAAAGGGCCGACGACGATGATCCGCTTCACGCGCTCGGGTAGGCGGGGCTGCAGCTGACCCCAAATTCCCGGTGAGGCCGGCGTTTGTGCAAGGAACGCCACCTCTCCGGGCGGGGCTGCCTGTGCGCGCAGCCACGCGCCGAAATTGCTCACAGCGCGGACTGCCTCACGCAAGGGTTCCGGCAATACGTCGCCTTGAGCCGCCAGCCACGCCTCGATAGCACGCCAAGCCTGGCGCGCAATGTCGTTCCCGATGTTGTCCGTCCCTGGCTTGAACTCGAAGCGCGTGCTGAGCTCGCGGTTGTATCCGAAGCCTGACAGCGTCAGGTTGTGGCTGCCGACGAAGATCGCGGCTTTGCGGCGGCCGACGAGGAGGAAGATCTTGGGGTGGAATGCGCCCCGGCTTCGCATGGGCACGAGGGTGTACTCCATGCCCGCATATTTCGGCCGCGTTTCGTCGTTCGCGTAGGCGACGTGACATTGGGCGGCATCCATCAGCACGACGTTGTGCCGGCAACCGGCGGCCCGAAGCCGGCTCAGGACAATTTCCTCGTAAAACGGCAGATACGCGTTGAACGTTGTGATCAGAGAAGCTTCGAAGCCCCCTTCCTTGAGAACTTCGTGCAGGGAGATTTCAGCCACTGACAGCCTCCGCGAGCAGGGCCTTGCCCAGCGGCGTGAGCGCCGGCGGCGCCTGCGGATCCCCCATCTCCTCGATGCAGCCTAGATCACGAAGGATCTGGATGGCCTGCCGCAGTCGCGGGTTGGTGGGAACGGGAGGCGGAATTTCATCTTCGACCGCCAAGCCTTGGTCGGTGGGGCGCAGTCGAAACGTCGCCTGGGGATTGTTACGCAGCTTGCGGAGGGCAATCCGCAGATGGGCGTCGATGCCCCAGTCCTTGATGAGCCAGCCGATCAGGCTCGGAACCGGAAGGGATATCCATCCGTTCGACGCGTGCCGCCGGAAGCTTTGCAGATTGATGGGATAGCCCTTGAGAAACTCGTCCGCCAGTAGACTGGCGTCGTACTCCGGAACCGCAGGCTCAATCCGGGCGGCGAGCAGGACCAGCGTCCGTACGGCCACGCCGATCGCCGCAGCTGCGCCCGCTTCATCATCGATTTCCCGGAATCGCGCCATGCAGTCGAATGCGTGCTGGAACTCGTGGCGATCCGAGTCCCAGTCCGCCTGTGGCGGCGCAGAAAGCCTCGCGATTCTGAGGGCGTCGCCAAAGGTCTTGCCGCCCACTGACTTTTCGAGCTTCTTGATCGCCGGACGGCCAGACAGCCAGCGGCCGAAGTCCTCGGCCGTATCGAAGCGCCGGTCGCACTGGTCGAGAATGCAAAGGGCAGAGAAGAAAACGGTTTGCGCAGTAATCGAGAGAAGGTCGTTGCGGACGTACGTCGCCCACGCCTGTGCCGTGGATACGAGTACGGGCGGGATATTCCATGCGACTCCCTTGCCGAGGCTATGCCCATACAGCGCGCCTCTGACCCAGTCGATATCCAGCGTTCCACGCCCCGATCGCGCCATCGCGTCGACCAGCGACAGCACGAGAGCGAGCGAATGGCGGCGTTGCTGACCGTCGCTTCCCTCGTCGACCAGACGACCGAAGAACAAATCCGCGAGGAACTTGTGCTCCTTGGTGCCTTCCTTCAGGTGGCAGAAGCAAAAAGGCGCGAGGTTATCCAAGCGCCGCAGCGAGACCACGTCTTCCTCAATCGTCTTGAGAAACAGGTCGGCGGGAACGGTCGCTTCGACATTCTTCGCGATCACCTCGCCTCGCTCGCGGGTGTAGCGAATCCACGAACGCGGGTCTCCAAGGAGCATGCCAGTATCCGCTAGCGTGCTTAGGTAGTACTGACCAAGGCCACCAAGCCGGTTTTTGAAGTATCGGGTCCCGCTTTCGTCTTCCATCGTGGCATGCGTTGATAGCCGGAGCGGCTTCCCAGCTTCAAGCTGGTCCAGAGCAGGACGCAATGCATCGATGCCGATTGCGGCAGCAGCATGTTGGCCGCTGCTCTCGCCTGCACAGCGGCCATGACGCTCTGCAATGAGGGTCAAGAGACAGTCTGCCCTGCGGTAGAAAGTCTCGAACTCTTGTTGACTTGCGGTCTTGAAGCGCTGATCGAATTTCCAGATCAGCCATGGATATAGAGAGTAATACCGTGCTCGGTTAGTTACGTTGGTGATACCGGGTAGAAGCCTGCCATAGAGGCTGATGCACGGTGCCTGAGTGCCCAGATGATCCAGGCCTTTGGCGGTGGGCGGGTGCGCCACCCAGGCGGTCAGTCCGTCCATGACAAAGTCCGCGAGTCATGAACGATGCAAGTACGAATTCTGCGCGGCTCCAATTTCGCGTCACCCACTACGCACCTGCCGTCAATTGAGCAAAGAGCTGTTCCATTCCTCGAAGATGGCGGAGTCGATCGGCATACGCGATGGCTTCCCCCCGTCTACCGTGTGCCGCGAGCTTCGTCAGCAATGACTTCAACCGATCCTGGAAGTCGAATGTCGGGACGAAGGTGTCAAGAACCTTCCCGAGCACAGCGCTGACATTTTCGGGGCTGATATCCGCGAGGCGCTCAAGCTCTTCGATGAAATCGTCAGCGTCGTAACCGATATGGACGTAAGGGGCCACCGCCAGCAGCCATTCCCGCTCGTGCTCACCAATGGTCTTGATGTAGCAGCTTAGGCGGCCAAGTTTGGATAGCAGCTTTTCTGGTGGCTCTGCCGCGCCCCGACTCCAAGTCACGCATCGTGCCCAGAAAGAAAGGATTCTCTCCACTTGGGATTTCGATAGGTCCTGATTGCTTACACTCCAGAAAAATGTGGTGGCCTGCTCAAGATCATCGATTCGCCCAGCTTCAAAGAGGTGGGAGAAGCGCGGGCCGTCAAGCTCCTCGTCTTCCCATAGGAAAGCGAGGGCGATTCGTTCGACAATCTTTTCCCGCGCGTGCCGGCCTTTAGCCTCTTGTCGTAGCCCGAAGTCTAGGATTCCGCCTTCGGCCAGCAGCGCATATACGGGGCGTGTCGCAGGCGCGTAGGCGAGACCCTCGAGGGCGCAGTGAAAGTTGTTCAGAAAATCGAATGGGAAAATGCCCTTGAGGTTACCCTGCAACCAATCGCGATCGATGAAATCAATGTTGGCTATGTAGTTCGCAGCCAATGTGGAAAATTCGTAGTTTGCGTTCTTGCATTTGGCGATTTCTTGGTCAAACACCGGCTTCATCTGCGCCCACGCGCCGGCATGTCCGCCGCTTGCCCGATCGCTTAGCCGACAAGCCCGTAGTGCGTGACTGAAGAGCGCCTCTATTGCCTTGCCCTTCGGTGAATTAATGGCTTGCGTCATTGCGTCATCTCTCGGCTCGTCAACGGCTTCCGCGTGCTCCAGCAAAATGCCGATCAGCGACCAACCCCGCGGCAGAAGATTCGGGGAATACGCTCTCTCATCGCTCCTTGTGCCTGCTCTGAGAAATTCTGCAATCACCGGGGGAATCCAGTCGCGGTTAGGGGTAAGGTCGCGGTCCTCTACGGTCTTTTCAGTCCAGAAAGCCGGCGCCCCTATCAATTGCTCGAAGAATTCCACCAGAGAAACCCAGGCACGGTCCCAGTCAATTGCCGGGCGTTTTTCAGGGGCAGCTTCCCAGGCGCGCTTAAACGCGTTGATGACCCCGTACTGAAATGGCCGCTTGGCATGCAGGAACGTGGATAGGATGCTTTGAAACAATCCGGGATTTGTCGATACCGCCTCCTCGAGCGTATCGACCAATGCCCGTGTCGTTGGCCCTCGCCACCAATCGGTCTGCTGAAAGGTGTTTAGCCGCTCGACAAGTGTTCCGTTTTCCGCGAAAGCGAGCAGTTCTTGTACTCGGTATGGGGTCGGACCAGGACCGGACCAGGACTCCATGTATGAGTGGAAATCCGGATGTTCCGAAAGCGCCCCGAGCGCCTGATCAGACATGAGTTCCCCGAACCAGCTCTCGGCCGGCTGATACCCCTTGCCCGCTACGGCAGAAAGCCAGTCGCGTTGCATGCGCTTCAACAGCCGGTCTGGATTCTCACCTCGTGACGGACGCGGAAGCTGGCGAATAGCTTCAACGGTGGCCGTCTTCTCTGGCTCAGTGAACTCGTCGAAGTGCGCCCTGAGCAAATGATAGAGTTCATGAACGTGGCCGGCGTCGAAGAGCTGAGGCCCAAGCGCGCTACCGTATAGGTTTCGCAAAAGTGCCCACCGCTGGGCTACAACAAAAATGGCAATTCGCCGAACGATCTCTACTGGGTCTTGGAGAAGCCCTTCGATGAAGGGCCGAGCGGTATCGATGCCATGATCTACCCAGCTCAGCAAGACATCGCGCAAGCCTTCGACGAACCGATTCTCCGGCCCATTCCACGAATGGTTCTGCGGGTGGTCTTCAATGGCCGGCCGCCATAGCCAAGCAGCACGGTCTCGCCCGCCTTCTTGGAACACTTCCCTAATGCGCTCCAGGAAGATTTCTGAGGCAACCGGTCCGGCTTTGGCGCCTAGCGAGCTTGCGTGATGTTCGATCAATTCCTTGAGCCAGTAGTCATCGACCACTGTCACCGGCTTCTTTCGGTTCTCACCGAGTTCGCGTTCGTCAACCCAGCGTATGGCCGTGCAATAGCGCAGAATCAGGCACGCCTTATTCCAATCGCTCGGTGATGCACTTGCGAGACAATTTCGCAGCGCACCTGTATCCAGTGCGTGTCCGACCATTCCCCGATCAAACTTGCTCTCCAGCCACCCGGGGATCAGCCCCAAGTCTTCCGTGGTAATCGTGCTCGTTGGCAGCAGGCCAAGAATGTCAGCGAATACGCGATACGTGTGGTAGTTGTCCCTAACGCTGCCGTCCGCTTCGCGAGCACGGCTTACGACCCCAACGACGGTCATAATCTTGCGCGCAAGCTCAGTGTCGTTGCGCTCGCCGGCCTGCTTGGCGCATGCCTGGAGATAGTCCAGTGCAGGCCAATAGGGGATCCGGACGTATCCCGGTTCTGCGGGAACGGGGGCTGGGTTGCATTCCGGTCTGAACAACCCGGCCTCGTCGAGATGGTCAAAGAATCCGGCAAAGTCCTCGCGCTTGAGCAATAGTTCGAATCCCCACTTGGCATGCTCATTGCTCTGAGTCATACGGTGAAGGAACCACCTGCGTTTGGCTGTCAGCGGTTCAGCCATTCAGGAGTTCCTCCATTTCGCGACGCTCCTGCAGTCCGAGTACGGGTCCTGCAGGAATCTCTTTGCTGAGATACTCGACGACATCGAGTAGCTGGCGCCAATCCTGCGTATCGCGCGAGAACGCGAGGAGCCCGATGCCGCACTCGTTCCGGTAATAGCGTTCAAGACTTTTCTTGAGTTCCAGCTGATGCGAGAAGAACCCCTGCAGGATGTAGTGGCGCGGTTCCTCGTTGTTACGTGGGCGGTCCTGCCGCGCCTTCTGCACCACATATTCCAAGACTTCCAGTTCGCCCAGGCTATAGCCCACAAACAGAATGTTCTTGAGCTTGAAAAGGATTTCGAGGAAGGTAAGAAAGGGATTCTCCCGCCCCTCGCTCCCATCGAGGCGGTGGCTCCGGTACCGTTCCAAATAGTCGGCCGTCGTCAATACCATACTCTTGCGGTCGCGCACCGAACCGTGAATATGCAAGACCACATTGGGAGTCTTCAGCTTTTCGTCGTCAAAGTCCTCCGGTTTGTAGACGACATTGCGCAGCGTGCTTGGAGGGTCCGAAGCAGGGCTGGCCGCTGAACTGGGCACCATCGATAATTCGCTCGGCATCTTGTCGAGCCATTCATCGTAATTTGTGGTCACGAACGTCGATGCCAGCTTGGCCAAGCTGGCGTAGACGCGATCGCCAAGTTCTTTGCGATGGTCATCTGGTGGTCGTAGCAATTTGTCAAACTCGACAGGCAATCCGTGCTCCTGTTCGAGCCCGAGAGCGACAGCAAGCTTGACTCGGGCGGACAGGCTCGCCAGTTGATCCAGTTGTGCGTGACTCAGCTTTCCTTTCTGGACGAAGAAGCGCAACGTCGCGTTGGCGAACTCGTCCCATCCTGGGCAGCCCCCAAGTTGGGACACGCCCGCACCAATGAACGGGATCAACGTTCCCTGTTTTGCAGCAAGCCGCAGCCGATCAGGGATTGGCGGATAAAGCGAGATTTCATCGCCCATATGTGCGCTCTTTCACCTGCTTAAGCGAAAAGATCGCGTGGCAGCACTTCGGGCTTGAACCTGCGGTGTCGCATGGGGCTCATCCATATCAGCGCAAATCCCTTATCGTCCGGCGTGTCCAGCTCTGCGATCCGGTCTCATATGGCTCCCGGTGTCACGGCAGGCCGATTCATCAGACGGCATCGCATCGCCTCTTGAAAAGCCTCCTGAAGAAACCGGGTAAGAGGCCTCGCTTCATACATTTCATGCTCGCGGATCACATCGTCATGGTCCCCGCCACCAAGATGCTGCCGATAGTGGAGCCACGCGTACAACTTCGGCGTCGTCTCCACGTTCAGGGAGAACTTCGTCGAGGCAACATGCCGCGCCTGCTTCTCGTCCGTCATGAACGCGATGCTTCGCACCCGGTAGGCCACGGCAATGCAGGACAATTCACCGCTTCCCAACCCGCTGGGCGCCTGTCGGGATATGTCCGCGAGATCATCAAGGCTGCACGGCTGAGTCGGAAACTCACCATTACGTCTTGCGCGTTCCAGCCGCTGGATCATCTCTGTGCGCTCTGGAGACGCATACGAACGTGGTTTCTGCAGGCATTCGTACAGCACCATCCCAGTGACGCAGAAGTGCAGCCTGGCGGTCATCGCCGCCTGGTAGAGCTTTCGTGACGACAGCATGTTCCATACTGAACATGTGTCGGTCACCGATGCCGGCGAAAAGCGGGTCGGATCAAGCGCCATCTTGGATCGACCGCCCGTACAGAACAGAAATCTCACGGAGTTCGACGTGGTCCGCGAGCATAGCTTCGGCCAGTCTCCCCGCGGAAATCTTGCCTTGCTGGTGTGTGTCGAAGCACAGACCGACGAAATAATCTGAAAAGCCTCGTTCGAGCAGCGCAATACGCCGGGCTCGCTGCAGGTCCGTCAGCGTTGCGGGCGCCTCAGGATCGATCTTCTCCGTTGAGGGAACGCGAACGCTTCGAATCGTTGCAGCACTCGCTTCGTCGACGATGCCGGCTTCCCGCAAAGCAATGGACAAGGCCATGGTGCTGACGCGAAGCCTTTGCGCCCACTCGATCGCCCGGTCGGTTGTCCATTCCGGCACTCGGGGCAGTTGGTCTGGTGGCATGAGGTAGCACGACGCGAATCGGTTGGCCCTGACCTCTCGCAAGTCGTTCGCATCGTATCGAGATGAGTCACGCCGGAACGTGACCATCACGGATTCTGAGGAATCGAATATCACATGAGCGGCCTCGTGGCTCGCGGAGAATCGCTGACGGTACAAGTCCTCGTCGTAATTCACCAGAACACAGTGCCCGGCAATCGGGTGCTCAATGTACAAACCGGAGATATCGGAGTTCACGAGTCGTCGCCTGAATATGTGAACGCCGATCCTTCGGAAATCGGCGAACACGTCGCGCGGGATCTCGTTGGCAGCGTAGCCAAGGTGAGACCTCAGCGCGCGCGCAGCAGGCTCGCCGTGTGCCTTGAAGAATGTCCCGCTTGGTGCAAAGCTGAATGATTGCTTCGGGATAGACAGCAGCGCTTCGAGAGTAGCTTCGATCTCGCAAAGGTAAAGAAACTCCTGGATTGCCCTGCGGTCCTCGGCCGTAAAAGCATTGCCATGGCGCCGGTAGAGAATATCGGTCTGCTCGAATGGCGCCGGACGATTGTCGTCCAGGAAATCGCGAAAATCATGCCGATAGTAGTTTGCGAGAATCAAGACTTGGTCACCAGTAGCGGGCGATTCGCCCGCCTCGATGAGCGCGATGTGCTCTGCCACGATGCCCGTGGCTTCGCTCACCGCAGATACGCTGAGTGCCTGCAGCTCCCGCGCCTGCTTGAGCTTGCGCGCGACGATCAGCGGATCAAGCGGCATAGCAACAATCCCTTTGCGAAGACATCCCTACCCACAGGGCCTGATGTGCCGCGCGTAGCGGGAAGAGCCGTTTTGCTGAAGCTGTAGCGCCACAATCACAAGTCCTGCCTCATGAGGCGCTCTTCCGCAGGTGCGCCGCGCAGAGTTTCGCGCAGCCAAGGTTTCTTGGTCAGATTGTCGGGCGGACGGGTGGTCGTCGTGATGATGTACTGAAATAGCGGTTGCCGCCCCACGTCCTCGAGACCGTGCACGAACTCAAAAAGCTGGTGGTAAATGCTCAGGCCAAGGTCGGCCTCTCGCGGGCTATCGTGAATCAAGAAGGCCGGCACATGCGCTTTGCCTTCGATGCTCACGCACATCACGGCCAAATCGAAGGCAACGATCTTCAAGGATTCGATCGCGGTCGTCGAACGGTCTCCCCCCATATCGACCGTCAGGTGCAAGCCTTTGCCGTCCAGGGTGACGGCTCCACGAGCAGTTGACCCGACCAGCACGCGAATAATGGCATCGAAAGTCCGGGACAGCCGACCAAAGACTTCCGCCTGCGCATCCCGATGCGCACCGACATGCTCGCGTTTCTTCTCAATTCCTGCAAACAGCTCATCTGCGCTCGACTGTGTCCGTTCGATGACAATCAGCAGTTCGCCCAGACGATCGGTATCGTCAATGCGCCGGCGCGCCTGATACCAGGCATCTGCCCTAGCATCGCGAGCCTTTTCCGCCGAGCGAAGGCTGTTGCGAGCAACCTTGGCGGCTTGACGTGCTGAAGCCAATTCAGCATTGACAATGGGCAGTCGATTCCGGTGTTCTTCGAGTCTCAATGACTCGCACTTGAAATCGTTTTCCAGCGACTCCCGGCGTGCCTTTAATTGATCGGGGTCCGGCAATTTGTGGGATAGCTTGCATCCCTCCGCCAAGGCACGGTCAATCGGCACTTCGCATATAGGACAAACGGGATTCTCGGAAGAGTGAATGGCAAACGCAGTGGTCGGCATTTCGCCTTTGATCCGGCTTACCATGCGCTCGATTTCGGGGATTCGCGCTTCCACTTCGGCCGCGGCTTTGGCCGCCGCATCGAGCCGGCGCCACGCTTCGTCATCAGCTGCCCGAAGGGTTTCGATGTCGGCGATATCCGTGTCTGCATCGATCACCACCGTGCGTGCCAGTTGCACTTTGGCCGTCTGACGTAACTGCTCCACCGCCAGTCGATCGGGTGGAACCTGGTCTTCTTGTAATCCCAACTCGCCGAGAAGGCGGGATCGCAACCGGGCAGCCTCCCATTTTCGATGTGCAACCTCCTGAAGGACGCTCTGATGCTCGGTTTCCAGCTCACTGATCTCTGCACGAACTTTGTGTTCTTCCGGATCGATGGCGCCAATCAAAGCCCGAAGCGCGTCCAGAACTCTCGTCGTTGAGAAAGACCGGACTGGCGATCCGGAATCCGAAACCGGGGATCGCCAATCGAGCACATGATCGAAACGGCAGTCCTGGTCCCGGGAGAGCCAGGCGAGTGCGATCAGCCAAGCATGTAGGGGGCGATCTCCGGGAACCAGCGCTGCAACGTCAGGGGACAAGATACCGTTCTCGATTGCCTGCAGGAATAATGTCGTGCCGTTTGCAGTGAGTTCGTCGATCTTGATGTCATCGAGATTACCTTCTCGAATCGCAAAATGTTTCCTTCCCGTGCCGATGGGTCGAAGAATTGCCCAACGGATCCCAGCGACCATCACCTCGGCGCCAACCAGACCTTCCGGAAACGCAAGGGCAACGCGATTCCGTTGCTCATCAGTCGCGAAATGATCCTCTCCCAGGCAGTAGCGGATCAGGCGGCAAAGCATGCTCTTTCCGCCGCCGTGCCCCATCGCATCTCCGTCTTGCCTTGCCTTTATCTGGTCGGCAGGATCAGGGGACCAGATGATATTGAGGCCTGGCCGAAGCGTGATCTCGCGCAGCAGTTCGCCCGGCTTGCGCCATACCACCAGCCTGCGTACCCAGAAGCGTGGCTCGTTCCTCCCCGCGTCTGGCTGGAGGCTCAATCCAGGTGGAGGAACAAGGTCAAGCTGCCTGGGCATAGATCCACCTCTGGACCTCGTCGGGAAGCTGCCGGATCACCTCGTCCGTATTGCTCCGGCGCAATACCCTCAGCACCATGGCGGCACGACCGTCGGCCCAATCTGCCGTCGGAATGGCGTCCAGCCCCGATCCTGGTTCCCACGTGTTGGTGGAGAGATCTTCCACAAGCAACCCGTTGCCACGCAATTGCCGCACGGCACGCCCCCATGCTCGATCGGCGCCAGGCACGAACGGCCGCACTTCGGCCGCCATGGGCGCGGCCTCGGTCCCGACCAGCCGCCGCCAATCCAGCGCCTCCTCCGCAGTCAAGGCAGGTATAAGGAGGCGTGGCTCGTCAATTAAGATGGAAGCCAGCCGGATGTTGCGAACAGACTCGGGAGATCCCGCGACTTTAAGGATCGCAGCGAGTATGACCCCCATCTCGGCGGCGTGATCAGTGCTGTGCCTTGCCCAGATGCTGTCAGGCAACAGTGCCGGATTGAATGATGGCAGCGGTGTGCGCGTGCCCGTGGCGAACATGTCCTCGATAACCTGATCGGCAGCCCCTTTCGCGCGACGCGCCTTCTTGACCGGTGCGGCCATCGTTTGAGCGGTCGCACGCTCATGATTGAGCGCAAGCAGGCGCTTGAGTACCTCTTTGCGGGCAGTGGGGCTAATCGTGTAGCGGACGCGGTCGTTCTCGGGCAGGGTTTCGACTTCGTGGAAGTCGTGGTCGAGATCGAGGTCTGTCCAGCCATAGGCGTCACGGATGGCGATGTCCAGTTCGCGGTGCAGGCGGCGCAGTTCAAGGATGCCTTGGTAGCCGGCTTCCGCTTCTTCGAGGGATTTCTTGCTGACCTTCGCGACCACGGCGGGCGTAAGGTCGCGGGTGTGCAACAGGTTGTAGATGTCGGTTAAGCCCAGCCAGAGTTGCCGCATGAGGGCACGGCGGTGTTCGTGATAACGCTCTCCAAGCTTATTTAGAGTGGGGCGCGCCGAGCTGTCGATTGATGGAAACGGAAAGGTCTCAAAAATACTGGAAGGTGTGTAACGGAGAGTACCGGCGCCCATCGTCGAACCGTGCTTCCATGCCCAGGCTTCGTGAAAGGCGGAACTGAGGACGACAAACTCGGCCCACTCCTGAGTCGCGACTACGACCGTGGCGTCCGAAAACACAACTCCTGTCTTCTGGAACGTGAACGCCAGATTTTTCGTATGGCGGTTTATGGCTAGAACGCGGTCCATCGTCGAAGCTGTTCGATACAGCTTGGGCCGTTTGTCAGCGTATATCCACCATTTTTGGGGAAGCGGCTTTCTCAAGACGAATTCACCGGCCTCGTCGCGTCGAGTTCGCTCTGGCATTACCCGCTCCCTAAGAATCGCGTACACCTCGGGATAAATCCGAGAGCAGCGGTCCTCGTCCCAATCAAAGAAGTTTATGACCCATCGACTCGGGCTTTGGTCCGGACGAGTATTGAGATCGTCGCCAATCAAGTAGGGAAGTACAACTTCGCGATTTCTTTGATTGGCACTAAGAAGACCTGTGGCCTCGTCAGCGCTAAGAATGAAACCGCCGCCCAGAACATACGATCCAATGAAACTACGATCAGCGTTCTCGAATAGGGATAGTGGGCTACCCACGTGCTGTTCGCTTTCCAAGAAGCCATTTATGGCATCTACCGGCCTGCCGTTCAGCCAACGCGGCCCTGAGCAGGGGCCATTAGATATCGCGATCAAGGCCACATCGACGGCTGCCGTGCCTGGCCATCTCATCGGGTGAATCGCGAACGTAATCACTCCGCCACGCCTCAGAATTATTTCTAGTCCTCCTTCGCGCGCAGCCCCTTGTGCAATAGTCTTCGTCGAGATCAACGCCATACGGCCCGCCGGTCTGAGCAACTCAAAGATTCGACGGAAAAAGTAAGTTACCAAGTCAACTGAGCCTGCCGGAGCAAAGGCGTACTTGACCCAGCTTAAGAACGCGTCGCCGTAGCTGCCACTTAGGGCGCGATTGCCCAAATAGGGCGGATTGCCGAGGATGCAGTCGAAGCCGCCGCGCTGAATGATTTCGGGAAATTCCAGAAACCAGTGGAAAAAGCGCTTCTGCTCGCCCAATGCCCAGGCCTGAGCGGTCGCCTGCCCCTGCGGGCCCAGCTCACCCTTCCAATAGCGGCGGAACTCGGCATCGGTGACGAACTTGGGTAGATTGGCTGACGTCTTGGGCAGGTAGAACTGGGCGATGGGAATCGCGGCAATCTGGCTGAGCAGCCAGGCATCCTCGCCTTTGGTGAAGTCCTGATACCGGCGTTTCTTGGCCGCAATGTCCTCGGGCGTGCGCTCAGGCAAGCCCGAAAGCTCGCGCCGGCCGCGCAGAATGTCATCAAGTTGTTTCTGGATAGCCGGGGCGAGCGGGATCTGCCCGGACGCGTGATCCTTGCGTTCTGCCTTGTTGCGCTTGCGCACGAGCGCAGCGGTTTCCTTGTCATCGCCCGGCATCGTGACGAACGCCTCGTCAGGCACGCCGCGCTCGACCTCCTCGCGCCGCGCAAAGCCGACAATCGCGTTGCCGCATTTGATGTGGTGGTCCAGAAAGTTGAGCGGTTCGCCGGGGTTGTGCGCTTCCAGCCAGAGGGCGACCTTGCAGAGCTCGACAGCCAGCGGATTCAGGTCCACGCCGTAGATGCATTCGCGGATGACGTCGCGAATCGCGGCTCGGAATGCGGAAGGTGATGGTTGCTCTTCGCTGGTGCGGACGATGGCAAGCTGGGTTGCGATGCGACGCGCAGCGGCCAGCAGAATGTGGCCGGACCCGCAGGAGATATCAGCGACCCGCAGGGAGAGCAGCGCCTGTTCGGGATCGCGTTCCTTCAGGTGCTCGGCGATCAGGTAGTCGAGCGAGTGCTTGATGAGCGGCTGGACGAGATCGTCGTCGGTATAGTGGCTCTGGGTGTCATCCGCGCCCGCCTGTAAGTCAAACGTTGGCACGCCCGCCTTAAGAGTGAACACCGCGTTGAATTTCAACAGGCCCTCGTAGACTGAACCGAGTTCCTCGACGTTGAGCGCGGCGTAGTTGACGCGGATGACCTGCCGGGTATCGGGATGCTGGTACAGCCCGAGCGAGCGCAGGCACGAGAGCAGCACACCGTTGCCGAGCGTCGCGCGGGCGAGCGGGCCGATGGCATCGGGACTGAACAGATCGCCGGCCAGCGGGGCCACACCGATCCCGGAGCCCGGACCGCCGGCTTCGAACAGGCGAAACGTGGCCCGCAAGGCCAGCCATAGGTCATCGTGGCGACGGTCGGCGAGGTAGCGCTTTTCGGACAGGCGCCGCAGGCGCTGCACGCTGTAGTAGCGATCGTAGATACCGCGCCTGGCCGCGGCGGTCCCCGGCGGGAACACCAGTCCGCGCTCCTCGATCACCATCAGGAACAGCAGGCGGTAGATCAGCCGCAACAGGTGCTGGTAGTACACATCCGGCTTCAGTTCGCCCGAGGCTGCCGCATTGCGCAGCGCTTCGTTCGCCGGATGGGCGAGAAAGCCATCGGCGAAATCGCGGATCGCCCGCTCGACCGCCCGGCTCAGCCCATCGCGGATGCGGGAGCCGGAATCGAGGGAGTCCTGGTGGTAGCGCTCAATGAGGCTTTCCGCCGCCGCCTCTCTCGACGCGGGCAGGCGCGTCGCGTGCAGCAGGCGGTAGAGGACGGCGAAGTCGGCGAACAACCCGTCGGTGAATATGCGGTCGAGGTCGAACTCCAGGTAGGTGAGCTTGACGAGCCGCGAACTGTCGCGAAGCAACCGCAGAAGCCGGCCATTGGTCACCAGGCCGTACAGATCCTCGTCCAGCGTGAGGTATTCCTGCACCATCGCGTGCGCCGACATGCGCAGGACCGCTTTTTCCGGCTTGCGGTCCAGCCCCGAGGGTTCGCGGCAGCCGGTGATGTGCACCGGGGTCTCGCCGCGATTGGCGACGCGGTGCGAAATCGCATAGGTCTTGCCGTTCAGCTCGGCGCCGCGCGACTGGTATTCGAGCTGGTAGCCGAGCAGGCCGAGCAGCGGCACCACCCATTGCTGGCGCGTTTCGGTGGTGGCGGGGGAATCCGGTCGCAGTGTTTCCAGCTTGCGCTGGAAGATGCGCCAGTAGTCCTGCGCGTCGGCCCAGGCGCGCGCGATCTCGTCCTTGACCCTTGCGTTGCGATCGAGGCCAAAGTCCGCCGCCTGCTGGCCCGGCGCATCCTCGAGCCGTTCGAGGATGTCCGGGGAGAGGATGGCCCCCTCAACGCGGATGCTGGGGTAGGTCACCGCAGGCCGCTCATCGCTATGCGCCGTCGGGCAGGAGGATGTAAACGCCGAGCAGATCCATCGGCAGAACGGGATACACAACCTGGAAGCGCTGCTTATCCATTAACGCGCTGAATCGCTCGTGTGCGTCCACCAGGCGCTTTGACTGCTGCTCCGCGATGGCGTCGAACTCCGCCCCCAGGCCGGCGAGCAGCTTGAGTTCGTTGTCAAGGAAGCCCGCGCGCGCCTGCGGCGAAAGGTCCGACGATGCCCGCGCTTCGCTGAGCAGTCTCTTGGCCTCCGCGTGATCCAGAAACTCCTTCTGTTGCGGTGTCCCGCGCCAACCCCAGAGGAGCATCTCCTCGGCGACAATCTTGTTCCCGACCTTGCTCTGCTCAATGACGTTGCGGCAGCGGAACAGGAGCAGCGTGGTCTTGGTGGCGACTTGCCGGGTCCGGACCACGGCGGCGCGGGCGGCGCGCTTGTCCGCGCGCGCAAGCGTGTTGGCCATGACGAGCTGGCAGAGCTGCTCGACAAAGCGGTGCTTGCGCCCGATGTAGTGATGGCCCTCGGGGGTGGGCGAGTGAAAGCTGACGTGGACCGGGTCTCCGGCCGGCAGCAGCTCGCGCAGCGCAGCGGGCAGATTGCCCGTGACGAGACGGTAGCCCTTGCGCTCGCGGCGGATCTCGACGCCGAGCAAGTTGTTGAGCGTCGCGGATACGAACTCCTCCACGGCTTTGGGATCACCGATGGCCTCGTCCACCTCGCGCAGGTCTGCCTCGATCTCCTGCGCCTTGATGGCGTTTTGCGCAAAGATGCTGCGGGAGGCCTTTTCCCGCTCGGCGGCCTCGTCCACCTTGCGGGTGACGTTGGCCTTGGCAGCGGCAGCCTCGCCGAAATCGCCGAAGTCAAATTCGATCTGGTGCTTGTTGCGCTTCTTCTCGATCTGCCGACCGGGATTGAGCAGCAATGCCTGGGTGATGGTGTCGATGATGCTCTGGGAATCCTCGGGGAACGGCACATTGATGCCAGTGGCACGCTTGATCTCGCGCACCTTGCGCAGGAGCACATCGAGCACGATGCCGTCGATCGGATTGTCGGCGCCGTAGAGAAGGCAGGCCTTCACCTTGGACGCCATCTGGCCATATCGGTCGACGCGGCCCTCGCGCTGCTCAAGGCGATTGGGGTTCCACGGTAGGTCGTAGTGCAGCACGCCGGTGAAGTGCTCCTGCAGGTTGACGCCTTCGCTCAGACAGTCGGTGGCGACGAGAACGCGCTGAGGGGAGCGGCCCATCTCCTCGATGCGCTGCTTGCGCAACTCGTCGGGCAGTTCGCTCGTGATGACCTGCAGGTCAAGCTTCGGAAACTTCCTTTTCAGCGCCGGCGCCAGGTGCTCGCCCACATAGTTGGCCGTAGCGATGTAGCGGCAGAAGACCACGGGATTGAAGCCGGCGCTCAGCCAGTCGTCGAGGATCAACTCGGCGGAGGCGAGCTTGCTGTCATCCTTGATATTGCCCAGTGCGGCAAGCTCCTGCGCGAAATCGCGCAGCCGCCGACGCTGGTGGTCGGTCCAGTCGTTGCGTTCGATGACTTGCGTCGGTGCATTGTCGCCCTCGAAGCCGAACTCCGTATCGCCGACGGGGTTCGCTTCGGATTCGCGCGCGCTGTCAGGGGTCGCTGCATCGTCGCCTGCAGCAGTCGCCAGGTTCTCCAGGCGGGTGTTCAGCATCTCGATGCCAGCAGCCGGGCTTGACATGACACCGCGCAACAATGCGAGCGCTGTCCAATACTGAACCCGCTTCTGATGGCCGCGAGCGGGATCCGGCGCGATCAGCTTACGGGCGAAGTCGAGGATCGCCTCGAAGAAACGGGAGTATCCGCTCGAAAGGTCATACGGCCATTCAAAGGCCTCCCGCTCCGGAAAGGGCGTGTCTTCCCCCATCCACTTCTCGACGTCGGCACGCTTGCGCTGGACGAAGAAGCGCGCCAGTTCGCGTCGCTCCGCCTGGGTGGAATTGGGCAGGTCGAGGGTTTCGAACTCCGGCCGGAGCAGGCCCAGCAGCGAGTGAAATTCCTCGGGCTTGCCGCTGTGCGGCGTGGCTGTGAGCAGGATCAGTTGCTGCCCGGGCTTAGTCGCAATGCGACTGACCAGGTGATAGCGCTGCTGCTGACTCGTCGAGGCGCCCGTGGGCCGCGCGCAGGTGTGGGTCTCATCGACGATCACGAGTTCAGGACACTGCTCGACAAACACGTCCCGGCGAACATCGGACTTGATAAAGTCGACGCTGATGACCTGATAGGGGT
>JADEYI010000922.1_pt1 | contig 28758 bp, 33 predicted proteins | sample 8542331 | NCBI WGS metagenome assembly JADEYI01 (sample SAMN16510988, study PRJNA670497) | mine drainage metagenome | isolation source: biofilm near Copperflume 1 | place: Germany: Marsberg coppermine Kilianstollen | collected 2018-02 | reverse complement strand
CCCCTGAGGGGGTTGCAGGGGTGTCCCCTGATACTCACCAGGAAGCAAGCCCCCTCTCCCATGTGTGGGAGAGGGGGTTGGGGGTGAGGGCGCACCCGCGCAGGATACCTCTTGAAGATTGTTCTACCCCTACTCTGAACACTTACATTTGGGACCAGCGTTGTCATTCGGCTCTCATAGTGCTACAATAGCACGGCGCTTGCTTTACGCAGAGTTCCTTTCGGCAAGGAAATGCTGCGCAGGTAAAGCGCTGATAACAGACAACGCATGTAGTGAACCACCTAAAGGAGGATATATAATCATGTTCGTCGTTTCAGCATTCCGTAGACCAAAGCCATTCGTTGCGGCGGTTGTGGTGTTTACAAGCCTCACCCTTTTATCAACAAGCGTAGCCCCTGCCAGCACACTTCTTCGCCAGTTAAGCACGGATCCTTATACAAACAACACCAGCCAGCATAAAACCGAAGCCGAACCAGATAACTTCGCTTATGGCAATACTATCATTTCAGCCACCCAGGTGGGCCGCTTCTTTGATGGAGGCTCCTCTAATATAGGTTGGTCTACTTCCACCGATAGTGGGGCGACCTGGGTCAATGGCTTTCTCCCCGGCATCACAACCTATGAGGGTGGGCAGTACGACCGCGCCAGCGATCCGGCGGTCGCATACGATGCAGCTCACAATACCTGGATGATTTCTGAGCTTCCACTTTACAACTCTGCGGGCATAGGAGCAGCCCTGCTCGTCAGCCGTTCCACTGATGGCGGCTTTACCTGGCAAAACCCTGTCACAGCCGTAAACGAGAATGGATTGGACAAGAGCTGGATCGTTTGCGACAACAGCGCTCAAAGCCCCTATTACGGCCGTTGTTACGTAGAATGGGACAACAACTACAACGGCAATCTAATGCAGATGAGCACCTCCACCGACGGTGGGATTACCTGGGGTCCACCTATGGCCCCCGCTGATAGCGCGAGCGGCCTCGGTGGACAACCTGTGGTTCAACCCAATGGCACTGTCGTGGTGCCGATAAGCGCCAACGACAGCGGCATTCTCTCCTTTGTATCCCAGAACGGCGGCGCAAGCTGGAGTAGTTCGGTCTACGTTGCCGACTCGATCACTCATGGCGTAAATGGCAATATACGCACCAGCCCACTACCCTCAGCCGAAATTGACGGCGCAGGCAAGGTATACGTGGTATGGCAGGACTGCCGCTTCCGCAGCGGCTGCTCCTCGAATGACATTGTGATGAGCACATCAACCGATGGGCTAACGTGGTCGGCTGTAACCCGCATACCTATAGACCCGGTAACGAGTACAGTAGACCACTTTATCCCGGGTATCGGCGTGGACAAAGCCACGTCGGGCGCAAACACGCACATAGCCCTTACGTACTACTATTACCCCGTCTCCAACTGCTCAGGCGATGCTTGCAAGCTTAGTGTTGGCTACATTGCCTCTAACAATGGTGGCTCCACGTGGGGGCCATCTGTGCAACTGGCTACAGGAATGAAGACAAGTTGGCTTGCTAACACCAACCAGGGGCGGATGGTAGGCGACTACATCTCAACCACCTTCACAGCAGACGGCAGGGCACACCCTGTATTCTCCTACGCTCACGCGCCCACTGGAACGCTCTTCGATCAGGCAATGTATACAACGGCAATAAGCCTGGTAGTGCCTCCGAGTGGCTCGCAAATAACTGGTAAGTACGACCAACCTGTACCGAACGCCAAATCCGATCACCCCAGGTCACAGAAGCCTGTCACCAGAAACTAACTTCGCTAACCTCACAGGTTGTTTGGCCCCTACCCGGTGGTGGGGGCCTTTGCACGTTTGTACCTGTGGACGAGCAATGCTATAATGTGCCTACCAGCCTTATCAGGCACGGCGCTAGCTCAAGCACCCCAGAGCTGACAAGGAGTAGCAGTTGAGAACGCTAATTGTGCGTTGGGTAATCATCGTAATAGCAGTCTTACTGGTTGCCTGGGGCCTGCCTCAACTTGGCATTGTTTCCGAGCCGATCATACGGTACGACAACTGGACAACACTGGCGATTTTCGCTGTTGTGCTGGCGCTCCTCAATACTTTTGTGCGGCCCATTCTGCTCCTCCTATCCGTGCCTATCACCTGCCTCACATTAGGATTATTCATAGTGGTGATCAACGCCGCGCTCTTTGCCATCGCTGGCGCGCTTGTACCCGGATTTGAGCTTACGAGCTTCTGGGCACCGTTCATAGGAGCAGTTGCTATAAGTGTAGTCGGCATTGCGGCCAGCGTGATTACAGGTGAGAGCGCCCGGTAGAGACGTAGAGAAGAGGAATGATAGTTGGCCTTGATCATATTGTCATCCTTGTTGATGATCTGGAGACCGCCAGCGCCGACTATGGGATTCCCCCCATCAGAAGTACATTGAGGTATGGTACAATCGTCAGCGCCGTCAGCGCCGTCAGCGCCGTCAGCGCCGTCAGCGCCGCCACTCAGCCCTTGGTTACTCAAGTCCAGAAATATTCGAACGGCTCCATTTCAAATCAAATCGCGTGTCAACTAAAGACTCTGCCGCGCCTCCAGTTGTGCTCGTAGTATCTTCGCGGAGCACCTGCCAACCCTGGTAGCTCCTTATGCTCGCCGCACCATAAGGCAGAGGGAAATCGTGCAATTAGTGGGTTTGGCCGTAGGCGCACGTGCAGGTAGTCGTCTGATTGGGCGATTGCAGATGCTTGTTAGTCCTTCGACCATGCTGAGGCTTTTACGACAGATGCCAGCTCCGGCTTATGCTACTCCAAGGGTGCTGGGTGTAGATGATTTTGCTCTTAGAAGAGGTGCGACTTACGGCACCATACTGATTGATTTGGAGGAGCACTGCCCAATTGAGCTACTGCCCGACCGCACAGCCGAAACCCTGGCACAGTGGTTGCAGTAGCACCCAGGCATCGAGGTCATCAGCCGCGACCGCTCAACCGAATATACACGTGGGGCTACGCTAGGCGCTCCCCAGGCGTTGCAAGTAGCTGACCGCTTCCACATAGTGAAGAACCTGCGGGAAGCCCTCGAACGAGTGGTAGACCGCAATCGCTCCAAGTTGGCGGGCATTCAACTACCTCGCGTGCGCTGCGCATAGGCATAGGCATAGGCATGAAGGGCTTGCACGTCGGTGAGAACGGAGAGGAGAGCCTCTGCCGACGATACCTGCCGAAGCACTGCGGCGACCGGCACGACGCTCCCATGCTGAAACACTTGGACGGCAGTTGCACAGTGTTGAGCGTCAGGAGCGTTATGCAAAGGTGAGGTCAATGCAATGCACGCCAATGGAGAGAGCAGGGGCACCGTACCGTGTATCATTGTTTGTGTAGCTCTCAAGAGCCGACCAGGAGCCAGTGGCCCGTCAAGCCCAGCATGTTGGATCCATACCTGCCGTATCTGTACAGACGTTGGCAGGATGGGTGCGAGAACGCTGCCCAATTGGTGCGTGAGATACGCGAGCAGGGCGACAGGGGCTCGCGCAAGATGGTGGCTGTCTGGGTTGGCGCAACGGCGGCGAAAGCCAGCAAAGACCGGACCGCGCAAGTACCGCGAATATCACGAGTCTTCAAGCCACCATCAAAGCCATCAAGAGCCTAGGGCTAGTGAGTGGGGCCAGGGCTAGTGAGGCTAGGGCTGCACAGCGGGAAGGAAAGCAGCCTAAGCAGGAGCAGGAGAGAACGCCGTCATCGGTGCGGTTCAGCTACTTCCTGATGAGGAAGCCGGATAGCCTCAACATGGTGGAGCAGGCGGCACTCAGACAGTTGCAGCAGGTGAGTGAGGACATAGCAATCGCATACCCATTGATGCAAGAGCTCCTGCGTATGATGCGTGAGCGCGCCGGTAACAAAGCGCAACTGGATAGCTGGTTGGGCAAGGCCAAGCCACTCAGTATCTGGTGTGCTCGGATGTAACATGCACTTTCGACCAAATCGCCAAAATCTACCAGAGACGGTGGAACGTGGAAGGGTACCACAAGTACCACAAGTACCACAAGCAGAACGCTTCTTTGGAGCGCTCGTCCACCCACGCGCTATGCACCCAGACCGACCACCTGTTTGCTTCGTTGTGTGGCTACGTCAAGCTCGAATTGTTAAAGCTGTCCAGCCATCTCAACCACTTTGCTCTAAAAAGCAGTACCTACTTGCGCGCCCTTCAGGTTGCCTTTGATACCTTCCGTCAACTCCAGCCTGTTCGCCTCGCTGCGCAAGGTGAGTTAGTAATAATCTGTATAGAGGAGTAGACCGAAGGCAAGCAGGTTGGCCGCGATCAAGGCGAGATCTTTCTTCTGCTTTCCGGCATGCTCTTCGTCGGTCCAGTGCCGCGTAAGCTGCGTGAAGTAGAGCAGCATGTATGAGAACTGGGTGGACATGTAGACGAAGTGATAATATCCCAGCAAGTTCCAACGCCAAGGCTTTGTCATTGTCCAGTTCACCATGCCGCCGCGACCCTGGGCAATGTGGAAAATGAGCGAGATGGCACTGCCACCGGCGATTGACACCAATGTGCCCCCCGAACCGAGGCGCGGCTTCCACCGCTGGAGCGACCCGATCATCACCGTGTTGATGAAAGGCAGGATCATGCCATCACCGAAGATCGCCGACCTGAATGTCAGGGTAGGGCGATGCTTCTTTATCAATTCGTTGCCCGTCGCAAGCATCCAGATGTTTGTGCCGCCTGATACCCCCAGCGCGGCGGTAAAGCTTATGAGCGCCGTGGCAGCCGGCAGAGGCCAGCCGGCCTCATGCTTGTTCACTTTGTCCGGTGTTTTCAAGCTATTCTCCTGATGCGTATGCAGTACGAGTCCGTTCCACAGAAAAGTGAGTATGCAAAGGCCGTGCCGTCGATCTGTGTTATAATGCAACACCCCATATCTTCGGCGGTCAGGAGGACCAACTATGTCTTCTAGCGCGCATTATTCGCCTACCGATCTCACGCGCATGGCGCGCCGCGTCCAACCCATTGGCGTTTCGGTCTTCTCGGAGATGAGCCGCCTTGCCCAGGAACACAACGCGGTAAATCTATCGCAGGGCTTTCCTGATTTCCCGGCCCCGGATTGGCTGAAAGGCGCCGCCCAGCAGGCTATAGAGCGCGACATCAACCAGTATGCGCCAAGCCAGGGGTCGGCCAGGCTCAGGAAGGCCATTGCCGCCAAAACTGAAGAGCGTATGGGCATCGGCTATGATGAGAATCTGGAGATTACCGTCACCAGCGGGGCTACGGAGGCCATTTACGATGCAATTCAGGCGCTGGTAAACCCAGGAGATGAAGTAATCGTCTTCGAGCCGTTCTACGATTCATATGTGCCTGCCATCGAGCTTGCGGGAGGGGTACCCAGGTTCATAGGGCTGCATGCGCCGCATTGGAGCTTCGACTTTGGCGACCTCATCGGCAGCTTCAATGACCGGACGCGTGTTATCCTCATCAACACCCCCCACAATCCGACCGGCAAAGTCTTCGGCATGGAGGAGCTAGAGCTAATAGCAGATCTTTGCAAAAAGCATGATGTGCTGGCGATCACCGACGAGGTATACGAACATCTGGTCTATGACGATAACCGCCACATTTCGTTAGCTAGCCTGCCAGAGATGCGTAATCGCACGGTAACGATTAACTCTGCCTCAAAGACCTTTTCCGTTACAGGCTGGAAGATAGGGTATCTGCTTGCCGCGCCCGACCTGACGGAAGCGGTCAGGCGGTTGCACCAGTTCGTGGTCTTTTGCAGCGCGGCGCCGTTCCAGGAAGCAGTAGCTATCGGCATGGAGAAGGCGGCGAGCAGCAGCTATTACAAGGACCTTCAGGCCGGTTACGTCACGCGCCGCGATATGTTGATGGAGGCGTTGCAAAGGGCAGGACTCAAACCTATACGCCCACAAGGCGCCTTCTTTATTATGTCTGACATATCGGGGCTAGGGTTCCAGGATGACATCGAGTTCGCCAGGTATATGACTATTGACGTAGGCGTGGCCTGTATACCTCCATCAGCCTTCTACCACAACCCGGCAGGAGGCGCTAATCTGGCCCGATGGTGCTTCGCCAAGCGACATGAAACGCTGAATGCTGCCGGCGAACGGCTCGAACGGTGGCTCAAGGATCAAGGACCCAGGAGCAGTAGCAAATTACACACTAATTTCTGATTCAGCGTCCATATAATGGAGCAACAAATAGAAGATGGATTTTAACTTGACGCCGCAACAAATAGAGTTGCGCAGCAGGATACGAAGCTTTGCAGAGAGAGAGCTTGCGCCCACTGTCTCAATGCGAGATGAGGCGGGCACATTCGACAGATGGGTCTTTGATGCTTGCGTCGAGGCCGGGTTAGCCGGGCTGCCTTTCTCCAAAGAGTATTGCGGGGGCGGCGGCAGCCTTCTTGACTACATAATAGCATTGGAAGAGATAGGCAGGGTAGAGTCGGCGCAGGTGTTGGTGCTCGCCTCACACCTGGCACCTATGACCTGCTTGCTCCAACATGGCAGCACGGAGCAAAAAGAACGCTGGCTGGTGCCGATGTGCAAAGGCGAAGCGCTGGCCTGCTTCAGCATCACAGAGCCGGGGGCAGGCTCAGACCCCGCATCAATGAAGTCGCATGCCGTGATAGAGGGCGACAACTATGTGATCAACGGGCGCAAGACCTTCGCTACGAACTCGGGCGCGGCGGATGTTTACGTCCTCTTTGCTTCAACAGACCCTGAAGCCGGGGGAAAGGGCGTGAGCGCCTTCATCATTCCGAAAGATACGACCGGATTGTCTTTTGGCGACCCGATTCAGAAGATGGGCGTGCGCACGTCGGTGCAGCGTGAGATCTACCTGGAGGATTGCAGAGTGCCCGCGCAAAACTTGCTTGGGCATGAAGGCCAGGGGATAAGGATCGCGCTGGCGGCCCTCGATGTTGGTCGCATAGAAATAGCGGCTCAGGGGATAGGGCTGGCACAGGCTGGCTATGATGCCGCCCTCGACCATGCGAAGGCACGACAGCAATTCGGGCAGGCAATAGGGCAGAACCAGGCGATTAGCTTTATGCTTGCCGATATGTATGTGGCTACCGAAGCAGCGCGCTTCCTCACTTACAGAGCCGCCCTCTCCTACGACGAAGGCAAGCCCTACGCCAAAGAGGCGGCTATGGCCAAGCTCCTGGCTACTGATACCGCGATGGAAGTGACCACCGACGCGGTGCAAATCCTGGGCGGCTTCGGCGTGACCAAGGCAAGCCCCGTAGAACGCTACATGCGTGATGCCAAAGTAACACAAATCTACGAGGGCACGAACCAGGTGCAGAGGATGGTAATCGCAGGGCACATTATGAAGTAGGTCTCGGCTGAACGAAGACAGGTAGGCGCTCGTAAAGCGTGATGGATTACCTATAATAGCCAGGGAGCCTGACATAATGGGGAAGAATGTAGAACTTACTCAGGAAGATGTGCATCGCATCACCGATTACCTGGATGTTGATGCCCCAACGGATAAAGCCGACCTGGCTTTTGTTTTCGGGGGTAGGTTTACCGAGCCAGCCTATATCGTCGCTGATCTGTTCAAACAAGGAGTGGTCAAATACATATTGTTGAGTGGTGGCACGAGGCATCAAGCAAGCGTGCTCTGAAGGAATGGCAGCGCATTTCCTGCTACATGCAGGGTGGCTATCTAGCTGATATACACAGAGGAGATGACGGCTGGATTTAACTCCGTGTGCATCTGCTGCACAGTCTCCACATCTGATTATCACGCAACGCGAAACACTTACCGCAAAGCTTCCTCTATCTCGTCAATATGTGCCCTTCGATGGACCGAGCGGTCTGCCATGCGATGCTCGTGTTCGCCGCCGCCCTTTATGTAAGCGTCCAGCCGGTCTACGGGCAGACTTGCTATTTTGCGGTCTACAGCCTCGGCTGCTTCAACAGCCTGGCGAGCGGCCTCACGCGGGGGTAGAGCAAGCCACTGGGCGAAGCCCGCGCTGTTGATCATATCTTGCTCTACATCTGTGCTGAAGTGCCTTTCGGCCTCTCCTCCCGTCTCCTCTAGCTCCCATCCCGTGAGGCGCATACGATCCCAGAATGCAAGGTGCGCCAGCATCGCAGCGACCGTCCACCCATCTCTCACTTTACGAGCCAACTCGTCGTCGCGCAGGCTCTCTACCAGCCTGGTCAGTCTTGCCCGTTCTGCGTCATTCCGTTGTCTGTAAGATTGGTCCATTTGCTATCATATCCCCAGTGCAAAATTACGCCACCTTCTTGTAGTCGAGGCTCTCAAGTGGCTCACAGCCAAAATAGCCACATACCCGCGTCTGAACTTCGGCAGCAGTCAGTTTACGCGTCGGCTCGACAATTGCCTTCTTACCATGTCTATGCCCTATACGTGATCAGGGTAAGAGACCACCAATCCCTTCAATAGATATGGATATTTCGAATCAGATGCTCGTTTGCTACCTCTGCTCGTGGAGGGCCAGAAGGAGACCTGCCGCAGCGAAAAGCAGCATGCCAATCACACGAACCGTTCTGCTGAATGACATAGAAGCTGTCTCTGTATATATCGCTGCCCGCAGTAGCTACAAACACTCGTTTTAACTTTGTCAGGCCAAATAGTTCAACTCGTGAAATCCAACCTTCTGCCGGGGACTACAGAGTCGTCTCGGATGATGATAGCACAAGGGTACCGGAGTGTCAAAGTAATTTGTGCCTGTAAATGTTCAGAGAGGGGGTAGTGGGAAGGACCCTCACCCCCAACCCCCTCTCCCATGAAGGGAGAGGGGGCTTTGTATGGAGGAGGTATGGAGGTGTGAGGGGCGCATACGACTCGGCCAGGGTAGGATACTCCCCTGACGGGGTATTAGGGGTGTCCCCTAATCTCTCCTGATAAGAGTTCCCCATCCCACGTGTGGGAGGGGGTTAGGGGGTGGGCCTTGCCCTTGTACAATGCTAGTGCCCTGCTTTGCTCTACCCCATCTCTGAACATTTACATCACCATGAACGTTTGCCATGCCTGGGTCTATTGCTTATACTACAAATGTAGTGATAAAAACAGATTTACAAAACATTCGCGCCAGAAATTGGCATAACGAGGGATACATGCCGGTATACGAATATGAGTGTAAGCACTGTGGCAAGCGTTTTGATAAACTGCAACCCATAACGTCCGAACCGTTAGAGGAGTGTCTTCTCTGCGGGCAGGGACCCGTGAGGCGCGTCTTTCAGCCTGTGGGGGTTATCTTCAAAGGTAGCGGCTGGTATATAAACGACAACCGTGAGGCTAATAAGCCAAAGGAGGAGTTAGCTCCTGGCGGCGACGGTAATGAAGCCCCCTCTAAGGCCGAGAGCGACAGCAAAGAAAGCTCCTCAACATCCGGGAGTGTAGAAAGGCCCCCAAAAGTGGAAAGCGGCAGCGCCGAAACCCCCACCGTCAAAGAAACGCCGAAGGTGCCGGCTCCTTCCGAGTATAACACTATATAATCCTTCGTAACGGTCAGTGAGGGCGGCGCCAGTCGCTTTTATTGCGTATGTTGAGGTGACGATTGGCAGAATGGCTTTATGGCAGACACAGTGTCGTGGAGGCGTTACGGGCTGGCCGTCGCAAAGTTTTGCGTGTGCTGACCGGCGAAACAGGTAAGAAAGCTGCAAGCGAGCAGGGGCTTGCTTGCATTGAGGTAATCGCAGGTGAGGCAGGCATTCCGGTTGAGAAGGCGCCGCCCTCCCGCCTCGATGCGCTCACACGCGTAGGCCGCCACCACCAGGGAGTGGCCGCAGAGGTCTCGCCCTTTGAATATACCTCTTTGTCAGATGTGAAAGCCATCTGCAGGGCGGCGGGAAACGCTGCGTTAGTCCTTATTCTCGACTCGCTTCAAGACCCACAGAACTTCGGCACTCTCCTGCGCACTTCCGAGGCTGTGGGCGTTACGGCTGTGGTGATGCTCGACCGCCGCCAGGTGGAGGTTACTCCTGCTGTGGTGAATGCCTCGGCGGGGGCGGTCGAGCACTTGCATATTTGCCTTGCTAACAACCTGCCGCGGGCTATCGAAGAACTCCAGGAAGCCGGATTATGGGTGTACGCGCTACAAGCAGAGGTGGGTGCGAGCCTCTACACCTCCACAGATCTGAGAGGCCCTGTCGGGCTGGTAGTCGGTTCGGAAGGGCGAGGCGTCGGCAGGTTGGTGCGAGAACGCTGCGACGGTGCTATCGAGCTTCCGATGAAGGGCAAAATCGAGTCGCTGAACGCTGCGGTTGCAGGCTCGGTGGTTCTGTACGAAGTTCTAAGGCAAAGAGCGATTCCGTGATGCAGGCAGGGGTTTACCCGCTGTATTTGAACCCCGCGTCGCGCATTGTCAGAGGCTCGCCTTCGCGGTTCAGGTGGGCGTCAACTATCTCGCCGACAAAAAGAAGGTGATCCCCAACGGGATTCTCCAGTACGACACGACATTCAACCGAGCCAAGCGTTTCGGAGAGAATCGGTGAGCCTGTGCTACCTGCGCTGTAAGTATACCCCTCAAGCTTGTTGCCTACTTTTGCGGTTGCCCGCCCAAACCGGCCTGCAAGCTCGCGTTGGCCTTGTTCCAGGATATTGACTGCGAAAACGCCGCTTCTGCGTATCACATCAAGGGCGTGAGCGTTATTCTCTACCGAAATTGCTATCATGCGCGGCTCGAAGGCTACCTGCCCGACCCAGTTGGCTGTAAATGCGCCCACGTCGCCATCTGCCGCCGTAGTAATTATATACAGCCCATAGCTGAACATCCTGAGCGTTTTTTTGGCGATTGCATTATCCATCCTCACCTCACTATACCAGGGCTATTGCATCTAAAAGGGAACAAGCTGCCATGCCGCAAAGGAGCGCAAAGTTTCCATAGTGGCAGTGTGTATTATCCTCATCCATATCTTCAACCTGAAACGTCATCTTTATTCTTTGCGCTCTCTCTGCTCTCCGCGCCTTTGCGGTCCGTACTAGCGACCTACGGCAACAGCTTTATCTGCTCTACACATATCTTGTCCTTTGGTCCGGCGCTGACGTCTCCATTTACAACGGGGTCCAGACGAATCCCCTCAATTGTGCCGCGCCAACCGGAGGCATTGTCCAGGGTGAGAGTATAGCTCTTTTCGCCGGGGGCGACATCAAAGGTGAGAGAGTTACCTTCGTTGTAAGGTTGGGCGAAGTCACCTCGATAAAAGAACTGCGCCTTGCCTGTTATGCCGCTATTCAGCAGGATCTGTACCTGACGTGTGCTGTTTGCCTCTAAGCGCAGCGGTGGACTGTAGAGGTTTGGGTCCTCTCGAGGCCTGAAGCACCACCCGACGTCTCCCACGCTTTCCAGGTCTATATTTATTCCCGCCCAGCCCTGTTGGTCTGCCGTGAAGAGCCACTCGTTCTCCTTGCTGTATACGCGATCCGGTGACAGCTTGAAAAAGCGGGCAGGCCCCGTATCTACTTGCTCCGGCTGTACTCGTTCTCCATAAGGAGCAAGCAGATCATCAATCTCGTTTTGTGTGAGAACGTAATGATCACTGATCTGCTTGCCGGGCGCAAGCACGCGGTCCTCTATCCATACGCTGGAGCCTTTGGCAAGGGCATGCCACGTAGCATGGCGTAGCTCGTCTATCGCGGCTGAGCGGCCCGCAAGCCCACCGTGCCTGTACCACAACTCGCGGGTAGACATAATATTGATGCGATCATAGATGAATGGCAGGTAAACCTCCGCAGCGCCTGCCTGCAGGATGATCAAGTCTTCAGGCGCTGAGAGGCGGGCGAGTGCATCGCTTGCCTGGCGTGCGGGGTCTGACATGGGGTCACGCTTGGCCCACACTACAGGTCCGTTTGCGAGCAACAAGATGCCTACAACTATAGCACCTGATGCAAGCGCCACCCGGCGCATCAGTGGTGACAGGCGCTGCCAGGGCACGGACATGACCACCAGCAGAATAGGGCAGGGGAGCACGAGTATCCAGAACTTCAACACCTCTGGCTGCCACCACGCAAAGAAGAGCGTGTAAATGCCGGTCCAGAGGATCAGTGTTGTGGCGAAAGGCGTGCTTTGTCTTACACTTTTTCTCACGAACGCTGTCGCAACCACCAGCAGCAGGGCAAGCAGCACTCTTCCAGTCAAGAAGTCAGCGCTGAGGGCGGCGCTTGCCCCACTCACTGTGGCGTCGAACGAGTCGGCTCGCCAGGCTCCCCAGGTGCCAAGATTGCCGTAGCTGTTCAACCATGCAATGAAGCTCTGCGGCGTGCCCTGCCCCGCGATAAGAACGCCGGCCACCAGGTATGAGGGTATGACAATGGCCGCAAGCGCCACTCCATATCGCAGGAGATTGCTGATGCGTTCACGCGTGCTTCCGGGCATGAGGATTATACCTATAGCGAAAGCGGGTATGATGAAGAGCGTTGCCTGGTGTAACAGCACAGCGAGAGCATGCATTATACCCACCAGCCACAGTAAAGCTGTCCCGCCGCCCTGTGCTGACTTCGTGTAGAACCAGAGGGCGCAGAGTAGAAAAAAGAGAGGAGGGAGGTAGGCGTCTACTTCCCCGCTGTAAAACCAATAGCCATAGCCCAGCCCAAGCACGAGAACCGCCGAGACGCAGACAATACGTGAGCGGCTCCACTCCCACGCCAGCTTGTAGAATATCGCCAGGCCCGCCGCGCCCGCCATGTTGCTTAACACCTGCGCGGGTATATCCGCTCCGCCCATCCAGCCTGCTGCTTGCCACAGCTTGAAGAAGCCCAACAGCAGTGGTTCGTAAAAGAGGTGGTGAGGCAAGAAGAGCGCCGCCGGCGGTTTGCCTATGTCGCGTATATACTCAAGGCTATCGAAAGTGTGCGCCCCTGCGGAGGTCAGTAGATAGAGAAGAAAGGAAAGGAGCGCCACGCACAATGGGAGTACGAGGGTGTCGGTGCCTGGCGAAAGGCGAAGCATGGGTGCGATGTGCTGACGCTTGAGTTGTAACATTAGAGACCATATGACCCAAAACTCATAGATAAAACGCGTGTAGCGCGACACCTGTGGCTAAGTGTGAATTACGATAACACTACCGCTCTGCTATAACCGCAGCTTCGCCTACGTGAGCTTATCATCGAGGGGCTGGCGGCTCGAAAAGCCTGTGGTGATTTCGTGCCAGAACTCAACTTCAGGCTCGCCCAATTGCCAGCACAGAAATACGGTGCGCCCATCTCTCAGCGCCGGGAAGTCCACCAGCCCCTGCTGTAGATCTTTCAGCTCTAGCTCCAGTTCTTCAAGCCTGTCAACCCCTATTCGCAATCCCTCTTCAAGCTGGGTGCCTGCTTGCAGCGCCAGCGAGTCTTCGGAAGGATTATGATGGCCGTTGCTCCGCATCCTCTGTTTCAGTGCGGCGCTACGCCCTTGCAAGATAGCAAGCTGCCGCCCCTCTTCTTGCATCTGCCGGATAAGCGTTGTAAGCTCAGGTAGCAGCTCGTTGGCTTCCTGAATTGTGTAGTATCGAGGCATAAAGATCTAAAATGCAGTTGTCTTCGGGGGCGCTGAGTGAGCAGTCTGGATGGTGTTTACCTGTTTTCTTCGCTTTTGGAGCGTTCTTCAAATGCTCGTATCATCTCAAGCACCCGCTGTAGCCGTTCAATTGCGATGTTTGCCACTTTTTGTACACGCTCATACTGAACAGGCTCCAGGGCATCAAGCCAGGTGGCGATGTCTTTATCGCTCATCTCGGCCCAGCGCGAGTCCATGCTCAGGCGGGTGCCCATCAGTTTTATAGCATCTCGCCTGCGCGTGCGTGTCGCTTCCTGCTGACCGAGCGCTACTACCTGCTGGGGAGGAGAGCTTTCTTCCATCTCCTGCGGTGGCGTGTCGTCACCTGAGGTTTCAGTGCGTAGCGCTTCCCCAAACTTGTCCACATCAGAGGTGCGAAAAACGCTCTGTTGGCCCTTGCCGCTGAAAGGCTTAATGCGCCCCTCGCTAACCCATTGCAGGATCTGGTTGCGGGTGGTGCCAAGTCGCTCGGCGGAGGTAGGCAGGTCAATAAACCTGAAGTTAGATGCTGGCATTTTGCGAAGTTACGAGTTAGAGTAGGGCAATATGGCAGATACCCGTAAATGTCCTTTCTACTTACTGAGATGTGAGCGCATTGCAATTCATAGCTTGTAACTCGTAATTTCTTCTAATCTTCTGTTACAAGAACAAAATGCTCTTTCGGCGCGCCGCAGTCGGGACAGTGGTCAGGTAGCTGCTCAGCTCTGGTGAGGAGATAGCCACAGTCAGTGCAGCGCCAAACCAGTTGCATCGACTCGGCTCGCCCCGATACTACCTGCCCTGACTGCACCCTTGCGATATCCATAGCGAGATGGGGACGTGTGACGAGGCCCACGACGCGGCGCTGGTCGTCAACCACCACAATAGGCCTGCGTCCCATGAGGCCCCCGCCCGAGCCTGCTGCGCCTGAGCCTGTGTCGCCCATTGGCTCATTGGCTTCTGGCGGCACCTCCGCAAGGGCTGTTTCCACGTCGGCACCGGCATGCACCGTTTCGTAGCTGGTCCCCATGAACTGCTGCACCTGGCACTCCTGAGGGTTATTTCCAGAGGCTGTGCATTTCATTACGTCTTTGTCCGTGATTACTCCGACGACGTGCTTGCCCTCCTGACTATCAACAACCGGCACGAGCGATGTGTGCAGTTCGTCAATCAATCGAGCCGCCTGCGAAATGGTATCGTCGCGTGTAACCACGGGAGGCTTGTCAATCATGATTTCGCTAACCTTCATCCTGGCCTCCTCTATGTACATTGCCTGGTATAATAGCTCATGCGTGGGTGACGGTCAACTGGCCGCATGTGTGCGCATTATATCACAGGGGTATAGGGCGGACAAGAAGGGCACGCGTGAAAGATGAAACGTGAGGGACTACGGATAGTTTATGGCTTATAGTGCGACCCTGCATCCGTGACTAAAATTAGGGTTGAGAACGAAGTATTTCTATCCATAATCCCGCATGTTTCATCTTTCACTTTGCACCTCTATAATACAAGAGGAGGCAGAATACAGATGGATATGCAAGAGCCGAAGTTAGCTGTCTATGGCACAACGTGGTGCTCGGACTGCAAACGAACCAAGCAGTTTCTTGGCGAGCAGCGAGTGCAGTACAAGTGGGTAGACGTGGAGAATGATGCTGAGGGCCTAGCCTATATCGAGAAGGTGCAAAATGGGGGCCACAGCGTACCCACTCTGCTATTCAGTGATGGAGTGGCGATGGTTGAGCCTTCTAATGCTGCCATTGCCGCCAAGCTCGGCATCTCCACTCGGGCAAAATGTGATTTTTACGACGTTATCATGGTGGGCGGCGGTCCTACCAGCTTGACAGCTGCCCTGTATACCGCGCGTGAAGGACTATCTACGCTGGTGATTGAAAAGGCAGGTCTTGGCGGGCAGGTAGGCATAACTGAGCGGCTGGATAACTTCCCTGGCTTCCCTGAAGGCGTGAGCGGAAATGAGTTTGCCGCGAGGCTGGTGCAACAGGGAAAGCGATTTGATGTGGAGATGGTCTCTGCTCAGGAGGTCACGGGGATCACGGTGGACGGTGAATATCGCATCGTGCGTACTGAGGACGCAACGCAATATACAGCTAAAGCTGTGCTGGTAGCCACCGGCTCCAAGTACAAGAGGCTAGGTGTGCCCGGCGAAGATGCTCTTATAGGCTCCGGCATCCACTACTGCGCCACATGTGATGGCCCCTTCTATAAAGGGCAGGAGGTAGCCGTCGTCGGTGGGGGCAATAGTGCAGCTGAGGAAGGCGTCTTTCTCACCAACTTCGCCTCGCATGTTACCATAATAGTGCGCGGCGATCACCTCACGGCAACCCGGGTAGCCGTTGATAAGGTAAATGAGCACCACAAAATAGACGTGCTTTATAACACAGACGTGGTAGAGTTTCGGGGTGAAACTAAGCTGCAAGGAGTAGTGGTGCGTGACCGCACCAGCGGTGAAAGTCGCTTGCTCGAACCTGCACCTGCCGGTGTATTCCTTTTCATAGGTCTTACGCCTAACAGTGGTTTTCTCCCCGCTGAGGTCAAGCGAAATGCCGAAGGCTTCGTAGTTACCTCGCAAAACCTTGAGACGAGCATGCCGGGGGTTTTTGCGGCGGGCGATGTTCGCGAAGGCAGTACCAAGCAAGCCGCATCAGCCGCAGGCGAGGGCGCCACCGCCGCTCTGATGATCCGTGACTACCTGAAGAAGATGGGTTAGGGGCTAGCAGCTAGCCTCCACGCGCTTCTTTGATACGTTCTACAAGCGACGTTGAGAAGCCCGCTTCTCTTAGCTCATCGTCCGTAAACAACAACAGGGCGTGAAAGGCCGTGTCTGCGACGACGCGATGGTCGTGGAGGGCTGCCGCCAGCCTGGGTATAGCCTGAGTGATGTGCAGCTTGCCCAGGTCGTAGGCGGCGCTGGCACGAGCATCTATATCCGGCGCTTCTTCCAGGGTGTGAATCAGGATCGTCGGCAAGGCACGGTCAGTGCGTCCAGGATCATGGCGCTCGTTCTCTCTTAGCAATTCCTGCGTGAAAAGGGTCAGGGTGTCCTCGCGCAATGCCCAGACGAGCGCGCGTACCTCTCCTGAGACGAGGTCTCGCTCCTGGCTGGAAAGCGCCGCTAGAAACGGATCGGCGGCGAGCTTTGTACGCATAGCCTCAAGTCGCTCACGAACTATCTCTTCGATCTTTGTTCGATCCTGCTCGACCCTGCCTAGCTGCGCGATCTTCTCCAGCGTGGCGATTTCATCAGCCGTCAACTTGATTTCAGCCTCCAGGCGCGCTTTTCGCTCTAGGGTGAGATCAGGTCTCTTCAGTTGGCGCTTGTAGCCCTCATAGCCGACCTTTATCTGATCAATTTTGCTGCGTATTTCGCTGTGGCTTACTATCATGATGATCCCTTCGGACACGAGAAGCGTGAAACGTGAGGAGATAAAGGATAGTTGATGGTTATTATTGGGTACTGGCAGCGCGTAAGGCGTCGGGAATAAAGAAGCTGTGTCCATAATCCTTCACGCTTCGCGATCCCGTTGACGCTCGCCTGCGCGTATGCAATAATAGTAACATAATCCTTCAGGAGGGCCAACTTGGCTCGTGACCAGCTATCCGGCGGCAGATCGGCGCGCCGTGTACTCTCTATAGTTGTGATCGTCTTAGGAGCTTTGCTCCTGCTTTCGCTGCCTGTAGTACTCGTTGTGCTTGCCTTCGTACGCGAGCAAAATGCCCGTCTCCCCGGTACTCTTGTCATCATTTCTGCAGCAGGTGGCATGGCCCTGGTGGTAATTGGCGCCGCTCTACGTGAGTGAGCCGCCCCATATTGCTCCGTAATCGCCTTACCTTCTCAAAAGCCAGACACGTAGCTGACTTTATCAAAGAAGCTGCCTGCCGTTCATTGTTAAGTAGTGACACCCGGCTAGAATCGAGCAAGCATTGCGCGCACAGTTTAACTCTCCCGTATCTCCTCTGCTCGTTGCAGGAGTGGTTGGAGTTATCTTTCTCGTGGTAATCGCATGGGTCTGGGCGGTGCGGCGTCCAGCGCCTGTTTTCACCAGTGTTGCTGTCTCAGGTCCCACAGCTACCTCGACGAAGCCACCTGTCATCACATATGCCGCTATCGGCGCATCGGACGTGGTGGGCGTAGGCGCCAACGACCCCGCAACGGAAAGTTGGGTCAATCTTCTTTATAAGAAGATGCCGCCCGGTACGCACTTTGCGCGCCTGGGCCGGAGCGGTATAACTCTGCAAGAGGCTAACGTGGTGGAGATACCTGATGCCATTGCCAGGCAACCTGACATAATTACACTCTGGAACTGCGTCAATGACGTTGGGCGCGGCGTGCCCGTTACGACCTACATCAGCGAGTTGAACACAGCGCTCACAAGGCTGACGAAGGAGACTGAGGCCACCGTGCTTCTCCTTGACCTGCCTGACATCAGCCTCCTCCTCCAGGGGAAGGTTCCCGACGCGCAGCGTGACCTCATCAAAGGCGGTGTGCAGCAGTGGAACAAAGAAATGCGCGTAGCCGCTGCTGCCTACGGCGACCGTGTGAAGTTCGTGGACATATTTCCTGCGAGCGAAGAGATATTGCTTCACCCTGAGTATCTCTCCTCGGATGAGTTCCATCCGAGTACCGTAGGGTACCAGCGCCTCGCAGACTTTGTGTGGGACGTTATCCAAAAGGATGACCTGCTGGGCAACGCCGGCAGCTAACGCGCAGGGAACAGAAGATGGACGAAAAGCGCGACGAGCAGTTGGCGTACTATTACGACCTCGAATACCGGTGTTTCAGAGACGACCTCGATTTCTACCTCGAGTATGTCTCTCTGCTTGATCCTGATAGGCGATTGCCTCTGCTTGATCTGGGGTGCGGTACGGGCCGCGTAGCTCTCGCGCTCGCCGAAGCAGGTTTTAGCGTGGTGGGAGTTGATCTCTCGCCTGCCATGCTCCGAATTTGCAGTGAAAACGCCCAATCCAGGGGGCTGGATAAACGCCTGACGCCTCTTCTCGCTGATATGCGTGACCTGCGCGACGCGCCGCCTGGCCCATATAACGTCGCTTACTGTGCTATCAATACCTTTGCCTATCTGACCTCAACTGAGGACCAGCTTGCAACCCTGCGCGCCGTCGGGCCTCTGCTCGTGCAGCATGGCCTCCTCATACTCGACCTGACACCGCCACTGCCACATCTTCTGCCCCCAGGCGCGGGTGAAGTGATACATTGTGGAAGCTACCGTGATGACGATGCTACTTTGCATAAGCTGATAAGCGGGGTAGCCGATTACTCGACTCAGACGCACGATGTGACGGTCACATACGACCACGAAAAGTTAGATGGCACATTGACGCGTCTCACGCAGCAGCTAACCTTTCGCTGGACAGGCCGCTACGAGATGCAATTGCTGCTCCGGCTGGCCGGCTACAGGCTTGAGAAGGTTTACGGCAGCTATGAACTGGATGACTATGAGGATGGCAGCGAGCGAATGATATTCGTTGCCAGGGCGGGGTACAATTCCGAGTTGTAGGTCGTGTAGGGCAAGCAAGCGATGTCAGGATGCCACTTCATGAATCTAGTCGTGCAAGAGCCTCCGAGGGTCTCCGGTCTTCTGTGCGACGAGCCTCTCAAGATCGGCGGCGGTTATCTCACCCAGGCTCTTTACTACTTGATCAGCGCCCGCTTCTAAAAGCGCCGTAGTCGTCTGCGTGCTTGTAACTGCAAGGCATGCTGCGCCCGCTCTGCGAGCCGCCTGCACTCCGGCGGGCGCATCCTCGATAACCACTCCGTTCTGTGGCTCAATGCCCAGCCGCTGGAAGGCGAGGAGGAAGACCTGAGGGTCAGGCTTGCCCACGCTGACGTCATCTCCTGATGAAATCGCCTCCATATAGTCGCCAACACCCGTCGCCGCAAGGAGCATCTTGATGTTTTGCATCGGGGCCGATGAGCCTACTGCTTGCTTCCAGCCATGCTCACGCAGCCCGGACATTAGCTGTAGTACTCCGGGCAGTGGCTTGAGGTTCGCGGCTTCCTGCCGAAAGAACTCCTCTTTGGCATCAGCCATCCTGTCAACCTCTGCTTGATCGTTCACACCCCACATGGAGCGGATGATGTCGTTGTTGTGCCTCCCAAATATACCCTTAAAATCTTTGTTAGGGTCATATGCAACCCCGAAGCGGCGCGCCATTTCTGCCCATGAAGCGTTGTGCGCCTGCGCGCTGTCAACTATCACTCCATCGAGGTCCCAGACTACCGCCCGTGTTTTGGTCATAACTTCCTTCTACAGCGTTACTATTTCTGCTTCAGCCACCCCGTCTGTTATGCTGAGAAGGGCGGCGGTCAGAGGTCTGCCGAAACGTGGCCGCGTTCCCGCTGCTCCAGGATTTAGGAAGAGAACGCCTCCCTCTATCGCGGTCAAGGGGATGTGGCTGTGTCCGCAGATCGCCACGTCCGGGCGCGGCGCAGGCAGCTTGCCAAGCCACTGCTCAGGCTTCGATCCAATATGCGTCACATAGACAGCTACATCTCCGAAGCTGAGATGTAACTCATCGGCCAACTCTTCAGCTTTGCCACCCACATCAATATTGCCACGCACCGCCCGAACTGGAGCTATCGCCTCCAACTCTTCGATAACCCCATAGTTGCCCACATCGCCTGCATGCAAGATAAGCTCTACCGCCGCGCTCCGAAAAAGATGTATAGCCCCAGGATGCAGCGTGCCGTGTGTATCTGAAAGTACGCCGATGATCATCCTCTATCCCCGCACGCTTCACCCATCACGGCTTGAACAACTGCCGGCCCAGCAGACCTAGCAGCACGTTGAAGGGCGCCTGATTTTCCGGGTGGTACTCAAAGCGCATTCGCTCGAAGTATTGTACCGTGTAGACCTTGCCGTCGGTGCTTACTTCGTCAAACTGGTCGGATAATGGCAAGCCGGCTATTGGCACGCCAAGTTCGCGCCACCTAGCAAGGAACGTTCCCCACACGCAATGGCCGGTCTCTTTGACGCAGACCGACTCAGCGTTTGGCGGCGGGGCAATCAGCGGGAAGGTGCGCCCCTTCGCAAGCTGGCTGCCCAGCAGTCCAAGTAGCACCGCGGCGTCTGTGCCCTGGTATTCGGGGTGGTACTCGAAGCGCGCGCGCTCAAACCACTGAACGATATACTGCTTGCCGTCTGTTGGGCTTTTCTCCAGGCGTTCTCCGGTGATCGGATAGCCGAAGAGGGCTAGCCCACCTTTGTTTTGCCAGTAAGGCTGGAAACGTGTGGACGGCTTGAAGCCTGTGGGCGAGGTTGGGTCAACCGCGGGGTCCAGGTTGGCTGCGCTTGTGGCGCTTGGCTCGACTATGTAGATGGGCGATTCGCTGATTGTTACCGCAACCTGCCCATTGCTCGCTGTGGCCTCTATCTTGTTGCCCATGTAATCGGAGACCTGCGCATTTGCCTGCGATACGGGCACGCTCACGGTTTCCTGGCCGCTTGTGAGCCAAAGGACGTGGACTGTATCGCCATTGCGGTTGAAGATGTAGTCATAACGGTCGAACTGGGGCTGCCATCGGTTGGCGACTGAGCGCATGAGTGGACCTTGTTTCTGGAACGTTGCGCCTTCAAGCTGGCGCGTCAGGTATCTGTATGCGGCATATGCGGGTTTGGGGCTCATGTCGTTACGCATGATCGCCATGTTGCCCCAGAGGTCAGTCGGGCCCGCGTTGAACTTGTCTTTCAACTGAAAGTAATCAAAGCGCGTGACGTTAGGCGCACCCATGGCTATCACGTTAAGCCTTACCAGGCGGCGCGCTTGTTCATCTTCGCTCACACCGAGCGTGCCACAGACGCACGTTGAATATCCATCCTCTGTGATCCATATCTCCTTGTTAGGAGCTCCATGCGCCTGGAGCCATTTGTAGCTCATGTCAAGCCTGTAAGGGAAGTTCTGGACTATCGTCCTGGGGTCGGTGCTTTCAGGCGGACGGTCCGGCATATAGGGGTGGATGGATAGCACATCGAAGTTGAGCTTACCGCCGGATGCGGCCACCACCTTATCCAGGAAAGCCATGCCGCCGTTGTTGTAATCGTGTATAGAAAGGCCTCCTATCAAGACAGTCGCGTTAGGGTTGATACGCTTTATAGCCTTGTAGCTTCCTCCCAGCATCTGAGCGTATACGAGGGGCTTGTTGCAGCCGTTGCACTTGAAGGTTATATCAACGTCAGGCTCGTTCCATATCTCCCAGGTGTCTATTTTGCCTCGATAATGAGCCGCAGCCGCAGCCGCGAAGCTGATGAAGTCATTAGGATCAGAGGGTGTATACCAGTACCAGTCGGTGGCGCTCTTTGGCACGCCCGATGCCCAGTAGGGGGTCGTCTGGATAGTGCCTACTATCTTGATGCCACGTGCCACCAGCTGGTTGATCCAGGGATCTATAGCGGCCCAGTTGTAAACGCCGGGCTTGTCCGGCTCAAGGTTAGCCCACGATATTTCTTCGCGGCTCCATTTTACGCCGAGGTCTTGGGCAGCATCGAGGAGTTGGTTCTTCTCTTCCTTGCCGCGCTCAAGCCCTGTTATATAGAGGTTCATGCCAAAGAAAGAGTTGTTCGGAAGGGGTGAAGCCAAAGCCTGCTGCGCAGGCAATGCGCCTCCCAACGGCAGCAAAAATGTGAGGAGGAGAAGCGCGGAGATGGCGCGCACGCAAGGAAGGAAATGCCTTGTCATCAATGGAGAAACTCGTTTCTGTGCTAAGAATGGGACTGAATGCGGTCAAGGCATTATACGGGGCAGCAAGGTAGGCAGTCAAATAGTAAGGCATCGGGCCGTTGACAGGGCAGCGCAAGCATGCTATAAGTAATCTCACGGCGTCTCGGCTGAATCTTTTGAAAGGGGGGAACGGCCATGGGTGACAAAAGTCCCAAGAATAACGACAAGAAGCGCAAACAGCAGACTCAGCAGGCCTCGAAAGAGAATAAAGCGGCCAAAAAGTAGCTTGATTTCTGCAACTGACGCGAGTTTTGAGCTTTGGGGCCCTGGCTTTCAGCCTGTATCTGCTTGAGAGCTACGCCTGAAGCTCAAAACTTTGTTATGTAACTCCAGTAAACCCTTTCTCGCGCAGCAGTTCGCGCACCAACGCCTCCTCTTCGGCGCTTGTTGTTACCTCTCCGTCTAGCTTTGCTGCCAGCAGTTGACCAAGCACTCGCTTGTACACGGGGCCGGGAGGTACGCCCAGTTCTCTCAGGTAGTCGCCGTTAAGTGCGGTTTTGGCGTGCCGTAGGCTTGTCATAAAGTGATTGAGCCGCGCCCAGGCGACTGTGTCCGCTTTCAGCGCCGTGATCCGCGCGTAGGCCCTTAGAGCATCTATGTGTAGCCCTCGCAGCAATGAATATAGCTCAGATGTCTTTTGTTCCTCTTCGCTGAGCCTCGGCCAAAGGGCTGCTACTTTCGCAGCATCCCGCATCAAGCGCCCCTGAGGCGCGGTAAGGCCCAGCTTGCTCGCTATTTGCTGAGCTTCGCCAGGATCAGACGCGTATTCAGCTGCTATTATCGCCAGATATGTGTCGCGGCGCTCGCTGGGATCGATCTTTGCTGATTCATCAGGCCCCATATGGCGGTCCGGTGAGTAAGGCCAGGTAAGCCCGGGGTAAATGGCTTCGAGCACGCCTAATTTCTCCAGCATTGCGAGCATCACGCCCGCATTCGGCTCCTCCATGATCAGCAGTAGCTCATGCACCGCGCGGTCTGTGGAGACAGTAGCCAGCGCACCATCGCGTATCGCTTGCAAGATCAGTTCGAGAGTAGACTTCTCTATCTTGAAGCCGAGCCGCCCTGCGAAGCGTACGGCCCGCATGATGCGTGTCGGGTCGTCGAGAAAGCTCCCGCTGTGCAGCATTCTGATCAGGCCCGCCCTCAGATCGTCTACTCCGGCGTGGGGGTCCAGCAGTTCAGCTCCGACGTGCGCGGAAATTGCAATAGCCATTGCATTGATGGTGAAGTCGCGCCGCGCCAGATCGTCATAGATAGTGCCTGCTTCTACTTTGGGAAGCGCACCGGGAGCAGCGTAGGTTTCCTTGCGAGCAGTTACCATGTCCAGATGAAGATGTTCTGAGAGCTCAATGCGGGCTGTGCCGAAGCGGCCATGCACCTCAAAGGGGAGGTTTGCTTGCAGAGCGACCTGCTCGGCCAGCCCTGCGGCGTCGCCCAACACTGCGACATCCACATCATAATCAGGCAACCCAAGTAGAAGGTCACGAACGTAGCCGCCCACCAGGTAGATTCTCCAGCCCCGTTCGGCGGCAAGCGAGTATGCGCTCTCCAGAAGAGGGAGCACCCCCGCGGGCAGAGCTTCTTTCAATCGCGCTTCAATATGCGCGTTCAGGTCGTCAGGTAGCCTGCTCATGAGGTCATCTGTGGGTTAAGGACTTGTCTGAAGGGTCGCTTCGATCTATACCCACCCTTTCAACGCGTCCACCAGCACTTCGTTCTCTTCTATGCTGTTGTAGAAGTAAGGAGAGACGCGCACGGCGCCGGGCCGCGAGTCGACTATGATCCCCTTCTGTGCGAGGGCAGCTACAATAGGGCGAGGTTCGTCAAAATTGAGCAGGACGATAGGGGTGCGCTGCTCAGGGGTTGGGGCCACTCGGGGCTTGAGGCCCGCTTCCTGGGCACGTGAGATCAGATCTTCGGTGAGTGCAATGTCGCGTTCTCTGATGCGATTCACGCCTATCTCTTCGATGTACGATATGCCCCCAAGCGCTGCGTAGACGGAGGCCATGCTGGGTGTACCCATCTCGTAGCGGGCTGCCTCTTGCCGCCATTCCAGTGAGGAGATGTCGAAGCTAAACTGATTGTTCATCCCGAACCAGCCTGCGATTGTCGGTTCCATTTGCGCCACCCGCGTCCCCACATAGAGAAAGGTAACGCCGGGGCCGCCAAGCAGCCACTTCAAGCTGCCCGATGTGTAGAAATCTACGCCCATATCTTTCACGTCGGTAGGCAGATGCCCAGTACCTTGATAGGCGTCCACCATAATCAGTGCGCCGCGCTCGTGTGCTATGCGCGCCAGCGCGGCGATGTCCTGTATCGCACCGCTGGTAAAGTAAACGTGCGAGGTGGCAACCAGCGCGGTGTTTTCATCTATAGCCCTGTCGAATAGCTCCACAGGCACAGTTACGCGATCCAGGCTGCGTACTATTTCAACTTCTACTCCCCGACTCTGCTTGGCGAGAAACTGGTGGCCCAGCGTCGGAAAGTCAAGGTCGGCGATGACCACCTTCTTGCGCTTACTGAAGTCCACTGCACTGGCTACGCCCGTTGCTGCGACAGATATTGACGGCGTAAGGGCGATTTGCTCCGGGCCCGCACCTATCACTCGCCCGTAGGCCGCTCGCAACTCGGCACACTTGCCTATCCACAGCTCGTACCATGCTGAAGCGCCCATCTCAGCCCACAACTGCATAAACTCGTCTATATTGGCGGCGGAGCGCGTGGAGAGTGCGCCGAGTGAACAGGTGTTGAGGAAGGTTTTGTTCTGAACGATAGGGAAATCATCGCGGTAGCGAAGCAAGTCGCGGTGCGGGTCGGCGCTACTCTTTACATGGGAATCGGTCTGCATTGTCTAACCCTCAGCAAGAGAATATGGAGATAGTACAGGCTCTTACTATAACACCCTCTCTTGGCGCGTGCAACAGGGGTAATATTGTATAGAACACTGTCCTGTCACGTGCCAGTGAATTGAGCCACCTGTATTATGCGCGACAGGCGCAACTTCGATGTTGTTCTCGCGTTGTGTTATAATTGAAGCTGTCTGCCCGCGCACATGTCCCGCATTCCAGGCACAATGAGGAGAGCACGCATGTCTGAGGCGCCCCACGCCTACAGCGATGATCAATATGTCACTTATCTCGTTACTGATGTGCTGAACTTCGGAGGCTTCTTCGGGGGCGAGACAGTAACGCTAGATGCGGCTCCTCTTTCGGAGCCTGGCAAAATTAGCGGCTTCATCATCCCGGAGCACCTGTTTGAGAACCTCACAGTACGCCATCTCATAACATCGGGAATGGCCCTGGGCCTGGTGGTAGACAATGGGGAAGTGCGCGCGGCCCGCATCCTCGGGGCTCCCACCCGCGAACAGCTAAAGGAGATTGTCAGGCCGTCCATGCCCGAAGAGGCGGGCCCCGCTCCCCGCGCCCTATCCTATCGCTGCCCGCAATGCAATCTCTGGATTACTGGTACGCCCGACAAGCGAGAGGATGGCGCCTACTACTGCCGCCTATGCGGTGCGAAATTGGGGTAGTGAAACGTGAAATGTGAGGGATTACGGACGGTGTATCTTTATCCTCAATTTGCGGAGCACGCAAGTGCCGCCCACTATAGCTTACACCTCACGTTTCACGCGTCACAAGTGACTTCTGAAGGGAGAGACAACAATCAGTGGACGACGCTTTGCAGATGCTGAAAGAGTTGACCGAGGCGCAGGGGGTGCCTGGGCAGGAAGGGCCCGTGCGCGAGGTGATGACACGTTATCTCTCGCCACTGGGAGAGACGATCACGGATAACCTGGGGTCTGTTGTTGGTGTGAGTACCGGCAATGGGGTAGATAAGAGCAGCGCACCGCGCATTCTGGTGGCTGGGCACATGGACGAAGTTGGCTTCCTGGTGACGATGATTACAGATGATGGCTTCCTCAAGTTCCAAACGCTCGGCGGCTGGTGGGAGCAGGTGATGCTGGCGCAGCGTGTGGTCGTAAAGACGCACAAGGGCGATCTTATGGGCGTCTTTGGCTCGAAGCCCCCGCATATCTTGCCTCCTGACGAGCGCAAAAAGATGGTGCAAAAGAGCGATATGTTTATTGACATAGGTGTCTTGAGCAAAGAAGAGGCGATAGAGGCGGGTGTTCGCCCTGGCGACCCTGTGATCCCGGTGTGCCCATTCACTGTTATGGCGAACGAGAAAATGCTTATGGCTAAGGCATGGGACAATCGCTTCGGTTGTGCCGTCGCCTTGCATACCCTCAAAGAGATAGGCAGCGATCACCCCAACACTCTTTACGCCGGAGCTACTGTGCAGGAAGAGGTCGGCTTGCGTGGCGCGGCTACTCTGTCACATCTGGTAGACCCTGATGTAGCCATTTCTGTTGATGTGGGCATCGCGGGTGACACCCCCGGCGTGAAGCCTCACGAGGCGCAGGGCAAGTTGGGCAAAGGCCCAGTCATTCTGATCTTTGATGGCTCGCTGATACCTAATCTTAAGCTGCGGAACCTCTTTGTTGACGTGGCCCAGCAAGAGAATATTCCTTACCAGTTTGATAGCGTCGCGGCTGGTGGTACAGACGGCGGTCGCTTCCAGCTGGCAAGTGATGGTGTGCCCAGCATCAATATCGGGGTGCCTGCACGCTACATTCACTCTGCTGCCTCGATTGTCAACCTTGACGATCTCAATAATGCTACTCGCCTGATCGCAGCCGTCGTGAAACGCCTGAATGCGCATACTGTTGCCGACCTAAAGCGCTAAACGGAGCGCTGAGGAGCAACGAAGTCTGTGAAGCTTATGCAATTGACAACTGATAACCAAAAGGAGGAACGCAACAATGACGTTGAGACTGGCGGATAGAATGCATCGTCTCGGTACCGAGACGGCTTTTGAGGTTGCTGCACGAGCGCGAGCATTGGAAGCCCAGGGCAAACCTATTATTCACCTGGAGATAGGCGAGCCGGACTTCGATACGCCCACTCATGTTCGTAAAGCGGCCTGCGAAGCATTAGACGAAGGCTACACTCACTATGGCCCTTCTACCGGCCTGGCCGAACTGCGGCAGGCCGTGGCCTCCTACGCGGGCAAGAACCGCGGGTTGGAGTTTGACCCTGAGAATGTAGTTGTCACGCCGGGCGCTAAGCCTATCATGTTCTTTGCGATGATGGCGCTACTCGAGGCCGGCGACGAAGTGATATATCCCAATCCTGGCTTCCCGATTTACGAGTCGATGATCAACTTCCTGGATGCCGTCCCTGTGCCCTTGCAACTGAGCGAAAGCCGCGACTTCCGTATTGACCTCAACGACCTTCGCAGCAAAGTGTCGAGCAAGACAAGGATGATCGTCATCAATTCGCCCCATAACCCCACAGGCGGCGTGCTCACCGAAAGCGACCTCAAGACTATAGCTGACATAGCGCTTGAGCATGATCTTATAGTGCTCGCTGATGAGATTTACAGTGAGCTTGTATACGAAGGCCAGCACCATACCATTCTCAACTATCCGGGGATGGTAGAGCGTACGATTCTTCTGGATGGCTTCTCTAAGACATTCGCCATGACCGGATGGAGGCTTGGATATGGCATCTTCCCTGGTGAGATGGTCCCGCATATCAGCCGCCTGATAATCAATAGCGTCTCTTGCACATCGAGTTTCAGCCAGCGCGCGGCGATTGCCGCCCTCACAGGCCCCCGTGACGAAGTTGATGCGATGCTTGCAGCATTTGCGTCTCGGCGCGAGCTTGTGTACGAAGGGCTGAACAAAATCACAGGGCTGCGCTGCAATCGCCCTGAAGGCGCTTTCTATGCTTTCCCTAATATCACCGAGACGGGCATCGATTCGCGCAGCTACGCGGACTACCTTCTCACCCAGGCTGATGTGGCTGTGCTGCCAGGAACATCCTTCGGAGAGTTCGGCGAAGGCTACATTCGCATTTCCTTCGCTAACTCAGCCGAGAACCTCAAAGAGGCAATGTCGCGGATAGAGGCTGCGAACCGGAAGCTCCCTTCTGCAAAAGCAGCTATGAGCGTGGCGAAATAGCAGCCTTGCTTCCCTCCCTGAGGAACGTGGGAATAGATCACACGAAAACAAAGCTAAGATGCAGCCAACAGTCTGCATCTTAGCTTTGTTTTCACAAGGGAAAATCCCTGCCCACGAGGAGGTGTTTTTCCTTACATAATGCCCGTGTTGAAGCCCCATATAGAGAAGAACTTTATGGCGCCAGCCCCGCACTGCAACTGGGGAAGAATGTGTTGGCTACTATCTTTGAGCTTTGCCCTCTTGTGGCGTTGTTGTTCACTCTAAAGTAGGGCTTGTTCCCTGCGCCGCAAGGCTCGCCTGCGCCGCCGCAAGGATAGCCTCCCATAATGCCTCTGTGTGCCAGCCGTTGTACGTAATCAAAGTAGGTGCTGCCTGCGGGCACATCCTGGAAGAGTTGCGCTCCTGCATCATCAGTAAAACCTGCGGTGTTGGCTACTATCTTGGAAATCTGCCCTCTTGTGGCGTTGTTGTTCACTCTAAAGTAGGGCTTGTTCCCTGCGCCGC
>JADEYI010000921.1_pt1 | contig 28772 bp, 24 predicted proteins | sample 8542331 | NCBI WGS metagenome assembly JADEYI01 (sample SAMN16510988, study PRJNA670497) | mine drainage metagenome | isolation source: biofilm near Copperflume 1 | place: Germany: Marsberg coppermine Kilianstollen | collected 2018-02 | reverse complement strand
CTCTTCAGCTTCCTCGGCAGCGGCACCCTGCTCACCGAGCAGCGCTACGCCAACGTCAACCAGATTTCCATCGATGATTTCGAGGAGGTCGAGGCGCTCATCCTGCGCGGCCAGGGCGAGGGCTTTCTGCTCCCGCGCGACGGCGACGAGGTCGCCGGCCTGCTCCCCTCATGCTTCGGCTATCGCGTCGGCGACGAGCATCTCGCTGGCATCTGCGCCCTGCTCACCGAGCCCTATCGCCGCGAACGCGCCGGCGAACTCACCGCGCTCTACACCCTGACCCGCTTCCAGGGCGCGGGCGTCGCCGCCGAACTGGTCAAGGAGGTGCTGGCCGAGGCCCGCGCGCGCCGCCTCGCCTACGTCTTCGCCTGCACCTCGGAAGATCGCGCCGCGCGCTTTTTCTCGCGCATGAAGTTCCACCGCGTCACGCCGCGCTCGATCGCGCCGGCCAAATGGCGCGGCTACGAAAAATCGCGCATCGCCCGCCTGAGTATCTTCCGCTGCGATTTCAAATAACGCGCGCCGCGCCCAAAAATATCTAACCTGGTCATTCTGAGCGCAGCGAAGAATCCCGCGCTCCGTATTCAAAATCGAGACCCTGAGGTCATTTTGAGCGGCGGGTGCCGGCACGCAGAATCCCGACCCGTTTAATCCGTCTTGCGGCTCGCACGCGCCTCGCTCGCTACAGCTTCCTCTCATCCTCCGGCGGCGCGACGCCCGCCCGCGCCGCCGACGCGACCGCCGCCGCGCGGAATATCCCATGGCTCATGGTCGATTGCTCGCCCGCCGCGCGCGCCGCATAGATCGCCATTCGCGCCGCATGGGCCGGCTTATCCTCCGGCGCCGCCGCCACCGCCCAATCGATCAGATGCGCCGCCATCGCGAGATCGCCCGCCGCCGCGCACGCCTGCGCCCGTGCGACGAGCGGCGCGGCCCCGCCGGCCAGCGTCGCGATCTCGCGCGCCTGCGCCGCCGCCGCGGCCGGCTTCAAATGAGCCGGCGTCCCGTCGTACCAGCCGCCCTCCAGCCGCCAGATATTGCGCACGATAAATTGCGGCTCGTCGTACACCGCCTGCAAGTACGGCCGCGCGGCCAGCTTCTCCGGCACCGCGACCGTCGCCACGATCTCCTCGAGTCCCACGCCCGCATTCATCATCGCGATCGTCTGGTCGTAGAGACTCTGTAGGTACTCCGCCGTCTCGAGCAGCGTCTGCCGCACCCGCATCGCGCCGAATACCGGCACTCCATGGCCGGGGATCAGCACCTCGGCTCCCGTCTTGGCCATCGCCCGCAGCGCCTCGGCCCATTCGCGCGCATAGCGTCCGGCCTTCTGCGGATTCCCCGCGTTGGGCGCCGCCCAGATTATAAAATCGCCGGTGCACAGCACCTTGCGCTGCGGGATATAGACCCAGCAGGCGTCGTCGGTCTCGCCGCGCCCATGATGGCATTCGAGCTTGATCGTGCCGGCCGCGACCGTCAGCTTTTCATCGAAATAGGTATCCGGATAGATATACTCAGTCGGCCACGCTGCCGGTCCGCCGAACTGCCGCGCATGGACTATTCCATTGTAGCCCGCCGTCCGCTTGTAGCGATCGAAACGCGCCGCGACTCCGCGATGCGCCACGATCCTTGCGCGCGCCACCCGGTTCTTCTGGCCCTCGGCGGCAAACGCCGCCATCCCCAGCGCATGGTCGACATGGCCATGCGTGTAGATCGCGGTATGGATCCGCTCGGGCCCGAAGCGCCGCACCAGCGCCACCGTCTCGGCCTGGTTGAAATAGGCGCCGGTGTCGACCAGGACGATTCCCTCTTCAGTCTTGATCGCCGTAAAATTCGCAAACCAGCGATAGAACATCACGCCCGCCGCGACTTCCTCGTATTCGCCGGTGGGGGTCAGCGGATGCTGCTGCGCGACGGTAATCTCGCCGTTCCAGAATTTCTCGGCCGCCTCTTTAATAATTCCCATTTGCTTTGGCCGGATTATCCATCCCCCAACCCGACGCCGCAAACGGCCGTCGCGTCATCGGGCCGCGCGCCGCCCGCGTGACGCTTGAGGTAACGCATGAATTCATCCAACGTTGAGATGGTCAATTGCCGCTAGGGGATCTCTGATTGAGGTTCTTGTTGTCATTCTGAGCGTAGCGAAGAATCCCGCGATTCTTCATTTCGCCGACTCCGCTCAGAATGACCATTTGACTTGTTGGTAGGGTCATTAGGCACTTTATGGCCGTGACCGCGATCCATCCGGGCGAACACCTGGCGGAAGAACTCGAGGCATTGCTGACGCGCCCTTTCATGGATGTCAAATCCTTATCAGATCCACTCGTTCCCCTATGCTACGCTCTCGCCCCTGATGTACCTGCACGACACTATCGTCGCGCCGGCCACCCCGCCCGGAGTGGGCGCCGTCGCGATCGTCCGCCTCTCCGGCCCGCGCGCCCTCGCAATCGCCCGCACCCTCTGGCATCCGCTTGCGCCCGCCGCGCTCACCGCGCCCGCTGCGCGCCGCCTGACCCTCGGCGAGCTGCGCGATCCCGCCACCGGCGCGCCGATCGACCAGGCGATGCTCGTAGTTTTCGCCGCGCCGCATACGCTCACCGGTGAGGATGTCGCCGAACTCCAATGCCACGGCGGGCCCTATATCGTCCGCCGCGTGGTCGCGCTGGCCACAGCTCAAGGCGCCCGTCGCGCCGAGCCGGGCGAATTTACCCGCCGCGCCTATCTCAACGGACGCCTCGACCTGACCGCCGCCGAGGCGATCGCCGATCTGATCGCCGCGCGCGGGGACGCCGCCCTGGCCGGCGCGCTGGCCCAGCTTTCCGGCGCGCTCGCCACCCGCGTCGACCGCCTGCGGATGCAGGTGATCGCGATTCGCGCGCATCTCGAAGTCGAAATCGATTTCGCCGACGAGGACCTCGCGCTGCCCTCGCGCGCCGAAATCGCGAATTCGATCGCCGCGCTGGCCGCCGATATCGAAGTCCTCCATGCGAGCTTCGCCCGCGGCCGCATCGTCCGCGAGGGCGCGCGCGCCGCGATTGTCGGCAAGCCCAACGCCGGCAAATCCAGCGTGCTCAATCTCCTGCTCGGCGCCGACCGCGCGATCGTCACGCCGATTCCCGGTACTACCCGCGACGTTATCGAGGATTCGGTTGCGCTCGGCCCGTGGCCGCTGGTGCTGCGGGACACCGCCGGCCTGCGCGACAGCACGGACCCGGTCGAACGCCTCGGCATCGATCGCGCGCGCCGTGCGGCCGCCGAGGCCGACCTGATTATCGCGGTGTTCGATGCGTCGCGTCCGTTCGACGCCGACGATGCGGGCGTGATTGCCGCCCTTGCCGATCGCCGCGGCGTCGCCCTGCTCAACAAGCGCGATCTGCCGCCGGCGCTCTCCGCCAAGGACTTGCGCGATCGCGGCGTGATCCTACCAATTGTCGAGTTATCCGCACTCGTTGGCGATGGCGTCGGCGATCTGCGCGCGCGCCTCGAACAACTGGTCGCCGCACTGGCCGGCGGCGACGGCGCGGCGCAAGAGTCCGGCGGCGCGTCGCTGGCCATCTCGCGCGAACGCCATCGCGACGCCCTGGCCGCCGCGCTCGCCGCACTGCGCGCGGCCCATCGCGGCGTGCAGGCCGCGATGCCCCCCGAGATCGTTGCGGTCGACGTCGCCGCCGCGGCCGACGCGCTCGGCGCGATCACCGGCGCGGTCGAGACCGAGGACGTGCTCGACGCGGTTTTCCGCGACTTCTGCATCGGCAAATGACGCCGCCTTTGCGATGTAGTATAAAATTACATATTGTATAGATAAACAGGGCGTCGCCCGCACTTTTTGTTCGCTCTCGGGTGCGCCATAATCAATCGCTGTCTAAGCCTGAAAAGAAAACTATGAGGCGGCAATGTTTCACGTGAAACATCCCGGCGCAGCGAAAAGGAGCGGGCTCTTCGCGCGATCGGACAACGTGAGCGCGGCCCACCGGGCATGGGGTGCGGGCGAGTCTGCGCAGCCGCGGTTAGGGCATGGGGTGCGGGCGAGCCTGCGCAGCCGCAGTTATTAAGATGGAATGCCATGACGTAATCATCGTCGGCGCCGGCCATGCCGGCATCGAAGCCGCCCTCGCCGCCGCCCGGATGGGCGCGCGCACCCTGATGTTGACGCTGAACCTCGATCACATCGGCCAGATGTCCTGCAATCCCGCCATCGGCGGCATCGGCAAGAGCCATCTGGTGCGCGAGATCGACGCGCTGGGCGGCGAGATGGGCCTGGCGATCGACGAAACCGGCATCCAGTTCCGCTTGCTCAACACGCGCAAGGGTCCGGCCGTCCGCGCGCGCCGTGCCCAGGCCGACAAGGCCGCCTATCGCGCCCGGATGAAGCGCGTACTCGAGGCGACGCCCAACCTCGCGATTCGCCAGGCCAGCGTCGAGCGGCTGATCGTCGAGGACGGCGCGGTGGTCGGCGTCGAATCGCAAATCGGCGAGATCTTCCCCGCGCGCACCGTCGTCGTCACCACCGGCACGTTTCTCAAGGGCCTCGTCCACGTTGGCCTGCGCAACTATCATGCGGGCCGCGCCGGCGACTTCGCCGCGATGGGCCTGAGCGAGAGCCTCGCGGCACATGGGATGCGTATCGGGCGGCTCAAGACCGGCACCTGCCCGCGTCTCGACGCGCGCACGATCGATTACTCGGCGCTCGAGGTCCAGCCGGGCGATGAGCCGCCGCCGCCCTTTTCGTTTCGTACCGCGCGTATCGTGCAGAGCCAGCTACCCTGTCATCTCACGTTCACCAACGCACGCACCCATGAGATTATCCGCGGCGGCCTCGATCGCTCGCCGATCTACTCCGGCGTGATCCATAGCCGCGGTCCGCGCTATTGCCCGTCGGTCGAGGACAAGGTGATGCGCTTCGGCGACAAGGAGCGGCATCAGATTTTCCTCGAGCCCGAGGGGCGCGACACCGTCGAGGTCTATCCCAACGGCCTCTCGACCAGCCTGCCGCTCGACGTGCAGGTCGCGATGGTCCATTCGATCGCCGGGCTGGAACAGGCTGAAATCATGCGTCCGGGCTACGCGATCGAATATGATTTCTCTGATCCGACGCAGCTTCAGCCCTCGCTCGAAAGCAAGCTCGTCGGCGGGCTCTTTCTGGCCGGCCAAATCAACGGTACCACCGGCTATGAAGAGGCCGGCGCGCAGGGTCTGATCGCGGGAATCAACGCGGTCCTGCATACGCGCGACGAGCCGCCGATCGTGCTCGGCCGCGGCCAGGCCTATATCGGCGTGATGATCGACGACCTGGTCACGCGCGGCATCGGCGGCGAGCCCTATCGGATGTTCACCTCGCGTGCCGAGTACCGGTTGCTGCTGCGCGAGGACAATGCCGACCGCCGCCTGGCGCCAATCGGCGAGCGGCTCGGGCTGGTTGGCGCGGAGGCCGGGGCGCGGATTCGCGAGCGGACCGCACGGGTTGCAGCCGAGATCGCGCGGCTCGGCGCAACCACGGTGGCGGCAACCGACGAGACCAATCGGGTCCTCGTCGAATGCGGTTCGACCGCGATTCGCGAGGCGGTGCGCGCGCTCGAGCTGTTGCGCCGGCCGCAGGTCGCCTACGCCGACGTGCTCCAGATGGCGCGGCTTGCGGCGGCGGTGGATTTCGACCAGGCGGCCGAACTCGAAACCGAGGTCAAGTACGCGGGCTACGTCCGCCGCCAGGCCGAGGCGGTCGATCGCGGCCGGCGGATGGAGGATACCGCGATACCCGAATGGGTCGACTTCAAGGCCGTCGCCGGACTTTCGACCGAGGCGCGTGAGCGGCTCGGGAACGTGCGTCCACAGTCCCTCGGCCAGGCGGCGCGGATGCCGGGGATTACGCCAGCGGCGGTGGCGCTGCTCGCGGTGCATATCCGCGCCGGCCGCCCCGCGGCGGCCTCGCCGTCGGGGATCTAATAAACTTTGGGATGCGAATACTTCGCGTTTTTGGAGTCTGAACCTCCTGAAAGATAAGAGCGAAGTGCGAACGAAATGTTTCACGTGAAACATCGATGAGCGTAGAAATAGCAAATATTTCTCCGATAGGTGCCTCAAGCGCCGCCCGGCCGCTGCAAACCCCCGTCTGCGATGGATAAATCGGCTGAGATCGCGCGCGCGGCGATCGAAATCGTCGCCGAATTCGTTAGGCGCCAATGGACTCCGACGGATCCCGAGTTCTTTGCCCGGCTCGAACGCTTTGCCGCCACGCTCGCGCTGTGGGGTGCGCGGCTCAACCTGACCGCCGCACCGGGTGACCCGGCCGAAATCGCCTTCCACATTATCGACAGCCTGACGCCGGTTCTGCCGATCGTGGGACTGCGGGCAGCCTCGCTGGAAGCGGACCCGGCCACATTATTTACCGCGGGGACGCGGGTACTCGACCTCGGCAGCGGCGCCGGCTTCCCCGCGCTGATCCTGGCGGCCGCGACCACCGCCGATTTCACGCTGCTCGAGGCGCGGCGCAAGCGCGCGAGCTTTCTGGCGGTCGCCGCCGCCGCGATGGGCCTCGGCAACGCCCGCGTCGAGGCTACCCGGCGCGACGCGGCCACGCTGCGGCCGAGCTTCGACGTGGTGACGGCGCGCGCTTTTGGCGAGCCGGCGATGGTCTTCGCGACAGCGGCCGCCGCGCTGCCGACGGGTGGCCATGCGATCCTGTTTGCCGGCGCGGCGCAGCGCTCGGCGATTGCGCGCGCGGCGGCTGGCGCATTCGATCGCCTAGAACTCATCGACTACGAAGTCGTGCGCGGCGGTGGACCGTCGGGTGCGGCGGCAAGCGCGGCGCATCTGCTGGCGGTCGCACGGCGCAAGCCCTGACGGCGGCTCCCGGTCGCGCGCCCGCGATCGTCGGGCCGCAAGACCATCGATGTGCTGAAAGCGACTCATTTATCTTTGCTTGAGCGCTGGCAGGTTACCGTCCTGTGGATTTCCGGGCCGCACAATTTTGTCTTTTCAATCGGTGCCGAATACTATGGAAGCGGACGCGCTAAATGTTTCACGTGAAACATTTCGCTCGGGAGGCGGGTGTGGGGCGGCTCATCGTTATAGCCAATCAAAAGGGCGGAGTCGGCAAAACCACCACCGCGGTTAATCTCGCGGTCGGACTGGCCGCCAACGATCGCAAGGTGCTGCTGATCGATCTCGACCCGCAGGGCAACGCGTCGTCGGGAATTATCGCCGATACGCGGCTGACCGAACTCAAAAGCTCGGGCAAAACGATTTACGAGGCGCTGGTCGGACGGATCGGACTCGGTGAGGTGATCCGCACGGCGCGCGCCGATCGGCTCGACCTCGCGCCCTCGGGACCCGACCTGGTCGGTGCCGAAATCGAGCTGGCGACGCGCGAGGGGCGCGAGCGAGTGCTCAAGCAGATTCTTGCGCCGGTCCGCGACACTTACGCCTATATTGTTATAGATACGCCGCCGTCGCTCGGCCTGCTGACGCTCAACGCGCTGGTCGCGGCCGACTCGGTGATCGTGCCGATGCAATGCGAATACTACGCCCTCGAAGGCTTGACCGCGCTGCTTGAGACGATCAAGCGGGTGCGCACGGCGCTCAATCCGGCGCTGCAAATCGAGGGGCTGGTGCTGACGATGTTCGACGGGCGCAATCGTCTGAGCCATGAGATCGCCCGCGAGGTCCAGAAACATTTTCCGGAAAAGGTTTTCCAGAGCGTGATTCCGCGCAACGTGCGCCTGTCGGAGAGCCCGAGCCATGGCCTGGCGGTGCTCGAATACGACCCCAGGTCGGCGGGCGCCGAAGCCTATCGCAATCTGGTGGCGGAGCTGATCGCGCGGGTCGATGGTAAGGCCGCGGCCGGGCCGCAAGGCGCGCATGCGGACGAAGGCGCGGGGCGGCGCACGTGGAGTTTGCGGGCGCTCTTTGCGCGCGACGACGAGAGGGGCAAGCGATGATCCGAAAGCCGTTGGGGCGCGGGTTGGCCGCGTTGATCGAAAGTGGTGCGCGGGGTGAAGGCGCGGCGGAAGCGGCGACGCTGATGATGGTCGCGGTCGAGCAGATCGTGCCGAGTCCGTTTCAGCCGCGGCGCTATTTCGATCCGGACAAGCTCCAGGAGCTGACCGAGGCGATTCGCGCGCAGGGCATTATCGAACCGCTAATCGCGCGGCCGGTGGCCGGCGATCTCGCCGCGCCGCGCTACGAGCTGATCGCGGGCGAGCGGCGGCTGCGGGCGGCGCGCGCCGCGGGAATGACCATCGTGCCGGTGGTGGTGCGCGAAGCCGACGATCACGCGGCGCTCGAGCTGTCGCTGGTCGAGAACCTGGTGCGCGAGGACCTGAACGCGATCGAAGAGGGGCGCGCCTTCGTGCGGCTCAATCGCGAGTTCAACCTGAGCCACGAGGAGATCGCGGCGCGGATCGGCAAGAGCCGCCCGTACGTGAGCAATACGATGCGGCTGCTCGAGCTGCCCTTGCCGGTGGTCGAGATGATCGCGCGCGGCGCGATCACGCCTGGGCAGGCGCGTCCGCTGCTCTCGATCGAATCGGCGGACGAAAAGCTGGCGGCGGCGGCCCGGATCAGCGAGGGCGGAATTTCGGCGCGCGGGGCCGAGCAGATGGCGGCGGATCGCAAACCGGCGCCGCGCGATCTGGTAGCGCGGGCGGTCGCCGCGGGGACCCGTGCGGCGACGGCGGGGCTGGCGCCGGCGCCGGACGCCAACCTGGGCGCGCTGGCCGACGAGATTCAGCGGGCGCTGCGGCGCAAGGTCAAGATCGCGCGCCAGCACGGGCGCGCGCCGGGGCGGATCGAGATCGAGTTCTACAACGACGACGACCTGACGACGGTGGCGCAGATCCTGATCGTCGCGGGCAAGGCGGTGCACGGCGAGCGGTAAAAAGGAGCGGAGCAACAAGTGGAACCTCTGAGAGGTTCCACACCTCCCGCAAAATTAAACGGGTGAATCGGGCGCAGCGGGCATGGGACGCGGGCAAGTCTGCGCAGCCGCGCGATCAAAGAGACTCCGCGGCGGAGGCCGGGATCCTCCGCGGCGCTCAGGATGACGAATCAAAGCGGCGTAAATCAGCGAAAAAATAAATTCGCCTTTTGCCTACTTAATGTAGGGTCTTCTACCTAGCTACTTGTCGTAAAAAAATCCTACTTGACGTCGCGCGAAAAGACCATCCGCGGGAGCGAGCGGAAGCCGAGCAGCAGGTAGAAGGCCTGGGCCTGGCGGTTGCGCTCGGCGACCTGGAGTTCGACCGTGCGGATATGCGCGCGGCGGCAGAAGTCGTCGACGGTGGCGAGCGCCGCGCGGCCAAGGCCCTGCCCACGCCATTGCGCGTGGACGAAGAGGTCGGTGACGAGACCCTCGAGGCCGCCGAATTCCAGATCGAAATTGAACGTCAGAATTAAGTACCCGACCGGGCGTGCGCCCGCGCGCATGATCCATGCGCGGCCCAGCGCGGGGCGGCCGAGCAGCAGGGCCAGGGCCGGCTCGACCAGCGCGCGGCTGAAGCGGATGCCGTCGAAGCGGTAGTAGGCGCGGATGAGGCCCAGGAGGTCGGCGTGGTCGGCGGCGCGCGCGGGCCGAATGGCGACCGTGGCGGGAGTCACGGCGGGACGAGGGGCGCGGCGGGCCGGCGGTCGAGTGGTAGCCATAGGGCTGTCGTACCAGATGCGGCGTGTGAGGGCTATGCACAGCGTGTCTGACCCGGCGCACGGTGGAGGAAACGATCGGGCGGCCGGGAAAGTTCCGGACGGATGCGGCTTCGGGTTATCGCACTTGGGCGCGGCAGACCGTGGGATGCGCAGATGAACCGTTGCCGCGGCGCGGCAGGATAAGGCGCGGGCGGCTCTCGAGGAAACTTTCCGGGCTTGCGGCGTGTGGCGGCGCGGAACTCCTCAGTGCCGGGCGGTTGTGCTAAGCCCGTAGGCAAGAGACGTTCAGCAGGCGGGAAAAGATAATGACCATGGCTGACGCACGAGCTGATTCGATGATGCTGTCGGGGTGCAGGATTCTGGACTTCACCCAATACCTGGCCGGACCCACGGTCACGCGGATGATGGCCGAAATGGGCGCCGACATTATCAAAGTGGAGTTGGCGCCGATGGGCGATCCGTCGCGCCTGCTGCCGACGATCAAGGATGGCCGCAGCGGCTATTTCATCCAACAGAACCGGGGCAAGAAAAGCCTGTGCCTGGACCTGGGCAAGCCGGAATCGCTCGAGATAGTGCGCGCGCTGGTGGCCAAGGTGGATGTCGTGGTCGAAAACTTTGGACCGGGCGTGATGGAAAAGCGCGGGCTAGATTACGCATCGCTGAAGCGGATTAATCCGCGCGTGATAATGGCGTCGCTCTCGGCCTTTGGGCGCAAGAGTCCGCTCGCGCACAAGACCGGCTACGACATGATCGCGCAGGCTTTTTCCGGGTTGATGCACATGACGGGCGATCCGGATGGCGCACCAACTTTCGTCGGAATCGGGGTCGCCGACGTGGGCAGCGGAGTGCATACTTTCGCCGCACTGGGCTATGCGCTGTATAACCGGGAGAAGACCGGCGTCGGCCAGTATATCGACATCTCGATGGTCGATACGCTCTACCACATGCACGATTTCGGGTTGCAGAGCAATTTTCTCAGCGGCGGGGAATTCATTCCCAAACGGATGGGGCGCTACCACAACCAGATTTGTCCGGCGGGAGTGTACAAGGGGCCGCAGGGCTGGATTTTCATCCTGGTGCTCGATCGCCAATGGGCCAGCATGGTCAAGGCGATGGGCCGTCCGGAGCTGCGCGACGATCCGCGCTTCGCCACCGGCGCCGACCGGGTCAAGAACCGCGACATGCTCAACTCGATGGTCGAGCAATGGCTATCGTCGTTGCCCAGCGACGAGGCGGCGTTGAATGTGCTCGAGCAAAACCGTATCGCGTGCGCGCCGGTGCTCTCGGTCACCGACACGATGAAGCATCCGTACTTCGCGGCGCGCGAGATGGTGCGCAAGGTGCGCGATCCGATCCTCGGCGAGGTGACGATTCCGGGCTTTCCGCTGAAGTTTTCGGCCTATCCCGATCTGCCGGATATCCAGGCGCCGCTGCTGGGCGAGCATGGCGCGCAGGTGCTCAAGGAAGTGCTGGGCTATTCGGATGCGCGGATTGCGGAACTCAAGGAAAGCGCAATCCTGATCAGCGGGAAGCGCTAGCGGGCGCTAGCGATTGGCGAGGGCGGGGCCGCGGCGCAGCAGGACGAGGCGCGGGCGGCCCGATGAAGTCTCGAGCACCGGCGTCAGATCGAGCGCGCTCGGCTTGAGCCGATCCCAGGTCGCGACCGGGGCCAGCACATAGCCGGGCGGCGCGTCACCGAGTTTGCCCGAGATCCGCGGTGCGGGGCGGTCGAGATAGAACAGCAGCGGGGCCGGCTCGTCGGTGAAATCGTAGAGATAGAGCGGCTCCGACGGACCGACCACGCGATTGATTTGCGCGGCGGCGATCCGGAATGAGTCGCCGGCGCATTCGCGGATCGCGCGATACGGCAGATAGAAAAAATTGAACACGATGAGAATCGCGCAGGTGGCGCCGACGGTGCGGCGCAGGAGCGGGCCGTATTGCGTAGGTGCGCGCGCGTCGAGCCACCAGGCGAGCGTCACCGCCGATGCGGGCCAGAGCGGAAGCAGGTACGCGCGGCGCTTGTAGGCGGCGACGGTGAAGAAGACGACCGTCACTATCCAGAAGATGGCGAACAGACGGACGGCGGCGCGCGCCCGCGGCGCGTCGGCAGGGTCAATCGTGTCGAGCGGCGGCAGGAACATCATCCGCAGACTCATCCAGAGCGACAGCGGATTTTGCGCCGGGCGCTGCGGATGAGTCGATGGGGGGAATTGGGGCGCAGCGGTCTGGGCGGGTAATTCGTCGTCGGCCGCGGCGGCCGAGAGCGTGGCGGGCGCGATCGACGCAGGCCCCCAGGTGCGCAGCGCCGCGGCGACCGCGAACGGCACGAGGAGACTCAGCGGCGCGGAGTTGAGGAGGATCGGCTTGAGGTAATACCACGGCGCCATCGCGCCGAGTGCGCCGAAGAAGCGGCCGAAATTTTCGCTGCCGAGCTGGCGATCGAGGAAGCCGTAGCGCCGGCCGAAGAGGCAGGCGAGATACCAGCTCGCGCCGAGGGCGAGGGTCAGGATGACCGGGCCGGGCGTGGCGAGGCGCAAGATCAGGCCGGGGCGTTTTTCGGCGATCAGAAAAATCGCGATGGCGAGGCCGGGCAGGATCGCGCCGACGGGACCTTTGGCGAGGACCGCGAGGCCCAGCGCGAGGGCGAGCAGATAGCGCAGCGCGTCGCGGCCGGTGGCGGGCGGGATCGCGCTGGGGCCGGCGGACGCGGATGGCGGCGGGCCGGCGGGCGCGTACCACCACATGAAGGCGAACAGCGCGAGCGTCTCGAAGAAGCACAGCGTCATGTCGACGCGGCCGATGCGCGCGTTCTCTATGTATTGATACGACGCGGCGAGGATCAGGCCGGCGAGGATCGCGCCGGGCGGGCCGAGGAAACCGGCCGCAAAGATAATCGTAAGGACGACGCCGGCGATCGCATAGAGCGCGGCGGGCAGGCGCAGATTGAACGCGGTCACGCGCCGCGCTCCGGCCACGCGATCGAGGGCGACGGCGGTCCAATGGAAGAGCGGCGGCTTATACATCGGGGCGCGGCCGTTCTCCAGCGGAAAGAGCAGCGCGTCATGCTCGACCATCTGCTGGAGGAAAACCGCCTCGACCGCCTCGTTGGCGCCGCATACGTCGGGCGCGCCGAGGCGATGGAGGCATACGGCAGCGGCGAGCGCGACGACGATCGCGTAGGCGACGACGATGCGGGTCGCGGGGCGCGCGGCGGTGGAGCGTGTGATTTCTCGAGTCATCGCGGGGCCGCAAGATCGTAGCGAATGCCGGCTGAATACGCGATGCGTGGGGTGGGGCGCGGGGGTTAGGTCACGATCTCGTCAGTGTGCTCAGGGCGCGAAGCGGTGCATCTTGCGCATGCGAATCGAATGCGCCCGCTGGAACCCACAGTGCCTAGAGTTGGGGTTTCTCCGACTCGAGCCACTCTGAGAGGTTATTCACCTTGTGGCTTTGGTGATTGAGGATTTGGCCGAGGGGTGGTCGGGCGATGCCCCTGTTGCGACTTGATGATTATCTTGTCAGGGCGCGGTCTCGCTGTCGTCGGCTTTTCTCCTCGTCTCTCGAGTAGAGTCTTTTTCTCGTTCGCCATTTATCACCTCAATTCGCACAACTTCAGCCATATTCTCAATCAACACACCGGGTCCGTCCAGCGCTCCATATTCCCCGCTGGCCTCCTGAATCAAGGCGTCGCCGAGAAAGAGTTCTCGTTTGTCAGGGTCGTCGGAGAAGTAATAGGGCCACTCTATGATTTTGGACCCGTCCTTGAAACAGACGCGCAGCCAGTTGCGGCGGAAATCGTTGAATACATCGTACCACACATCAAGTTCGCTGTTCTTTTTTGTGAGCCTGAACCTCCTGAACACCATGAAAAGCCAACCGGTCTCGAGCGCCTTGGCGATGACGCATCCGCTGATGATCGAGATTATTACGAGAGTAGCGAGCGCCTCGACCTGTTGCGCATGCATCGGCAGCACACCGTCGTTGGAGAGGATGAGCGGAACCGCCGGGAGAGGCGGAAAGGGAGACCACGTGAAACTCAAATGATGGCCGGCAAAAGCGAGGATGGCGTAAAAGAGATAGTTGAATAGTGAAAAGATCAGAGCGTCCCTGACCATCTCCATCTCGCCTGATCGCCCATGTGCCGTGAGCCATTCGACCATCTTCTGAGAGACGAAACCCGGCAACAGAAAGATCAGTATATTGATTGCGGCAACCGTCTCAGGCATCGTCGCCCCCCCCCATCGCAGCTACGGGTGTCCGTTAAGGATTCAGGCGCGGCGGGTCTCGGTCACGTGTTGCGGGCGTTGCGGCGGGCGAAGCCGCGATGGCGCTTGCGGCGAAGCTGGTTCTTGTCGGCGAACTCGATGAGGTATTGCTGGCAGCTCGGGCTGGAGTCGGCGGTGCCGCGGCGCAGGTAGCTGCCGTCGGACTGCATCTCCCATTGGCAGCGGTTGGGCTTGAGCTGGACGTCGATGACCAGGCGCAGCTCGCGGCGCCATTGCGGATCCTCGACCGGGGCGACGACTTCGACGCGCGATTCGAGATTGCGGGTCATGCAGTCGGCCGAGCCGATCAGATATTCCTCGGCGCCGCCATTGCGAAAATAGTAGATGCGGCCGTGCTCGAGGAAGCGGCCAACGATGCTGACCACGCGCACGGTCTCGGAAAGCCCGGGGAGGCCGGGGCGCAGACGGCAGGTGTCGCGCACGATGAGGTCGATTTTGACGCCGGCCTGCGCGGCGCGGTAGAGCGCGCGGGTGATGTCGACGTCCTCGAGCGCGTTCATCTTCATCTGGATGAGGCCGGGCGTGGCGGCCGAATGGAGCTTGATTTCCCGCGCGATGCGATCGAGCAGGGCGTTTTTCAAAATCGCGGGTGCGGGCAGGATTTTCGCGTAATTGCGCTTGGGGCGGTAGCCGCTGGTCAGATAGTTGAAGAGTTCGGTCAGGTCGCGGCCGATCGCGTCGTCGGCGGTGAGCAGGCCGAAATCGGCGTAGAGCCGCGCGGTGCCCGGATGGTAGTTGCCGGTGCCGATGTGGGCGTAGCGGCGCAGGCCGTTGTAGTCCTGGCGGACCACCAGGATGACCTTGCTGTGGGTCTTGTAGCCGACCACGCCGTAGGTCACGTGGATGCCAAAATCCTCGAGCCGGTTGGCGAAGCGGATGTTGGCCGCCTCGTCGAAGCGCGCCTTGAGCTCGACCACCACGGCGACCTGCTTGCCGTTGCGCGCGGCGTCGCACAGGTAGCCGATAATCACGGCGTCGTGCGAGGTGCGATAGAGGGTCATCTTGATCGCGCGGACCTTGGGGTCGGTGCTGGCCTCACGCAGGAAGCGTTCGACCGAAGTCGAGAAGGATTCGTAGGGATGGGCGAGCAGGATCGAGCCGGCGTCGCGCAGGATATGGAAGACGTTGCGCTCGGCCTCGGCGGCCAGCCGCGGATGGTCGGCGGGATGATGGGGCGGCTCGTGCAGGGCCGGAACGTCGAGCGCGCCGAGTTCCATCAGGTCGCGCATCGAGAGCATGCCGTCGGCCTCGAAAACGTCGGCGGTCTCGTCGAGGCCGAGTTCGGCGGCGAGCATCCCGCGATGCACGGGGTCCATCCCGCGGCGCACTTCGAGGCGGACGATGGGCGCGAAGCGGCGGTCGCGCAGTTCGGTCTCGATCAGCGCCAGGAGGTCGTCGGCCTCTTCCTCGTCGCGCTCGGTGTTGGCGTTGCGGGTGACGCGGAAGAGCTCGCAAGAGCCGACCTGGCTGCCCGGAAAGAGCAGGTCGAGGTTGTGCGCGACGACGTCCTCGAGCAGGACGAAGCGGTTGGCCGCGCCGATCCGGATAAAGCGCGGGATGCCGGAGCCGACCGGGACTTTCACGCGGGCCATCGAGGGATCGGCGTCGCGCGTCTCGCGAATCGTGACCAGCAAATTGAGCGAGAGATTGGAGACGAAGGGGAACGGATGAGCCGGGTCGATGGCCAGCGGCGTGACCAGCGGAAAGATATTGCGGAAGTAGTACTCGCGCACGCCGGCCTGCTCGTCGGGCGTGAGCTCGTCGTAGAGCGCAACGGTAATCGCGTGCGGGACCAGAGCGGCGAGCAGGGCGGCGAGGATTTCGCGCTGGCGCAGCTCAAAATCGCGCACGACGGCGTAGCATTCGGCGATCTGCTGATGCGGGGTGCGGCCATCGACGGTCAGTTCGTGGACGCCGGCGGCGACCTGCTGCTTGAGGCCGCCGATGCGCTTCATGAAGAATTCGTCGAGATTGGAAGCGGTGATGGCCAGGAACTTGAGCCGTTCGAGCAGCGGGTTGCGCGGGTCGGCGGCCTCGCTCAGAACGCGGCGGTTGAATTCAAGCCAGGTCAGCTCGCGGTTGAGAAACAGGTCGGGCGAGCGCAACAGCGGATCGATGATGATCGCGGACGCGGCGCCATTGAGGGCCGCGGCATCGGCCGACGGATCATTCGCCGAGCTGGTGGCTTTGGGTATCGCGGCGGTCGTGATAGTCGCGGCGGTGGCAAAACCGTCGGCGCTTGCGGCGACGCCCGCGGGCGCGTCGGGCATGGGCTGATCGGCGCCGGCCGCATTGGACTGTTTCGTCGCCATCGCGCCCGGAGCCTCAGTAGTGTCCATAGATTCTTGCCGGGTCGCCTTGCAGGTGCCGCCAGCGTATCGGCGCGGCGTCATATCGTGGTGGCATCATCGGGTCATCGGATGATGGCGTCATGGAAGAAGATGCCCGACCATACTAACCGTAAGCATGTTGCGAACGCTACCGCGCCAGGCGAAGAAGCTGATGCGAGTGTGGCGGCGCGGCCTGCGAACGAGTGCGGAGCGGCGTTTAATCCACGGGTTGCGGGATAAAGCGATCGCGAAACGAAAATACAGCGAAAAAATAACAGGCTGGAAAGTGGAGCGCAATTAAGCGGTGCGGCACGCGGTCAGGCCCGATGGGCACGCGGTCGTAATCAATCAAGCGGCGATCGCCTCATCGGGTCGGGAGACGCGCGGCGTCGACGGGCGGCATCAGGGCGTGCGGACCGCGGTCGCGGCTTTCACCGTGTGGCCGGTGCGGCTATCGTTCACGGACGGCATATGCGCGGGCCGAAGGCGGAGGGATTGCCTTGCACAGCGGTACGGTAGCCGGGGTCGGCGGCGCTGAGCGCCGGAAAATCGCGCGCCGGGGTTCGCGGCGCATGAAGGTCGTCGGATGGCTCGCGCTGGGCGCGGTGGCGGCAGCCGCGATCGGCTGTTCGAGCAATTCGAGCAACGACACCGCGCCGCGACCGATCGCCGCCGCGCAGGCGGGCAGGACTTACGGCTTTACCTCGGACGTGCGCGTGCGGAATATCATGGCGGGAGCGTGCTTCGACTGTCATGCGCAGCAGAGTGCGTCGAGCTGGACGGTGGTGATGGCGCCGTCGTACTGGTTCAGAGGATCGGCGCGGCGCAACCTTGATTTTTCGGACTGGAACGACTACGACGCGGCGCGCAGGTCGGCGACGATCGCGGCGATCGGGCGAGTGGTGACGCGCGGCGAGATGCCGCCGTGGGATTATACGATATTCCATCCGGGAGCCGAACTGACTAATGAGCAGAAGGATATCGTGAGCGACTGGGCGATGCGCGAGAGCGAAGCGCTCCCCGCGCATTGAACTAACGGCCATGCCGAACGAGGTAAAATTCGCCTTTTTGATAACTCAGGGAATCGGTCTGGTAAACCCGAAACATTGAGAGCTTCTAACGCTCCCGATTCCAACCTTGCGATTTGGCATCGTTTCAAACGATCGACGTCGGGCGCTCTTTGCGCGACAGATTGGTCGGTCCACATTTCGAGAGCAAGTAGACGCGGAGGGGCTAGAGTTTTGGTTCGGGGAGGGGGCCGCGGAGGCGCTCGTAGGCGTCGGCGACCCGCAGGACCGTCGCCTCGTCAAAGGGTTTTCCTACAATCTGTATCGAGACCGGCAGGCCGTCGGCCGCGATGCCGGTGGGGATCGCGAGTGCGGGCTGGCCGGTGACGTTAAACGGCGCGGTAAAGCGCAGGACCGCGGTCAGCAGGTCGACCGGCGCGCCGCCCTGGCCGAGCGGGGCGCGGCCGTTGGGTCCGATGCGTGGGGCGGTGATCGCGGCGGCCGGCGCGGCGAGCACGGTAAATTTCTCCAGCGCCCCCATCGCCTCGGCCAGCAGGGCGGCGCGGGCGCGCTGGGCGCGGACGTAATAGATCGCCGGCGTGAGCATCCCGGCTTCGAGCGAGCGGCGGACGTCGGCACCGTATTCATGGGCGCGCGTGCGCATCCACGGTTCGTGAAACTCGGCGGCCTCGGCGAACATGATATTGGTCGCGATCGACGAAGCCATCTCGAGACTCGGGAGCGCGACCTCCGCGACCTCGGCGCCGCCGGCGCGCAACTGGCGGATCGCGGCGGAGAAGCCGTGGGCGACCTCGTCGGAAAGGCCGTTCATCAGTTGGGCGATGAGGCCGACGCGCACGCCGGCCAGGTCGCCGGTCAGGGCGGCGGCGTAGTCGGGGACGGGCTCGCGGCTCGAGGTGACGTCGGCCGGATCGTGGCCGGCGATAATCGAGAGCATCAGGGCGGCGTCGCGGACGGTGCGGGTGATGGGACCGGTGTGGTCGAGCGAGTCGGCCAGCGGCATCACGCCGTGGCGGCTGACGCGGCTGTAAGTGGCCTTCATCCCAACGCATCCGCAGAAGGCGGCCGGGATGCGAATCGAGCCGCCGGTGTCGGTACCGATAGTGGCGGCGGCCAGCCGGGCGACGATCGCGGCGCCGGAGCCGCCGCTGGAGCCGCCGGGGATGCGCTCGAGGTTGTAGGGATTGCGGCAGATACCCCAATGCGAATTGCTGTTGGTGGCGCCGCAGGCAAACTCGTGGAGGTTGAGCTTGCCGAGCAGGACGGCGCCGGCCGTATGCAGCCGCGCCCACACGGTGGAATCGAAGTCGGGGACGAACTTGGCGAGGATTTTGGAACCGCCGGTGGTCAGGAGGCCGCGGGTGTAGCAGAGATCCTTGAGCGCGACGGGCACGCCATGAAATGGACCGCGCCAGTGGCCGGCGGCGATTTCATTCTCCGCCCGGCGGGCGGTGGCGCGCGCCTCGTCGGCAGTGACGGTGATATAGGCGCGGAGCTTTTCGTCGAGCTGATCGATACGCTCGAGGTAGGCGTTGGTGACTTCGACCGGCGAGAGCTCGCGGGCGCGGAACTTGGTCGCGAGCGTGGCGACGTCGAAGCTGAGCAATTCGGCGGTATTGGCCATGGCTGAGCGCCTCGGGCGGAGGTCAGGAGTTATGGCGGATGCGATCGGCTTCGGCGAGCATCGCGGGGTAGCCGAAGGGCGGCTGGAGGCCGGCGAGACCGAGCGCATGGAGGCGGCGCGAATAACTGGCCATCGCACCGACGATATGGGCGACTGAGTCGGCCGCGGCGTCGTCGGCGAACTGGTAGTCGAAGAGTTCGAGGGCGAGCGAGCGGACCGTGGCGGCGGTGAGCTGAGCCATCGTGGACCTCCGGGCGAGCGTCGATAGGGGGAGCTTAGCGCATTCGGGGTGTGAGGAGGGAGCGGAACGAAGAGGGGGAAGCGGCTTCGTTGATTTCGCAGATTGACGTCGAGATCGAGCAAATTCTATTTGCTGGTTTTTGTTGGTATCGGCTTTGTTTGATCAGCGAATAGTGCCCCAGATGTTTTATAGCCGTGCTCTAATGGCGTAGATAGCTGCAAGAACATGAGCTGGCACGGGCGATCTTCGTTAGCGATCAGTTCGATCGCGATGTTTCCGTGATTGGTGAGTTCGAGCGTTATAGGAGCGCTAAAGCCTGGATCGATCTTTGGTGCTGTAACATGGACACTGATTCCGAATCTGGCCCAGCTGCTGCGGCCCTCAACCAATCCCATCAGATCGTTCGGTATCTGAACTCTTTCCAATGTCTGAGAAAGCACAAACTCCCCGGGTTGGAGCGTCCATCGGTCTCTTTGTTGCTGGTCCCATAAATCTGGGGCATTAAAGGCCGCTGCCGCATCATGTATCCGAAGAGCAGCGATGTAGCTATGTTCCTTTTTCTTAAAGACGCTGAAAATCGGGGCCAAACGCAAGTCAACGGAACATTCTTTTATGGCATCATCGGAGAGCTCAGGATTGAATCTTATATTCCCAGACTGAATGCGACTTAAAATATCAGGCCGGGATAAAAGCATATTCGGCAACCATGGATGATTTAGCTTGAATTGGTCCGCTTGCCGGCGATTGACCTCGAATTTGCACGATAACACTATCAGTCTTAACCGTAAGGACAAGCGCGCGAACATAATCATTCCCTTCTTCGCGTTTATCCTTCAACTCAGATGTGCTCACAAAACCAAACCAATCGCTGGTATCGGTCTTAATATAAACTCGTCTTTCATTCGGAAACGGTCCCCGACGAACCTTGCAGGGAAGCCAGAAAGTCGCACCAACCTTTAATTCAGCATTTATGTTCATATTTCAGTCCCCCTCGCTGTTTCGAGCATTTACACAGTTCGAGCTCGGGGATTCGAACGGAAATGTCGTATATTGTGAACACCCGTTCTGTGCATACATTGTGGATAATTTTTCACATCTTGAAGTAAAAGAAAAGCGAACACGCGAGCCGAGTACACTGCGACGATAGGTACCTCATGGCGTGCGGATGATCTTGCGGGTGAGGAGGTCTGCGATGCGGGCGGGGGGATAGCCGAGCGTGTCGGCGAGGATTTGGCGGGTGTGCTCGCCGAGCATCGGACCGGCGTGATCGATGCGGCCGGGAGTCGTGGCGAATTGCGCGAGGATGCCGGTCTGGGTCAGCTTGCCGAACTGCGAATGCTCGAGTTCGAGCAATAGATCGTTGGCCAGCACTTGCGGATCGTCGAAGAGATCGTTGAAGCGATGGACGGGAGTGGCGGGAATCGCGGCGGCGCGCAGCGCGGCGAGCGCGGCGGAGCGATCGCGCGTGCGGAAATACTCACTGAGTGCGGCGGCGAGCGGACCCGCGGCCGGCTGGCGGGCGGCGGCGGCGAAGTCGAGGCCGGCGGCGTGGCCGCACAGGTTGGCCAGCGCGCGCCATTGGGCAGGCGTCTTGACGTCGACGAAAAGCCATTTGGAATCGCCGGTTTCGTAAGCGCGCGAGAGCGCCGCGGCGCCGCGGTATTCGGCGTCGCCGTTTTCCATCGCGGGGCGCCCGTCGTAGAAGCAGAACTCGCCGGCCTGGAAAGCCATCGCGGCTTGCAGCAGCGAGGTCTCGCACATCTGGCCGTGGCCAGTGCGTTCGCGCGCGTTGAGCGCGAGCACGCAGCCCAACGCGGAGAGCATCGCGGCGCCGTAGTCGCAGATGGCGCAGGTCAGGTAGACCGGATGGCCGTGGGGGCCGCCCTGCGCGGCCATCACGCCCGAGCGCGCCTGGAGCAGCGGATCGAAGCCGGGCTGGTTGTGATCGGGCCCACGATTGCCGAAGGCGGTAACCGACATATAGATGAGGCGCGGGTTGCGCGCGGCGAGCGTGGCGTAATCGAAGCCGTAGCGCGCCATCCGGCCGGGGCGCAGATTTTCCACGATGATGTCGGCGCGGCCGGCGAGGCCGAGGATGATGTCGCGCCCTTCGGGCTGAGTGAAGTCGAGCGCGAGGCCGCGTTTGCCCTCGTTCCAGCCGAGAAAGCCGAAGCCGAAATGGCGAAAGGCGTCGCCCTCGAGGCTTTCGACCTTGATCACGTCGGCACCCATCTGGGCGAGGATCATGGGGCCGTAAGAGCCGGCGATGTAGGAGCAGAAATCGAGCACGACCACACCGGTGAGCGGGCCGCGCGAGATAGCGCGCAGCGGAGACGCCGCGGCGGGAGCGCGGGGCGCGCCGGCGAGCCATTGAGCGGCGCCGTCGATGTCGTCGGCGGTGACGGCGGGTGCGGGACCGGCGATCGCGCCGGGCGTGGCGCCCAGGTTGATCGAGACGCCGGGCTGGATGGTGGCGCCCAGCGCCGGGTCGGCGAGTTCATGGCGCATCGCGAGCGCGCGGGTCTGCGGATGATCGATGAACTCGTGGCGGGTGAGGACGGGGGCGCTGGGGACGTCGGCGGCGCGCAGCAGGGTGAGCCATTGGTCGCGCGGCCGGGTGCGGATGATCGGTTCGAGGATCTCGACGAGGGTCTGCCAGTTCTGCTTGGGAATACCCCAGGGCGCGCCCTCGAAGCGTTCGTCGGCGACCAGGTCGGGCCGTTCGATGGCGAGAGCGAACTTGTTCCAGAAGGTCATGTTGCCGCAGGCGATGAAGAGATATTGGCCGTCGGCGGCCTCGAACAGGCGATAGCAGGGGATCGGTCCGAGCGGGTTCTGCGGACCGTGATAGAGCGAAGTCATCTTCTCGTGGCGCATGATGCCGCCGGTCTGCAGCGAGAAGGCGCCGGCCAGAATTGAGGTCTCGACGGCCTGCCCGGGACCGTCGCCACGGGCGAGCAGGGCGGCGGCGGCGGCGGTCGCGCCGAGGACGCCGGCGGAGTAGCTGGCGGCGGGAAAGGTCAGCGGGGCCGGATTGCCGCTGCGCGCCCATTGCGCGCCGGCGATACCGCCCAGGGCGGCGGCCAGCTCCTCGCTGGCGTCGAAATCGGCGTCGGGACCGCGGCTGCCGAGGGGCGGCAGTGCGAGGGCGATAGCGCGCGGATTGAGCACGGCGATCGCGGCGCGATCGAGGCCGAGTTCCCGCGCGCGCGATGGCGTCCAACCCGTCACGACGATATCGGCGCGGCGGATCAGCCGGGCGGCGGCGGCGCGGCCGGCGGGCGTTTCGAGGTCGGCACTGACGGCGCGTTTGCCGCGATTGAGCACCTGGAAATGCGGCGTGCCGCGCGCCGGATCGCCGCCGGGCGGTTCGACCTTGACCACGCGCGCGCCATGCTCCGCGAGCAGCATCGCGGCATAGGCGGCGGCCAGATGAGCGGTAAATTCGACTACGGTGACGCCGTCGAGGGCTGAAGCCATGGCGCTATAATCGCAACAATCGGGATCGGATCAAGAGTGGCGGCGCGCCCTCGGACGGCTAATAGAAAAACGGGTCGGGCGGCCACGCCATGAAATTCATATTCTCCTGCTGCGCGGCATCCTCGTTCATCTGCGCGGACAGCTCCTGCTGATTGGCCATCTGCTGCTGGAGCTTTTCGCGCTGATAGGTGTCGTAGGCGGTCGCATTGCCGGCGAAGATGCAATTGCAATAGTCCGGGTCGGCGAACCAGTAGTGCATTTTGCCGTTGTAGGGATAGAAGCGCACCTTGAGCGGGGTAAGCGTATGGAGCTGATTCTGGCGCGCCGGCGTGTCGGCCGGATGCATATGGAAGCCGGCGGCGGAGAGCAACGGCTCGATGCGCTGGGCGCGCTGGATCGGGGTTTCCGGCTGCGCGGCGCATCCGAGGGCAGTGGTGGCGCAGAGCGCGAGCGCGCAGGCCAGGCGAATAGTTGAGCGCATGGCAAGATTTATACGGAGCGAGCGGCGGCAACGCCAGCGCGGTGCGGCACCCGAATCGCGACCATCGGGACGGTGGAGCGATCGCGATGGCGGGAATAAGATAGCCGTCATGGGCGTTGGGGAAATGGCCGGGCTCGCGGGCAAGCGCGCCGAGGCGAAAAAAATCGCCGCGCCGGGCGCGACCGAGCGATGCGCCAGGCGATTGCACGCGAGACGGATGTTCGGCGTCGCGATCGGGATCGCGATCGGCGCGGTAATCGCCACGTTCGCGCGGATGCCGTTGGCGAACGCGCAAGGGCCGGCGGCGGCCGCGCAGAACTATACGGTGGACGCCGCCGTGAGCACCTCGCTGACCGATTACTTCAAGCGCAATCGCCTGCCACTGGTCGGCGCGCAGGTCGGCAAAGATCCGGCGGGCGATCGGCGCGTGGTGCTCTTCGGCTACGTGGCGACGCCGCAGGGCCAGCGCGACGCGGAGCACAAGGCGACCGCGTTTCTGGGGGCACCGGCGCCGCAGATCGTCGATCGCATCGTGCTGCAGCCGGAGATCGCGAATATGCCTAACGGCGGCGCGAGCGGTACGGGCGGAGCGGGCGACGCGGCGGTCGGTTCGGCGGGCGATTATGCCGGGGCGGGCGCGGCGGGTACCGGCGGGGTGAGCTTCGACCAGATCATCGACGCGATTGGGCGCTACGGGGTGAAGAGTCCGCCCGACGATCAGAATCCCGCCGCCGGCACGATCGGCAATCCGTAAGGTTCGGTTGCGCCGGATAGGGCCCGGCGCGGCGGATGCGCGTGCTACAATCCGCGATGCCGTGGCCGACCGCATAATCCAGCTCAAAAAGACCGTCGAGGCGGCGCCCGACGAGAGCCGCTACCGGATCAAATACGCCGAGCTGCTCAATGCGGCGCAATTGACCGCCGTGACTCATCGCGGCGGACCGATCCTGGTGATCGCGGGCGCCGGGTCGGGCAAGACCCGCACGCTGATCTACCGGGTGGCGCGGCTGATCGAGAGCGGCGTGCCGCCGGGCGCGATCCTGCTGCTGACGTTCACGCGGCGGGCGGCGCAGGAGATGCTGCGGCGGGTCGGGCAACTGGTCGGCGATCGCGGCGGCGAAGTGGCGGGCGGCACGTTCCATTCGTTTGCCAACACGATCCTGCGCGGGCATGGCGGGCCGATCGGGCTCCAGCCCAACTTCACGATCCTCGATCGCGGCGATATGGAAGATGTGATCAACCTGATCCGCACGCGGATGGGGCTGGGGTCGAAGGAGCGGCGCTTTCCGAAAAAGGGGACGCTGGCCGAAGCGATCAGCATGGCGCGCAACAAGAATCGCGCGCTGGACGCGGAGCTCGAGGCCGACTTCGCGCATCTGGCCGAGTATCGCGCGGAGATTCTGGCGCTGGCGGCGAATTACGACAGCTACAAGCGTGAGCGCGGGCTGCTCGATTACGACGACCTGCTGCATCGGCTGGCCGAGCTGATCAAGCATCACGCGCCGACCCGTCAGCGCCTGGCGGACACCTTTCGCTACATTATGATCGACGAATACCAGGACACCAACGCGATCCAGGCCGAGCTGGTGCGGTTGCTCGCCGCGACCCACCGCAACGTGATGGCGGTGGGCGACGACGCGCAGTCGATCTATTCGTTCCGCGGGGCGAACTTCCGCAATATCATGGATTTTCCCAAGCTGTTCGAGGGCGCCAAGGTGCTCAAGCTGGAGGAGAATTACCGCTCGCTGCAGGGTATCCTGGACCTGGCCAACGAGGTCATCGCGCGGGCGCCGGAGAAATATACCAAGGCGCTGTTCACGCGGCGCGCGGGCGACCTGCGGCCGCTGCTGGTGCGCACGGCCGACGAGCATACGCAGTCGCGCTTTGTCGCCCAGCGGATCCTGGAGCTGCGCGAGGAGGGCGTGGAGCTGGGCGAGATCGCGGTGCTGTTCCGCTCGAGCTTTCACGCGTTCGACCTCGAACTCGAGCTGCAGCGGCGCGATATTCCATTCGTCAAGCGCGGCGGCTTCAAGTTTATCGAGACGGCGCATATCAAGGACGTATTGGCGCATCTGCGGGTGGTGGCTAATCCGAGCGACGCGGTCTCGTGGCTCAGGATGCTGATGCTGGCCAAGGGCGTCGGCCATCGGCGGGCCGAGCGGATGATCGAGGAGATGGCGGGCGCGGCGGCGCCGGAACGGGCGCTCGGCGCGGCGGCGGCGAAGGCCGGGATGCGGGCCGCGGCGGCGGTCGAGGGATGCGCGCGGCTGGCGGCGCTGATCGGCGCGCTTCGCGGCGAGGGGCGCCGGCCGGCCGATCAACTGGCCGAAGTGATGGACTATTACGGGCCGATCCTGCGCGAGGCCTATCCCGACGATTATCCGAAGCGCGAGCGCGACCTCGAGCATTTCCAGAATATCGCCGAGCGCTATCGCAGCCTCGAGTCGATGCTGGCCGATATGGCGCTGGAGCCGCCGAACGATTCGATTGGCGACGTGCTGGCGACCGCGCCGGAAGAGGGTTACGTGACGCTCAGCACGATCCATTCGGCCAAGGGGCTGGAATGGCATGCGGTGTTCGTAATCTGGGCGGCGGACGGACGCTTTCCGGGTCCGATGAGCGTGGGCGCCGAGGAGATCGAGGAGGAGCGGCGGCTGATGTACGTGGCGAGCACGCGGGCGCGCGACGAGCTATATCTCTCGTATCCGATATATATGTTCGACCGCGCGATGGGCTACGTGATGGGGCGGCCGTCGCGGTTTCTGGAGGAGCTCGACGCGGCGGTATTGCCGACGGCGCTGGTGCAGGAAGAAGAGCCGGACTGAATAGCGAGCGTTGGAACATCCGTAGCGTCGTACCTAAAATTCGTTAAAAGCTTCAGGGCGGATGGTAACTTGCTCGATCTTTTTAGTTTCAACTCCAAGTTGAAGATCTTTCAAAAGCTCGCACAACCGTAAGCCATCAATCAAGTCAATCGGCGGTGCTCCATCGCGGGTGGACTCTATTTGCGCATCCGGTGTGAAGCGCCCGGTCGTTATAAGCAGACCCTTGTCCGTGCGTCCGACCATGGCTCCGCGAAAGTTCCTAATGTCCGCAGAGCCAACGGAACCGCGGTAACGCTTACATTGAAAGAACACTTGAAAGGACAAAAGATTCAAGCGAAGTACGCCGATGCCGTCGATTCCGCCGTCGCCAGATTTTCCCGTTACTTCGACTTTCACAAATCCTGATTCCCGCAATATGCGCTGCGATAGGCGCTCGAAGGAAGCCGGCGCCAAAGATTGAAGAATAGATAACAACTGCTCTTGCCAGCTTTCATCGTCTTCTCCAGCTTCTGACTCTGGCTGGCCCTGTTTTGCGGCGACAGGTTTTTTTGGGAACATTTTTTTTACTTGAGCCGGGATCTTCGCTACCTCTTCTTCAGTAAGATTGCGGCCCTTCGGAGTAACTGTCCAAACCCCGCGCTCGCTGTCCCCTATCGCGTCAACCTTTCTAAGATAATATCTCGCCCAAGACAGACGGTATTCGACCTCAGTCTGAGAGCCATCGTTATGCGGCACGTTCTGGATCTCTTCCGGTAATCGCATAATCTGAGTAACGCGCGCTAGGACTTCCTGTTTTGACGCGGACCCTCCAATTTCCCTCAGCGCTTGAAGTGTTGGCCACATCATCCGATCATACGCGGGCATTTTCTGCTGCTCAGTCTGACCGTCGAGAATTTGACGCTGTTCGGTATTAGCCATAGCGGTTTTGGCGGAGACTTCGAACTTGTTATGCGGCTTTGGCGGCGCGTGCGTAATGCGCCGCGACTTCGCGCCCGATCATTTCGACCTGCCCGGCCCATGCGGCGGGCTCGGCCACCGGCCACAGCACGAACTTGTCGAGTCCCACTGCGACGTATTCCTCGAGCCGCGCGATGATGTCATCGGGCGAGCCGTAGACCGTGCGCTGGAGGAAGGCTTCGCCGCCGCGGCCCATCGCGTCAAGCATCGGCTTCATCTGATCGACCGCCTGCTGGCGGGTCGGGGCGAGGCGGCAGAGCAGGATCAGGCCGGACTCGATGCGCGCGTTGGCGCGGCCCGCCTCGGCGGCGTAGCGATGGATCGTGGCCATGCTGCGGGCGAATTCGTCGGGCGCCTGGAACGACGCGAAGTAGCCGTCGGCGAGGCGCGCGGTGCGTTTGAGGGCGGCGTCGGAGCGTCCGCCGACCCAGATATCGATGGTGCCGGAATCGTTGTTGGTCCGGCGGACCGGGCGCGGCTCGATCGTGACGTTGTCGAAGTTGAAAAATTTGCCGTGGAAGCTCGCGCTGGCCTCGGTCCAGGCCTTGCGCAGTACGATGATGCCCTCGTCGAGGCGCCGGCCGCGGCCTTCGGTCGGGATGCCGCAGGCGGCGTAATCGGCAAGGTTGGCGCCCGTCCCAACCGCCATCACGATGCGCCCGTTGGACAGATAGTCGAGCGTGGCGAAGGATTTCGCGGCCATCAGCGGATGGCGCAGGTTGAGCAGCAGGACGCTCGGTCCGAGCTTGATACGCGAGGTGCGCGAGGCAAGCAGGGCCAGGGTCGCGACGATATCGAGTTCGGGCGAAGGCGAGAGCAGATGGTCGGAGAGCCAGAAAGAGTCGAGGCCCCATTCCTCGGCCCGTTCGGCGACATTGATGACGGCGGGAGCCGAGGGCATCCCGAGCCGGAAGAGTCCAAAACCGACGCCGACTTTAACCTGCTTCATGCTGCTGCTCCTGTCTAGGTAATGCCCCGCCACGGTGATATTTACAATGTATATGCGTAAATCGCCATTGGGGCCATCGGGCCTTGAGTTGACGATTTTGGGCACTGGAGATGCGTTCGCCAGCCATGGGCGGTTCCAGTCCGGGTACTTCATCGAGGGCGCGAGCCAGCGCATCCTGATGGAGGCGGGGCCGACGGCGCTGTGCGCGCTCAAGCGGCTGAAGTTCAAGCCGGCGGATATCGATGTGATCCTGGTGAGCCATGCGCATGGCGACCATTTCGGCGGCCTGCCGTTCTTTCTGCTCGAGTATATCTACGAAAGTCCGCGGCGCACGACGCTCACGATCGCGGGACCGCGGCGGCTGGAGGAGCGCACCTGGCGGCTGTTCCGCACGATGTTTCCGGGGCCCAGGCAGGAGCTCGCGCGCCTTGCCAGCAAGCTCAAATTCGTCGTGCTCGAACCTGGCGCGGACGTGCGAATCGGGCCGGCGCGGGTCCGCGCGATGCGCACGCCGCATATGAAGCGCGATGTGTCGCTGGCGCTCAGGGTCGAGCAGGACGGGCGGACGATCGCATTTTCGGGCGACAGCGGATGGACCGACGCGATGATCCCGTTCGTCGCCGGCGCGGACCTGTTTCTGTGCGAATGCACCTACTTCGAGAGCACGCAGCTCGACTTCCACATGAACTACCCGGGGCTCGCGGCGAATCGGGCACGCTTCGACGTCGGGCGGATGGTTCTCACGCACGTTGGGCGCGAGGTGCTCGAGCGGACGAGCGAGGTCAAGCTGGAACTGGCGCAGGACGGCATGAAGATCGCGATTTGAGCGGACGGCCCGGCGCTTGCGATCGCTATCCGCTAGAGGGAACCTCCGCAAAAGGCTCTGCTGTCACCCTGAGCGAAGCGCATGGGTCCCGGATCCGGGATTCTTC